>JACCDM010801477.1_pt1 | contig 168896 bp, 232 predicted proteins | sample 7445851 | NCBI WGS metagenome assembly JACCDM01 (sample SAMN15323438, study PRJNA562643) | freshwater metagenome | isolation source: river surface water | place: USA:Blue River Watershed | collected 2017-08-16
ACCTTGGTGACAGTGAACCCAGATATGTTAATTAAAATTTTCTTGGGGATATTGCCATTGACTCGATTGAGACTCTCTATAAGTTTCGCTACATCGAACATGTTACCACAAAGCAATCTATCAATCTTTTGCGGGATAATTTCATCCTCGCAGATCTGAGCAAACGATGTTGTAGTCGCAAACATATATGCAAAGTAATGTTTTTTAGAACCCATTAGTGCGGGAAGTAAGAAAGTCAATAAACTGCTGGCATGGTGCATATTTCTAGTGTGCAACACGCAGGAATCAGGTTCAAACTTGAATACGTCTACGTTTCTTTTACTTATTTTATAGAGTTCTTTATGCGTAAACCAAATTGGTTTTGATCTGCTGGTAGTTCCACTCGTAGATGCAAGCAAGAATTTATCAGACTCTTCGCATTCTATCTCAGTTTCACTGTCATCTTGCCAGTGGATATATTCGGATTCGTGAATAATTTGTCTGCTGTATGTTACCACCATCTCATGATGTAGTGGACTTTTTCTGGCGACATCGCATTCAAGAGCAAAATCTACAGGACCAAAGATTGCCATCTTTGTCATATGCAGAGTCTGTTCGGTAACTGGTTTGTCAATCACCAGCAATTTCATACCCATTTCCGCGATGGCAAAGATAGCAGAAACGTGATTAAGATTCATTTCTAAGATTGCAAGAGCAACAAGATCTCCTCTCGTGGCACCTCTAGATCTAAACAATGTTTTCCATCTGTTGATGTGCGAACAGAATTCTCCGTACGTGAAACCTTCATAGGTAATATCTTTACGGATTATATCTCGTGTGATTCGCATAATGCCTCTACAATATTTTTCAATTGACTGTTGTTGTCCAGCAGTGGTGTAACGCATGGTTTATCATTGAAGTAATGCTCATACCAAGTGACATCGCATTCATTCCTTCTTATGTATTCATATACCAATTTACCATTCATGATAGTTGGAATGATAATAGTCTGGAGTAGCATTCCCTCGTCAATCTTTGGTGTTATTTTCAACCAGTAGTTTGCAAGACTGCGTATACTGTTACCGAAATTGATGCGCAGAAAGAACTTGTCTGCACGAGGTAGCATCAGGTGGTTGGAATTGTTGCACAACATAACACAATTATCCATGTTCTGGATTGCGAGCATATAATTTTTCAATGAGATGCTCTGGTCGTGTTCAACCTCATGATGTGCTTGCTTGATCTTTGCCCAAGATGCTCCGAATTCCTTGATGTTCATGGGATTCATGTCGCCCACATATGGTAATCCCAACTTCTCGGATAAGTCTATGCAAAATTTTGTTCCACCCGATCGCGGCATCGAAACTACTAGCATAGTATCGCCACCGTGGATTTAGTAGGAACAATTATTTTCTTGTTATGCGTTGAAGCAAACTCATCAACTGCTTTCATGCAATCAGAATGCATCGGTTCATAATCATGGACTACGAGAATACCATCAGGTAGAAGATACTCATTCCAATAACACAATGCTGCCAGCGTGTCAGCATAATTGTGGTCGCCATCATAGAACACCATATTCACCTTCTCATCCCAGTCAGTAAAATATGCACTGAAGTATTCTTTACGAACCGTGATGTTGTCGTATCCTGCAGTGTTTTCGCAGAACTTTTCCCATTGTTCTTCTGCAGTCAGTGTGAAATTATTGACCACATATTTCAACAACTTTGGTTTGCACATATAATGCAAAACCTGATCAAGAGTATAACCAAGTTTCTTTAAGGTCTGTTCGCGATACTTCTCGTTTGCCAGCAGTTGCATTCTACCAAGCATGATATTGATGCCTTCGAATTTATCGAAGGTGGTGATTCTGTACTGTTTGTTTTGTTTACGACATGCTTCGGCAATCGCGACTGTACTTTTACCTGTGAATGAACCAATCTCAACCACATGCCCAGCATCAGGCAGCATAGATACTGCTTGCCACAATGCCTCTACGTCGCGGCGAGTAATTAAACCAGTTATGTGTTTAGCAGGTTTCATTAACAAGAAATCCTGTTTAGATTCATCAATAATTTATTTTCTTCTTCTTCGTCAAACAAATGATAGATGATCCATTGCTTTGTTCCTTTGAGGTATATTGGACCATATGATTTAAATGGATATATTCTTCTTCCTGGTTTTGACCACCACTGCCCTGTATCATCTCTATAAGAACTTGGGAAATTTTTAGGATCATTTATCTTGATATATCCATCCACGAATCTCAAGTTGTATTCGTTCAACGAATAAAAACATCCATCAACTCCGACTGATCGAGCAATATCAAATACCACATCGTTCATGTCTCCCTGAATATGCGCACAATGAGCACCAGGAATTGTATAACTGCGAACACCGCAACACATCATATTTTCTATCTCAGACAGATAAAACCCTTGCCCACAAATAACATTGCCATCTTCTTTGCATATGACATATCCATTTTCAGGACCATCGAATCGTTTTTCATTATACAACAAATAAAGAAATGTATGCGGTTTATTTTCCCAATCACCATAAACCATATTTTCCGCAGCAGGTCTGCCATCCTGCTCAGATTTCTTGCAAAAATCTATAAGATCTTCTATTGGATAACTGCTGTTAATTCTATGTATTGTGCGCATTGATATTAAGTCTCACTCTTGCATCAGTCAAATTTTCACTCAATAATAAATTATAATCTTCGGCGAGCAAATATTTTGCGCGTTTGCCAGCAACATATGATTTTAACATTAATTGAATATTATGAAGATTTATACCATTTAGTTTCAAAAATCCAACTGCGATCAACAACCAACCAATAAATTTAGTTTGTGCAAAAGAAAATACTGAAAGACACATCTCGCCAACATCATCAGGTGGATAACCTGTTAGGGTGTGCCAAATATCATGAGTTTCTATATTTCTTCTTGCCATCCAACTATATGGATGCCTTGCCTCCAACCATTGTCTATTTTCTTGTTTTCTTTTACTTATCTTAATTAGATTATCATTTTTCGGAAATAACTTGTAACATTCTCGCCCAACAGAACCTTCTGGTCTTTGTGACAGAGTATCAGTGTAATCAGATATTTCTTCTGAAATATAACAAGCCTCTCCGCCCAGATCACTTCTCAATAATTTAGCATAATTATGTTTCAATGAAGGAGAAACTAAATGACGAGTAAATTGAAAAATTAAGAATGTGTTGGATGGATTTTTCCATAATCTCTTATACGAAACATATGCTTGTTTATAATTAATTTTGTATTTCATTTGCATGAATTATATTCTCCAACTCTAAACAAACTCGCATAACTTCATTTGGATTTGATAAGAATGCGTGAAGATTGCCTGTCTGTTCAAGTTCATAAATATATATGTTATCATCGATGCGAAGATAACAAATTTTTGGATCATAATACAATTTATACGAGGCAACCAGATCCTCAGAACCCAATAAAGTCTCATCAAATTTGAAGTATTTTGCGCATTTGCGAGAATAAAGAATCATACGATTACAATTCAATTTTTTACGCATGAAGACATTTATTTTAAAAAGATTTTTAGAATGTTCTTCATCTGTTATATTTGCAAAAGAAGATGCAACTCTATTACTAAACAATGTTTTTTCTGTATATTTGTTTCCATTTAATAAAATATTCATGTTGTTTAATCCAAGAACATCAATTTCTGGATTTGCTTCGATAACGGAATAGAGTGTATCTATTGCATCAACTTGTAAATAATCATCCGCATCAACTTGTGTTAGATAGTCATAATTGGTAGTCAAAAAATAATCCAAAACAGAATTCTTACCCCTCGCAGGAGTTCCATTGGATTCAGTAATAATACATTGAATACCATACGATTCTGCTACCAGAGTTGCAATATTCTCATATGATGAGTCGAGAGTGTTACATACCACAACCACATCTTGGGTTTGAGGTAGCACACTCTCGATACAACGTTGTAATTTTTTAGCATCCCTGGAAGTAAGAATTGCAACCAGAAGTCTCATCCTATTAATGATCCCCCTGCCTTCTTCCTTGCCTTCTCAACAGCATCCCGAGTCTTAATTGCCTTGTGATCTTTTTTACCATATTCCTGGGCAAGAGGACTGTTTGGATTTGCCTCAGCAATTTTAGACATAACTTCCTTGAAGTGATCGGGGATCTTACCACCACCATCAGAACCAGGAGCATGCACAAAGTTGATTTTCTTATACATGATCTGGATTTTACCGTCGGCAGTAAGTTCCTTCATGTCCTCGTAAGACATCTTTTCTTCCCACTCTTCACCTGTCTCGGTGTTCATTAAATCATAAACTGGCATCAATCATCTTTCCGAATCTTGTTGTTGTATTCGATCGCAGCACGTAGGATCGTCATATCATACTTATAATCCTCTGCGGTTTTCATCAAAGCAGAAGTATCCTTGGGGAAGCAATGTCCACCCCAACCACGCTCTGTTGTAATCTCGGTGTGGTTCCTACCAATCTGCGGTCGTTCACCAAGATTGCGGCGGATCTTCTCGTAGTCAGCGCCAACCAGATTGGAGAGATCGTAGATGTGATTGAAGAAACCAACCTTGACAGCAAGAAATGCATTCGACGCATACTTGGTCAGAATTGCTTCTTCTGGTGTGCATGTCAGAATATTATCCGTCACCGTTTCGCGGAAGAACTTGGACCAGAAATTGGTGTTATCTCCAGAAAGAACAACAAACCACTGATTGGCATAGTCCTTGATTGCATTCTTGGCAGTCAGAAACTCGGGTGAGAATGCAATCTGGTGATCTGGATAATGTTCTCTGATCTGGCACCATGCCTCTAGTGAGATGGTGCTTTTGATCAGAACTGGAGTATTCTTGCCAACATGCGACAGAACTTCTAGAACATTACTGTAGTCACAAGAACCATCTACACCCTGTGGAGTTGCCACGCAGACGATAACACCTTCTACGTTTTCTGCTTCTTCCCACGTGGTGGAGAAAATTGCAGGATCGATTACAAACTCGCGCATACCTGCCTTCAAAATAGAAGACTGGACTGCCTTACCAACGTAACCATAACCTGCAATTACAAACATACTATAGTCCTACTGCGTTCTTGTATGTGTCAAGAAGTGCCTCTTCTTCCTGGCGAACATGCTCTTCCAACTTACGCAGACGAACAATTTGGCGAACAGTCTTGGGCACATAACCGACTGACTTCAGTTCGGAATACACTTCCCGACGATCCATCTTCTTTTCCTCGAGTTCTGCCTCGATTGTTTCAATGCGTGTAATATACTGCATCAACTCATCACTGATAATCGTATCACTCATATTATATATCCTTTCAAAATGGAGGGACGAGTGGGATTCGAACCCACGGTTTTCAGGTTTTGCAGACCTGTGCATTGGACCACTCTGCCATCGTCCCGAACTGGTAGGGGCAGTGGGACTCGAACCCACACTGCAAGGATTTTAAGTCCTTTGTCTCTGCCGATTGGACTATGCCCCCAAACTTGGTGGACACTCTGGGGTTCGAACCCAGGACCTACAGGTTAAAAGCCCGTTGCTCTACCTACTGAGCTAAGTGTCCAAACTTGGTAGACCCTGTTGGATTCGAACCAACGACCTGCGGATTAAGAGTCCGACGCTCTACCGACTGAGCTAAGGGTCCATAAAACTGGTAGACGAGGAGGGACTCGAACCCCCAACCAAATCGTTATGAGCGATCGGCTCTAACCATTGAGCTACTCGTCCGTAAACTTTAGATGTAGATCCGATAACGATCAGAATCTACAGGAGCGCCGACCATGCGATGTTCGATATAATAACGATCGATGAATCGATCACCATCGCGGGTATACGCAGATTGGGCACAACGTGCTTCTTCTTCAGAAGAGTAAATACCCAACAGGATCGAACCTTCGTAATCCCATTCACCGAGCAGAGCAAAAACTTCCATCACACACCTCATCAATCAATATAATTCACTCTACCCGATTTATGAGAAAATGTCAAGCCCTATAATAAATTTTTTTGAAAATGGCGGAGAGGGTGGGATTCGAACCCACGGTACCTTGCGGTACGTCTGTTTTCAAGACAGGTGCATTAAGCCAGACTCTGCCACCTCTCCATTGGATGCTCCTGCTGGAATCGAACCAACATTGACGGAATCAAAATCCGCTGTCCTACCTTTAGACGAAGGAGCAATGGTGCGGAATGAGAGGGTCGAACTCCCGACATCCTCGGTGTAAACGAGGCGCTCTACCACTGAGCTAATTCCGCAAACTAATGTCTTACTACATGATCAGCAGCATGTGTTGCTGCGAATGAATATGGTTTGATGACTGCATCAAGACCAGTAGATCCTTTAACATATCCCAGTGCTTCCTTGACTGCAATGTTTGACTTGTGTCGAGGATTGGGATTAATGTCAAGGTGAATTTCCATGTGGCGATTACCGATCACATCAATAATCTCAGATGCTGCCTCAATAGCGAAACCTGCTTCTGTGATCAGACGTTGACGTAGATTGCCATAGTCTCGCATCTCGATATTCTTGTGGAAAATTTTGGCACCATGCTTGGAATCAACATGGAGAATAATCACCACAGAATATTTGGCGAACCAATCGCCTTTTTTATTTTTGAACCGTATAGAATCAGCACCAATATAAACAGATGACGATTCACTGGAATTTAGAATTGCTTCTCTTGCTTGATCATACATAAGTCACCTGCTAAACTGGCATCGGTGCTAGGATTCGAACCCAGACGAACGGTTTTGGAGACCGTCATGCTACCATTAACATCACACCGACACAATAAACTGTGGGCAGTTTTACATCATGCCCAGGATGTCACACGGGTGAGGATCAGAACTTGCGAGTAACGCCGAGACCGATTGCATCGGAATCGCGTGAACCGCGAGTGCGATAATATGTTGCACCCAATGAAGTCTTGTCGTTTACTGCAAGACCAAGTCCTGCACTCAAACGCTCTTCATTGAGATCACCAGCAGCGAAACCTTCGCGATGGCGATAACCAACATTCAGCGAAACTGGACCATAAAGATCACGCTTTGCCTTTACGGCAGCACCCCAAAATTCGAAGTTGTTCGCATTCGAAAGATTCTTACCGACTTCGCCGTAAGTTGCTACCTGAATTCCTGCTACTGTAGGAAAACTGGTACCAGTTTTGAACGAAACCTTAGAACCGAGAGCACCTGCATTTTCACCCTGTTTGGTTTGAAGTTCTGCACCTACATTCAGAAGACCGAATGTATTCCAGTATTCGACCTTGTACTCGGTCGAGTTTGGAATGTTGCGGGTGTCGGAACTACGAACATCGCCAAAGCGAACTTCGGCAGTCAGGGACTCTGCCATAGCAGGAGTTGCTACTGCAAGAGATGCAAGTGTTGCGAGAATATACTTCATATATTTACCTTTTGTTGTTGATACAATCATTACGAAATGGTCGGGAAGACAGGACTTGAACCTGCAACCCCCTGCTCCCAAAGCAGGTGCGCTACCACTTGCGCCACTTCCCGAAACTGTTAATTACTTTTCCTTGACGTTTTCTTCAGCAGCGCCAGCGCCACCAGTAGCGTCAGTTGCTGCTACAGCATTTTCTTCAACTGCGGCAGGTTCCTGAGCAGAACAAGCAGCGAGCAGAGTTGCAAGTGCAGCAGTAAAAACAATCTTTTTCATTTGTAATCTCCTAAAAAAATGGAGCGGACGATCGGGATCGAACCGACGACGAACAGCTTGGAAGGCTGACACTCTACCACTGAGTTACGTCCGCATAATATTTATTATTTAATCTGGTGCATGGGGTTGGATTCGAACCAACGTAGCCTCTCGACGGCAGATTTACAGTCTGCTGGTATTAACCACTCACCCACCCATGCTTAAATTGGTGCGAGTAGAGGGACTCGAACCCCCACGGTTGCCCGCTGGTACCTAAAACCAGTGCGTCTACCAATTTCGCCATACTCGCATAAAATAGCGACTCCCTGCAGTGTGCCTTGATACATTACGTCCGGACGCTGTATCTTCCCAGATAGTTGAATACTTTTCGAACAGCAACAACTATCACTTTCTCTATGTGGTTACCCACGGGGTTCAGCAGAGGAAGTCTATATTGGTGGAACCTATCGGACTCGAACCGATCACCTTCTGCGTGCAAAGCAGACGCTCTCCCAGATGAGCTAAGGCCCCGAAACTTTAAAAGCGAAGTGGGAGGACTTGGTTATACCTCCATGACCTAGCCAATTACCTATCGTAATCTTCGGTCAACGACTCGTTCGCTGGTTGAGCGGGAGAACCACTCCCCGAGTCTACCTTTCCCCCACTGGCGAGGGTGATATTCAGTCACACTTCTTACGTCGACCGTCGCCGACGATATATGGATCGCTCTGTGGGATCCACCCCCACGTACTCCCGAGTGCGGGAGATCTTAGTCTAAATGCACGGACCACCGTGTCCCAGATCAAGAGCGAATACTGGCTCGAGTGGCAGGATTCGAACCTGCGACCAATTGATTAACAGTCAACTGCGCTACCGCTGCGCCACACTCGAAAAAAATGGTGCCGGATGTGGGATTCGAACTCACGACCTACCGCTTACAAGGCGGTTGCTGCTACCACTGAGCTAATCCGGCGAAACTTATTAAAACTGCTCTGCTCATGAGCGAATTTCGGAGTCGGTTGCGGCCGTCCTAAACCATTGCTAGAGTTATTTCAGACTAGGTCTGATGGTCCATCCTAATCATAGTGCATGCGTCCATACACGCTACCCCCAGCAGAGCAGATTTAATAAGTTTCGGGTGAGTCGAGAGGCTGTTGTCCACTCATCTTCCTTTCGGACAGACTTCACGAGTTGCGATTCAACGCTAGGCAGCAATTCTCTCTAAGCACGATGGCGCCAGCGGCACTCTCACCCAAACTTAGAAACTTACAACGATTTCAAAGAGCAATCTATATATACACTTCTACTCTATTTTGACAGAAATGTCAAGAACTTTTTTTCTTTTTTTCAAAAAAATTAATCTTGGGGTCGGTATGGGTCGTATTTCATCCCCCACATCCACCCAGAAGGTAGAATAAAAGTAAGTGGATCAACAAGATGACACTTACCACTGGGTTCAACACACCATTTCCTACGACGCTGACTTGCTCTAAGTGCCATCAAACGTCGAGTTTCCCAGGAATGTCGGCGACCATACATCGGATTAGCATCGCGACGACGAGTTCCTCGCATCGTCCTGCTGATCTTTGCTTTATGTTCTTCCGACAAACCACCCCAGCAAGGATTTTTTTCTCCTGTTAACGCCTCAGATATTTTCCTGCGACTTTCAGGAGTATGCCTCGCAGTTCTCTTTCTAGTGACTTTATCTAGAATTGTCAAGCCTTTTCCAAGAATCTCTGCTTTTTGTCTGATGATTTCTATCTGACTGTTTTGCAGCAGCAGTTCTCTTGGTTTAGGAACTTTTTCTGGATCTTTGACAATCCAGATTTCATTTTTATGTTTAAAGAGGAAGAACCTCATGGACACCCTTGTCGATTAAAGTTAGATCATGTTCTCGATCTATATACTTATATTCAACATGGTGCGGGGCAAATTCGCCTAATGCTTCAAAGACATCGTCAATGTTCAAAGTAGAACAAGTATAAACATCCAGTTGCATCAGAGCAGGTTCAACCTCATCCCAGACATGCATCGCGATATGTGAAGTCTCGATAATAGTAACTGCGGTAAGACCACGGTTACCGACCATATCAGAATAAACTGCATATGGTCCCATAAGAATCTTCATACCGATTTTATCGACTAGAACTTTCATCCAGTCCTGAATTGCTTCTGCACACTTAGGTGGATTGTGCAATTCAGCGCGAATAATAAGATGCTTATGCTCTAGGATTTGCCCCATTTCTGTTCCTTCACTATTGGTGGAAAGAATTTATTTATAAAGTTTCTGAGGACTTTTTTCTCGACTTCTTCTTCTTAACCTCTGGTTCCCATCCTGGTAGAAAGTTCGTCAGAACAGTGAGGCGAGGATATACTTCGAGGAGACGACGATCCTTAATAATATCTAAGAGATCTGCTTCCTTCTTGTGCACACCCTGACAAATTTGCATCCAGATTTCTTCTCTGCGCCATGGCGGAAGTTTCTTGGCACTTCCTTCTGGAAGTAGCGTAAGGATACGACGAAACTCCTGGGTGATTGTGGTATCTGCCATATTTGCTGGCAGACCTTCATCCTTGTATGGAGTTGTGCCTTCTGGTAGATTTGCTGGTCCCTGCTCATATCCTACGCCCCATGCAAGGAAACGCATCAGAATAGAGTTGCCCAGAGAGATGGCGCGAACACGCTCAATCAATTCATCTTCAGCAGTTGCTTCCAATGCCCAAGTCAGCGCCTCGTCGATCTGCTTAAACTTTTTTGGCGGTAGTCTTTGTGCCATTTTCAATCTTCTTTCTTAGATTTGTGGTGCTAAAATCGTGTCGGCGAGAGTTGTAATAGATCTCCATCTGCAGATCACTGCCCGTAAAGTTCTTACCAAAATATTCCTGCCCGATGATACGAACATCCCAGTCGTATGACTTTAGAATGTTGAGAAGATCTTCCTCGGTCGCGTATGGAATAATTTGATCCACATACTTACAACCCTCCACCTGAACCCAACGTTCAAAGATGGATTGCACAGGTTTGTTCTTCTCTGGTCGATCAATTGTCGGATCAGTTTGCAGCGCAACCACTAGACGGTCGCACTGCTCCTTTGCTTCTTGTAGCATAAGAACATGACCTGCATGGAACAGATCAAAACAACTTGCTGTAATACCTACTCGCTCAGAACTCATCTACCAACTCAATCATTTGTTTCATACGGTTTGCAATAAAATAATTCAAGAGACCAGAACGATCGCCGCCCTTCTGTTTCTCATAACTATCTATAATCGCTTCCTTGATGTCTTCTGGGATACGAGACAGATCAACAAGTTCGCGATTACGTTGGAAGTTGCGCCACATCTCATCATTGGTGATGAATTCTTCGGGAGTCAACTTCTTCCATTCAGCAACTTTATCCTTGCGTATAGGACGCTGACGATGACCGTTGATGAAGGTGTCATCGTTGGAAAGAATGTTCGGAACACCGTCTCCCTTATCACCCATGATAATATGCTCCATCAGCACTGCTTCTGGGGATTCAGTCAATTTACACCACTTCTTCTGAACAGGCGCATACTGCTTGACGTTGCTCCACTTCTGCAGTTGTTCAAAGTCATGGTCACCAGAGAGAATCAGGAAAGGTTCTGCACTGGGTAGCAGCCCATCAGTGTTCGAAGTCTGAGAATATTCGGCGAGAGTTGCGATAACATCGTCCGCCTCAGCACCATCAACGTCGATCACGGGATACGGGAAGTGTTCCTGGAGTTCGCTACGAATCTGATGAAGTGCTTCGAAGATAGCAGACCAGTCGAAACCAGACTCCTGTCGTGCCTTCTTGCGGTTTGCCTTGTAGTTCGGGAAGTATTCACGACGCCAATAGTGACGATTGTCACAGGCAATGACGATATCTCCAAACTCTGAACCGAACTTCTTCTTATAAGACCGAATGGCATTGATGATCATGTGACGAATCAGTGGAAGATTAACCTCCACATCACGACGACCACCTAGTTCTGCCATCATGCTACTAATAGCAGTTTGGTTAAAATCTACAACAATCACTTTTCTTCATCCTTACTAATAACTGAATTCAATCCTTCTCGGATGTTGTCCAGTAGGTGTGTTTCTGGTGTCTCAATACCACGTTGACGCAGAAACATACCATACACCAAAACAGCAATAACTGCGGAGTCAGAGAAAAAAGACTCTTCGTCCTTGATCCCAAACTTTTCCTGACATACTTTAATGATACCACTCATCACTGCCTTGCCAGCACGTTCAGAGTCTTGATATGAATTATATTCGTCTACGCCTTCTAGAAAATACGACAACGATTCCTCGTCTGGATTGATAGGTTTCGCTTTCGGTTTCAAAAATGTCACGTTATCAACGTTATCGTTCATCAGAATACTTTCAAAATCAATGTGGTGGCAGTCATACGTGCACGCACCATTCCAGGTTTACTTTTAACTGAAGAATACCATTTTGTCAAGTCATTTTTCTTCAGTTCCATAAATTCTTTGAGTTGCGTCTCAGGTTTACGGAGCAGACGAGAAGAGGACATCGATTCTTCATAACCAACAAGAGATGCACCCTTAACGGTGATGCCGCCACCAATTGGACTGAAATACTTGAATAACTTGCGAGTCTTAGTATCAAACGCCCAGATTTCACTACAGTTTAGCAGATTGACAGGATCAACGCTTGTCATACCAAGTTCGGTATCTTCCTTGAGGAACTTAACGCTCTTGACCAACTTGGTCTTATCCTTCGGTTTCTTTTTCTTAACCTTAGCGACCTGCTTACTGACATGGGACTTCTTAAGATCAGCGATATAGGATTCGAGCAACTTGACGATATCTTTGATGATCTTCATACCAGACAGATGCTCGTAACTCTCGAGCAACTGCATCTGCATGTCATTGAGTTGACCCTTCGGCAGTCGACGGATCTCGACCAGTTCTGAGAACTCAGCAAGCATCGGTTCGATCTTCGCAATACAATCGAGATAATGCTTATCAGTCATACGATATGGCATGAGAATTTGACCCATGCTCTTGGTATCTTCGCCGTTGATCAGATTCTCGATCTCATCGTCAACGTCAGATACGATGAAGTTTGGAGCAAGGGGCAAAACCCTCGCGACCTTAACTACGGGTTCAACAGAATCATCTGCCTCTTCAAGTTCGATGCGCTTGTTTACGACTTCCTGGACTTTATCCCAGATACGGGACTTGTGTTCGTCGGTAACTGGGAAACCACGCATAGCAATACGAGCAGTATTGGCATACGTGCGAGGAATCAGTTTGTCAGGAACCTTACTGAGAGTCTTCAGTTTATCCTTGTCGCCCTTAAACCAGTCAACCAGATACGCTCGGCAATCCTTTTGATCCGAGATGTAATTATACCAATTCAAGGCATTACCAAGTTCCGACTGATAATCGACAGGTTCGTAATTGTCTACCCATACGGGTTCAGTACCGACGAACTTCGATTCAGAAACAGGAACTTTCAGTCTGTGCATAATGCCACCTTTCTTCATGATATAATCACTCTACTATATTTTTACAGAAAAGTCAAGCCTCAAATCGCACTGATGTAATACGATCGTAACGAAATGCTCGCCATTCACCCTTGTCAAGATCCCAGACTGCGAGAGTTTCGCCACCTGGTGGTTTAGTTTTCGTCCCCTTTTCACTATACGGAGGGACGACACCTTCCTGTAGAGTGCAGCGTAATACGCGATGCTGACCATTCAACTTGGTAAATTCGACGACTGCTTCGCCCTTGGCGAGAGTTGCCTTGAGATTGTCGCGCCATTCTTGATTAGCAGTATCCATCACATTCTCCTTACATTATCTTCATCAATTACAATTTTGCCATCTCTCCAAGATTTTCTGGGGGGATCTGGCGCTGGTATGTCATGCGTCGAGATCGGTTTATCCTCATGCTTGGCAAACGCAAAGAAGTCTGGAGTTTCAACTACAGGTTTCTTCTTCGGTTTACGCTTCTTAGCGACCTTCTTTGGCGCTGGTGGTGTGGTCGGTTCAACCTCATTAACAACGACATATTCAGTTATACTCTCTTCTTCTTTTTTTGTCAAGCTTAAAAATGTCATATTTGCAGCAATGATTAAAAGAATTGCGAGAGGGTCGAAAACAAAGATCAGAATTATGATCATCATGCGCACTGCCTTATCGATAGTGGCACTGTCGCCGCTACCGTAGAACAGTTCCGCAACGTATTTGATTGGTCCTACTTCTGCTTCGAGTTTAAGGTTTTGTGTTTTGAGCGGTATGAGATTAGTCTCAATAGTCTCAATGTCTGCAGTCGCACTCTTAATTTCCTCATTGAGGACCGCACGTTCCCGTTTCTGTCGGTTTCTAATGAAGTTAGCATCAAGCACATCTTCTGCAGTAGTGAGTCTGTCCAGAGTATCCAAAGATGTTTGTGCATTCTTTAGTCTCCTTTCTGCCGAAGTCTTTTGAGTTTCTAGTTGTTCAATCTTTAACTGTGCCGATCCTCCGACGGTACTATGTTCAATGTGCGCCCTACTTAAATAACCGAACACACCCATACTCGTAATGAACGAGAGGACGCAGACTGCTATCGTGAAGTAGGTCTTCAACAGTCTATTGGCAGTTTTCCAGTTACGATAAACCCAACTCGCAGTGACGAGTTTAGCAAGTTCTAATACTACTCCCATAGCAGCAACTGCAATAGGTGATGCAGGGAAGATTGCCATCAAACCCAAAATCGAAAAGTAACCAGCGACACCAGTAATCGCTAGTGCTACTAGCATTAAGAGTGCTGCGAAAAACATCCAGGTCTCCAGTCAGGTAATTGTAGAGTTTTCAAATGCGACAGTCTAAGACGAACGTTCCACATATCATTTATGCAACGTTCATCAAAACGATGCTCCCACTGTAGTAGGTGCTCAACTGCCTTGGCATGCGCTTTGCTGTCATATTCAGCGACAACTTCCTTGCGCATCTCACCCTCATAGTTAGTCACATAAGAGGAACTCCCGAAATACTTTTCGAAAAGTTTCTCTGTCTTACATGAATACCCAATATAAAATTTGCCGTCGTCAAAGTAAGTGCAGTATACACGATGCACTTTCTTCGGCGACGGCTTACGTTTTTTCTTAACTGTCATAGTCTACTCCGAAGTAGACTATTTATTCCTCATCATAGTAGTCGTCGAACTCGAGATCTTCTTCTTCCTCGATGACGGTTGACCCGCAGAAGGGGCAATGCTTAACCTTATAATAATCTGTATCTAAATCGTGATCTACTGTAAAAACAGCATCACAAGAAAAACACTCAAACTCTTCCATTAGATATCTTCGATAACTACGTTGTAAGTAATATTATTTTGGTCGCAATATGCCTTAACACCTTCCATAATGTTTTGTGTAAGTACGCTAAAATTGTTGTAATCGTTATCATTAACGAATGTAACAATAGAAGTTAGAGTGGTGTCAGTTGAAGTAACCGCACTCTCAATTTCTGGATTGTCGATCATGAATTGAAGTCTGTCATTCCATCCTTGATTCGTAAGTGCATCTTCAGTTTCATAATACCAAGGAGTTTCTGGGTTCGCCCTAGTAGAAGTAAATGTTACTTTTTTGCCCATTTTTTATTTTCCTAATCTATGAATTGTTATTGCATAACGATCTGATGTTATATTCTCAACACAATGATTAATATTGACCATTATCTTATGCCAACGCTTTTCTGGTATTATTTCCTCAAAAATAACATCTGATCCAGAAAACCATTTAGTGATAACATTATCTCCACCAGTATTTATTATATAGTTTATTGCAGTTTTACGACCAAAGTCAGTATGAACGCCAAGATTAGCACCAATATACTGATAGAATATATGTTCACGAATATCAAAATCAAAACTTGGTTGTAAGAGATCTATAATTCTTTGATCTTTTAACTGTCGAAGAAAATATAAATTTCTTTCTTCCAAATTTGGTGGAGAATATAACGGAAGTTGTTTTATTTCGTCTAGACTCAGCAACCACTCATCAGGAATGGTCGGTAAGTCTAGATACTCAAGCAGCAACTCCCCAGACATCGTCCCACTTCCCTGTTAGTGCACCCTTTGCATAATCGGTTGCGCGATTCTCGAAGAAATTAGTATGCGTCGGAGCATTAATCATTTCTTCGACCCATGGAAGAGGATTCTTCTTTACCTTGAAGATACCCTTCATGCCAAGAGAAATCAGACGACGATCGCAGATATAACGAATATACTTCTTTACATCTTCTTCAGTCAGGTCTTCCATCTGACCCATCGAGAACGAAAGTTCGATAAACTTGTCTTCAAGTTCTACCATCTTTTCAGCAATGGTATAGATCTGTGACTTGAGATCATCGTTCCACAGTTCACGATTTTCTTCGACATAAGTGCGGAACAACTTAATCATACCTTCGGCGTGCTGAGTTTCGTCAACGATTGACCATGTGACGATTTGACCCATACCCTTCATTTTTCCGTGACGAGGGAAGTTGAGGAGCATGATGAAGGACGAGAACAGTTGCATACCCTCAGTGAACGCACTAAATGCAGCGATGTTGGTTGCGACCGATTCAGGTGTTCCATTTGCATTCGACAGATCTGTAAAGTAGTCGTGCTTTGCTCGCATTGATTCGTACTCAAGGAATTCTTGATACGTCGACTCAGGCATGCCGAGAGTTTCGATAAGATGTGAATACGCTGCAACATGTAGTGCCTCCCGAGCGGCAAAACCAGCAAGCATCATTCGCACTTCAGGTTGCGGGAAGTATGGAAGATAGTTCTTCACATAACCACCTGCTACGTCAATATCTCCCTGCGTAAAGAATCGGAAGATATTTGTCAGAAAATGCTTTTCGCTGTCAGTTAGTCGCTTCTTCCAATCGTTTACGTCTTCGAGCATTGGCACCTCTGTGTGCAACCAATGCGACTGCTCATGCTTTAACCACGCATCATACGCCCAAGGATAGTTGAACGGTTTGAAATACGCTCTTTCTGTCATTAATGTCATACTGTTTCTGCCCACTTCACTAGATCATCATATCCGCCAACATGCTCACCATTTACCCAGATCTGGGGAACAGTTTTAACATTTGGTAACTGCGCTGTAATATCTTCCCAAAGGCAATCCTGACCGACTACCATTTCAGTGTATTGAATATCCATACCCTTCATGAAGTCCTTTGCGAGATCGCAATACGGGCATCCAGGTTTTGAAACTATTTGTGCAAAATACATTTTTGTCTCCTTATTATCCTTCACATGCCACACAGGTATCACCGTCGATCATTGCCTTAAAGTCGATTTCCTTAATCGCTTCACGCTCGATGCGCTTAGAAACCTTGTCTGCCTTACCAATCTTCTCGGATCGGCAGTAGTATAGAGTCTTCAGACCTTGCTTCCATGCAAGATAATGGACTGCGTGTAGATATTTAATATTTGCGTCGGGACGGAAGAATAGATTGAGGGACTGTGCCTGATCAATAAACTTCTGTCTGTCTGCTGCGTGCTCAATAACCCAGCGTTGATCAATTTCCATGGAAGTCTTGTAGATTTCCTTGGTAATATCGTCCATCCACGTCAGATGCTGAACCGAACCATCATTGGCGATAATCGAAGACCAAACCTCGTCATACCAACCTTCTTTCTGGTTAACCGATTCTGCCTTGATGATTAAGTCAAGGTATTTATTCTTATTGAGAAATGCACCCGATAAAGTATCCTGACGATACGCATTAGCACGCCATGGTTCAATAGACGGACTGGTATTGCCCATGATGATTGACGAGGATGCGTTAGGAGCAATCGCCATCATATGTGAAAAACGACGACCAGTTCCTGCAGCATCAGGTGCTTCACCACGCTCAGCACCAAGTTCTAAATTAGCAGCATCCAAACGAGTCTTAATGTGCTTGAAGATACGCATGTTAGTACCCTTGGCAACTGCCGACTCCCACGCAATACCCTTGCGCTGAAGATAAGCATGGAAACCTAGTGCGCCGATACCAATCGAACGTTCGCGCATCGCAGAATACTTAGCACGTTTTACTGCGCTCGGAGCATTATCAATGAAATATTGCAAGACGTTGTCGAGCATTTCTGCCATGTCCTTGAGGAACAACGGATCCTTCGACCATGCATCGTAGTATTCTAAATTGACTGACGACAAGCAGCAAACAGCAGTGCGCTTCTTATCTGTCGGAAGAATGATTTCGGAGCAAAGATTCGACTGGTGAATCTTCAGACCAAGTGCCTTCTGGAAGTCTGGCAATGCGCGATTAGATGCATCGATAAAGTGGATATATGGTTCGCCAGTCATCATGCGTAATTCGAGAATCTTCTGCCAAAGTTCCTTGGCGGAAACTGTGTCACGGATTTCATTTGACGCAGGATCGATCAGATTCCAACTATCATCTGCATGCGGATCAGTCATACAACGTTCGATAATTTCCATGAAATTATCCGTGATGTTCACACCATGGTGCAGATTCAACGCACGCATGTTGGGATCACCAGTCGGTTTGCGCATTTCTAGAAATAACCCAACATCAGGATGACTGATATCAAGGTAAGCAGCATAACTACCTCGTCTGGTTCTTCCTTGGCGGTATGCCATAGAAGATGCATCGTAAGTGCGAAGGTGAGGCATGACACCAGTAGACTTGTCATCGGCAGCCCGAATACCAAACCCAATGCCAACGCCACCGCCAAGCATAGATAACCAATTTGTTTCGCTGAGATTATCAACTAGTCCCTCCGCAGTATCTTCAATGTAGTTTAGAAAGCAACTGATAGGCATACCACGCTTGGAACGACCGAAAGAAAGAATCGGTGTTGCGTAGGATAACCAGTGCTTTGACGAGTATTCATATAAACGCTGTGCGTGCTCAGGATTTGAAGCAAAAGTGCTTGAAACATAGGCGAATCGATGCTGAGGAGAAGTCTCGTCCTCGCGCATGTATGATTCTTCTAGTCTCTGGATACCAAGTTTGTCAAACAGGGAGTCGCGTGATAAATCGATTTCAATACCCAGATAATTTTCTTTTGCCATTTATAGTCCCTGTTCCTTCAATACTCGATCAATGTCTGGTTTAAAGTAAGTATCTGGTTTCAGAATCTTACCGTCTGCTCGCTTCTTAATCTTGCCACCTTCAGAAACCTTGCTCATATTTGAGGCACGAACTTCATCCCACACCTTCTGGAAATCAATCCCAAGCGTAGTGAACAATCCTTGCACAACCCAAACTAGGTCTGCGCCACCGTCAGCAATGTCTCCGATGTGTCGACGAAGAAAACCGTCACACAACTCGCGGAACTCTTCATCGATTAGATCAATATATAGGCGAGCCTGCGCCTCATTGTTTTCATCTAGATGCGGAGTTGCCCCAACATACTGATCTGCGGCAGACATAAACTTTTCAACATCGTTCTGATAACTCATATTATTTTCTTCTTTCTTTAGTGTAAAACTGCCATCATCATTGTCAATCCAGAGAATGTCATCTCCTGGTTTCCATCCGAGTTGCTCAAAAAGATCAGACTCTAGATAATAAAAATCTTCTTCTTCGTTATATTTTATGGTTGCGTTCATGGCAACTTGCTCACGAAGTCATCCCACTTCGCCATCTGGTCTAGCGCCTTGATGACATCGGGGAAGTGCTGACCGATAATCTCCCAGCACTGTTCGGCGATGATACGATGTTCCTTTTGCGTTGCTTTATCCATGCGCAACTGACAGTAGTGAACCCACGAGCGCAACGACCCTGCCATGATCATGACCGACTCAGTGTTACCTTCAGGTAGAACAGCACGTGCCTGTTCCTTAGCGATACCACGTTCGATCGCCCACTGATATGCCATCTTAGCAGCATTGGTTGCTTGCTTCTGCATGACATTCCACTCTTCAGCGAGTCGGTTCTCATCGGGTGTCAGTTCGACGGAGTTCTGACGATTCTTTTTATCCTGAAGGCGTGCCTCTCGCGTAACAAATCCCAGATCCTTCGTTGGATCAGCGTAACGTTGCGAATATTCCTGAAACGAGAAGGAACGGTGACGCAGAATCTGACGAGCAATATCACGTGTCGTCTTGATTTCCATCGAGATATGAACCATCTCCAATGGTGACCAGTGTTGATTCTCAATCAAATACCGAACCAATTTAGGTGCTGTTGCTGTGTTGTTTTGGTTTGAAGGATTAGAAACTCTTGCTGCCCACGCTACTAGTTCGTTTGCAGTTGTGCATTCTGTATACGCAGACGGTTTTGTAATACCGATAAGATTCACTTCACTCATTAAAATAGATCCTCCAAATTAGATTCTGTTAACTGTAAATAATAGGGTTTCTTGGCACGAATCATTTCGTCGACCATGTTTCGAGTTCCAGTAGACTTACCATCCCAGATGATTACTGCAGCATCAGCATATTTTGCCATCTCACGATTGCGGATGGGACCTGCTGCTTTGCCATGTGCGGACCAATTTGCTGGCATTTCTTTAATGGGAATATTGTTGGTTCTTGCCCAACGTTCCCCTAGATTATCAACACCAGTTGCCATACCACAAACAACTTCTGTGACATCATACCCGCAACGTTGCATTGCTTGCGCAACCAGCAAATAATTATCTAGATTACGCGAACCTGCGATAATAACTTTCACTCAACTCTCCAAGATGTATTGTTCAGTTTAATATTAGTGGGCCAATCGCCCTCGGTGTAAGATTTGTCGTGGAATCGTAGTTCGTTCGTCGGCATGATACAGAGTCGACCATTGTCCAATTGAATGAACATAAACTCCTTAGACTGCGTAGGTTCCATGGTAAACCCATCGTTCATGGGAATGGCAGTAAACAGATATCGACCGAACAATCCATTGCTGCGGATCTCTGCTCTCTGACCATTTAGATAGTCGTAGCGAACGACCGAAAACTGATCGCCGTAGCAATCCCAGATCTGAGAATCAAGCAGAGACCACTCAGGATAAGGATCATTATAAAAGGCAAGAGCATGTGGCGGAACACCGCGATAGACTGCGCCACACTCGAGCATGACATGACAACCCCAAGAGTGTCCTGGTTTAGAATGCAATCCAAACCAGATACAGGGTTCATATGTGTATTTTGGTGCGTCCTTACGAACAAACGATGAGTCTACCCAACAGTAGATATGATGCGGAATGTTTCCCGATCCAGTGTAGAGCATTACTCGACTTCAAATTCCTTGACCTTCTGGAACTGTGCCTTGCTGACAAAACCAATACCAAGAAGATGATCTACACGATTAGACGCATCGGCATAATCTACATACATGCCATCGTTGAACCACCACCAACGGTCGAGACCAAGGATCCAACGAGGTTCGCGGCGATACTCTACCAACCACTTACCGTCTGTACGATGAATACGCAACTTTGTGATTCGAATATGATCGAGTTCTACGCCATATTCGTTAGCGACTAGTTCGCTCATACCTTCCTCCACATGGCATACCTTGCCTTTGCTGCTAGACCTTTAAACGTATTATCATTTATAATACGCTGGATTTGATCAGAAGTCAATCCATTTTCAATCATCTCATTAATATCTTTACCAGGAACACTGTCTGGCCAAATGACCATCTTGTATCCCATCTCTATATACTTATTCATCAATTTACCGACATCTCGGTTCTTTGGTTGATTATCAAAAATAATTGTTATTTTTTCTTTGTCGATTGGTAGTTGGTCGATCTTTCCGAACGAAGTACCTGCACAAGCAATAGAATTATCCAGAAAAAGGGAATCCAACGGTCCTTCGACAACAAGAACTTCCCTCGTAGGATCGACTTGGTCAAGACCAAAAATAGACGGTGCATCTTCATCTACCTTAACATTAATATAACGTAACGACTCGCCTCTGATTCCGCGAAGGCTAACAACGAGGAGTTTACCAGCGCCATCAAAAAAAGGAATCGCGAGTCTCGGTTCCTCTGTAACAATCGACTCTTTGTATTTGTCATTAAGTTGAATGACATCTTTAACATTACGAATGAAATACAACCGACTAAAAGCATCGCGAGGGATTTTGCGGTCAGTAACATATTTGATTACCTCATGGTCATCTGGCAGTGTATCGAGACGATCCATAATCGAGTCGATAAGTTTTGGTTCTGGTTTCTTATTGAATTTAGGTTCTTCAAACTTTAGGACGGACTCAACATTCTTGTGGGCAGTAGCACGTGGAGTTTTACCCTCAGCATATCTCTCGACCACATACTGAGAATATTGATTACTATCGTAATTCTTCAGGAATGTTCCGAAATGATGACTCGCACCACAATTATGACACTTGTAATAGAGATCGTTCTTCCCGCGATAGAAATACCCACGGGACTTCTTTTTATTGCGCGATGAATCTCCGCAGATTGGGCACCTGCAGTTCCAAAGATCCTGTGATTTTTTCTTGAAGTTCTCGAGGCGATGTGAGATCGCGTGGAGATACTTGATGTCAATATATAAACTCATAATATAGTTATACCTCGATCTATCGAGGAAGTAAAGTATTTTATCCGATAAATTTCATAAACAATGGAAGTATTTTGGTTATGATAGCACCAATGACAATCCCACCACCAATCATAAGATACTTGGTTTTTTCCAATTTGTCAATACGTTCTTTGTGTTTTTCTTCTTCTTTTTCAACAGACTTTTTCAAGTCCTTGATCGCTTCTAGAAGTTTATCCTCGGTGTTCTGAATTTTGCTCTCCAGTTCTCGAGTCGTTGTAGTAATACGCGAGTGCAACTCGGCGTTACTTGCCTTGGTTTCGTTTCTGTGCACTTCTAAACTCTGATAGATATCGTCATTCACGGTTTCTTGCGCTTCCAATTTAGTGTCGTGAACCGCAAGCATTTTATTGATGCAGTTGGAAACATCGCCAATCTTTTCGATTGCTAGGTCAAGGCGACCGAACACAACCTGAATTTGTTTCAGGTCATGTTCGATTACCGCGACTTTGGTTTCCAAAGATTCCATCACTTGGCCTTAGGTTTACGACCACGTGCTTTCTTGACAACTGCCTTGACTTCTTCTACCTTTGCTTCTGCCTTATCGACAGCGGCAGTGATCTCAGCAATGTCAACTTTTCCATCTTTGTTAGTATCCACAAAACCGAAGAGTTTCTTCAGTGCGTCTTTAATTTGAGTTAGCATATCTTATCCCCATGCTGCGAATTGTTTAGTTTTCTTAATACGGTCATCTAGACCATGCGTACCACCGTTTACTCGACGAGTAATCTGACCGATGACTGCATCTGTTACACCCTTATCCGCGATTGCGAACAGGTTATTCTTATTGAAGAACCACAGTGCTGATTCGAAAGCAAGTTCTGTTGCTACGATGTCAGGATTTGTCAGAACATCAGGACGCTTAATGTCTTTCGCGAATTGAGTATAGTTGTCCTTACCAGTTAACTGGATTGGACCACGTCCACGGAACTTCCATCCATCGCCTGACGATTCTGGACCATTGCCCATGCGATTAGCATAGACCTTGTTCGCAATCTTTTCAGGTTTGCGAGCATATGGTTGAGCAGCAGCGAGCGAAGGGAAATACTTCTTGAAGATTTTGGTCAGACCATCTGCCGAGTAGTTTAGGTTTTCCGAGAACACCTTGAAACCACCCGATTCGTGAGCACACTGCCCGAAGAAGTGTGCTGCTTGAGCAGTCGACAGTTTGAAGTATGCCTTAGCACCCTTAAAGGTTCCTGGTCCCCACTTACCGTCAGCAGGTAGACCACACTTCGTTTGAAGTGCTGCCATTGGACCAAGACCAGCAACAGCAGCAGGAGCAGCAGCAGTTGCTGCCTTCGCTGCAGTAGAAACAACAGGCGCACCTGCTTCCTTGGTTGTGCTTGGATCAAAGTCCTTAACAGGCGTATAAGATGTTCCGCCTGACTTCGACTTGGTAGCGATCAGACGCTGACGACGATTGCCGCCTTCCTTCTTGATCGATGCGTGAACCCAACCAGAGTTCTTATCACCCCTAGTATAGAATTCTAGGATGACTTGGTCAAACTCTAGATTGTCAGCAACCCAGTCAGCAACAGTCTTATTGTCAACACCCTTGACTTCAAAGTCGATCGCCTGACCATTAACGTGCTGCGATGTTTTAGAACCACCGACTGCTTGGTTAACACGAGGTGCGCGATAGGAAGAGTTGACTGTAACTGGACCGAACTTAGCACGGACAGGTTCCAGAATCTTTTCGCAACAGTAGCGCATGTTCTCGATGTGCTCAGGAGTTGGGGTATTTGATAGTCCCAGTCTCTTTGCGGTTGGAGATACAATCATCTCCTCGAGAGTGAAATGTTCAGTTAACTGTGTCATTAGAATGGTCCCCAATCATCATCGGAATCCTTATACTTGTCCAGTAGTTCGAGTTCCTTTGCTTCATTATCAATTTCAATCGAACGTGCCTTTGCTTCTTCAGTTCTTGCTTCGGCAATCTTAACGTAGTCAGTCTTACCGAGTTCCTGAACCTTTACGTTAGGATCAAACTCAGCAGTCTTCATACCCATCATCGTCGCGAATGCACCGACAAACGCACCAACGATTGTCGAGAATGCAGGACCAATGATCTTGAAGATTTCATTGTTGTCGATTACGCTGTTTGGAACAAAGAGACCAACCATCATCACAAGAACAACTGACATCATAATCACACCAAGTGTGAACGCTGCCATCTTCATGATTGTTAGTTGGATTCTGCCCTTAGCAAGTTCCAAATCTTCCAGAGATTTAATTGGTTCTTCTCTGGTCAAGAATTTCATCAGACTCATTTTGCATTCCTTCTTACGATTTTATTCTTCTTGCGCCATTTCTTTTGCGCTTTCTTGGAAACTCCAGGTTCTGCCTGATTTGGTTTAGTTGGGTGTTCGATACCGATACCAGCAACATTACCACCAGCAACACCCATCTCTTCAACAAACTGAGAAAATGTCATCAACTTGTTGGTTTCTAATTCTTCTGCCAATTCCTTGACATCTTCTCTTTCTTGTGTCATATAGAAAAGTTCCTCTAAAATATCTTCGTCGTATTCTACGCCTTCTCTTACCAGCGCAACAGCAGTAGCAAAAGAAAGAAACTGTTTGTTTGCAAAGGGAACTTTTTCGATAATTCTTTTCAGACGAAACACCATTCGGTGGAGCAAACTATATGCTTCTTGTTCCTCTGTAGTATTTAGATCACGTTCTTTCTTAAGAACATTACCATACTTGTCGATGATACCCAAACGAAATGCGTCTTGCTGATCGAATGGTGTCGTCAGCAATCGCAGAATTCTATAAGTTATAATTGCATCGACAAATCTAGACATTAAGTTTCCTTAATTTTTCAGCAATGTTAAAATCTATTATAATGTTTGGTAGTGCAGTATCAGTTATCCTATTTAGGAATACCAAAAATGTTTTTAAGTATGACCAATATTGTTCTTCTATTTTGTAGAATAACATATTAGTAGCAGAGTTACCAAACACATTATATAAAATGATCAGGTGATTTAAAATTAATCTATCGCCTAAAACTCCAGTATTCTCATAGCGTTTAAATAAACGTTTTAGATATTTAAATCTTTTTATGTCTTCTTCTAAATCAGACATTCCATTACAACTAGGATTGTCATAATTTTTAATAGCATACATCAAAAACGTTTCATCATTTAAATCAAGCATATTATGATACTGTCGCAGTTCCCCCAAGGAAATACCAATTCCCAGCAAGGAATATTAAAATAGCAGTATCACCTGGACCATTAAAAACAATAGAAGAATGCCCAATATTAGTATTGAGAGTTAATGCATGACTTGCACTATTTGACGTCATGACAATAACTTTAATCTGACCTTCAGTTCCATCTGCAATTGTAAGAGTTCCAGCACCATCAGGTGAAGTAATCTTTGTTACCAAAGTCGTAATGCTGATGGCGCCAGCAGAATTCATGCTCTGCACAGCGCCACCAAGAACAAGATCGTCCTCTAGAACTACAGGGACAGGGATACCACCAAATAGATTGGCAACAGTAACCTTGTGATCATATGGAGTTGTTGAAGGTTTCACGAGATACAGGACATCGGTCGGAGAGACCGATGTCGCTGCATTCATTGCGGTTACTTTAGTATCTGCCATTTATTAGTCCTCTGGGAACTGGATATCATCCGGAGCATCGCCAGTGATGCCGTTCTTCGACATAGCAACAAGAACTTCATACTGAATACGACCAGCATGAGCACCTGTTAGAACCTTGCGCTTTACCCAACCTGTGTGGGAAACAGCGCCCGATTCACCAACAGAATCGCCTTGGTTTACGCCAAGTGCTGCTTCAGCAGTTGCAGTTGTTTCGTCTAGAAGATCGAAATACTGATTATTATTACCAGTTCCTGACAGATCCATTCTACCAGTTGCACCACCTGCAGTAGCATTTGCTAATGTGTCGTATACGTAGAAAGTATTGGCATTGATAGCATTTGCATAGTAAGTGGTTGCATGAGTTAGACCAGCTAGTGTGGTACCACCATTATTATAATATTTGATACGATCTCCAGTTGTCAGACCGTGATTATTATATGTAATTACTTCCGTACCTGTGTTCACATTTGCAGTAGGAATAGTTCTACGTGGAACATCTAGGTTTACTGTTGGTGCAGTTTCATATGACGATCCGTTATTGGTCACATTGACGACTGCTACAGCACCACCAGAAATAACTGCAGTGGCAGCGGCACTGCCACCGCCACCGCCAGAGAATGTAACTGTCGGTGCTTCTGTGTAACCGGAACCACCTTGAATTAGAGCAACTGCTGAAACGTAACCGCCAGATTGGTCGCCGTGAATTTCGTCACTTCTTACGCCATAAACATCCGATGCTAGAGTGTTAGGATCTGATGCAATCGAAATTGGTTTTTCGCTCAGACGATATGTCTGAGCACCAGCACTGGTGAAGTTTGAATAGGCAGTTGCATATTCAAGTTCTGGATCTGCTGGAATAACAGTCGCAGCAGTATTGCTGGTGATTGACTTGATGATCCAGTAACGATCTAGGTATGTTCCACCTGGACCTGTTGCAATGTTGACGCGAATGAAGTCGCCAACTGCTGCTTCTGTAGTGAAAAGTGTATTTGTGCCAGTAACTGCGCCGTTGCTTGCAATCGACAGAGTTCCTGTTGCTGACTTAGCGTCTGCTTTACCCCATGCGGACATTATTGGTCTCCCTTTTTAAATTCTTGGTCTACGTAGTTGAAAAATTCTTTTCTCTTTTCTTCACCAAGTTCCGAGGGAGACTTGATGTTATATTCAATAAGAGCAGCATCAAATGCAGTCTTATAAGACTCGTTCATTTTCTTTACTGCATCAATATCTTCTTTTACGATCTTATCGGTTGCTTTAGAAATACCCTTCATGCGATTACGAAGGTCTCTCTTAGTTTTCTCTGGAACTTTAGGATTCGAAGACGAGGCAATAGCAGCAGTAGCAGCGGCAGAACCAGCAGCATGACCTGCTGCCTTCTTGACATAGTTGCCAAGAGTCTTCTTTGACAGTTCGTCGATCTGTTCAACTTCTTCGTTGTATTTTCCAGATGGCACCTTAGCTTTACCTGACCACTTATCCAGAGCAAGTTTTCTGCCCTTTGAACGATCTTTTGTTTTGTCTTCGCCTGCTTTACCACGATATGAAATCGCCAAATTTGTAGAGATTTCATCGATTGTTTCGACTTCTTCCGAAGTAATCTTCTGGTAGAGAGTCTTGCCTGTCTTCGGATCAACAGGAACCTTTGTCTTCTTAGTCATCTGTCCAGTGTGCTTTTTATACGCATCAGCAGCAGAGATCTTCTTAACAGTAATGTCGCCGACTGCTTCACTCATCTCGCCCTGCATATAGTTAGCAGCAGTGGTGATGTAGTCTTCTGCGAGAGTGATCTTCGACTGAACCCACTCAGGAAGATTTGTATCTTCACTCATCGAGTCATGCATACGCTGCGAGTTGGCAATGATTGACTTCAGTTGAGACATTGCCATGTCACCTTCGTAGTCATACTCTTGCTTTTCTTTTGCTTCCAGCATTGTCTTGCCGAGGTGCTTGCGAACTGCCTTTGAAAGTTTCGATGCATCAACGCCGAAGTCCTTAGCAGCAGACATAACATGACTCTTGCGAATGTTGTCGCCATAACGCTTCTTCAGATGAGCAACGATCTTTGCGTTTTCGTCGAGTTCTACTTCTTCTGTAGCATAGTTCTTTGCACCAGCACGTGCCTTGTTGAAGATGGTGTCGTCACCAAGAACGATATACATCATCGAGTTGATGAATGTTGCCATTACATCACGCTCTGGACCTTGAAGTGACATACCACCCTGAACCTTTGCAATCGACTTACGAAGCAGAGGCAGAGTATTCTGTGGCATCAGACCAGCACGAACTAGTTGCTGCAGACGAGCATCCATGTCCATGCTTTCCGACATAACCGTATCTCTAATTGTTTGTTCAAGACTCATTATAGATTCCTCTTTAAACTTTTCTATATTTATAATTATCTTGAGGTAGCACGGAGCATCCACGCATGTTTTGCGTGAACATCTAGACGTTCTTCGAGCAAATTAACGAGTCCGCGATTGCCTTCTGCATCCGCCAGTTTGTGCGCAGAATTTAATGCCTCAATCACAGCAGCATTTGCCGAGATGAGATCTTGGATCATTGAAGGAATACTATTGCCGTAGATCGCGCTATCTTTAATTGTAGCGATACCTGCTAATGTTTCCATTCCATAAGGAGCAAATGCATCCAGTGCACGAATTTCTTCTGCGATTTTATCTGTTGCGCCCAATACTTCTTCATAAATTCCTGCAAAGAAATCGTGCATCTGAGAGAAGTCTTTACCTTCTACGTTCCAGTGATGACCTTGTGCCTTGAAATACATTGCGTATGTATTTGCAAGGACGATCTTCATTGCTGTTACTAATTCGTCCATATTAACAATCCCATGCTCTACGCGACCAATAGTTCGCTGATGTTTTATCGTTTAAATTACCCTGACCGCTGGAACGCGCACAGTATGATTTCTTGCGATTTGGTCTGTGCTTTTTGATTGACAGATTCTTATCGCCAAAGTTTACCTTCTGTGCCTTACCGTCACCATCAGGATCAACATAAACCTTGGACTTCTTAACGTCACCCTTCATTGGTTTGTTAAGAGGAACCTTCTTACCTTGGTATGTCGCCTCTAAAACCACCTCAACTGCTTCATTGTAACTTTTAAGGTGTTTCTTCAAGACTCTCATTGATTTCGATTCACGATTTTTAACAGATTGACGATGAAGTCCTACCTCTTTTGCAATATCCTCGAGAGTTCGTTTATGAACATGACGTTGCATAACAATATGTTTGTCTAAATCAGATAATTTGGATAAAGCATTATGCACATCGTGCGTCATTTCCATATCCTCGGTAATGAATTCTTTGAATGACAGCATTACTTTTTCTTTCTCATTCTGCTGTTCTTAATTCTCGACTGCTCGAGTTTACGAACCTGTGGCATTACACGAACCGATAGACGGGCAACCATTGGCGCCATGCGCTTGATCTGTGCTTCGATTCTTGTCTTTTCTGCTGCCGACACTGTCGAGATATCTCGGTTGCGAAGTAGTCTCTTGTAAACCATGCGGCGAGCAGCACGAATAGAACGTGCCTTAATACGATCTGGCGTCGAGACACGCTTGATTGCAATGTTTCTTGCCATCATACGACGACTCTTAGTACGCATTGCATTAAACTTTTTCTTCAGACGACCAGCAGGTGTGATTGCTTCTGACATCTCACCGCAACCACATTCCTCTTCGCCTTCATCCTCATCTTCGTCTTCTTCTTCGTCGTCTTTATATTCGATTTCTTCTGGATCGTAGAGATCGACGATGTCTTCCCAATCTAGGTTCTCAACTTCTTTTTCGAGTTCTGCGTATAGTTCTTCACTATCAACATCCCCGAAACGCATATCTTCATGCGATGCCTCAACAGTTCCGATATGACCACCGTTTCCCATGTGCAGTTCGTGCTCTGGACCATTGCCCTGAGGAGTTTCAACTTCTTCTGCAATAGTCTTCATAAACTCAGAGTGTGAGGCATGAGCACGCTTCTGAAGTGCTTCTTTTTCGATCGCAGACTTAGCAGAGTTATACTTTGCCATGAAACGATCAGCATGGTTAGGAGCAATCTGATGATGCGAACCATCGCGGAAGTGAACCTTAGAACCTACGCTGACTGCTTTGCGAAGTTGCATTACCAAGTGAGCAGGTTCTTTTTCTTTCTCGATCTTTGCTTTCTTAGCAAGTGCTTTCTTTGCACGTTTAATAGCAGCAGGATCGTTCAGAGTCTTATGAATTTTTGCTTGGAACTTGGCACGTGCTTCAGCACCACGAGCAGAAATCTCAGCAAGGAAACCTTCCTTGATACCACCGCAATACTGTGTAGTAACATCATCGTAACGTGGATCAAAGGTTGGGATCTTATCCGCAGTCATACCCTCCTGACCTGGAGTCATAGCAGCAAACTTCTTGCGAAGTTCTGGGCGACCCCATTCATTGTCCTTGCCGAGTTCTTCTGGAAGAATGCTCGACTTAGTAACCTTCGACTTGAACACTTTGTGGTCAACGCCAACACGCTTTGCTGCAACCTTGTGAGCATGCGCAGTGTTCTGTGCCTTGACGTGAACCGAACCAGCAGCGACTGCCTTACCAGCATGTTGCTTGGGGAAGTCTACTTTCCACATACCGTATGCTTCTTCCATTTCTTCTTCATTCAGAGAAGGTTTTACTGTATGATAATTAGGAACTGCCTTGCGACGACGATCATGTTCTGCCTTGATTTCCTTTGAAGTATATCTACCATGCGGGAAATCCTTGGTGGCATGATACTTTAGTCGAGCATCCGACATATTGGCAATTGATTCTTCGATTGCTGTATCGCATTCGCCGCAGCAATCAGGCGTGCCACAGTTTTCGTGCTCAGTTTCTTCCTTGGCATAAACCTTATAAAGAGGATGCTTCATTGCTTTGACATCTGCCTCGTCCTTGGTCTTGTGAGTGGAAACGACTTCGGTTCCCTTCTTCACCATCCACTTTTCTTCGAGATCGGTTTCTTCATTAGTTTTCTTTGGAAGGTGCGGAGTAACCTTAAACTTGTGAAGTGGACCAGCGCCAATACGTCCGTCCTTTTCAGCACGGATATGAACCGAATTGCCATCGTTCTTAGTTACTCGACCAGAATGCTTGTCGCCATTTCCTGGAAGGTAGTAGTCCGTGTCGCGACCAACCTTCATGTGCTTTGCCATGTCAGGATGCATCAGTCCATGCGACGCATAGTCGCGATGACTGTATGATGCTTCATCTAGTTCGGTTTCTTCGTTTGCCTTCATCGCCTTCTTGGCAAGATGCTTGGCAACGTTCTTTACCTTGTTACCGTATTGATCCTTACGGACGCCAACTTTTCTATATGGACCTTCGAATGGAAGATCGTCTTCGTGTTGTTCGACGCCTTCGGTAATCTTTGCGTTCAATGGTTTGCGACCCTCTTTCTCTGTTGCTTTCTTGTATGCAACATCCATATCTTCGTCCTTGTCACTCTCCTGTGGTTTCAGACCAGGATTTGGGTGATAACCATAGTCACCTTCTTCTGGGAATCCCTCTCGAGGATAGTGTTCTTTCTTCGCTTCGGCAATCTTTGCTTTTGCTTTAGCAATAATATCGGTTGCCTCAGGAACGCAATTAGGAACCATTCTGTCGCCTTTCTTCTTCATGCCGACACGCTTGTATCCCTTCCAGCATGCCTCATCAACAGTTTCTTCGCTGACAGATTTCCATCCGCCACCCTTAGACTTATAATACTTTGCTGCCCAACCATTGGCATATGCTGATGGATAAACATCAAACTTCTTTTTGGCAAGTGCCTTTGCCTTTGACCATAGAGATGGATTAGTAGGTTCATTACCTTCCATCATAAATTCTTCAGTGTTTACCATGACAGGTTTGTTTCCTTTTCCTCTACGATCAGCAACTGGATCTTCTCTTCTTTTTCTACGAGCAGCAGTTGCTCTATCTTGTTTTGACATCGATCTTGCCTTGGCAGCAGGTAGGCATTTAGGTTTACCCTCGCCATCCTCTCTAGCACATGGTCCCTTGATCTTGCCTTTGGTGTCCATTCGCACCCACTTCTGACGAAACCAAGTTCTTAGATCTTCGTTCATTTCTTTTTCTTCTCATTTGCCATTGCGTCAACTGCTGCCTTGTTCTCAATTATCCATCGTTGGAGTTCGATGAGTTGGACTGCGTTGGATTGGCAGATGGCGTAGTTTCTGATGATTCCGATGAGGGCATCAGTGTCTTTAACTGCTGAGGGGGACGCATCAGAACTTCTGGTGGGGTCGGCATCACCGGATGTGGCACTAGCGTCGTGCGTGTGCACCCAGCCGTTAGACATAACAAACTGACTAGGAACATCGTTTTTGGCGCGATCAAGGTAGACATATTCTTTTTCCCTAATTGTATTGACACGGTCAACATATTCGGTAACAACATTGTTACTGATTTCTGCATTTTTCTTTTCAAGTTCGGCAACCTGCGCACTCTTCTCGGCAGAGAATCTGGCAAGTTCTGCTTCGGCATAAGCAGATCCCTTCATGTAACCAAAGATGAAAACACCAACGAGTGCTGCACCAATGGCAAGTAACTTATATGGTAGTGGGATCATACCGAACATATCAATTTCCTTTTCCTATATTTATTCTTTAGTTTTCTTAGAGAATTTTTCTGCACCAGAGATACCAAGACCAGCAATTACGATATACATGATTGCGTCAAACATAAACTGGTCAACGTCTTGGTCCCAGAAAAGATTGGCAACAAATCCCATCGCAATCAAAAAGACGCACAGAATAGTAACGAGTCTCTTCGATGATGGTGATCCGTCACTGTCTTCCATGATGCCTTTTAGATATGCTAGAATTTGTCCCATTGTTTTCTCCTTACCTACTTACTTCTTCCCAGTCAACTGTAGCATAAACATCAGCACCAGCGAAATCTGCCGCAATCGCCAATGTTAATTCGTATGGTGTTGACGTTAATCCATTTCTTTCGAACTGAAATTTAAATAATGCTTCCTTGAGTATATTGATAGGAGTAGAACCTTGTGCAGAACCATTAAGTAACCCAGAAGCAACTGTTCTACCGCCAGTGATTGTTGTCGCACCAAGATTATATTCGATAGCAGAATCCGAACTAACATTTGACCAAGTACCATTAGCAGTTGTTCCTGCTTCAATCAATTTCCACATATAATTAGCATTATTTGTATATCCAAGCAGAGACATTGCAGTCGGAATAACAATCGCATCTAAGTGTGTTGACTTTAGACGCATGGTAATTATTGGATAATATGTGTTTACTGTAGTCAGATCTCTTGGTTGACCGATAGCATTACCAGCAGACTGCTGAAGTCCACGGAGTTCGTATCCACCTTCTGAAATAACTGACGAGCAGATTTGCTTCAGTGTGGAACTGCTACCAGTTGCGCTTGTGTTTTTGATTTCGTAACGCAGCGGCAGAGATGCGGTGGTGATGTATGTTCCCGTAATAATATTGGCATGATGGAATGTATGAACGTGAACCATTTGTCCATTGATGACAAATCCACAACGAACCGAACCAACACCCAACCACTCAACATCCATCCAGAAAATCTGCGACTTAGATAGATCGAGGGTAATCTTAGAATAACCATCACCCAGAAGTGTGTCAAGATTCCAGTTTGCTTGCGCAACTCTGGTTTCTTGGATTCCACCAGAAACATATGAACGTTTGACTAGATTGACAGTTGAACCATCAAGTTCTAGATAGATACCATTCTGTGCACCGAAATAACCAACACGTTGACGTAGACCTGCCTTAGCAGCATTGAATGTCATTGTGTTTAGAATCAGCAGCGATTTTCCTGGTTGGTATGCGAACACCTTAGTTGTTTCACGAACAACTTCTGTATTTGCTAGACCATCAACAGTCATATCAATGACGCCAGAGTTTGCATCATGCGTTGCGCTGGCAGTTCCTGTCGTTCCAGTTGACCACAGATTATTATCTTTGTATCTGTGTGAAGAATCAAATAATGTCAGTGGAGTCGAGACGCGAGATCTACCGAAAGCATCAACTGCAACACCAGTAGGATTTGCAGGACCAACCAGATTACCGTATTGGTCCGCCATCATCATGACTTCGAAGAACTCATGAGGATCGCCTTGCCATGGTCTAATTAATTGTGCCATCTTAAATTCTTTCTAGGAATGTTTTGAATGAGATGGACTCGTTAATCCCGAGACCACGACGAACGTCTTTATACATTTCGCGTTTGTGGGTTGCTGACATAGAACTTGGTGCCATAGCATGAAATGCTTTTTCGTTGCCCGATGACGCTGCCTTACGCATTTTAGTAGCAGATGCACCAGCAACACCTTCGTCAGCATCGGTTCTTGTGCCACCAACTGTCTTGACTTTGATCGAGTCAAAGTTAAAATGACCGTGACGACCTTCGACTCCATTATACTTATGAATCAGAGTGTGATATTCATGCGCTCTATCAGATCCAGCATGAACAACGATATTCTTTACGCCTTGACTATGTAACTTTGATAGGTGATGTAGGAGAGTCGGACTTCCCTTGCTCAATGCTTCAACATTAGCACTAGGAAATGCTCTCTTAAGATGCTTTACCTTTTGCTCTGGGGTCAGAGGATTTTTGTTTCCGTCATGAGTGGCAGTTGTCAGAATAGTGTGCGTTGCATTGTCTTGTTTTGCTGCATCTAACACCTTGTTGATCATCATGGCATGACCAGCATGAACAGGAGCAAATCTTCCGATTGTTAAGTGATGGGTTTCGCTCATTTGCCTCTGCTCGCTCTCAAGATTTCGCTACGTGCACGATTCGCCTTAGAGAATCCTTCGCGGTCGACAACCTTCAGTCCATTATAGACGTGACCTTCGCCACCCGATGCCTCGCCACCGATAGATGTATGAAATCCACCTGCGCCAAATGCATCCAATCCTCTGGATAGATGATTAGTTGCTTGCTGCAGATGGTGGTGGATTTCTAGAGTTTTATAGAATTCTTTTTGATTCTTGGAGACATGATCAATCATATCATCCATAACTTTTTTCTTAGTAGTCTTTGCCTTATCGGTCTTTACTGCATCAATCTTTTTCTGATGCCATCTGCGGAGATAACCTTTGTATCCCTCTGCTGATGGTGTTTCTTCAGTTGTTACTGTCGAGTTGATATACTGACGCAGAGTTTGCTCGTGACCACCGAGATGATCAAACCCATGTGAACCCATAAGTTGTTCTGCTTGCTTCAGGTGTTGATCGGCAGGTGACTTGTATTCCTTTGGGACAAGTGCATGATCTTTCGAAACAAGATGCGGAACTAGGTGAACGTCTGGATGATGGTTGAAACCTTCGAGACTGGTAAGTGGTTTAGGTCCAGCAGAAGTAATCTTTGTGTGGATTACTGCGCTGACTTTCGACTTCGCCAGTGCTTTACCTTCTGGACTATCAGCATCAGCAGCATATTTAATAGTGTTTGGAGTATGAGAGATCTTACCGTTTTCATGTTCTCTAGATTCTCTGTCTGACATGTATCCGCCTTGATACTCGCCAGGAGTATGCGGAATAACTTTAGGAAGATGCTTCAAAAGAAGTTTAAGTGGGTGCGCAAGATATGGTTTATGACCGTGTTGCGTGTCGATATCTTGCTCAGAGAAATTATAAGAGGATCCCGTTCCCTTATACTTAACACCAACCTTACCGTCTGCTCTGCGAATAACATTGAACGACATCTTGTCGTCAATCTTGCGAGTCATGGTTGGTGCTTTACCAGCAGAAACCTGCTTCAATGTTCTTAGTGCATGCTTTGCTGCTTGTGGTCCATCGAACAATCTATCAGAGGGATGTTCAATGTGCAGAATTGCTGCTTCAGTAAGGAAATTTATAAAACTATGCATAGGGATCCCATCTTATGTTACCCCCTATTTATAATAATTGAGTCCATTCGAAGTTGATTTTCTCTTTAATTTGTTTGACTTCACTCAAATCGAATTTCGGACTATACATTATCATGTTTTCATTGTCATAAACAGGAGAATACAAAGTGTCATCAGTCACATTTTTTCTACCAGCACGACGACAAGTAACTGTCATGTCTAACATCCCAGGAGAGTGCGCATCGGTAAGTTGATCCAAGAACTCTCGGTCACCATAATGCCACCGAGTGTATGACTCATTGTATCCACCGACTTCCCAAAAGAAATCTTTTTTAATCAAAAATTGATTTAACGGGACATATCTTTCTTTGGGCGTCCTGTAAAAACGAGCATAAAAATTATACCAAGGTGCATGATTTAATTCCCATTCCTTGACCAACTTGGTTATATCCCCTGGTTGTGGATTATAATCAATGTCGAGGAATAAAATCCAATCAGTTTCGGCAACCATTGCTCCAAGATTACGACAACCATGACTATTGAAACCAATATCGTCATCTACAGCGTATAATGAAAATTTTATGTTATCTCGGATTTTGTTCTGCTCGATAACATCAATCGCAGGATGTATCTTTGAACCATCATCAATAAGAATAATGTGAAGATCGGCAGAAAAATCATTCCACCGATCAACACATCTTTGTAATAGTTCTGGTTCGTTGTAATAAGTCTGAACCAAACTTATTTTATTCACCGAGGATTGACTTCATTTCTTCTACAGCATCAACTTCGGTCAAGTCAGTCGCAGGGAAATCTACAGACTGAGATACATTATATTGAAGAAACTCATTATGAGTCATGCTGTTAGTCAAATAGAGTTGCCACCCCGAAAGAGTTTCATGATATTCTTTGTAATGATTCTCGATAAGGTGGCGACGTTCATCAACAACCTTACCGATCTCAGCAAGAGTTGGTTCATGATCAAACTTTGAGATGACATATTCCTTACCACCTGTGCATCTCCACAGAGGCATATCTTCAGTTCCAGAGTTTGTCCAGATTAGAGTGGTCGCAACCAACTTTAGATCAAGTTCTGCGTTATCGTTAGTTTCAGTCATTATCTATCCTCAAAAATGGCGATGCCAGTAGGATTCGAACCTACGACCTAGAGCTTAGAAGGCTCTTGCTCTATCCTGCTGAGCTATGGCACCAATTACAATTATTCGTATACTATATTTACTGCAATTAGTCAAGTGTTTTTTTATCTCAATGGATAATTTAACCACCCAGTTGCGATATATTTAGATCCAATCAAGTCAGGGGCAGCGCGATGAACGTGGGTATAAGATGCCGGCCAGAATAATAGTGTCCCTGTTTTTGGTGTAAACTGAACATCTTGATATTTGAATTCAGTTTTTCCGCCTTGCTCAACATCGTTCAAGTATAGCATCCAAACAGCAAACCTTGCGCGATTATTGATTCCTGCTCCTTGTTCATAATGCCATGCATGAAATCCGCCACCTGTTTCTGACCTCTGCATTTTCCATCCAGCGTCAAACATTTCTAAAAATGATTTAGAAGTTATGGAATACTTGAGATTATATTTTCTCCATTGAAACATAACGGATTCTAAGATTGCTTCTTCAACAACCTTCAAAGATCCATACCTACCACTGAAGATGTTCCAATCAGTTCTATTCGCATCATCAGATAAAATACACCCGTTACCAGGATCTGGACGCGATATAATTTCGTCCATCGTTTCGCAAGTTAGTTTGCAAATTTCGTCAGACAAAACATTTTCGTATGCATCTATAAAATTAGAAGTCAATTTTAGATAAGTCCCTTGTCCTCAAACCAATAGGTGTTCGCTCAAATACTGGCACATCATCTTGCCCCGAATCCATTATACCCTGTTGAGCAGATGCTTCGAGGTCATATAGTTTCATCTTACCACGATCAATACCAATCATGAAACGCTTGTTCAATCCTGGATCATTGTATCGATTCTTCAACTGCTTGACCATCAACTGCCCCATCTTCTCGAGATCTTCCGTCGAGATAAGAGCAAACATCAAGTCGGCAGTTGCTGGCAGACCAAACGACTCCGAAGTATCTGTCAATTCAACGTCGCTGTTTGCATAACCACCGCGAGTTGTCTGGGTTGCTGAGACAATCGGAAGATCAAACTCAACTGCCAGACCGCGAAGTTCTTCAGCGATCGCCTTAACATATGTATAAGAGTTGACACCTGCTCCTGGTTTGAAACGACTAGAGGCACAGATGTTGAGATAATCAACAAAGATAATATCAGGTTTAAAGTTTCGCTTCAGTTGCAGTTCGTTTAGCAGTGCCTTGAAGTGACCGACATGCGCAGAGGCAGTCGGATATTCCTTGATGATCAACTTACCTTCAGTCTTCTGTCGAATCTTATCGATACGATTATCGAACATGGACTTCGACAGATCCTTCAGATCCTGAATGTTTACGTTCATCAAGTTGGCATCGATACGTTCGGCGATACGTTCTTCTGCCATTTCCATGGTAACATAGAGAACATTTTTACCCTGACTGAGAACACCCGCTGCCATATGACACATGAACAATGACTTACCAACACCCGTGCCAGCAAGAGCGATATTCAAAGTCTTATTAGGAATACCACCATTAGTAATCTTGTTGAACATATCAAGATCGAAGGGAAGTTTCACTTCGTCGCGATGATAGTATTCATATCGAGCATCAGAACTATCGAGGTAATCGTGACCAACGTTGTTATCGAAACAAACACCAAGTGCTTCCTGGAGGATTGCAGGGATACCATCTTGATTGTGTTTCTTATCTTCGCCATCAATAATCTGAATGGATTGCATGATAGCATTATAAACTGCCTTGTCCTTACAAAATTTTTCAGTATTATCAAGCAACCACTTTTCGTTAACATCAATGGAGTCATCAAGTTGTGTAAGTTTTTCGTTTACACTTTTAAATTCATTTTCATTGATAGAACGATCATTTTGACAAGCAATCTCAATCGCCTCGAAACTGGGGATAGTGTTATACTTGTTGATAAATTCCTGAACGTAATTGAAGATCTTACGCTCTGCATTGTCGTGAAAATACTCTTGCTTCAGAAAAGGAATGACCTTACGAGTATAGTCCTCATCCGAAAATAATTTATTGAGAATGATTGTTTCAATCTTGTTCTGCAAGGTTTGCTTCCTCTACTTCATCATATTCATTTGCAAGTCGTTCGCAACAGGGTTCACACACATAAATCTCATACTCGAGACCATCATCAATGCCATGGAGGCAGATGGCGGGATCGTTCTTTTTCAGAACGACCCCACACTGATCACAAGTTTTCGTATTCTTCTGAAACATCTTCATCAGATACGTCCACATTATCACCCTCCATCATTTGTCCACCTGCCATACGATAGCGACCTTCAACCCACTCGCTGAATGTCGGATCGGTAAGAACTGGCATCCAGAATTCTTTAGTGTAAGTATCATTGAGGCGATACTTCTTTTCTTCGCCAGTCTTTTGATACCAACCGTTCGACGGTTTAATAACGTGACCAGATTCCAGAGCAATGTCTAGCAGACCAGACCACTTACTGATACCACCTTCGAAGGTGACTTCAATCGGGATCTATGACTTTTCGCGAACGTAGCGGGACTTCTCGACGTTAATGATAAAGTTATACCCAACGACTTCGGTTCCCTGCTTTTCCTGCTGGCGACCAATGATAAAGATGTTATCGGCAGAGTAATAGATACCAGTTCCGCCCGACACGATTGCCTTCGGGAACATACCAATTTCCATGTAAGTATGATTGACCACAACCATCGGAATATCCTTGATGGTAAGGTGCGGAGTAATCATACGGAACAGTGACTTCATCTGCTTGGCGCGAGTCATGTCAGCAACCGACTTACCGTCGATCGCATCATCAACTTCCTTCTTCGACGCAAGGTTGCCGACCGAGTCGACAATGATCATCACGTGATCCTTGCGTTCAAGTTCGTTCAACTGGTTCATCACATCGTGCTTCAACTGCTCAATGTCAGTGATCGGAGTATGAACAACCTTGGCAGTATCAATACCGAAATTCTCAAAGTATGACTGCGGTGCACCAAACTCCGAGTCATAGAAAAGAATGATACCGTCTTCATACTTAGTCTGGAAACTCTTCGCAAGCATCATCGCAAACGCAGTCTTGAAGTGCTTCGATGGACCAGCGAAAACAGTCAGACCTGGAGTCAGACCACCGTCGAGGCGACCAGAAAGTGCCACGTTCAAAGCAGGAACTGAAGTCTGGATCAGATCCTTCGTGCTGAACAACTTACTATCAGAGAGAATATTAGTCTCCTTGATAGTGCTATTCTTCTTTAGTTTTTCAATTAGTGCATTCATCCAAACAAATCCTCCAGTGTTGCTTTAGGTTCGGTAGACCATCCCAGTCCACCGACAATCTGATTTAGTGGTTCAAGAAAACTCTTCTCGAACATTGTATTATAATCTACATATCGGTCAATGTCAAGTTCTTTTGGAATTTTTCCTATGAACGCGATACAATTTTCTCCAAGAGTATTAGGTTCCTTCAGATACAGAAACTTGATCTTTTCGCCTTCTTGGATCGTTTCATATTTCTTAGTTAGTTTGTGCTTCTCAAGAAGATGATTATACATGAGAGCACCACGAACATGAATCGGAGTTCCCTTAGTATAAATGTCAGCGCGAGAAGTATACTTCACTAGACCATTTACGCTTCGAGGAAATGCGATTTCCTCAGGTTCCATGTTATTGAACAACACACGAGTATGTTCAATAAAACCTTGCAGCGTTTTTTCATCTGTTGTTAGGCAGAGTCGGACTGCTTCTTTGAGACTTTCGCGGACTGGTGCAGGAGTCGACGAACGAACAATCTCGAGACCCATGACTTTGAGTTTCGGATCTTTGTATCGGACGCCTTCGTTGTCATAGACGTTGAGCGCATACCTTTTCTTCGCAACCCAGAGACCACGTTCTGCGATCGCTTCACGTTTGAATATAATCTTCTTTTGAAATGCATTCGTGTAGTCCGCAAGTTTATCGCAACTCTTGTTGATTGTCTCTGTGATCTTCTCCTCGCAGATTTTATCGAGAATGTCAATGATCCGATCGCGATCCAGATTGCCATAATACTTACGAACAAGAGGGTCCAAGGAAATGTAACAAGAATCAGTATCACTGTAGAAAGAGTAGTCGTGTCCATTAGTTCCAACAACCTTATTGAGATAATCGTTTAGTGCCTTACCGACTTCTTGAATAATAAACTGACCTGTCATTGTGATTCCCTCGGCGATACGGGAATCATAGTAGCGGAAGTATTCGTTGCCCATCGCGCCAAACAATGAATTCAACTGAATCTTTCTTGCCATCTGAAAGTTATTATACTTAGAGATGTCATTCTTCAGTTTCGGATTCTTGGTTTGTTCATATTCTTTCTCTGCTGCAATCATCAGTTTCTTATACTTCTGACGATCGTCGAAGAACTTCTGAACAATCTCAGGAAACAACCCCTGTTTCTCGCGAGTATAGCAATATCCATTGGCAGTCATGCAATAATCATCTTGCTTGAGATCATCTAGATCATACCTATGCTCAAGCAACCCTTTAACAGTTGTATCCTTAACAACACCCTGAACCAAAGTTTCTGGTGATTGATTATACTGCATGATGATTGACGGATACAGCGAGGTAGCGTCGAACGAAACAACCCAGTCATACTGCCCAGGTTTCGGTTCCTTTACGAAAGCACCTTCAATCTGGCGACCTTGGTTTTCTTTCTTCTGCGGAATCTGAATATTCTTATCATGCAAGTGATTGTAAAGAATACAATCCCAAGTTCGAACCTGAGAGAATACGTCGCCATAGTTACACTTACCGTCGTATGCCATCGTCAGGATAAGTTCGATCAGTTTCATCTTACGTTCAAGAGCATCAACGATCTCAACGTCTCGAACGTTATACTCTACAAACTTTTGCCAATCCTTTACATAGAATTCTCGGAAAGTCTCATATGGATTTTCCAACTTCTTGATACCAAGTTCCGCTTCACCGATAAAGTCCAGTTTGTAACTCTCACGACGAACGTAGGTAAACTTCTTATAGAGATCGATATAGTCGATGATCGCGACACCAGTAATCTCATACGAGATATGCTCGCGACCCATGATCGTAACAGTCTTACGACGGACAAGCCCCCATGGCGAGAACTTCTTCTTCATCGTATTATCTTCTTCAGTGCAGAACAAACGTTCGACGCGAGAAATCAGATACGCAATGTCGAACAGATCGTTGTTCCATCCCGTGATGATGTCAGGATAGTTTTCACTATACCAACGTAGGAAAGTTTCAATCAAGTCGTGCTCATTGTCACACTTGACATATAGAAACTTGTTACCTTGCTCGCGTAGTTTGACGATCTCTGCAGACTTATCATCAAACTCACCGCAACCGAATGTGATGATTTGCCTAGTAATAAGATTCTTAACTGTGATCAGTAGAACTTCTTCGATTGGATTGTGAACATCAGGAAACCCATGCTCGGAAGAAGTCTCAATATCGATAGTCTGAATGTTCAGATGGGATATATCCCACTGAATTTCACCAGGATAATTCTTTGTAATATACTGATACCCATAGTTGGTTTGACCATAGATAGTAAAGTTTTCTGCTTGTCCGTAGTTCTGCACGAACTCCTTGGCAGCATTATTGTCTTCAAACTCAATTGGTTGAAGTGGTTCACCGAACAGAGACTTGTGTTCAGTCTCCTGACCTGCTTTCGCTTTTACATACAGAGTCGGCGAGAAATCTGCACGTTTAGTAAAACGCACACCGTTATGGACTCCTCGGACTAAAACCTTAGAACCATACTGGTGTGCGCAAGTGTAAAACTTCATAAAAATCCCTTATCAAATCCATTATCATTATACGGTTAAACATCATAAAAGTAAAGGGTTTTATCTGACATAGATTGTATTATGCTTATTAATTTGTTTCGAAAATCCAAATGATTCCATATACTCATCTGTATATTTAAACGAACCTTCTACGATAAGCATTCTCGTTTTTAACTTATTGAAATCCATATCCAAAATTATCTGGTGAGTTTGAGGTGGATACAACTCTATATCGACACTAATACAATCAAAATCATAACCAAATTTTTCAAAGATTTCTTGGGGCGTAACAGTATTCAAAAATACTTTGTATTCTTTACGCTCCTGCAAAGTGAAATATTCCGGCATGGTTTGTGAACAAGAATCTATCCATGTAGATTCCATACTGGACAAATATGGATGAGATTCTGAAGTATAAAACTCAGTCAATTTGTTAGTAGAAGAAACTGCTGAGCAGATAATATCTGTTTTATATTGACTGCAGTCTTTAATAAGATTTCCCAAAGTGAAGGGATTGGGTTCGCAATACAACCCATACCATCCCTTCACCAGTAAATGGGAGCAGGGTTCTTCTTCGTAATTTATATTACAACCGTCTGCGCCGATTTCTAAAAATTTACCAACATAGTCTCCAAAGAAATCAGATACTATCTGCCTTAAAGTCATTGCAACTTATAACCAATCTTCGCTTCCAACTGAGCAATGGTTGTCTTTTCGATTTGAGACTTAGGAACAAGATTGTTCACGGTATACGCGATAGTGCTACCATCTTTCAGATAGACTACCTTGAAAAGAAAATCAGGAACAGGAACCTGCGTCTTGCCGATTGTCTTTGCGGTTGGCGAATAATGTGCACCAGTCACAACCCACTTGAATGGTAGGTCACGAACCTGATCTTCGAGCAGACGCCATGCCACGCGATTGACTGAAGGCAACTGCGGAGTCATATTTGTCATGAGGAAGGTATCGCTCATTTCATTTGGGTCGTCAGCGTTTGCTGCTGGCACCATATGACCACGGTCGTAACCAGTGTTGGTGTAATCAGCAGGAGTCGGAGAGTCGGCGATACGCTTGTCTGCTCGGAAGTCGTCAGTGCGAGCAACCTTCTTTACTCGTTCCTGTGCAATTTCTGTCGAGAGAATATTTGCATTGCGATCGTCATTGTAAACGATGGCATAGAATGAGTTACAGAGAACCTTGGTATTAGGAACTACGATTTCCTTACCATTCGGATAGAACTGATCACAGGGCGACGCGAACGCCGCACCTGGAACCAGAAACAATAAAAATGCAATTAGATACTTCATACGATAATCTTGCTTTCTGGAACAACTAGACCAGAACCATAGCGAGAATTATATTCATTCAGCATACCAGTTTCTGGTTCGAAAATTGAGAGGATAGCACCAGAACGAAGCGGAATCAAATCGTCCTTGGCATATGGACAGAAGGGTGCTAGTCCAATACCAAACTGATTATTTTGATTCGGGATCATCATAATCTGTAATGGTTTCTTCAGAATAACAAGACCTTCAATTCCTTCATCGATGTCGGCGATGACCTCGTCACCACTGATTAACTTCAAACATTTGATATTGGACATAGCAGTCACCTTACATTAAATAAACAATAAACTAAAGAACACAAGTGTTAGCATACTACCAACCAGCAGCGCGGATGCTTGCGTTACTGGCACGACATACTTATGCATTACTTTTCCCCTCTTTCAGCGAGAAACTCGGCAGTCGATTCAGCACTACCTGAGTCCGCATCGGAGTCAGCAATGTCAATCTTCTTTGGTTTCTTTTCTTCTGGCGTGAATGCCTCAAGCCATACCTTGAGCATGCCATTAACCAGCGACGAACTCTTGACTTCAACATTGTCAGCAAGAGTAAATTCGCGGGTGAAACCACGCTCGGCGATTCCCTTATAAAGATATTCAGCATCTTCGTCAGTCTTGACGTTGCCGCTTACCTTTAACTTTCCTTCCTGTAATTCAATATCAAGATCGGTCTTACCGAAACCAGCAACTGCCATTTCGATAACGTAGCGGTCTTCGTCTACCTTCTTGATATTGTAGGGAGGATACTTCGACATAACTTGCACCGACTGGTCGGCAACGTCTGCCAGTTTCTTCATGACACGATCCGCGCCAACGAAATAACGGTCGATGTTTGGAAGTTGTGCAAAAGTGTGATCGAATTTCCAAGACATATATTTTCTCCTTTTAAGCGAGTAATAAAAAGGTGCCATCCGAAGCATGGCACCCTCTATTTATACTACAACTTTAGAAGAAAGTCAATTATTTTTTGCGACCAATGTTATATTTCTGAACGAGTTCCCACTCATTCTTTTCCTTGAACGCAATCACCTTGATTTGATTCAGAGGTGCCTTGTCCTGATGAATTTCTGGGTTAAGAATATTGATCAAACCCCAGTCCGATAGCAGATGTGCTACTGTATTTCTGCGCTGTAGATCATTGTCACTGAAGTCAGCATCCTTACCATCTAGAGCAAAGAGTTCCTTGAAATGAACAATGAAGTATCTGCCCTGCTTATGCAGTATATGACATGACTGATAGAGAATCTTATCCTTACGCGAAGCAACACCGATACGAGAGAGTGTTTCTCTCACCTTCAGAAAGTCGTCAGGATTTTTTAGAGTGACTTCTAGCGGGGCATACCCTGGGAAATCAATGTCGAAAAAATCATCACTCATCGTTTACCACCTTTATACAATTTCTCTTTTATATATTGTTTTTGTTCTTCCGAGAGAATTGTGAGTGCTTGGCGTGCTTTTTCATCGCTATAGCCATAATACTCCTTAACCATCTCAAGTTCGGCATCTTCTTCGTGTTTGATCCACTTATCAAAACGTTTCCGTGCACGAATTGTATTTATAAGAAAAGTATTTTGCATGTCTTCATCGAGATAATGTTTACAATTCATCTCGTTGGCGGCGGGTAGAGTGTCTTTACTGAAACTTAATGCTCTATTAATTACCCAAGGTTTATACTGAGTCTTAGACCATTCGTCAACAATCAGATTTTTTTTATGATATGTAATGTCTGCTACGAAATCAAACGGTGAAATGCCCTTTCTTTTTTCCACAAACTCATCTGAAGTATAAACTTTATCAGGATCTCCGAGACCCTCAAGAATACCTTCTGTCACTTCCATTCCATGTGACCCATGATTTCAACCAAACAGGCAACTAGATTAATTTCTGCATTGGCAGCAAACGTAGATTTGTATTGGTAATCTGCGAGAATAAGCACAAGATTTCCAGGTTTCTTAACATCATCCAGGATTGTATCGTAGATCTTACGCATAACGACAGTCTGTTCATTTTCACTGTTCTCAACAACCCAAGAACGAACTTTCTGAAAGTCTTTTGCCTTGAGTGCAGCAACAAGATCTTTCATGTTCATATCAATGATGGAAGAAAGGATACCCTCATCAATAGAACCAGACGCACTGTAACGCTGCAATTCATTTAGAACACGGCGATAATCGGGAAAGTGCTTCTTCAGGACTTCGGCGACCACCTTTTCGTCATATGGAATATTTTCCAGAGTCAGAATTTCTGTCAGTCGTTTCATGAAACGACCTGCCATCTTAGGACGATCGCTCTTAGACAACTTAAATTCGACAACAGTCGTTCGACTATGCAACGGAGTGATCAATTTTTCACGATAGTTACATGTGAAAATGAATCGACAATTGTCCGAATATTGTTCAATGAACGCACGAAGAGCAGGTTGGACACTATCACGATTTAGATAATCTGCCTCATCGATGATGATAACCTTAGTCTTGTTATTAAACGAAACAGTTGATGCGAAGTCGGTAATCTTAGTTCGAAGAGTATCAATGAGTCGACCTTCGAGAGAACCGTTGATGACGATATAATCGCAACCAAGTTCTTCGCAAATCGCCCGTGCTACTGTGGTCTTACCAACACCAGCGGAACCGCATAGAAGCATATTAGGAATTTCACCAGATTCAACAAACTGGCGGAAAGTTTTAAGTTGTTGTTCGGGGAGGATACAATCGTCCAGTTTATGGGGGCGATACTTCTCAACCCAGAGGAAGTCTTCACGCATATTCATTCTCCATAATAAAGTAAAATGTCCGTCGCGAAGTTAGTGCATTCCACGGACTCTGGCATTAGTGACCAGCATTCAATATTTTTAACCCACCAGAACCTTGCAGACGCTGTTCATCACAGCAGCAATACGACCGATATCCTTGAGTTGATCGATAGTATATCCTGCATCCTTCAGTGTGTTAAAGTGTGCCTTCACGCAGAAGTGGCACTTGCCTACGATGCTGGCAGCAAGACTGTATGCCTCGAAGTTTTCTTTCGTAGTGCCGCCATGGGTGGCAATCGCATTCATACGCAGACCTGGACTGATACCAGCAAAGGCATCATCGACCATTTCATTGTATGGATACCAGACATTGTTCTGTGCCATAATCGAAGCAGCAGTCATCGCGGCATTTAGTTCTACCTCATTGTCCATAGAACTGAGGAGGACGCCGACGATCTTACTGTTGCCAGTTGCAACTGCTGCAGCAAGTGCACACCCCAATGCCACTTCGGAATCCAAACTGGAACGCAGCAGAACTGCGTCAAGATTCAGTTTGGTATCCTTAGCATAGTCAGGCAGTGCTGCCTTGATGCTTTCCAACCATTGCATCAGAGAGTTGCCCCACCAACTGCACGGTTGCAAGCACAAAGTTCGCCAGTCTGAAGAGCATCAAGCACACGCAGAGTTTCTTCAGGGTTACGACCAACATCAAGGTTGTTGACGGTAACATGCTGGATCACATTTTCGGGATCAACGATAAACGTTGCACGAAGAGCAGCACCAGCGGGGTAATAGAATGCACCCAACTGTTCAACCAGACCAAAACCGCGATCATCAAACTCGTTCCAGTTCGTGCGAACAGTGTCAGCAAACATCCACGAGGTAGTCTTCTTCAGATCCTCATGGGCATTCTTCCATGCCAACTTACAGAATTCGTTGTCAGTCGAACCGATAAGCAGAACAGCATCGCGGTCGGCGAAGTCGCCATTCAACTTATCGTATGCAACGATTTCAGTCGGACACACAAAAGTGAAGTCCTTGGGATAGAAAACGATGATCTTCCACTTACCAGCGAACGATTCATCGGTGATGGTTTCAAACGCACCATCGGGCGACAGCGCACCAGGCTTTACACCAGTCACTGCAAACTTGGTGATCTTGTCACCTACGGTCTTCATCATATTTTTTCCTTTACAGATTATGCTTCAACGACGCGAAGATCGAAATCATTGAGAGCAAGAAACTTATTAAACTGACGAATGATTTCACCTGGATTATTGCTCATATCGACTTCAACGTCAATGTTGGTCGAACGATTCAGATGATTATCGTCGCTGTTATACGGGACACGCGAACTAAATGAAATTTCCAACTTATCCATTAAATATCTTCCTTAATTATTTCATAAAAAATGTTATTGCTATTATACCAAGAGTCATCAATTTCTCCATCTTTCCGTAAATATTGTAAGGAGAATTCATCCCAAATTTCTTGGGAAGGTGCAGACCAAATAATTGACATGGTCAACCGATCTTCAGAAAATTGTTGGTCTGCGCTGATGTTTCTTTTTGCTGCCTGATATAGAACCTCGTATGGATCGTTTTCTGTTGTAGGATCGTCCCATAAGACAGTGGTATTTGGGCGAGTCAGTTTTAATGTAACTCTATACATTTTAGACTACCGAAGAAGGTTCCATCGCCAACCAATATTCAAGGTCGCGTGAATTGTTCTTGAAGTGAAGTGCTTTCTTCTTACCAACAGCAACAGTATAATCTCCCATGATCACCTTCAGATTTTCAACTTTGAGACGTGCGTCAAAAGTCGGTGCCGAATCAGTTGTCAATGTGGTTTCGTAGAAGTTCGCAGTAGGATTGGCGGGGTCGCCGACCTTCAAAGTGACGTCAGTCCCGTTTGAAATAATACTGACAGTTGGTGCAGAAAAAATAGAAGCAGAGCGCAGGATGTTTCCAATTTCATCTGCACTCAGTTGAAAGGTAAATACAGAATCAATATCCAATGCCTTATACGGAGAAGCAGTAACAACACTAGGATCTGAATAGAAAAATGCAAGTTTACCGCCAGTAGGAGTAACTACTGTAATACCCCTATCCTCAATCTCGACTTCCTGATCGCTACCGAATGTGAACAACCCCAACAATTGATTGAGATCATAGATAGCAAATTCCTGTGGGAATGTTTCCGCAACAGTAGCAAGAGAAAGAATGTTCTTTCCTGGACTTACGGTCGACAAAACATTACCCTGCTTTACTACAAGATTGCCATTAATACTAGCAAAATTCTTTAGCAGAGCGATTGTTTCTTGTGAAATCTTCATAATATATTAGTCCTTCTTCTTTTTGGATTTCTTGGTCTTATCACCAGTAATAGTAATACTATCAATTGTCAGAGAAGTCAAGGGAGATTCTCCCATTGAGTTATAAAAACTGTCAACAATAGGAGTATCAACTGTCACGAGGCGATCAAAGTTTACGGTATCACTATTGGTGATAGTAAAGGTTTCATAATCATACTTCAAGTCGACAGTTTCTTCATCGTCATTATACGTCTTATCATGAACATACATCGCAATGATGGCATAGTGGATAACCTTCATCAGATCCTTGCGCCAGTCATCAGGTGTTCCCTTGTGACCATAACGCTGGGCATACTTCATGATGTTGCCAATGGTAAATCCTTCACCATGACCACCGTCGATAATAAACTCAGTTGCCTGAAACTTATTCTGAGAATAGTGTTCATCATACGTAGAGTTTACGTAATCGGTGATCTGCCGAAGCAGATCACCCTCGTTATACTTATACTTAATTGTCATTTTATCTCCTTAGAACGGGACTTCTTCGTTAACATCAAAGTAGGGTGCATCATTCTCAACCAGTTCTTCCTGACCAGCATCAACCTTGCTGTAGAGGTCGAGAAAGGCAGACTTCGTATCGCTGTCAAAGCGATTGACGCAGAGTTCGATTGCCTTCGAACGCGAACCAAACATGGCATAGGCATTGACGATATGCTCAAGACGACGAGTCGAGATAAGTTCTTCGACACCACCATCATAGAAAGTCTTACGGATAATGTCCGCCCAAGTAACCAACTTGTCAGCAAACTCTTCGTCGATCTTGTTTGCCTTTTCCATCTTGTTCAGGATAATCTTCTTCTCGATCTTAACCGAGGGATATTCCTGTTCAACAGTGATGGCGAAACGCTCAAGGAACGCATCGTCGAGGATCTGGGCAGACATAAACTTGCCATCGTCAGAACCACGACCCTTGGTGTTCGCCGTAGCGATGACGTTGAAACCATTCGCGGGATAGATGGTTTCACCAGTCTTCTTGTTGTAGTAAGGTTTACCTTCGAGGATCGCCTGAAGGCACATCAACTTGTTAGAACCACGGTCGATTTCGTCGAGGATGAGAATCGCACCACGCTTCATCGCGGTCAGAACTGGACCTTCACGATAAACAACGTTACCATCGACGAGGGTGTTACCACCAATCAGATCGTCTTCATCGGTTTCGATCGAGATGTTAACGCGAAGGCATTCGCGCTTCAACTTAGCGCAAACCTGCTCAACCATCGTGGTCTTACCGTTGCCCGAAAGACCAGAGATGAACGTAGGATAGAAGTTCTTGGAGGTAAGAACCTTGACCAAATCACGGTAGAAACCAAACGGAACGTAGGTCGGATCGACGGATGGAACGAGGTTCTCGACCACAGTCTGCAACTTAGGTTGAATAACCATCTTCGGGGCGAGCGAAGTTGCGACAGGAGTTGCGGAGGTGGTCGCCATCAGCGGCGACAGGTCGTAGGTGCCACGCTTCACGCGACGTTCTTCGGTTGCCAACCAAAACGGATAACGCTGACCGAGAGCATTAGATGCCTCGACCAGATCACTGGTACGGAAAAGACCGTTATTGTTGTTACGAGCAGAAAGGTACTCAATCAAGGTTTCACGATTAGACATCATCATCACTCCATTCATAATCAATATATACACTCTACCTGATTTTGGTAGAAATGTCAAGCCATAAAACAAACTTTTTTATGCGACTGCCCGAATCATTTTGCTCAGGAGAACGCGATTGGTTTGCTTCTTAGTCTGGAACTTCTTGAATGCCTTAGCAAGTTCCTTCGCATTGGTAGCATCCGTATCCAAAACATCTTGGTCGATACCAAGTTCCTTACCACCAGGAACCAGGAAACGATCATCGAACCCAGAGGTCTTGGTGATATGGAAATACTTACCCCTCTGCCATTCTTCCTTCCACTTGGCAGCGAAATCCGAACCATACTTATAGAGGCGCTGAGCATGGTACTTGGCATTATAATCCATGATGAAGAAATTCATGGTGCGCGAACCAGTCGCCTTGCGATAGAGTTCGAGCAGTGCTTCCTGCATCTGGTTACGCTGGTCATCATTATACTTGATGGTGACATTGGCACCAGTCTTAGCATCCTGAATGGTCAGGTTGTAGGAAGACCAACGCGAATACTTACCACCAACAGTTACGCTGTCATCGCCATCACCATCGGTCAGGAACACGGTGTTCAGGACTTCAATGCGATGCTTAGTACGGAACTGGTCAGCAATCGTACGAGCAGCAACGATCGACTCTTCAAGAGGGGTAGAAGCAAGAAGCATAAAGTCAGGCAGACGATAGGTGTTGCGGTCATCATATGAACGACGACGAGAGTATGCTTCACCAATCATCAGCAGGTTACGAACCATACGGTTGAACATACCAGCAGAGCAGTTGCTGCTCATAAACTGCAGAAGGAAGAACGAAGCATGTTCACTGATCATAACAGAACGATCGTCCTTATTCTGACGACGATTCGCCATCATTGCACGACCTTCGGGGTATTCTTCAGCGACCATCGCAGTGTTCGTGAAACCATAAACTTCGAACGGGATGCGAACTTTGCGGCAGAACATCATCAGCGTAACCAACTGCTCGATGGTTCCCTTCATGTTGGTGCTCATGGAACCAGACATGTCGAGGAACAGAAGCATACCATGGTTCTTACCATCAGGAACAACCGTGTTACGAGCGAACAGATCTTCGCTGATCTTGTGCGCCCAGACGCGATCAACGTCGAGGCGACCAGTCTTCGAGATCGAAGCACGAGCAAACTGCGCTGCCTTACGCTTCATCTCAAATTCCTGGACCATCAGGTTGATATACTTCTGGTTCTTGTTACGGAAGTCAGCGAACAACTTGGTTGCTTCCGCTTCAGCGTCAAGCGGAACATGCGACCAAGGATCCGGATAAACCTTCGGCGACATGTTATCGACCAACCAATTCATCGGAACAACATAGTCGCGAGGATTGATCTCGCGCAGAACACCGTAAAGATACGGACGCGACTTCGCATCAATGAAGGTATCTTCCATGCTGCGGAAGTGGTTGTCGGTAATCGACGAAGGATCTTCACTGTAGGTCGGTTCGGCAGCGGCACTCGAAGAACCCTGTTCCTTCTCGCCACGAGCATCGCCAGAACTATCGGTCTTGGCAGCGTCCGACTTCTTCTCGTCACCAGAGGCAGAAGACTTGCCTTCGCCCTGTTCGCCATCCTCAGACTTGTCATCGTTCTGCGAGGCACCCGACGACGAAGGAACTTCAACCGAGAACGACTGACCCTGATCATCAGAACCTTCGTCGCCTTCTTCCATGACGTCAGACAGAGCATCCATCAGTTCGTCGAGGTCAAACTCAGGTTCAGGTTCAGACTTCGCGAGTTCGTAGAGTTCGGCAGCGAGGGTAGCAACATCATCCCAAGTCTTCATCGCATCGATACGGGCGATATATGCCTTCTCTTCTTCCGAGAACTGAACATTCAGGAAAGGACCAACCTTGTAGTGCAGGTTGATACGGTCAATGAAACGGAGGGTGCTGAGATCGCGATCCTTAACGCCGAAGAAGTTCTTGTCGAACAGTTCCTGATAACCAGCGAAGAAGTTCTTGCGAATACCAGGGAACTTGTCCTTGATCATACGCTCGATGCGAGCATCTTCGAGAACGTTGAGGAACGACTTGATACCCATACCGCGAGCATCAATCTCACCATGCCAACCCTTAGCAGGGGTGTAGAGAGCATGACCGACTTCGTGACCGATAAGCAGGTCATAAAGGTCGGTCGACATGTCCTTCCAGATCGGGAGGATCAGGGTGCGGTTCTTGAGATCGAACGCAGCAGTTTGAACCTGCTGGTGCTCGACACGAAGATTTTCCGTGGCAAGCAACTTAGCGAGCGTAGACTTATGGTTGGTATTCACAGCAGCACCTCATTCATAATCAATATATACACTCTACCTGATTTTGACAGAAATGTCAAGCCACTATTTCTGTGCAAGGTAATTATTTTTTCCTAGAGGGACTATCGTATATCCGTATTCGGTCAACAAGTTGAAGAGTTCCTGCCTTTCCTCGGAGAACCAATCATCATCCCAGCATTCAAAAAGGATTGGCGGAAACTCATTCTTTTCTAGAGTTTCGTATGCGCCGACCAGCACATCATATTCCATACCCTCAACATCAATCTTTACAAGAGTTATATCTGAAATTTGATATTGATCAAGTGTTGATATTTGATACAGAGTTTTCCCAGTAACAGCAGACAATTTACCTTTGATAGAATCCTTTCGAAGTTCTTCGATTCGTTTCGAAAGTGTTAGTCCGCCGATATTATATGCTGTCTTATAGTCTGGAATTCCATGCTCAACAAAATATGGTTGCGCACCAAGACCAGTACGCACGCACTCAACGTTATCTAGAGAATTTAAAAATACATTGGTCGTCAGTTGTCGGTAAACGACTTCTTGTGGTTCGAATGCAATAAATTTTATGTTTGGATTTTTCTTCGCCAGTGGAATTGTAAAAGATCCAAGATTGGCACCAATGTCAAGAACAACTCCAGTTGTTATGAGTGATTGCGCTAGATCTTGGATCTTTTGATCGAAGTGACCATACTTCCTAATCGAAGTAGAAATATAATCTCTGGTTTTAAACAGAGCATATTTCAATCCTTCGTCGGTTTCAATTACCTCAACGTCAGGAAGCATTAGTTGCAGCGAACAGTGCGCTTTTCGTAATAGTCGCCGTAGCGATCATAACCACTTGCAAAGTGTTCGCGGCAAACTGGGCGACGATAATGGTAATCATATTCGCGATCATAGACTTCGCGTTCAATTACACGATCGTCGCGGCGATTGCTGCTTGCTGCAGCGCCGAGGATGAATGCGCCAACGCCGATAGCGATTGCTTCGCCTGTGCTAATACGCGAGTGATGACGATAACTGCGTTCATGACCACCGCGATCGCGATGCTTTGCCTCGGCAGCAACAGGGGTAGCAAGAACGCTTACAGCAATAATACCAGAAACAATAGACTTAATCATCAACTTTCTCCTTATTATTTCACTCTACTATATTTTGAGTGAAAAGTCAAGCCCTAATATTTCGTCATCGTTCCATCATGATGAGCGAGATAGGGTTCAAACTTGATGTCAGGATATTCTTTTGCAAGATTCTTGAACATTTCCAAGTTTGATATAGCATCGTCGAACAGACGAACGCGAGCGTATTTACCTGTATCGAGATATTGTTTGATGTAGATTTTCTTACCCTCTGCAGAGTTCGGAGCATTAAGATTACCAGCACGGTGAACGTGGATATCATCAATGTCGATACCTTGTTTGCGGAAGGTGTCTAGGAAAATGTCACGGTCATCAAAGTCGGAACGAGCAGTGATGACAATCATCTTACTACCCTTCGCCTTGACGTTCTTATGAATAGCAATCAACTTTTGGATTGCCTTCGCGATAGGTTCAGAAGTATCACGGAAATGTTTGGCGTCCTTAAACTCGCGAAAGTCAAAGGACTCACCAGGATTCAGTTTATATGTATTAAATTGCTGGTTCGTAAGTTTATGGAGCAGTTCTCCGCCCTTCATGACGTAAACCAGCGCCTTGGTGTTGAAGAGGGTCTCGTCAATATCCCAAATGGTCAGACCAGCACCCTCTTCGCGTTCAGAAATATATTCTTTAAAACCAATCATACAATAACTCTACCTGATTTTTTCGAAAAAGTCAAGCCTATTTATTGTTCAGTGGTTTTTTTTCTGCGCTTTTTTGGTTTTTCTTCGGTTTCCTCTGGTTCCTGTTCCTTTGTTAGTCGCGTTTCTAGACGCTTCGCCACTTCCTCGGCATCCAACCAGATGTCCTTGTTATCAAGCATCGACTTGATTTCTTCTGGCGTTAGGAAGTCCTTGTAGAATGAAGCAAACAGTTTCTCTGACCATGCACGGAAGTGGGTGATTTGATCATACATCTCGCCGCCCTTACCGATAGTTCCACTCGAGTAGTTATGGAACATGAACATGGTGTGGTCAGAGAGTTCGAAACGATCGCCCGACAGGAAGATCAAGGTTGCTGCTGACATACAGATACCCTCAACCGAGCAAACGATAGTTGCGTTTGATTCCTGCATCGCTCGGCAAATTTGCAGAGCAGAGAACAGATCACCACCCTCGCTGTTAATGCGAATGTAGATTACATCATTCTCACCTGCTGCTCGCAGGATATGAAACCACTCAACATATTCCTCCGCAGACTTAATCTCGCCGCAGAGGTAGAATGTTACAGCGGTTGCGACTGGTTGCTGGAAGAACTTCGGTTTCTGAATAAAAGGATTATCAATTTCGTTCATAGAATCTCGTGATCGCGGTGATCTTTTCAATTTGTGCATCAATGATGGGTGTCCTATTCGGCCAGTGGATGTATTCCTTCTCTGGATTCTTCATAAGATTATAAAGTAGAGGCAGGATCATATCTTCCACTTGTTTAAGTTTCTCGGCAACTTCCATCTCGACCAGACGCTTATGCTCTGCGATAAGTGTTGACTGGTCTACTGTAAGTAGTCGCGCTTCTAGATCATAGAGTTTTGCCATGATCTCATCTTTAAGATCGCCAGTATCAACTGTGACCTGAGTTGTTGTTGCAGTTGGCGCTGCTACTTCGGTTGGATCCTCAAAGGTGAATCCGAAATCATACGTTGTGTTTGACATAGTTCCTCAGATATTTCTTTGCTCGTTTATTTAGTGACTTGAGTGCCATGTCTAGTTTGAGTTGCGAAACATGGTCGGAGAAATTCAAACCTTCCATGTGATCAAACTCATGCTGAGCGATGCGAGCAGGAAGTCCAGTAAATGTTTCAACCACATGCTCGCCAGTCACCGTTTGGTATGACATAGTAACCTGCTTCGGACGCTTGACGGTCAACCAAAGACCAGGATATGATAGACAACCTTCCTTGGCAAGTTCGGTTTCCTTAGAGACTGATACCACCTGCGGATTAAACACGTTCTTGCGGTTGCTGTCATCAGTTCCCATAACAAAGACCTTGGCATCAATCCCAACCTGATTGGCAGAAAGACCAAGACCCTTTAGGCGACGACATTCTTCCCAGAGAGTGTCAGCAAGTTCCTGTGCATTTTGAGTTTCAAAATCAAATTCAGTCGGAACATTGCGCAACTGGGGATCTGTAAATTTAAGTAGTTCCATTATACCACCATTTCACTGTAGTTGTTTTTCTTTTCGAACTTGATCAGACTGCGGAACTTGTCGAACAGTTGATCACCCTTATGACTGATAACAAAGACATTCGTATCTTCGCCGATCGTATCGAGGAGAGACATAACGTAATCAGTTCCGTTGTTATCTAGCGAGGAGTCAAACACTTCGTCGAGGATCAGCAGGTTAGTAGCAACGCTGTTCTTCATCTTAGCGATTGTCCGCCAGGTAAACAGAAGAGCAAGGTCGATACGTTGCTTTTCGCCTTCCGAGAACGATGCATAACTGAAGTCGTCGCGATGGCGAGACTTAATTGTTTCATCAAACTTCTCATCAAGATTAAACTGCACAAAGAAGTCCATTGCTTGAAGATATTTATTCACCAACTTATTGATAACTGGAAGATACTGCCGAATAATCTTAGTTTTAATACCAGTGTCCTTGAGGAGAGTGGAGACAGCATCCATGTAATGCTTTTCTTCATTCAACTTTGCCTTCTCAGTATTCTGACCTACAACTTCCTTGGCGAGTTGCTTCAACTTATCTTTTTCAACATCAATGTCTGCAGTCTTAGTTTGAATGTCGTTCAGTTCCAGATTAAGTGCCTGAACGATTCTCTGTTGAACAATGATCTCATTATTATGAGTAAGAATCTCTTTGGTTAATTCGTTGATCTTTGCGACCAGAGCATCATCTTGCGCGACAAGTTCCTCAAGTTTTGCAAATTCTTCCTGGAGTTTCTCCATTCCTGAAGAAAGTTCTTCGATTTTCTCCTGGCGGGATGATACGATGGTTTCTTTATGATCGTGAGCAATGCCTTGCCGACACGTCGGACATTCGTCCGTTTCATTATAGAATGCCACCTCCTTCTGGAGTTCGCGGAGTTGGGTGGAAAATTTGGTCTTGAATTGTTCGAGTTTCTTTTGTTTACTGGTAAGGTCTCCGAGTGTGTTGCGGGCATCTTCTTCTGTCTCTTTCTGCCCCTCCAAGTTACGGGTGAGATTCGTAAGACTCGATATCTTTTCTTCCCCAGCAGCGATACGACCCAATATCTCGTCAACTCTCTTCTCCTTATTTGCTTCCAGAGTTTCAACATATTCCTTCTGGATTGTCGCCTTCTGCTTTAGAACTTCCAGTTTGTTTTCTGCATCTGTAATCTCATCTTTGAGAGCAGTAACCTTGTCGCGAAGAACGTTGTTCATCGTAGTAAAGATCTGAATGTCAAGAATATCTTCAATAATCTCACGACGAGTTCCTGGCGGTAACTGCATGAATGGAGTGAACGATGCTGAACCTAGAATAACAATCTGAGTAAAAGACTTGTAATTTAATTTGAGGACAGATTCCTCGAGATACTTTTGATAGTCACGAGCAGCGGCATCCTGATTGATTACGTCACCGTCCGAGTGAATTTCAAAAACGTTTGGTTTGATCCCACGAACAATCTTATAGTCTTTACCACCAACCGAGAACTCGACTTCAACGAGCAGATTCTTCTTGTTGATTGAGTTTAGCAATTGTGGTTTGTTGATGTTGCGGAATGGTTTACCGAACAGACCAAAGCACAATGCGTCAAGCATCGTTGATTTACCACCACCATTCTCACCAACGATCAAAGTGTTCGGCGATCGGTTCAGTTTAATCTCAGTGAAAATATTACCAGTTGATAGAAGGTTCTTCCATCGGATTGTTTTAAAATAGATCATACAGAAACGTGCTGTGCCTCAATATACAAAGTTCTCAGTAGATTCTTGATCTTATCCTTGTCAAGATCAGTGTTAACGGTATCAACGAAGTCGGAAAGGACAGTCATCGTATCTTCGATGTCCATCGCTTCATCTTCCATCGCTTCAGTTTCAAACTCTGAGAAGTCTTCAATAATCTTCAGTTCGATCAGATTGCAGTCATATAATTTATCAACGAATCTGTCAAACTTATAGAAGTCTGTTTTCTTTACTACCACCAAGCGGACGCAAGTTCCAACCAACGGTAGAAGGTCGATATTAGCAGGATCACTATTAGTATCGTCATAGTAGATTTTATGAAAGATTTTAAATGGGTTCTCATGAAATTCTACCTCATTCGTTTCAGTATCATAGATGTGATACCCTCGAGGGTCATTAAAATCAGACCAAGTAAACTCATAAGTATTGCCAAGGTAAAGAATGTTACCACTCCGAGAGCGATGGTGAAAATGACCAGAACAGACAAGAGGAAATCTCTCAAATTCTGCAGTGTCCATACCATGGTCATTCTTATGTCCCCGATACATCTCGAAACCCGAGAACTCAAAGTGTCCGAATACTGCTTGTGCATTACTGTTCTTTACAACCTCCATGGTTTCAGAATAATTTCCGGAACAGATCCACGGAACAAGCAGTAGATTTTTTCCGTCTAGAATAATTTCTTCTGCGTCAGAATACGTAATAACATTTTCATATTCGCGCAGGAGAAGATCTAGTGAATTGACATCGTTAGTATTCTTAAAGAATGTGTCGTGATTACCTGCGATCATGTGCACGTCGATACCAAGTTCGGCAGTGCGATCAAAAAAGTATTCACGACACTTCTTCAGCGTATTAAAATTTATAAACTTTCTGCGATCAAAAACATCTCCGAGGTGAATGATTGTTTTGATCCCCTCGCGCTCAAGATGCGGAAAGAAAATTTCGGTATAAAATTTAGCAAAGAATGCATCAAACGGAACCGAGTCCGACCGTGCGCCGAAATGCGTATCCGTGATTAGTGCAACCTTCATACCTTAACCTTGTTTTCTTTCTGATACTTATTGAGTGCTTTGTCGCAGTATTCTCTAATATTTTCTACGCTTACCATATAATTATGGCGAATGTTTGAGGGGGTTTTCTTGTCCTGCATGGCATCGACCATCTGCTGGACGATCGCAGGAACAATAAGTTCCTTGCTCATTTTATGTCTCCATTATTTTGCGGGAGTTGCTTCGTTTGCAACGTCAGTCGGAACTACTTCTTCCAACTTTTCTTCGACATTGAGTTGCGCATCTTCATCTGACAGACGCTTAAGAACAATCTGACCTTCGCAGATCATATAATGCTGACCGTCGCCAAGATCGCTGGATTCCAGATAGATGCAACTTGCATTTTGCTTTGAGATATCTTGGACTTCTTTCTTGTGCTCATAAGAAGAACTGAGCAGAGAATAAAGCAAGAAAGAAAACGAAACGATGAAGAAAGCAAACCAAAGATTGTCCTTGACCCACTTACCAACCTTATCAGCATCAATCTTAGAACGAACGTTTTCAGTTACCTGTGTCATAATATTTCCTTTTCAAATAGACAGATAATCCATATTACCCTAAATCTAGAGAATTGTCAATAGTTTTTTTATCAAGATATTTTGGTCGTCGTTTCGGTAGAGGATTTTTCTTAGGTTCATCTGGTTTGTCATACTCGTCAATCATATCCATTTGCTTCTTGACATAGTCAATAAACTCATTACCATACTCTCCTGTATCATGATCCTGCGTGATCAGATCATGGACATCCAAGTTTCTCATGTATCGATATTTGGTTTGCTGTTGTCTCTTTTCCTTTTGGATTCTACGAAGAAAGGCATAGTAGGTGATTTGTGTGAAGTACGCGAAGGGATTCTTAGACTTATCAGGATCGAAGTTGTCAATGTAAGTAATGCAGTTCTCAATGCCATCAGAAATCATTTCCTCGCGATAGGTATAGTTGATAAAGTTGCTTTTGTATGCAAGGTGATTTGCAATCTTAAGAAAACACTCGCCAAGATAATTCGGTACACGTGGTTTGTCTCGCCCTTCTTCTTTAGCAGAAAGGACGTTGTTTCTATACTTGGTGATTTCCTCTAAGAATTTAGAGTTGTCCACATAATGGACATTGTTTTTTCTGTTTTTTGCCATAGTAACTCCATTCACATTATTTCTTATACTCTAAAAAAATGTATAAGTAAATGATTTTTTATTTGAAAAAAGGCTTTACGGATTCGGTTGGATAGGGTATAACGACTATGTCGCATTATGAAATGAAGGCCTAATTAAGTAAGTTCTTATCTCTGAGCAGACCAGCACGAATGGTCTCAAGTTCTACGTCCAGATCCTCGGTATATTCTTCTTCACTTTCAAAGGTGGGGGATCCGGAGATATATTTTTTATACTGCTCCAACAGACTCAAACGCAGTGTGCATACAGTAATAATCTCGGACTTACGAATCAGGAAAGATTTTTCATCCGAGATACCAATCCAAGGTTTCAATAGAAACGTCTCGCCCATGATCTCGTTATGCATGACAGGGTGCGCGACTACTGAGATGGGGTTTTCTACCCACACGAGTCCTTCTTTCGACTCATCTCGTAGCGTGGCAATAATCAAATCGCCGCATTTCAGTTTAATTACCTTTGGTGTTTCCATCTGTAGAGATCCTCACGAGTTTATATCTAAAACCTTCTTCATTATATAATTTAATTCTCTCTATCATGTGCTGAAGAGTATAATTTTTGCGACTTTTCCAGGAAAGATCATCGCCAATATCGAACAATCTACAGGAAGTTTTATCGTTTCCTTTTCTCAAACCTCGACCAATTGACTGTAGATTTCTAACACGAGATTTTGACGGGGAAGCGAATATAACATTATGCAGATTTCTTATATTTATGCCTGTTGAAAAGGTGCCATAAGAGGCAATGATAATTGCATCGCTTTCCTTTTCTGTGAGCTCACGAACCTGTTCACGCTGTTGAGTATCAGTTCCGCCATGAACAAAGAATACATGTCGTTTATCGCCGACCTTCTGATTGATAAGATCGTATAGTACAGCACCATGTTTCTCAACGTACTGAAACAGAACTAGAGTGTTGCCCTTTTGCGTCGTTGCCAGATTCTTAATGATGGTGTTTCGTTTCGGGTGAGATACCAACCAGTCCATTTCTTCCTGATAGGTATACTTTGTCAGCGCCTTCTTTTCTTCGTCGGTATAATCGAGAACGAGGCAGTGAATATCCAGATCGGCAACTGACCCTTGGTCCATAAGTTCCTTGGTCGAGATAACCTTATGAACCTTACCGAATAGACCTTCGAGAATCAATTTGTGCGTCTTAGTTCCGTCGAGGGTTCCTGTTGTTCCGATACGAAATTTAGTTTTAGTGCATTTATTGAAGATCGAGGTCAGCGATTTCGCTTTGAAAAGATGCGCTTCATCCCCATAAATGACATCAAACTCATCAAAAAACTTTTTAGGCAACTTGTAGATTGACTGCCACGTTGATATCGTAATGGGATACTCATTCGACTTCTCGAACCCTGAATAGATTCTCGCACAATTGTAACTTGCTTTCCATTCTGTTTCTGAGGCATAATCTTGAAAATCCTTATACATTTGTTCGACCAATGATGTGGTAGGAACAATGATTAATTGCTTGCGACCAAACTGCTGATGGTAACGCATTAACAAATATATGATCAAAGACTTACCAGATGCAGTAGGAGATAACAGTAGAGTCCGCCCGATGCGTATTGCATATTTGACAGCATCCAACTGATAGTCCCTTGCTTCAATTGGTTTATCTTGCGAATGTAAGTTTAAAGATTCTGCGAATTCTTTTAATTCTTCGAGACTTATTGGATCGCCGATACGTTCCATCTGGACGTCCATCTTGTAATCAAGACGTTCAGCAAATTCTCTCAGATATGGGAGCAGACCAACGTAAAGTTCTTTGGTCCACATATTAAATAGTCGCGCCTTACCATCCCAAAGTTTGGCGCGATACGTTGGCATAAATCTAGCACCAGGAACCTCAAAAGTGAAGTAATCGTTTAATTCTTGCGCAATGCTTGGATCGCACTCGACGTTCAAATATACTTCATCTTTTTTGGTAACTGTTAGATCGCTCACATTAACCCATTTGTAAATTTGGTCCACTCGATAGCAGACTTAATGTCCCATGTTCTACTATTTAGGGAGCGTAGAATTTGCTCCAGTTGGTAGAGAACTGCTTTAACGTAATCAATTTTGTCTTGGATCTTGATTAGATCATCGTCACATTGAAGAACATCATCCATCTCATTCTTGAGTGGTTTCAATCCTTGGTATTGATTCCATCCCCATTCTTCTAGTTCTTCGCGAGTAAGTTCGCCCTTGTAGTAGCGCAACTTTGTTTTCTTCATACGGAAATAATCTGCCTCTGCCTTGCGCAACTGCAACTTGGCATTGGTAAGCAGGTTCAAATATTTTGCGTGTAGTTCTGGGGTCTTTGTTGATTCTGGACCAAGATTCAACTGATCAATCTTGCAGTCGGCAGACCACATCTCTTGAATTTCAGATAATTTCATAATAACCTCAATAGCAAATAATATACGATTATTTATAGTGCTTCAATTGTGTAGTGTCTGTATTTGAATGCCGCAATACCTTGTAAAAAGTTTGCTTGTCCGGTGCTGATATCGAAATCTAATGCTTCGAGACTGATAGGAAATACGTCATAGTAGGTAATCTTGACGTTTGGATTGTTATCTGAATCGAGAACAAAGAAATCTGCGTCGGAAAAGTTACCTAATGCGCCGAGTCTCTTATCAGAAATCGCGGGAAATCTATAACGCTGAGACTCATTCCATTTAACATATTCATCTCTGCTATTTGGAAAACCAAGTCCGATTAACCAGTTATAGAGTTCGATATAGTTTGCCATGTTTTCTTGAACAAGGAAACGAATAACAAGATCACCGTATGATAGTTTATCTCCAGGAACTGGAATATCTGACAAAGGTGTTGGCATTGTTGGCGATCCAATTTGAATCGCAGGAATGTTTGCTGCTTGGCAGAAATACGAAACGTTTGGAAGATTATGGATCTGGAACTTAAAACCGTTGGGTTTCAGATAATCGAGATCAGTGGGTTGTTGATTAACCCAACTTGCTTCTGTAACACCAAGTTCTGTTTTTAATACCATAGGATCCTCTTAGTTTTCATACTATTTATAACGAAAAAGGGGAGAGCATTTCTGCTCCCCCCAGTTTCTTGCAACCCTTCCTCTAATGGGAAGGTATCGATTACATCAGGTTTGTAACCTTGACGCGACGATAGTACTGGTTGCGGTTTGCAGTGAAGTTGTCTGCGTCGGTGTTGCCCGAACCGTCCACAACGAATGGGTTCGCGATCATGCCGTAGCGAGTCTTGAAACCAATCTTTGGTTGGAAGGTGTTAGGATCGATCGCACGAACCATCTGCAGAGGAACGTATGGGCAGTAGAAGATACCTGCGTCATAAGCATTCGAACCCTTGTAACCAACAACGTAGAACTGCGATGCAGCGCCAGTGTTTGCTGAGTAAGGATCGATGAATACCTTGTAACGACCGTTCAGAGTACCTGCGAAGGTGTTGCCTGTGTCGTCCGAAGACAGAGTTGGCGAACCAGCAAGAGCATTACCTGTGTCAAGCATGCCTGCCATTGCGAGAGCAGCAGCAACATCCGACGAACAGATGATGAAGTTACCCTTACCACGACGGGTGTCTTGAGCGATTACGTTAGCGTCACGTTCGATGTTGAACAGAAGACCCTTGAAACGCTCAACCGACCAACGACCGTTTGAGTCAACGTCAAGGTCGAAAGTACCAGCAGTTGCAGTCGAAGCAGCACCTGTCTTAGCAACCTTGTAGATTGTGCGGATAACTTCGCGGTTGATTTCTGCCAGAATTTCCTGCGAAAGGATATTCGACAGTTCCGACTCAGCGTCAAGACCGTGAATTGCCTTCAGGTCCTGTGCGAGTTCGACAGTGTATTCTGCCTTCAGAGCACGTGTCTTAGCAGTTACGGTTGTCTTCTCGATGCTGAATGCCATTTCGTTGAAGTCTGTGCCCGAAGGATCACCAAGAGCTTCAGCGTCGACAGTGTCGATGCCTGTACCAGTTGTGTAAGAACCATCAACTGGGTTCGAACCAGCGTGAGCGCCAGTACCCGAGAAGTCGGTGTCTGCTTCGTTGAAGAGTGCTTCAGTGCCGTTCATTGCGCTGTAGCGTGACTTCATTGCGAAGATAAGACCAGTTGGACCAGTCATTGGTTGAACGCCAGCAACGTCATATGCCATCAGGTTTGGCAGCGCACGACGAACGAGCGAAATCAGGATTGGGTCGTAGCGGTCAAGATTGTCAGCACCACCTGTGGTTGCTTGAGCAATGTTGTTTGCTGCTGGAGTTGTTTCCCAAAGAGCAGCACGCTCTTCGCGAAGTGCCTTTTCCTGGTTTTCAAGAACTACAGCAGTAACCGAACGGCGGTAGTTATCCTTGATTTCACCAAGACCTTCGTGGTTGAGAACTGGCTCCCACTTCTTAGTTAATTGTTCTGAAAGAAACATTTAGTTTTCTCCTTATCGGTGTTCAATAGATTTATTTATAATAAATTACTTTTTAGCAGCAAGTGCGTCCAGAGCACGGACATACTGGCTAACTGTTGATCCTTCGATGAACTCGTTATCAACTCCATCGTCAAACTTCTCTTCAGAGATAGTGCGAGTCTTAGGGAAATAGTTTTCCTTAATTACGTTCAACTTCTCTTCGAAGATTTCTGCATTCTCGAATTCTACATCAGCGACCAACGACTTGAACTTCTCAGCGTCTGTCTTTGCTAAGTCTTCAGCAACGACGGAGAAAACGCTTTCCTTCATAAGTTCTGTATTGGCATCGTGCAGTTCTACATTTGCAGCGATTTGTTCATCCAGTTTCGACGCAAGTTCGTCGATCTGGGTTTGCATTTCACCAAGAACATCATATTTTTCTTCGGGAACATCAATGTAATGTTCAGCGAATAGGTTCTTCAGACCGTCGATGAAATCTTCAGCGATTTCAGAACGGAGACCGTTCTCAACTGCCAGTTGATTTTCTTCGATCCAATTTTCAATAACATAACCGAGATAGGAATCAACCTTCTCGACGAGTTCTGACTTATATTCTTCCATCAATTCAGCAGCTTCTTCGACCAGACGGTCTTCGATGATTGCTACTTCATTGCTTACTCTTGCAACAACCATTGCTTCAAAAAGCGATGATGCCTTGTTGCGGAAATCTTCTGTAAGATCTTCGTTGCCGTCGAACAGAGTTGCGAGGTCAGCAGCGAAATCTTCTTCTAGATCTTCATCTTCGTCTTCCAGATCTTCGTCGTCGAAATCTTCTTCAGGATCATATTCTTCCTGATGGACGTTACCCTTTGAAGACGACTGATTGACAACCGAAGTTGGATCAGCAACAGTCTTAAAGTTTGGAGCATCACCAGCACCGCCCTGTGACAGTGTTCCTTGGTTGCTGCCCTTTACTGCGCCAGCTTCCTTAGCACCTGGATTCTCAGTGTCGTTATCGCGCTCACTGTCGATAGATGCATCTTGCGATGAACCCTGACGAGGATTTGTTGCATCGCCAGCAACCTTAGCAGGAATCGAAGAATCCTTACCCTTGTCGGCACCCATTGCACCAGCAGCAGGACTTGCTTGCGATGAACCCTGCATAGGATTGGTTGCGTCGCCTGCTTCGGCAACAACACCCTCGGATAGTTGCTTCTTAGTCAGCAACTCTCTGATTTTGTTCTCTACACTCATTTGCTTCTCCTAAAAGTCGAGATTATATGATATTTATAAAATTTTTGTTTTGCGGGAAACGCGATTCAGGAAAGATTCAAATACGCGAAGTTTCGCTTCTTCTAATTCTTTCTTGCTTGCTTTCTTGATATAACGCTTGGTCATGTCGCATTGCTGCTCCATCCAAACGCCATTAACAACAACCCATTCCTTACCTTCCATAATGCCCTGAACAAATGCATCAGGTGCCGATGGATCTGCTACGATATCCGCAGCAGTGGCAAGATAAAAGTCATCTTGAACCTCATTGATGCCTTCGTTGTTAACCTTTAGTGTTCCCATACCACGAGAAGAAACACCAAGTTTGGCACCACCTTCAATCAGACCCTTGGCAATATTACCCATTGGAGTGTCCATGAGTTTTGCTTTGCCGATATAATTGTCACCATCTTCCTTGAGGGAAACAATCATGTGAGATACACGGTCAAGATTGATGGATGGACCATCTGGGTGACCGAGTTCTCCGAGAGCACGATTTGCTTTTACATACGATTCATTGTATCTTTCAACTTCTTTCGCCATAACTTCTTTTGGATAAACACGCCCATTGCGGTTTTGAAGATTTGACTGAAGGAAGATACCTTCGATAAAGTGTGTCTTCTTACCGTTAGTTTCTTCGGTAAGAATGTTGATTTCTTCAACGACTTCGGTAATAAGTTTCATTATCCTAGATCTCCTTGATTCTGGTGCTGTTGCGAACCATAACCAGAGACCTTAGCAAGTTCGAGAACTACTGCTCCAGTTCCTGAAGAAAAATCGACAACAATGTCTGATCCGTTTTCTTCGTTGTCAGACCATCCCATAAATTCCATCTTACCTGTTCCTGACAGATAATAAAGGACTACACTATTTCTAGTGACAGTTGCAGTAGAACCTACTGACAACGCCCAGTGAATGGTGCGAATATTCGCCTTTGGTGAAGACTGAGTTTCTGAAGACTTCTTCAGATCAGTCGCAAGCGCAATGGTTGCGGATCCTGTGCCACGCACCTTTACCACACCATGGACCTGTGTTAGTTTTAGAACCGCTTTAGTTGCCATCTGTTAATCCTTACTGGTATCTTGCTTTCTTTGCATTACGCAAAATTTTGAAATCGTGTCCATCAATCTTACCATTCTTATTGGCATCAATCTTGTGTTGATTGCCCTTTAGTTCTTCGTCGGTCTGTTCGATATCTTCACCAACATAACCCAGTCTCTTTCCTGCAGTACGGTGAGCAATATTTGCTGCCTTGTCGCCATACTTCTTTGCAATTCTCGCCTTGTTCTTCGCGATCTTATCCAACCCACGCTTCGATGGTTCGTCGCCAGCGTCTATTGCCTTACCGTAAACACCAACTTCGCGCTTTACAGCAGTTCTAATTGCTTTACCTGCTGAGATTTCATCGAGTTCTTCAACTTCTTCTTTGACACCACGGTCTGCTTCCAACTTGGCAGCGATTGCCATTTGACGACGCTTCTCCATGCTCTTACCCTTAAACTGGGGTGCATCTGAATCCTGGAAATCCTTAATAACATCACCCATCTTAGTGCGAGCGATATTAATTCTTTCCAACAAGTCTTTAAATCTCAGCATCGTCTTCTCCTGAATTTTCTGGTTCTAGATCTAGATCTTCATTGTCATCATCAAGATCTTCATCATCGAACGATTCTTCTTCGCCACCATTGAAGATATTATTTGCTACTTGTTGACGATAAGAATCTAAAGCATTACCTGCTCGGACATCCATAATGTCCTTAAAAATTTCTTCTGCGTCGGCAAGTGTTCCGTTTTCAATATTATTTATTAAGTCTATTACACTTTTATCCATAGTAATTATCCTTGACTTTCTTGTTCTTGATTGGGTTGATCTGGAGGTAATGTTGAGAAATCAGCAGGAGGAACCTCTGGTGGATTCGCTTCATTTTCTGCTTCAATCTCAGCAATCTCATCCTCAGTCAACTTTAAGATGTTTTTCTGAACATACTGTTTGCTATACAGGGAACCGATATAATTTGCCATACCGTTGAGGATTTCAATACGAGACTGAAGAATTTGTTGTTCCTTCGACTCGGTATAGAAAACATCAGTTGCATAAACGTATTGAATCTTATCTCTAATTTCTTCCCAATCCGCTTCAGTAATAATACCCTTTAGGATTAGTTGAGTCTTTAGAAGGTCATCGAATAGTAGTGAGAATCGACGACGCAATTTCGCACAGAACTTAGTAAACTTCCATTCGTCACGATTGATTTCAGCAGCACGACCAAAGTTTAAACCAGACTGCTGTTGCATTCTTGAAATAGGAACATTCAATGCTTGATATAGTTTACGCTGGAAGAATTCTACGTCTTGGATCTGACCAAGGTTTTCTCCACCAGGAAGTGTTTCAATCTGAGTACCACGACCACCTTCGCGGCGAGGCAACCAGAAGTCTTCAAGCATCGACATAAATTTCTTGTCGTCACGGATTTCACCTGTGTTAGAATCGTAAACGATCTTGTTGCGATATTGGTTCATAATACCCTTGAGGTATTGTTCCGCTTTAATCTTTGGAAGATTACCAACGTCAACGTAAAATACTCTACGCTCTGGAGCACGAGTAATACGATAAATGACCAGTGCGTTTTCCATCATACGCAACTGGTTAGCAGGACGAATTGCTTTGTGTAGGTATGATAGACCAACGTTCTTATCTTGGTCTACCAGACCTGATGGGACGTGACAAATAGCGTCCTTAGTAATCTTCAGCATATTTGAAGTGCTAGAATAATCATTGACGTTTGCTGTCTTTTGATTTACTACGCCCTTCTCATTGTATAGAAAATACTCTTCGATTTTCTTGATGAACTCAACGCCAGACTTAGTTTCTTTTTCCTTAATGATTTCACGAACCTTTTTAATCTTTCGTGGATCAATGTAGCGAACATCAGTAATACCCTGCTTGGGATTTGCTGTGTCGATAACTTTATGAAAGAACAATCTACCGTCGATATACCAACGACGGAAATAGTCTTGCGCTCTCAATTTAAAATCGAGAACCTTTAAGACCTGTTCAAATTCTTTTTCGATATCTTTTTTGATACCAACAGAAAGTTGAACCTCGTCAAGATTAAGTTTAACTGGATCTTCATCGTCTAGGTTAGCAATCGAATCATTGACAATATCATCAATTGCAGAATCAACATCTGCCATTGCGGCAATGTCGCGATAACGTCTAATTAATTCTTGTTCTGTGCTAGCGGTGCCATCAAGGTCGAGGTAAGTACCGTAGTATCCACCTGCCTTGATGGCATCTGTTCCGCCATCGTCTGTCGGAGCCACAAACGACTTCTCAGTCGGTGGCTCCGAAGACTTTGTAATCTTATATCCAAAAATTTCCATTATATTAAGTTACTCTTAGATTGCGTCTGTTAGGTAGTGCGAGTAGTTGAAGGTTACTGTGAACTCTTCAATTACGTCGTTCTGACCATATTGCAGGGCAATTTCCGACATGTTAATTGGGAACGCATTATACAGAGTGTAGATCATCAGAGGATCATCGTTGCGATCAAGGTGCTCGACCTGAAGATCTGCTTGATAATCTGTTGGAGCAAGAACACCAGTATTCAGTTCCAGATTATTCATTCCGTTCATCCACTCTTCGAATGGTTTACGGAGTGACATGCCAGTATCATTGATGATAGTGATTGTCCAAGGATCGAAGATACGCTCGCCTGCGAGTTTCACTTCACGACCACGATATTGGACGAGAGTTGGGTTTACTGTCGATGCAGGAAGAGCAGCGCCAGTAACCAGCAACGAATATTCTCTATCAGGAACAGATGTTACATATCCTGGGAAATTGAGAATAACGCGAAACTGGTTTGGTCTTGCGCCACCAGCACCTAGTAACCCTTTAAATTTTGAAATATCCATATTAGATTTCTCCTATGATTCTATTTATTCGGGTTATTAGGCACCGACTTCTTCGAACGAAACGCTTGTGCGAGTCGCGATGAAGTTGAGGTAGATGAAGTTGATCGACTTAGCAGGTTTGATGTAGATGTCTGCAACAAACTCGTTACGGTCAATTACTTCGCCAGTGTTATTTGTTTCGTCACAGACAACACGGAAGTCATAGATACCACGGCGACCACGAACATCGCGGAGGAATGGTTCTACGAGCGAACGGAACTGTGCACGAGTGAACACATCGTTGAACTCGAACAGTTGATACTTAGCAGCAGTTGCGATTGCCTTCTCAAGAACGATGAACAGACGACGAACATTGATGCGGTCGAATGCCGATGGTTTTGCCAGAAGAGTCTTGTCACCATACAGGACAACGCCCTGACCTGGGAACGAAACAACTGGGTTAACACCATTCTTGTAAAGTGTGTCGCGATCTGTCTGATTTGGCGAATAAAGCAACTTGACGCAGTTCTTGATCTGACCACGATTGAAACCAGCTGGTGACCACCATGGATCATTTGTCTGGTCAGTACGAGCACATAGACCTGCTGTGTCGGCGTTCAGAGGGACGTAGACATAGATGTCGTTATACTTGTCGTACTGAACCTTCCAACCCGAGTCCAGAACAGCGTATGAAGTGTTACGATTCAGCGTAGAACTTCTGTATGTTACGATATCGGCAGCCTCTTCGCTTGCATTATTTTGAACAGCAGCAAGAGGAGGCGAAAGGAATGCGATACAATCTTTGCGAGTGTCTGCGATATCGACTACGTGTTGCGCTGTTGCAACAGGGTGATTACCTGTCAGAAGAAGCGATACATCGACCAGTTCGACGTTAGCGAATAGGTCATATGCAAGTTGAACCTCACCAGCGTCTGGTTCGTCATCAACACCACCACCGAGGAAATCGCCGATAGCAGCACCAAGAACATCATATTCTGTTCCTGCACCAAGAGTGCCCCAGTTTGAACCGCCGCTTGGATGATCCATCCACCAGACATACTTCGACTGAGCATTTAGAACGTTCTTGTAGTAGTTAGACGAACCATCCGAATTCTTAGCATCAGATGCCTTCGAAACGAATGCGAACTTTTCAAGAACTGTATTCTTTACGCCCGAGAATTGTCCATTAGCATCGATAACTGCAATGTGCATTTCGTCGTCAGATGCGCCTTGTGCATCTGCCCACGCAGATGTTGTTGGTGCGCCATCAAACTGATCAGAAACAGTCAGACCATTTACTGTCCAATCTTCCCAACCACCTGCGTCGCAAAGTGTTACGATCAGACCGTTGCCCAGAGCACCAGGGAACTTAGCAGCGAAAGGACCGACAGACGCTTCACCAGAAGCATATGATGCTTCATAAACGTCTACGTTGTCGATCTTTACTGCAGTACCAGTCCAAACAGCATTTCTTGCTGCCGAACCAACTGCACGAACTAACTGCAGATTGTTGCCGTAACCAAGGAAGTTAGCAGCAGTGTGGAAGTGAATTGTTGTTGTGCTTGTTGGTTTACCGAAATCGCGAACGAGTTGGTTCTCCGACGAAACTGTTTGAATTTGATTTACAGGTCCCCACAGATAGTAACCAACATAACCTGCCGCAGAAGTCGAAACTGCTGGGACAACGTTAGTCAGATCCTTTTCAGTAACTAGGACTCCTGGCGATAATTGAAAAGCCATATTTTTCTCCTCGTATTAAAAACTGACAAAAACCACTGTCTTGTTTATCATCTTATTTATAAAATGGTTGATTTATGATAACCAGTTACGTTTATTGTCACTGGTATCTACTGTCCACAAATCTCCGCCCTCTATAAAGGTTTCCTCCTCAGTGCCATCCATAATTAGACCGAATGGTGTCAGTTCTTCTTCTATTTGTTTCATTTGATTATCATATAGTTTTCTTCTAATATCAATATCAGTCAAGTCTCTGAAATATGTGTTACTTGTTACCCAAGCAAATAAGACTAGACTCATCACCAGATCGTCGAAGTAACCTTCGTCCGCCATCCAAGTACCCTGCTTTTCAATAAAAGTTGAGAACTCAGAAATAGTTTCTGCATCAAATACTAATAATTTATTCTCTTCCATCAGAGATTTAAGAGTAAAACAACCTTGACGTTTGACCTGTTTGGTCATTCTTACGCCCATTTGGGTTGCTTTACCGAATCCTGGGGAAAGATATTGCTTGTTTACATCCTTTGCAGTAGTTAAGATGTTATCGTATTCTAATTCGCTGTGTAAAATATCGGCGACTTGTTGCCCAATATCATTAATTTCAATCATGACATGGGCATTATTATAGTCTCTCGCAACCTTATTTATTATATTTGGATATAGCATTGGAGGGATCTTGTTGTTGCGATACTTAGCAACCAACTTATATGGTACTTCTGTTGCGTCAATAACAGTAAATGCCGAGTAGTCGCCACCGATACCTCTAGCAGTATCAACACCCATTACATAGGTTCTATCTGGAAGAGGATCTTCAAAAATATCTAGACCGTCTTTCATATAGATCGGATCTATAGAACTCATCGCTCCCAACGTCTGGGCATTAATCAGAGTATTACTTGAACCGAGGAAGTTACAGAGAACTTCTTGGTTAAATTTCAACTCACCCAGAAGTCTTTGCTGTTCTTCTGCCCACGCTTCATCACGCCCAGGAATTTCGGTGTATGGAATGAACATTGGTTCAAAACCATTTGCACCCTTTTCTGCTTCGTTCCAGAATTTCCAGAAGTGGTTATACCCCAGCGGTGTTGATGTCAATAGAATCTTTGTGGTTTGACCAGCAGAAATTGTAGGATAAACGGAAGCGAAAAACTGTTCGGCGACGGTGTTCGGAATAATTGCCGCTTCGTCGATATACAACCAGTTAACCGACTTACCACGAATACCAGATGCGGTCGTAGCAGCAGTGAATACCTTTGATCCATTTTCTAATTCAACGTCACCTTTGTTCCAGGTTCTTACACCCTGTTGCATCCAGATTGGCAGATTCTCATACATACCCTGATAACGAGACATGACTTCTCGAGCAGCAGCAGTTTTGTTTGCCATGATAGCAACGGTCTTGGCATCTTGGAACAAAGTATACCAGAGAATGCAAGCAGCAGATGTAATAGTTTTACCCTGCTGACGACCTTCCATAAGAATCGCTTTACGATTGTTCAGGATATGATGAACCTTGCGCTTCTGGCAATCATAAAGTTTAAACAACTGCAGACCATGGTCAAGTGTGACGATTTGACAGTAGTTCTCAATAAAGTAAATTGGATCATCCTGACACTTAATCAGTTCTTCCAATTGCTCTTGTGTAAAGGTATGTTTGTGACCAATCGGTTTTAAGTTAATATTACCGTGGTATGAATTGTCGTCACTCATGATCTATAATTTTTTCTTTTTCCGCTTTCAATGCTTTAAGAAGTTCCTGCGTAGAACCAGCAAAGACGATATTATTTTGCGTCTCGATATTTTGCTTCTTTGGTTCTTCTTCTTTCAGTTTCTTTTTTTTCGCCTGAAGATCTAGAAGATCCTTCGCAGTATCGCCTGTTGTTTTGATCAACTGACCGACGACTTCATAAGCACGAGGACTGTCGCTGGCAAGAGCAACGTTCAACATTCCATCGAGTGCTTGCTGACTTTTGTCAATTAGATCGTTTAGTTTTTTTCTGGCAACTTGATAATCGTCTTCGATATCGTCGCCTGTAGAAATAATTTCAGGAACTAGTGGTTGTGCGACCACAGCAGGAACTTCCGAAACTACTTCGACTGCTTCTGGTGTTTCAGTTGTTTCAGTTCCAAATAGATCATCGAGATCTTTATAATTACCCTTGTTCGTAGAATTCATCGAATTGCTCCACATAATCCCAATCATCAACAACGGTAGCATCGTTCGGATTAGTTGTTACTTGATATTTTTGTGCATAATTTGGTTGTTCAATATCAGTATAAGTCTTAGCGATCGCAGTTCTAATGATACCCTGCTGCTCAACTGGACCATACATATTTAGACCAAGTGTAAAATTAAGAGTCCAAATAATTGAACGTCTTTGTAGATAATCACCTTCGTAATTATCTTCATATGAAATATTGTCCATTATGATTTGTAGGTCGCGTTTAATACCCATCGCTGGAATATCTGTGACAGTTACGCAAAAATCTGGATTGAAGAACGGTAAAATTTGTTCAATGATTTGTAATCCATCATCTTGATTTTTTGCCATTACATACAACGATACGCCCATATCATATGGGGTGCTAGTGAATTGTGTTCTCAGCGTATTGGGATCGTCCCCCTGACCAACTGCAACGTTCTTTGTAAGTAGATTAATTTTTCTTGATGGATTATATTGCAGACCAGTAATTTCGAAACCCATCCTTGGAAGAATAATCGCTGCTGCTTGCGTAGTTGGTGTTGGGACTTCAGCAATACGAGCAAGAAATTTGTTTTTCGGCGAATACGCCAAAGGAACACGAACTGATTGAACAACTTCCTCGTCGGCATTATATCTCTTAACCGTAATCTGATTAAAGATTGTTCCGAATGCGATAATTGCTTTACGAATATGTTGATGATAGAAGTGTTGACGTAAAAACATTATGCCCTCTTTTGCACTTCACCAAATGGATTAAATGCAGTAAAGTCTAAGAAGCCTTCTGCCTCTGTTTCAAACTCATCGTTGTCTGCTTGCGGATCAGTATCTGATGTTGCATACTGTTCAAGAATGAGCGAATCGCCACTGGTGTTTAAAACATAGTCACCAGATTCCATGAGAATCTGGAACCTGTAGAGATCTTGACTTGATTTATCAGTGATTGAATCAATTTCATCAATACCAGTATCAATTCTTTCAGAACTAAATTCGAATACATCACATTGTAATTTGTATGTGTAGATCTTACCAAGTTGATAAAATGGATTCATGAAATCGACATACTTGATCACAAAAAATGTTTTCGTTTTCGAGAAGTATAGTAAGTCGCCTTCTGCTGGTCGACCTGGGAGTTCTATTGTTGCTGATGCGTTTTGCGCAACACCTTCTTCCCAGCGTCTCTTAGCAACCACGAAAGTTGCCGAAGATCTGAACTCAAATCCGAACTTGGTAAATAGTTCGCCTTCGCCCTCGAAACCTTGAACATTCTCAAGATACATTTCGAGAGGATATGCCTGATCAAAATACTGAAGCGCATCTTCGCCGAGAATACCATCTAGATTACCAGTTTGTCTTGGGAGATAATAAACATCATGACCGTAAATCTTCAGACTCTCAATGACAAGATCTTCCACCAAACGCTGTTCGTTTGTGGTTCCTGACGTATTGCCTGATTGAAAGTAGAAGTTGGTAGGCATATCTTATCCCACCATGAAATCGACAGGGAGTTCCGACTTTAGTTGCATCTCGTTTTCGATCGTAGCAATTTCTTCAACTGCTTCGTCGTAAATTTCTTTGCCATTTAAAATCACACCGCCTGGAAGTTGAATTCCACCGAACTTCTTCATGTTCTCGCCCCATTGACGTTTGATCAGAGCAGTAGCATAACGCTTGAGGAACATGTCATCATAGACTTGAGTGTATTGTGTTGGATCCAGAATACGATAACATTCAATAATTACGTAATCGCCTGGATCGAAGACTTCTTCCCAGTTTACGTCGATAAACATCTTGTCCATCTTACGATTGTAACGAATAGATCTATCGCCAACGAGAAGCATATCAAGCAACGAAAGATGTTGCTGAACCTGAGTATAGTAAACCATGTCCGCAGACAGCAGATTATACATGTCATTGAGACGGAATTGGTAGATAATATCGAACATATTGTTGCGATTGTTCATACCAGAACTTGGACCGTTTACTGGGAGAACGCGAATTACGCCAATGACAGAATCAGGAATCGGAATATAACCGTTCTGAATATCACCAGCAGTATAGAAACTGGTGTTCGCCAGTGCTCTGCTGAAACCAGAAACCGAACCTGTTACTGTTTCACCAGAAACAAAAGTTCCTTTCACGTTCGAGATTCTAGCAGTAGTTCCGTCGAGAGAGAACAGTTTACAAGTCGCACCAGAAGTCGCGCCTGTCAGCATTTCGTCAATCTCGAATGATGGCGCTGAAAGACCAGAGAACTTTAGTTGTGCGGTCGTGACTTGGTGCGTGAGGTATAAACGCTCAACGCCGTCAAAATGGTATTCTTGGAAATACTGCAAGGCATCGTCGATGCGATCAGAAACCTGATCGTCATCCACGTTAATTTCGATTACAGGAAATCCTAGTCTACGTAGGCAGTAATCAATTAAACCTTGTCTTGAAGAAATTGCCATATCTTGTCCTCTTTAGGACTATTTATAAAGGTATTGTTTTATTTTATCTGTTCCACAATTCGGTTCAATCCCTGCACCAAAAAACAGAAAAAAGTAAGAAAGATAATTGAATAGATTGAACGAAGGAAGTTTTGATTTCACAAATCTGTCATCAAAAATGATATTTGGATCAGCATACCCAATTAATAATTCTTTTTGCGTTTCAGAAAGTTGCATGTTTTTATAATCTCTCCAAAATGTTGTATCATCTCTAGATGTTAGATTATAGTGCAACTCTATATACTCTGCTGTTGATGTTATCGATTGTTTAAAAATATCATTAAACCGTTCAATTTTCTTTTCCCACAAAATATGATTTGAAGTAAGTAAGTTAAACAAAATCGAACAGAAATTATGTAACGTTCCTATCGCAGTTGCCTCTATTGGTTCTAAGAAAAATCCTGATAATCCTAACGAGATAACATTTTTCTTCCAACCATTTTCTCTATATCCTGCACAATACGGAACTCTCCTAAAAACTATTTGTTCGCGAGTATAACCGTAATGTGAACAAAGATGGTTTCTGAATTCTTCTTCTGCTTCTTCATGTGAAACATGCCTAGAAGAATAATTATAACCAAACCCTATTCTAGATTGAAGTGGGATATGCCAATGCCAACCCGCATTCATCGCTCGGCAGTAAGTATAGTTATGTAGTTGTTTTTCTTTGTTTAAATATGGAAGTTGCACAACAAGCGCAGAATCTACAAACAATCTTTCTTGGAAATCTATCCATCTATTATTCATTTTATTAGATAGGATAGAATTGAAACCCGTGCAGTCTATAAAGAGATCAGCGAATAATTCTTCGCCATCACTCATAATAAGTTTCTCCATAGACTCGGAATCATCCAGAACTGCATCAATCACTTGATTTGTATTCAGAGTTATATTTGGTTTCATTAAACAAAAATATTTAAGTAACTCGGCATATTTTTTTGCATCTATATGATATGAAACTAAACCACTTCTAATTAAATCTGTAGAACGATGTTTATATCCAGATTTTACTTTTTTCCCCAGGAAATAATTGTTATAGACAAATTGAGTTTCCGTCTCTGCGCGAAGCGAGTTATCTCTTAGGAAAGTATCACTTGTAAAATAATCATCATTGGGGTCGACGAATGGATGAAACCAATCCGAGTTTTCTTCAAAATAACGATCGAACAATATTCCAAATTTCATAGTACCATCAATTTTGTCCAACCATTCTTCATCATTGAATGGTAATTGACAACTATTATGGAATCTATTGATATAAGGTATTGTGCTCTCACCAACACCAATAGTTGGTATATCACTTGGTTCGATTACAGTTATTTCTAATTCAGCAGCTGCACTAAGTAATGCGGCAGCCGACCAACCTGAAGTACCAGCACCAACAATTACTATTTTCATACTCTGGATATTGCTTCTCTCGCATTTTCTCTATTGAATGATATTTCTTCTGGTATGGCAATTCCCTTTTCCAAATATCTAATCACATACCAATCAGTATTATTCAAATACTGTTTCGCTTGCATGTTTTTTGCCATTTGACGTGTTAGTTCTGCATCTTCTTGAATTGTTTCAATGTACCGAACAACTTCTTCTTGTTCTTGTTGTGATAAATCTCGTTTAGAAAAATTTTGATATACAGTTTTTTCTTGTGGCGAATATGTTAGGATTTCATAATCAAAACTCATCTGCGGTTTTGATTCGGATTTTAAAACCCTCTTCTCCGATGTAACATAAGTTACACCAAATTCATTGACTTGAAAAAAGATATCTTCCATTAATCTATTCCTTAAAAATAATCCCAAACAGCATAATATGTATATGTTCTAGTTGTTCCTGAAACTGTTCTGGTGTCTATGTATGGTTGAGGATATACCCATTCGTAATAACCATACGTTTGATAGGATTCCCATTGCCAGGGGCAACAACCAACGCAAGTCCAACTCCAATCACTACCTTGATTCCATGGATATCCACCAGTCCAATATTCGCCGCAATCTGGACCATCTGGATTCCATGTCCCAGAGGCGATAGTATATCTACCTGTTTCAATGAATTGCTCATATGGCGATGGATAAACCCAATATTGTTCTTGATAAGAATATGGTGTATCTACGTAAGTTGATGCGCCCTGTGGTTGGATTTTAAAGTTAGTTGCATTCCAAAAACCAGAAGTTTTACCGATATTCTGTTGAAGATCTGTATTGATCATCTTGATTCCGACGATCCCGCCGTTATCGCGAGGTTTTTTATAAATTGAACGAATACCTGAAGATTCGTTTATCTTTGCCCCTATAACACCACCATTAGATCGTCTAGACATAAAATTAACTTATAATTTCATAACTGCATGTTGCATGAATAACTGAGTTAGCATTCGACCAAATTTGTAATGAGTCGTTTTCTTCTAAATAGATATTTGAATCTTTAGAGATTGCGACTAGAGAAGCGTCGGCGGGAACAGAAATTGTAGACGCCAAGTAGAAAGAAGTGCCACCTCTATTTACTACAATATTTACATCGTATGCAGAACTTCCATGAACATTTGCTACAATCAATGAGTTGATTTTAACCACTGAATTGCTGTTTGAGGCATTAGATACGATAGAAGTTTGACTGGTAGTAACTGCCATAAGTGCAGTTTTACCAGTAATAGTGGTCACATTAACAATATTTGGCGCTGCCATATTATCCTCCGAATACGATAGCCATCGCTATCGCCTTACCTGTTGATGCTTTAGTATTTAATTGTGTTTGAATTGCCGACGATACGCCATCTAGATAACCCAATTCGGTAGAAGAAACGTTGCCAATTGTCGTAGTTGATGGTAAAGTAACTGTTCCAGTAAACGTAGGATCTGCCGTAGGTGCTTTTGCATTTAATTGTGTTTGGATCGCAGAGGTGACGCCATCCAAATATCCAAGTTCTGTTGCAGATACGTTTCCGATTGACGTTGTCGACGGAAGACCAACTGTTCCAGTAAATGTTGGATCCGCTGTTGGTGCCTTTGCATTCAATTGTGTTTGAATTGCAGAAGTAACACCATCAATGTAATTAAGTTCGGTTGTTGTTGCAGTAATACCAAGATTAGTCAGTGCATTAGTAATCTGAGTATTAGTTAATCCCTGATTATTTACGTCAATTCTCAATCTGTTACCCAGAGCAGTGGAAACTGTTGTCGAGAAGTTTGCATCATTACCTAGCGCCGTAGCAAGTTCGTTCAGGGTATTAAGTGCTTCGGCTGAAGAATCGATTACAGTAGCAACTGCAGTTGTTGCAGCATTATCTGCATAAGTTTTAGTTGCGATGGTGGACGTATCAACAGCGATTGCGCCGCTAGTAATTGTAATACCAGTCCCTGCGCTGAAATGACCACGAACATCAGATGCAGATGGACCAGTATAAGTTATGACACCTGTTGTATTGTTATATGAAAGTGATCCATCACCGCCGCTGTCAGTTACTGAGATCGCTGCCCTTGCATTGCTGTCGGCGTATTGGGTAATTGATGTGGAAATTTCTCCCGCAGCGATAGTAATTCCAGTCCCTGCGGAAAATGCTGCTCTTGCATCAGAATCACTATATTGAGTGATCGTTGTTGCAATCGCGCCATTAGTAATCGTAATTCCTGTGCCTGCGCTAAAGTGGGCACGAACTTCAGAAGAAGAGGGTCCAGTGTATGTAATTGTGCCAGTCGCATCATTATATGTCAGAGAACCATCACCACCATTGTCAACAACTGAAAATGCGGTTTTAACTTCGGTGTTGCTGACCAAAGTTTTTACGGATTCTGTACCTTGTTCTTCGTCTGTAATTTGCTTCAGGGTAAATGCCACATCAGTCAGTAGTTTACCATTGATGTTATCAAACAAGAAGCTTCTTATTCTACGAGACATTATTCAGAAACCTCTGTAGTTTTGACTATTGCCGTCCATTTTACAGTTTTATTAGATGCGCCAGTTACAAACACGTTAATTGCATTATTGGTGTTATCTGCTCGAACGTCTACTGACCAAGAAAGATCATCCTGTGCGACTGAAATTTCATAAACATTACCAACGTCGGCAACTGTGCCACTAAAATTATCTGCGCAACCCTTCAGATGCCAAGAGGCACTTTCACCAGTTACGTCTGTTCTTCTTGCAACAATAGATACCTCATAAAATAGAGTAGTATCTGTTGGAACTGCAACCCGTGCCGATCCTCCAATCAAAATTTCTGTTTCTGTTTGATTGGTGGTCGTGCCAGTAAGAACATACTGCTTAGTATAATTAGTAGAATTGCCTTGAGTAAACACCCCGTCGAATGAGACGTTACCCGTACCAGTGATGTTATTGGAATTTAAATCTAAATCGCCACCAAGTTGCGGCGATTGATCTTCTACGACATTAGATAAACCAACTGTAATGGGGGAACCACCAGCAAGTCCACCCATATCATATATTTCGCCTGCGCTTGTTAAATCTCCGAGATCAACTTCGTCGGCAAAAAACACAGGAACTTGTTCACTGACTCCGATTTCAATAATCGATCCGTCAGTTCTTTTGGTGTATAGTGCACCGTCTGCTAAGTTTACTGCAAGTTCTCCTACTGCAATATCATTAGCAGTAGGAATTACACCTGTGGTTTCACTTCGTTTAAGTTGGACAACTGTTGCCATATCAATTTAATAAATTACCTGCCGAATCATAAACATTAATACGATAGTGTGCGCTTGAGTTGCCATCTAGAAGATCGGCATCAAGACCAGATCCCGAACCATCTACTGTTTTAATCTTAGTTAAAATATCATTGGCAGTATAATCAGACGCATCCAATTTTAGTCCCAATGCAGTAGTAATTGTCGAAGCATAACTTGCATCGTCATTGATTGCTGCAGCAAGTTCGTTGAGTGTGTCGAGAGCAGCAGGTGCACCATCTAGAACGTTATTGATTGCTGTTGTGACATATGACTGAGTTGCGATCGTAGAAGTGTCAACTGCAATTTGTCCAGTTGTGATGGTAATACCAGTTCCAGCGCTGAAGTGCGCACGAACATCAGATGCACTTGGACCAGTGTAAGTAAATACGCCAGTTGTATTATTGTAAGAGAGCGAACCATCGCCGCCTGAATCAGTTACTGAAAGATCTGTTAGGTCAATAAAACCCGATAATGCAGATTCTTTTGCTAAGGCAAAACCGCCAGCAGTAGTTCCGTCGTGAACAACAACTGTATCTTTTGTTGTATCAACCGTGACTTCGCCAACAGCACCAGTAAAGGACGAGTGCTGGACGGTAGTTCCTCTTCTAAGTTGTAAAATCGTTGCCATTTGTGTCTCCTAATCCCACTCTATTTAGTTGTATGTTCCACCATCTAGAATGGCACCGTCTTCAATATTGTCCAAAGATGTTTTTAGAAGTTCGTGACCACCAGCAGTTGATCCATCGTGGACTCTCAGCGACCAATTGGTTGTGTCAACTGTAACTTCCGCCTCTGCGCCAGTAAATGCTTGGTGCTGAGTGCTAGTACCTCTTCTCAGTTTAACTCTTGCTGCCATATCAAATGCTCCCGTAATCTACAGAGTTATACGCAGCAACTTCATCGGTAATTAGTCCATAATCCAAATCAGTTAATTGATTTAGACGAACAATTGCAGTTCCAGGACTAGTTGTTGTATCTACGTCGAAGTCGCTGAATGCAGTATCTGCAAATGAAATCGTGGCGACGGAAGTAACTCCCGCACCACCATCAACTTCTACTCCGCCCAATGCAACAACAGTTCCATCGGTTTTCTTGGAAAATATTTTTTTATCAGTCAGATTGACTGCAAGTTCGCCGACAGCTAGATCACCAGCAGTAGGTTCCGATCCTGTCGTCTCACTTCTTTTTACTTGGACTACTGTCGACATTTAGAACTTCCTCTTCATTCTGTTCCGCCTCGTCAACGACATAAGGTTCTTCTGATTCGTCAGTATATTTGTAATCAGACTTTAACTTACCATCAAGACCCATATATTCGGACTTAGGAACTGGAATACTTTGCATATCTTCTAATAGTTGAATCTTTTGCGACAACTCTTTAATGGTTTCGTTTGCCATTGTAAGTTGTGTGTTCAACATGATATTATCAAGTGTTAATGCTTTCAGTCGTTCTGCAAGATTTGCAATATACGAATTAATAAACTTAGTTTGATCCATTATGTATCTCCAAAAAGGTGGGGGAGAGACCTTCTCTCCCCCGTATTATATATTAGTAAGTTCCACCGTCGATATTACCGAACGAAGGAGCATTACCAGATCCGTTTGATAGAAGAACCTGACCTGCAGTTCCAACCGCAGTAGCACTGATTGCGCTTGTGCCACCGCCATACAGAACACCGTTAGCAGTTAGCGAAGTCGCGCCAGTACCACCGTCAGCAACAGCGATTGCTGAAGCGAGCGAGGAAACAGTTCCACCTTCCAGGTTAGCAACGAGGGTAGCAACAGTGTAACCTGTTCCGCCTGTGTTAACTGTTGTAGTTGGAGCAGTTTGCAGATCCTTGAAGAGTCTCCACTTACCGTCGGTAGCGTCACGGAACAGACCAGCATAGAGGTCTTGCGAACCGCTGGTGTCATACATACCGAAGAGACCAAGGTCAACAGCGTCGGTTGAGTTATTGTCGTTACCGACGAACACGAGAGGGTCGGTGACAGTCAGAGTTGTCGAGTTAACGGTAGTTGTTGTCCCCGAAACTGTCAGGTTACCAGCAACTGTAACGTTAGCACCGTCAAGTGTCAGAGCAGTTACACCAGCGCTGTCCTTGATTGTGTCAGTTGCAACGCTTCCGAATTCAACGTTTGCAGTTGTTCCGACGTCCTGACCGATGTCGATTGTCAGAGTATCCGAAGCAACCGAAGTGGTAACGCCTGTTCCGCCTGAGAATGTCAGGGTGTCAGAAGCAAGAGAGATTGTGTCCGAACCGCTGTCGCCTGCAATACCAAGATCCGTCGAGATCGAAGCAGTACCAGCAGCAGTCAGACGACCCTGAGCATCAACAGTGAATGTTGGAATTTCGGTCGAAGAACCGTAAGAACCTGCAGTTACTGTAGTGTCATCGAGGTCAATTGTGCCAGAGTTGTAGGTGAGTCCTACACCACCTGTGACATACATGTCAACAACGCCTTCAACTGCCGACGAGAAGTCATTAACTTGCGAGGCAGTGATGTCGATTGTAGTTTCACTTGCAGCAGTCAGACGACCTTGAGCGTCAACAGTGAAAGTAGCAACACTACCTGCTTGTCCGTATGAAGCAGCACTTACTGCTGTGTTATCGAGATCGATAGTTCCGTTTGTGTAGGAAATACCTGTGCCACCCGAAAGGTGATTGTCGATTGCTGTATTGAAGTCATTAACTTGCGACGCAGAAATGTCGATCGAAGCAGTTCCGGCAGCAGTCAGACGACCTTGAAGGTCAACGGTGAAAGTTGCAACAGTGCTAGCATCGCCATAAGATGCAGCAGTTACGCCTGTATCGTCGAGGTCAACTGTGATTTCGTTGTCAGTTGCAGAAGTCGAGAGGCCAGTTCCGCCTGTTACAGTGAAAGTTTCACCTGTATTAAACGTATCTGTGCCTGTGTCGCCAGCAATGGTGAAAGATGAAGAAGCAGGAGCAGCAAACGAAAGGTTTCCTGAACCATCAGTTGTAAGGATGTGTCCGTTTGAACCGTCTGTCGCTGGGAGGGTCAGAGTCAGATCGCCAGCGAGCGAGTTAGGTGCCTTCAGAGTTACCTTGTTGGAACCGTTGTTAGTACCTTCAGCAAAAGTTGCCTTACCACCAACAGTCGATGTTGCGTCGATAAGACGAGCATCAACCTTGTCAGTGAAGTACTTACCGCCGACAGCGTGAATCGCGGCGGAACCGCCTTCTACAGATTCAATGTAGAGTTTAGCACCTGCACCGCTATTGGAAGCATCCTGTGCATATGCCATTTCACCTTCTAGAAGATCCGAGGTAGTTGGTGCGCTCGAACCTGAACTTCTCTTAATTTGAATAATTGTTGACATGAGATTATTGTCCTTCTTCTGGGTCTATAATGTTAATACGTTCCGCCATCAATATTATCAAGAATCACCTCAGTAGCAGGATTCGCTGCTTCCCATTTTTTAGTTGTCGAATTATAAATCAAAGTATAACCATCTTGTAGACCTGCTGCATCGACATCAGCAAGAGTTTCAACCTTCGATGCGGTTTTTCTACTTACTATGCTAGTATTTATATTATTTGAGTTGCCTACAGTAACTTTTAACGCCATTATTTTGTTACCTCCGGATTAACTACCACGATTCCTTCAAGAACTCTAAGAGTTTCTTCATCGCTAGAAATTTCTATGTCGTAAACATACCTGCCTGCTTTAATTGCGGAAGTTTCTTCTGCAGTCAAAGAAATAGTAACTTCCCCATCATCTGGTAGAGTAACATCAGCAGTAAAATCTATTGCGGTGCTTGTGTAATATGATTTGCGCATTTGTGCTGCGGCAGTATAGTCAGTAAGATCTTTTGGGTCGCCGAATTGATCGTTTACAATGAGTGACAAGGAAAATGTTGTTCCTTGATCGATGTAAATGTTTTGAATTTGCGCCATGAATAACCCTTATAAATCATTTGAGACTATTTATAAAATTGAGGATACTGTGAAAACCATTTTTACGTTAAAATATGGAACAAAATATTCTGCAGCAGACGTGAATAAAATTGTCGAAGAAACTGGTAGGAAGTATACCTACGTCTGTTTTACTGACGATCCAACAGGACTTGACCCTATTGTTGTTGCGCACCCTTTACCAGATAATGTCGAGGGACATTGGTATAAGGTTTGGTTGTTCAGTCAACGAGGATTCGGGGATGTTCTTTACTTAGATTTAGATATAAGAATACAAAAAAACATCGATCATCTTTGGAATTACCTTGACGAAACTCCAACAATAGTATATACTTATTGGAAGAATAAAGAGTTTCCTAATTATGTAGGAGAGACTCACGATTTACAATACTTGAGCAATTATAACTCAAGTGTTATGCTGTGGAAAGATGGAACTGCTTGTCATATTTGGGAATATTTTGACAAGAACCCTGACTATTACATGGTAAAATATTTTGGCGATGATAGATTTTTGTGGCACGAGGGTTTTAATTTAAAACATTTCCCAAAAGGTGAGATTTATTCTTTCGTTTATGGAGCAGATTTTTACAGAGAAACTGATGATAATGATCCGTTTTATTATAGACCCAAATATACTATAGCATTATTGAATGGGTTGGAACAGTTTCCTGGAGCAGATAAAGAGTATGATGAACTTCGTATGCATTAAATGGGGTGACAAATATCCCGCAAAATATGTGAACAACTTATACAATATGGTAAAGAGAAACTTTACCCAAGAGTTTACTTTCACTTGTTATACTGATGATCCAACTGGTATTATTTGTGATACAGCAGAAATTCCAGACGAAGATGGAATTTTGCACCCTAAGTATTATACCAACGAGAAGCATTGTTTTGATCGAGCAAAGTTCTTGGTATTCAATTCTCAAGAATGGTTGCTATATAAAGGCAATTGGTGTTACTTTGATTTAGATGTTGTGATACAAGATAACATTGATGACATTTCATTCTTATCAGAAAAACCCCGTATAATTCATTCTCGGTGGCAACCTGAAAGTCAAATGCACGATAGATTTTGGATCGAAACTAGAGGAACATTTTTTAATTCGAGTATGATGCTTTGGCCTGGAAATTCTGCTGCACATATATATTATGACGTTCTAGAAAATCCCGAAGAAGTTTTTAAGACTTTTTTTAAGGGTACTGATAATTATCATTACTGGCGACAGAGAGATTTTTGGAAAAATATACCATATGATTGGATCTATTCTTGGAACCGAGGAAAACAGTATCCCGATGATTTAGATAGATTTAAATTCAGAGAAGATGCTAAAATTTGTTTGTTTAACGTAGACAATGTTCCTCATCCTAGTGCAAAAGAACAAATTAAACTGATGGAATGCAATAATAAAATTATTGCTAGATTGTGGAATTGCGAATGAAGATACGAGTCAATTATGTCTGTTGCAAATGGGGAACAAAATATGATCCCGAGTTTGTCAATCGACTCTATCGAATGGCAAAGAAACATACACCAGATAGATTTGAATTTCATTTCTATTGCTATACAGACAACAGTGAAGGTTTTGAAAATGAAATTAAAGTCATCGACTTCCCTGACATCCCAGACATCCACCCAAAATATTGGTTCGGGACAGACGACTTCAAGTATGGCATGGCACGTTGCTGGGATCGACCAAAGACATTTATCTTTAACACCCACAACTTCGCAGAAGATAAACCAACTGGAAGATTTGTATTCTTCGATCTGGATGTAATAATCCAGAACGACTTGTCACCAATCATCACATACGATTTCGAGAATCCCACCAAGTTGCGCTCGTGGTGGCAGGATCCACGACCAATGAAGTCTCGCAACTTCAAGTTGGCGCATGGTGCATACACCAATGGTAGTTGCATGGTGTGGTCGGATGATCAGACAGAATGCATCTGGCAGGATGTTCTGGAGAATCAAGAACGTATCTGGTTCACGTTTACAGACGGTACAGATAATTATCACAGTTGGCGGTGGGGCGACTTTAGACCAGACGGACAACCGCCACTTTGGAAGCATTTCCCCAACACTTTCGCTTACTCATATAATAGAGGCAGGGACTGGGATTCTAAAGATTTAGAGGTCAGTAAATACAGAAAAAATTGTATCCTCTGTGTTTTTAATGTAGACTTATTACCGTTTGAAGATAATAGTAGAGGTAAAGTTAAGCAGGAATCGCTCGTTGACCCTGACTTGTTGGAGCATTGGAATGTATGATTAACATCTATACTGTAAAATGGGGAACGAAGTATGGTTCCGATTATGTTAATCGGTTGTATACGAGAATAAAAAGAACTACTAAACAGGATTTTAAATTCTTTTGTTTAACGGAAGATTCACTTAATTTAGACCCTGAAATTGAAGTGATAAATTTTCCCGAGAATAATTACTACGAAAAATGGTGGAACAAACTTTATTTGTTCGATCGTAATGTCGTTACTCAAACTGGAGAAAAATTATTCTTTGATTTGGACATTTATTTACAACACAGTATTGATCCGCTCATTGATCATGATCCAAAAGATTGTTTGACTTTTGTTAGAACTCATTGGCATAATTTGGAACAAATGAAGATTGACACCAAGGATAATCCCAGATTGTTTACTGATTTAAACTCCAGTGTTCTTAGATGGAATGATAATTTAGATATTGACAAGATAACCAAATTTGTTAGGGATTATCCCGACCAGATGTTCTTTTATTATCGAGGACTAGACAATCTATTTGGGCATCAAAGAGAACGGGTTTTGAATATTGACTTTTTTCCTGAAGGTTGGGTGTATAGTTATAATTATGGATATATTTGGCCCGATGATGTCAAGGAAAGAGTAATCAGAAAAAAACCGATTGTGCGTTTATACGATTCTATGGAAAGACCAGAAGATGTTAAATTATAACTTTTTAAACAACTATAAGAATTGGGGATTGGGTCTGGAAAAGATCAATCACGAGATGCCCTGGAAACATGAAGATTTTCGAAAGTCTTTAAATCCAAATACCATGGATGCTGCTATCTGGTTAGTAGAAGAATTACAAAAACAAAATATCCCAGAAAATGCTGAGATTATTATTTTAAATTCTTGGTTAGGATTTCCACTTGTACCCTTGGTCTGCGAGAATCTTAATGTAAAAAAACTCACACTAATTGATATCGATAATGATGCATTAGAATTATCAAAAGTGTTTAATGCATATTATGCCGAACAAGGAATAGATATCTTTTATGAAAATCTAGATATCCCATTTGCATATCATGACATTAATGCGTGGAAGGCTGACGTAGTTATTTCCCTTGCATGCGAAAGTATGTATCCTCTAAAGAATTTGACTACTGCGAACAAAGATTGTATCTTTGCGTGTCAATCTTCTAATATATTTCGCGAAATGTATGGCATTAATTGCGTTCCAACAATCGATGATCATGTAGAAAATGTAGGAATAAATAGTATCATGTATCAGGGACAGATTGAACAGTCATATTGGTCCTGGGACGGTAAAGTAAATTTTGACAGATTCATGGTTATAGGAAAGAAATGATATGGGAAGAGCAAGAGTTGTTGCACCGCCACCAGAGAATTATGTTCCAGAACCACTAGTGGCACCACCGCCAGCTCCGCCGATCGAGGAAATCGCAGCGCAAGAATGGATTGATGGCAATTTCCAAGAGGAGATTGCATCAATAGAGACGAACGAACCTTCCGAAGAAGAACTCGAAAAAGAAAGAATTGCGCAACAAAGGCATGAAGAAATTCAGCGCCAGAAGCAAGAAGAGGCAGAACGTCTTATTAAAATCGAAGAACAGAAGCGCCTCGAACTAGAAGAAGCAGAGCGAATTAAAAAAGAATTACAAGATGAAAAGGATCGCCTCGCTGCTATTGCGTACGAGCAACTGCAACAGAAAAAGGCAGAAGAATCTGCTCGCCAAAAATTAAGCAAAAAAGATAAAAAAGAATCCAAGATTTCTGCAGAACTTGCGGCGGAATTAGCAGAACTAAAACGCCAAAACGAAGAACTTGCTAAACAAAAGGAAGCAGCGGAAAAAGCGAGAGAAGAGCAGATTGTTAAGATGCGGCAACAGGCAACCGAGCAACGTGGTAGTCAGTTGAATATCGTGAAGGCAAGAAAACCTTCAATTAAAAGTAGAATAAAAGATTTCTTCAAGAAAAAGAGAATCGAACTTGCTACGATTCCTCGCGCAAACTATGAACAAGCAATCATTCACCAAGCATCAGTGGCAGTACCAAAGATGCTCGATGATATTGAAAAGATGCATGAACGCTTGACAATTCTAGAGGAATTGCTAAACAAGCACAAAGAGAGACAAAAAATTAAAGATTAACTGAAGTGCGATGCATCTTCACCTGAAATATCTTCGATCATGGATCGCCAGATTTCAAGATGCGGAATAACATAACCTAAAGTCAATCGCTTCGCCGTATTCGAGCAACAGTGATATACAACTTTATCTGGTTCTCTGCCGCGACCAAAATATCCAACCTTACACGACCAACCCTTTGGATCCATCAAAGTAACAACTTCTTTGGTGATTGGATCGCGGTATCTAAAGAATCCACCATTTTCTTCTGAGTTATATGTAAGAAGAATATTATAACCGTGCGCATTCCAATTATTATGCCATCCCATAAATCCATTTGGTGGATAATAGGTATGGACAGCGACATTTCTTGCGCCCAGATACGCGATCAATTCAGTATTCAATGCTTGTTGTTTATCAACATGAATTTGCGGGGCATAACCGACTGCTTGTGAAATATCACAGCAATATGCAACTTCCGGAAAACCAATATGGGCACCGTCCTTACCTACGATCTCATTCATGTATTCCAAAGAACATGATGAAATGTGATCTTTGCCTCCCATTCTACCTTTAAGAGAATCTCCTGTCGGTAAGAGTTTATCATGGTCTTCTTGTTGGAAGAACCATTCAGTGTATGGAGTTAGAATGTCTAAAAGTTCTTTACTGATTGAGTTTGTGAATTGCATCAGTCGAGTAATCCTGGTGGTAGAGTGTAGTGATAGATAACTTTTTGCTGCCCCTGTAATTCTTCATCTTTGTAACCAGTGACAAAGTTCCAGCGAGCATCTGGGTCAGGAAATCTTCCTGTTTTTACGCCCATATTACCATATGTCAATAGACGCCACATTGTAAATGTATCCCATTGTTTTGCAGATTCTGGATAATGTAGCATATCATAATCGGGTTCATTCTGTTTTAGATATTCACCCCACCATGCTCGCATTAGATTCAGCGTTCGTTCGTTGTTGCGGTATAAAAACAACCCGCAATGTTCAGTCATTTCTTCAGTATTGGATAGTTTTGTTAGTGCTGCGTTATATGGTCGGTTTGCAGTAAACAAAATATCAAGATCTTCTGGAATTAGATCAAAGACAGTTTTAATATCTTCATGTTCAATTTCAGTATCACAATCGATATACAAGGTTAGATCATACGGAGTTTTATCCAACGCCCAAAGTTTCGCTCTTTTGTGGCGAGGAACATCGTCAGTAATAATGTTATCAAAAATCTGATAATCTTCTTCTTGGACCCAATCAGAATGAGTGAAGATTGTGATGTTTGCATCAGGATAATAATCTCTGAGAGAAATCGCAGAGTTCTTTGCTGCTCGATAATAACCTTTTCTCAACGAAGCAACGTAGAGAAATCCATTATTCGACATTTTCAGATGCTTCAGTTACAATAGCAGTCTTTGCTTCTTCCTGCATCAGCAGCATAACTGTGTATGCAGTAACTTCCATAAAGTTTTTTGCTCTGCGAATTTTAGATTTCAGCTCGCGATTTGTGGAGTTCTTAACTGCTTCGATTTCAAAGGCATCAAGTTTTGACGCGAACAACTGTTCTTGTTGCGACCGAGTCCGCTCGACTTTTTGTCGTTCGATATTTTGTTCGATGCGCTTGTTGCGATCATCAAGACGCTTCTTAGTATTAGCATCGATCTGTTCAACGCTAAATTTCTTCATTACTTCATCAAAATCGCGATTGTTTCCATCGTTCATGATGGATGCAGTAACACGCTTACCAGTTTCGGGGTAAACAAATTCTACGATAAGGTGTTGGTTTTCTTTATTCGACCAATACGGATTCTCAATGGTGCGTTCGGTAGTCATTCAAATCTCCAAAAAATACATTACCTACTATTATGTATACGACTTTTATGACAAAAAGTCAAGGTTTTTAAAATTTTTTACGCAGTTCGAACCCAAAGTTTAATGGTCGAAACGGTATCCTTAGTCGCGATTACTGTATCGCCAGCAAAAGTTCCGGCATATGTTCCCGAATAAGTTCTTGATCCAGAATATGTGCCAGAATAAGTACCAGTAAAATAACCAGTATATGTTCCAGCATAAGTTCCTGCATAGTTTCTAGAACCTGCGTAAGTTCCAGAATATGTTCCCAGATACGTACCAGCATAGTTTCTGGAACCAGCATAGAATCCTGTGAAGAAATTGCTATATGTTCCTTGATAGTATCCTACATAGTTGGCCGCATAGTTTCTAGAACCAGCAAAGTAACCGTAGATAACACCGCCATAGTAAAGAACATATGATGCAGCATAGTTTCTGGAACCAGCATACGCACCAGCATAGTTTCCTACGAAGTTACCTTGATACGAACCTGCGTAGTTTCCAGCATAGTTTCTATTACCAGCATAGTTACCGCTATAATTTCCTACATAGTTTCCTGAGTAGTTTCTATTACCAGCATAATTACCAGTAAATCCAGTAGCGAATGTTCCTACATAGTTACCTACATAGTTTCCACTATAGGTTCTATCGCCCGAATAGTTTCCAGCATAGTTTTGAGAAACAACTTGCTCACGAGTATCGGAAAACTCGTCACCCATTTGAACCCAAGTTCCGCCCGATGTTGGGGCAGCTGCCTGGATCTTATAGGTTCCAACTCCAGAGTCAATAATTCTGTTGCGGAAGTTTGGAAGCATCTGCAGAATTTCAGCAGATGACATTTCCTTAACATCTTTGGTGTTAATCAGTTTCAGTGGTTTTAGATTCGAGTCGGAAAGAGAAGTTCCTGCTGTTTTCTGCCAAAGATATGTGGTTGTGTTTCCACCATTGGCAACGTCAGTAAGAGTGTATCTTGAAACCCATGTACCACCCGATGGTGCTGTCGCCTGTAGGCGATATTGACCAGCAGTGTATGAAGTTTCTGACACCATCGCATTAATTGCGTAGTCTAAAATTTCAGTATCGATTTGACCGTCGGTCATTTCGCGAATACCACTATCATATTTCAGAGGGCGATTTGTGATACTTTCTGCTACTGCAGCAGTAACCTGCTTGGCATAATAAGCTACCGTATCAACTGCGCCAGTTGCTGGATGGGTTCCAGTTGCTTCTTGGCGATCAGTGTCGACAAATGTGCCGATTGCAGTGCCTGCGCCGCTGTTATTAGTGGTGATATTGATTTCACCAGTTCCAGTACCATCAGAGTTTGCGCCGAAAGAAACCGTAAGAGTCGCAGCAATATAGTTCTTGATCTCGGCAACAGACATTGCCTGCAAACCTTGCCAGTTTGAAGAAGATACAGGAGTTGCCGAAGATTTGTTTCTTAATACCATTAGTTAGTCCTAATCCACAATTTAACTGTTGAGACTGTGTCTTTAGATGCTTGGATCGTCGCACCACTGTAATTACCAGCAAAAGTATTTATAAAACTACCAGAATAGGTGCCAGTATATGTCGCTGTTCCCGAATAGAATCCAGTATAGTTTCCACCTGGACCAGAATAGTAACCAGTATATGTGGCAGGTCCAGAATAGTATCCAGTATAATTTATTCCTGGTGTTAATGTGCTATAAAAATTCGTAAATGCCGAAGCATAGGAACCAGAATATGCTTGCAATCCTGGACTATAGTAACCTGTGTAATATCCAGTATAGTTACCTCCTGGACCAGTATAGTTTATTGCGACTGGTGGTCCAGAATAAAAAGCAGTATAGTTTCCGCCTGGAGTTGCTGGACCAGTATAGTAACCAGTAAAGTTTGCTGGAGTTGGAGCTCCTGGGACCACGCCAATATAATAACCCGTGTATGTTGGTCCTGGAGTTGGAGCACCAGCAAAATAACCTTGGTAAAAAGCGGGACCAGTATAAAATCCAGAATATGATGGTCCTGCTGGTGCTGGACCTAAAAAGTATCCAGCAAAGTTAGCAGGAGTTGGTCCGCCAGTGTAAAATCCAGTATACCAAGATGGTCCCACACCATTATAGAATCCAGTAAATGAATCTCCTGGTTCTCCTGGTGCCAGTGGCGGTCCTTGATAGTAACCAGTAAATGTTTGTGGTGTTGGTGGTCCAGCATACGATCCCGCATATGGAACTCCGCCTGGAATAACTCCAGCAAAATATCCAGTGAAATATTGGAATGTTCCTGGTTCTACACCGCCCCCATAGAAACCTACAAAAGTGTCAGTTCCTGCAAAAAATCCAGTATAATTTCCGCCAGGGGTTGACGGTCCAGCATAGTACCCCGTAAACGGAGTTGGTGTCGGTGATCCTGGGATCACACCAGCATAATAACCTGTGTATGTTACTCCTGGAGATGGAGGACTTGCATATGGCGGTCCAGCATATGGTGGTGCAGGCACTGGTGGTCCAGCGTATGGTATTCCGCCACCTGCATAAAACCCAACATAAGTTCCTGTGTAAGAAGCACCAGAAGGACCAGTATAATATCCAGTATAATACTGAATGTTTACGGTCGTGTATGCGGGTCCAGGAATTGGCGGTCCAGCATATGGTAGACCAGCATAGTTTCCTACGCCAGTGTAATAACCTGCAAAATTACCACCACCAGAATAATTGCCAGTATAGTTTGCTGGACCAGTATAGTTTCCTGCAAAATTATTTAAGAATGTTCCTGTATAGTTGCCAACATAACTCTGCGGAGTAATTTGTTCGCGAGTGTCGGAAAAGGATGCGCCCATTTCAACCCAAGTACCGCCCGATGTTGGTGCGGTCGACTGGAGTTTGTATGTTCCTTTACCAGTTTCAATAATTCTATTGCGGAAGTTTGGAAGAAGTTGTTCGATTTCCGACTCAACCATTTGCTTGCAGTTAGATCCATTGTATACTTTCAATGGAGTGTAATCTGAATTTGGTGTAGAAGATGCAACAGTCTTCTGCCAAAGATAGGTTGTAGTATTTCCGCCCTGCGCAGTATCCGTAATAGTATAACGAGACACCCAAGTACCACCCGATGGGGCACTTGATTGTAGTTTATATTGACCTGCAGTATAATTGGATTCAGTAACCATCGCTTCGATGCAGAGATCCATAACACCATCAATATCGCCGTCGGTCATCTCTTCGAGGTGAGAATCCCATGCGAGTGGTCTGTTAGTGATGTTTTCTGTCGCAGCAGCAGTTACCTGCTTTGCGTAGTAAGTAGTAGATGTAGTTGCGCCAGTGGCAGGATGAGTTCCGATCGCCTCTGTTCTATTTGTATCTACGAAAGTTCCAATAGATGTTCCGGAACCGCTGTCATCGGTTGTAACATTTAATTCTGCAGTTCCAGTTCCATTAGTAACTGCTGCAAACTTTTCTGTGATAACATTGGCAATATAATTTTTTACCTCTGCATCGGTCATGGTCTGCAAACCGCTGATGTTCGCAGAAGTGATTGGGGAACCTGATGCCTTGACCTTGAGAGGGTTCATTATTAATTCAACCTGTTACCACTTGTGTCATACACGATTAAATTTGTTAGGCGATACCAATCTTGGGCATCTTGCGCAACAAATTCAATCGACGAGTATGGTGCCAAATTGACACCAGCATTGACAGTTCCTCCGTCAATAACGTCTGATGTATTTGGATATACTACAATGGTAACTGCAGTTGTATTAACAACCTTTACGTTTAATCCTGCCACTGCTGCAGGGAGTTTAACGCCCTGACTTGCAGTTGCAGTTGTTACGATGTTTACTGCTTTTGAAAGGGTAGTTGCGTCACCCTGAGTAGAACCTGCAGCAGTGACTGCTGGGGCGACTGATGGGGAGAAACTGCCAGTAAGTGATAGATCTGCGAAAGAAGGACTGTCGCCAGATTCATACTTATCAGTATTCAAATTGCTGAAGTTGTCATCGACTTCAGTATTTGTCAGCGGTGTCCCCTTTACAGATCTAAGGGTAATAGTGCTCATGCTTTTTTATCCTTGTCTCTGTAGAATTTGTTTTAGTAAGTCTTTAATCTCAATCATCTCATTCTTAAGATTATTTATATCGTCTCCATAAGATTGAATTTGTTGCATTTGTTTCTTACGAGACTTATATGCCTGGAGTCCAGGCAGATCATTAGAAAGAATCGCCTTTGAGTGACTATCTCTCTCATACTTATTAGTATCTGTTAGTTGTATTCTTGATGCTGTTGCCATGTTACACCTGCAGAGCGATTGCACGAAGTTCTCTAATCTTAGGAACTGCCGACGTGTTTGAAGAAAGCATCACGACCTTAACTGCGAAAGTCTTGTATCCAGTAAAGGTTGCGCTATCAATGGTATATTCATAAACACCACTTCCGTTCTTATTTCCTGCTGGAATTGTGTACTCAAACTCAACAAATCCAGACTTCGCTGAACCATCTAGTGGTGACTTGGTAAGTTCTAGTTCGACCCACGAAAGATCGTCAAAATTGGAACTATCCGAAGCATTTTGGAATTTACCATATACCTTAACGTCAGAACCTGTTGGGAGTTTGTTGCTCAGGTATACTTTTAGATCCTCAGCATCTTGCCCGTCATCTAGGACAACACGACGAGAGATATACTTCGAAAGTGCGTCGCCAGTATTTGTATCTTCGTCGGTCGAATCATTGTTTACGTCATTCGCAACAACAATCAACGAACACTTTCTAAGATCAATTACTGGAGAAACGGTCGAAGTCTGCGTTGTCATGTATGCGCGGACTGTTAGAGATTTACCTCCACCCAGATTTGCCTGTTCATTTGAATAAGAATATACAGCATTCTCAGAAGAGAATTCATATTCTTGCCCAAAGTTAAATCCTTCGAACGTAGATCCTGCAGATCCAGCACCAGTTGCAGTTGGTGCAACTTCCCACACAATACGAGAAGGAGTATGATCAATAGATCCGATATTTGTTTCGATAACATTCATGATCTTGTCTTCAACTTCTACGATTTCCGCATAAGTTGTTCCATTACCAACAACATCACCGACAGCGAAACTACCTGAGAATACAACAGACTTTGCAACATTATAAAGTGAGTCGTATTCCTTCAGAGTTGCGTTGTTCAGAGTCACAGTAACTGCTGCATCTGTACCTGAACCGCTCGAAATTGTCAATGTTGGGTTGCTCGAATATCCAGCGCCTGGATTTGTTACCACAATATCTGTAACAGCACCACCAGAAATAGTCACATCAACTGTTGCGTTGGTAGATGCACCACCACCGCTCAGAGTGTGGGCGATAGTTCCATCGGTGTAACCAGTTCCAGCATTAGTGATATCAAACGAGAAACCATGAACAATATCGCCAGCGACAAAATTGCCATTCGAGAAAGAATCAAACTTGAGATAATCCATGTTCAGATTCTTCATGAGAGCAATACCAACAGTGTCGATTTCAAAGTTTGCGCGACGAAGCGTAAACTTAATATCTTCTGCCTGCCATGCTGTCCAAGAACGGTTGTTTGCTGAAGTGAACAGCATACCAACGTTTGGTTGTTCAGAAATTCTATTCTGAGTTCCGAGTTCGTTTTCACCAAGTTCCGAAACCCAAACATTATAGTTTGGATCATTACCAGCAGGAAGCAGAACAAAGCAATATTCTGTGTTGTTCTGCAGATATACTGGTGATGGGAACGTAAAGGTAGTCGCAACCGAAGCATCTTCGCTGACATCAATCACGCCAGGATTCACTGTTACTTCCCCGAAAGGAATAACCTTGTTTCCTGGATACCCATTGATTACTTCGCGAATTTGCAGAGTGATGGGTGCAGTCGACGACTTAGTTCTGAAGAATACATCAAGGTTAGTGATGTAGCAACCGAATGGAACACCCTCGACATAGAAGGTCTGCGCAATAGGATCGATAGAGAATGGTCCGATTGGCATACAAGGAGTAATTGTTGTGCAGAAAGCAGGAACAGTAATTGTTTCGAAACTGCCATTCAGCAATCCACCAAAACCACCAAGTCCACCAATAGTAATTTCCTGTTCTGGTACACAATTTTCGATTGGTGCACAAGGATCTGGTGTTGGCGTATCAACAATAACAACTTCGCGTGGAGGGTCAACAACAGGATCCGGAGTAACTACAACAGGATCTTGGACTACCAGTGGTGGGAAAGTTGGTGGTGTAGTGACAACAGTGTTATCAATATTGGTCAGATTGTTTGTAGTCGTAAATGTATTATCAACTGTTGGTTGAATAATACCGACTTCTCTATCAGCAATTCTATTTTCAGTCATCACTGATTCTCTGACTGAACGCGAGTCAGAAATAGTATTAACGCTGATATTTGGAACACGAGTAGAAACTACTGTATCCTGCACTGTTTGTGAGAGACCATTCGCCGACCATGTTTGCGTTGTCGATGTTGTGGTAAATTGATCTCTATTAAACTCATCGTCACAAAGTCGGAAATTCTTATCGCCAGTTCTGAATGTTCCAGCAGGAATTCTGAATTGCCCGACACAGATACCACGAGAGTCAGTAATCAAAGGATCGCCATAATCACCGCTCGCATATCGTGCGTATTCCGACGAGTCGACTGGTTTTAGATTTGTTTCTGGATCAAAACTTAGCGGACGACAATGTGCTGCAACATTGATGCCGTCAAAGAACGGATAAACTCGAGTATTCGGTTTCAATCTTCTGGCAATAAATGTCACAGTAGTTGAACGCATGAATGGTATGAGCGTCGTACTTGTAACTCTTGCACCAGTTCTTCTGGTTTGTGTTTCAGGTGTTACTGTGACAGATACACCTTGACGAGTTTGTCTCTGTTCCACGGTTGTAGTCACAACCTGAGTTTGTTCTTGGAAGAGGGTGTCGCCACGAATTTGTGTGTTACCAGCAACCGTTTGTGCTGTTTCGCCGATAACGTTTCTACCAGTCACAACGTCTTGCCAATCGCCCCACTGAGTCCCCCATGCATTTGGCATGTTTTCCCATGCGTCAGAGTTACCGTCAAAGTTAACCGTAACATCTGGTTGGCGAGTTGTGTCTGTCCAGTTATCAACAGGTGGATCGAGTTCCATAGAACCAATATAATTGAACAGGAGTTCTCCTACGCAGTTTCTTGGTTTCGACGCAGAAGTGTTTTTGGTCAGTTCTACATTGGTGTATGGCAATGTTAACAGATCGCCTGTTCTATAAACATTCGAGGTATTAACATCATCAAGTGCTAGATCTACGTTTTCCATAAAGAAGTATGGACGCAGTTCTTTACGAACAGCATCGATCGAGCAATGATATGCTGGGTCAAAAACGTTACCTACGTTGTGACCAGTAAAGGCATCAACGAGGATACCGTTCTTAAAGCGATCTAGACCAGAACCGTCTGGAATTGTAAGATCGCTTGCTGCTTTCTCGAGTAACGACAGCGATGTATAATATTCAAGTCTGTTAATACGCTGCTCGAGAGTTCCAATGTCGCGCATTGTATATCGACGGTTGTCGATCGTGCGAACTGTAACCCCATAATCTGGGCGGTTTACGCTCTTTGCTACATTTGGCGCGAGGGATGGATACGGTGGAATTGAGATGATTGCCAATGACATCGCATTCTCTGGTTCTGCAGGAACGCCAGGATTCAGAGATGGATTGCCAGAGATCGCGCTGAATACGCCTTCCGAGTCGATGATCAGACGATCTTTGCGGCCGAGGTAATACTCAAGGTCAGTTGTAAACTGTTCAGTCGGAACAGGATTTGTGATACCAACAGATGGCGCAGAAATAGTTGAACCTTCAGTTGGATTGGTTGATGCTGAACCAACTGAAGATGCGTTTGTTGCTGTATCAGCAATTCTAACACGGAAATCTAGGGTGTCACGAAGGTCAAATGATTCGCCTGTAATTGGAGAAACATAAACTGGGATATCTTGCGTTTTAATTGTTTCCGCCGTCACTCCAGTATCATCGATAGGATATGAGTCGACAACGAAGAAAGTTCCGTCTGCCGAGGCACCGTCGTGGGTAAAGTAGTCTAACTTAATAACAAGTTTCTTGTTTGTTAAGTCGAGAGTACCATTCTCGATGATCTTTGCGTTGCGATATTCGTTATCGCGCTGACCGTTGTCGAGGATAAACGATGCGACAACATCATTACCTGCCGCAACAACCGCTGCATTAGATAGAGAATTAGAACCGTAATAGATGTTCTTAATTCTATAGACATCAGAAAGACCTAGTGTATAGGTTCCTGTATTGTTTAATGCATATGGACTAATGCCAGTGTCAATTACAACATAGCGATCTTCACGGAGAACCTTTAAGACAGGATTCGCAACTGCTGACTGAACATTTACGTAAAGTTTAACTTGCTTTGGCGCTGCAGCAAGAACACCTGTAAGATCAATTGTGATGGACTTATCGGAGTTCTTAGTAAATGTAGCGCCCGAGAGATCAATTACTGAACCGATTGGTTTCAAAACTGAATTGATTGTTGCTGCTTCTTTAAGCACCATAGTAAAGTTATTCTTAATGATCGTTGCAGTAAACGAATCATATGGGAATGTTTCGTCGCCACTCAGGGTAATTGTTACTGTGCCAGCAAGAGCCAATTCACCGTCGAATTCTTTTGTGTAAGTGAACGAATTATCGTAAGTTCCAGATGGTTTGGTCGTTTTTGTTGCTCTAGAAGGAAGTCTGAATAATGAACGATTGAAACTTGATTCTTCTAGAACAGCATTGCCGCCAGTTAAAACTACGTCACCGTGTCCATCTGCTGCGGCGTCATTGTAGTAAACACCACGAACGTCTGCAAAGTTGCCACTTGACATCTGAATGTCATAGAGGTATAGACGATATTGAGCAGCAGCAGTTCCAGGAGTTCCTGATTCGTAAACAATTTGTCTTACGCGAGCACTGCCGATTTCGTTTCCTGGGGCACTAGCAGCAGAGAATGTTCCGTCGGTTACTGCGCCTTGTGCAGCATCACGGAGACTGATTTGTGCACCAGTATTTAAATCCCACAAACCACAGAATTCGTCAACAAGAATATAGTTTCCATACGCAGTGCTGATTGGCGATTCCTGAACGGAAACTGTAGTCAATCCCTTTGAAACAATCACATATTCTGTTTGGAAAGTTTCATGCTCCCAACCACGGACATATGCTTTACCTGCTTCTAAACCAACCGCAAGGAGATTAGCATTACCACCACGCTCGGGATCTGTAGTGTTGATTGCTTTTAGACCATTATTACCGTCTACGTTCAAGTGTTCTTTAACGAGAACAGGGAAGGGTTTTACTGCATAGTTGCCCGATTCATCATATGTGCGTCTTGCCATGTTCTTGCCAAGTTCGCCATAGATATTTGTTGTGTATTTTCTTGCAATCTGACCATTGATAATATCAACCAGTTGATTGAATGTTTCTGGGATAGTATCTGTAGGAGCATATTTCTGAAGAGTCGTTGTTACTCTGTATCTGTCAGCGCCAGGAGCAGCATAGTTAAACGAACCGTATGCGGGATCAAGTAGAGTTGTATCGTCTTCAGAAGTAACAGTATCTTCTGTTAATACGAAACCTACCTTATATGTTACAATATTTGTATACTTCGAGAGAATGATTGTTTGTGCTTGGTGATTTACAAACTTTCCGTCGACATAAACAATACCATCATCGACAGTAAGAGCACAACCAAGTCCCCAGTAACTGTTTGTTGGTTCTGCTTGATCATATGTTGAATCTACGACAAACGTATCACCATTTCTACCACCATCAGTTGACGTGACAGTTAGAGTTTCTCCGCCAGTAAAGTGAACTGCAGTCGTCGAACCGTCGCCGCTTGTGTAGCGAAGATACAAGGTTTTCATGTCAGGAGATTGTGCAGCAGTTCCAGTAACAGCATCAATAATTACAGCAGTAATTCCAGAAGTGCCTCCTGTTACAGTATCACCGATGTAATTTGCAAGACTGTCGTTACTTACTGTGGCAGATGATGCGTCAGTATCAAGAATCTTAACAAAGGCGCGAGCAGTATCAAGTTTAAACTCGCATCCTCTTACGACCGAACCGTTGTTGAAAATATGGTCGCCGAATTTACCGATCTGATTTTGCAACAGAGTCTGTAGTTGCGTAAGTTCGCGTGCCTGAACAGCATATCCAGGTCTGAATAAGACTCTATTGAAATTTTTTGTATCGTCGAAATCGTCATAATATGGAGATACATTTAAATTCAGTGCCATATTTTATGTCTCTCTTAAAATTTTAGAATTGCTCTAATTTTCTCTACTTGGTCTTGTTGTCTAACAATAAATTCTCTGTTGTCCAGATAGATTATCTCACCAGTTTTACCATCAACTTCTGGTTCTGCGAGAGGTTCAACACCTTCTGGTACTTCTGTATTTATTGCTAATCCTGTGATAGATTTTGTCGAATTGGTCAATTCGCTGGAAGTTGTTATTTGCGGAATTATTGGAAGAAGGTAAATACTCTCAACAACACCATCTCCATCGTCGTCAACTTTTTGAACGACGAGGAATCTGCCGCCACTATCTGTAGTAATAACATCATCCATATCATAATTTTGCGGATCCGTTACTTGGATAATATAGCAGCAAGTTCCCGTCACTGCCTGGAAATTATTCGTTGTATCATATATCAATGGATTTTTAACAACACCAATTTGACGAAAATCGTTATTCAGAAAAAGGTCTGCGGTATCATTTGTTAGATTAACAGAAAATCCAACATTTGTTGCATACAGTTCTTTCTGCGCATTTGCACCATGACCTGCCTTGGGTGAAATTACTGCAGTGATTTGCGCCCCAGAACCTGCTGTTCCTTGAATAGTAACTTCAGCAAAGGTATATCCGGAACCTTGATTGGTGATAGTGAGAGCAAGAACTGATCCGTCATCTGGATCAACATCTACGATTGCTTCAGCGCCAGAACCATCACCCACAATAGCAACAGATGCATCACCGTCAATATAATCGATACCTGGGTTGATAATTTCTAAACGATCAATTGTTCCAGGAATAGCAGCATTTTCTACGTCTTCTTGCACCGTACCAGTTTCAGTTGCGCCCAGAGTTACCGATGCAGTTGCGCCATCGCCGCCGCCGCCGGAAAAAGTGATGTATGCGAAACTGTAACCTTCGCCGTTATTGGTGATGGTAATATCAGTTACCTCGCCACCAGAAACAGATGCAGTTGCAACAGCGCCAACGCCATCTCCATTGATTATTACTGTTGGTGCAGTTTCATAAGATGAACCACCATCGGTAACAATAATGTCATCGATTCTACCATTAACATCAAACTCTGGATCGCCAGCGCCAGCAATTTTTCTTACTGGAATATAATCTGTTGTTAAGAACTTGGTTTTATCTGACGCCTCGACTTTAAACATAAACTTCCAAATATAACCATCATCGGTTTCAATTGCGGAAGTGGAAGTCCCCGTTGGTTTTGTAGTTGATTCCGCATCGTTGTTATTATAGATGCACTTATAAACATGATCGTCGTCAGTTAAAACGTAAAACAACGCATCTTTCAGTGAGGTCGCACCACTGTATGCAGTATAAACACTATCTTCTCCTGTTGCTTCGCCGTACTTATCGTCATATTGATCGTATACAGTTCCAGATTGCCAATTAATTCTTGGAATCATTAACACTGTATCGCTCGAACGAATACGTTTTACGAACAGCATGTTTCTATGAGAAGTGTTCCCATAGCGAACAGAGTCTACAGGGGTTTCCGGAGTTTCCTCGTCATCCCACTCAGTTGTTCTGCCTACAAAGAAATAGAAGAAGTCGTTCTCGTTATAGATGTCACGATAAAGACTTCTTGCTATTTCCGTGCGGCCTGCTGATCGAAGAAGGAGTGCCATTTTATATTACGAGATCGTTACAGTCCAAGTGATTGTCATGCTGTCAGACGCACCCTTGTTGATAACAGCAAATTCAGTGCGGCAAAGAAGTGTACCGCCTGTCGAGTTATTGAGAATACCTGCTTCTGTAATTGCACCAGTACCAACACCAGCACCGAAAGTTGCAACATATTCAACAGCGTTATCTGTTACAGTTGTCGTTGTCAGAGCAACGCGAGCAGCTTCGTCTTCAAGTGCGGTGTCACCTGCTGCTGGGTTTGTTGTGCCTTCGCCGATTGCCATGTGCGACATAGCAGTCTGGGTTGTGTCCTTCATGCGCGAAGCAATATAGGCAAGACCTGTGTCAACAACTAGGTTAGGAACAGTTACTTCTTGAGTAACATTTCCTGTTTCGTCACGAAGGACGATGTTGAGAACGCCCTTAGTTCCCTTTACGTTTTCGATTAGTTTCATTTGAGTTTTACCTTCTTCTTAGTTAAAATAAGTTACTTGACCAACATAATCCGAACCAAAGTCACCATCAACATAGTTTTGCGTATTTACAATACCATCTTCGGTGATTGTTACTGTTTCGAATAGACCTTTAAGTGTATTTATAAGCGATTGTTCTGTCGTAGCGATAGAATCTATCGTCTCCGCATCATTTGAAACAATTAATAGTTCTGTTGCTCCTGCGTTGTCAGTTTTGACAAGATAGGGAATTACTCCCGCAGTATCGGTCGATGTAACCGAATCAGTCAAGTATTTATACAGATGACTTGATGCAGTCTCATTCGCATTCGCTTCATCAACGTTCTGTTCTTCCTCGCCAGTTGGTCGAACAATTCCTGCTGCTGTATATTCGTGTGTAATGACAGACTCGGCAAATGTTCTATAGTATTCGACCGTTCTTGCAAAACTATCTGATGGAGTAGTCGCGTCAGTTATTTGTTTACCAAAAGTTATAACAGCATTCTCTGAGGAAGAAGCAACATCTGCGAGGACTTTGTTGAAATCAAATCCAATAGAATCTGCCGATACATAATCTTCTACGAAATATCCTGATGCATATGGTTCTTGCAAGAACAATTGATCATTGAGAATCTTTTGGAAATCAGTGATTGCGTTTTCAGCAGTAATTGTGTTCTCACTAAATTCTCTAACATATTGGACAACACGATCAAATACATCAGTTGTTTCTGTAGTGTCATCCTCGCTCTCGTAAATTCCGACAGTAAAGTTTAGAGATACAAGATCATCTACGCTTGCCGAATCAGATAGAACTTTATAGACATGACTTGCGTTTGCTTCGCTTACTTCTGCAGAGTCTGCCAGAACCTTAATAAAGTCGACTGCATAATAGAAGGTTTCTGCTGAAAGTTCTTCCAGAGGGAACTCATAGATATGCAGACGTTCGATCGGAACAGTAATGAATTCAGAGAAATCAACGGTTTGTTCGATGATAAGTTCGCCGAACAATTGAGTTCCTGCTGGGTGAGTTGTATTCTTAACAATATCATACCATTTGTTCGAAGGAACATTTGAACGAATAACGTAAGAGTAGTTTTGATAATAATAGTTGTCTTGTAGTCTGTTTACGTCCGACAACATACCGCGAGAGTTTTTAAATCTTCCCGTTTTAACATTGACAGCGCCAGTAGTAAACCCAAGTGTTGCAGTGCAACCCAATGGGGATTCAATAATTGCCGTAAATGCTTCGCGTTCAAAATCAAAACCTGTATCAAAGATACTTACTGCTGTCGGACAACCATCTTCATCAACTGCATCAACTCTTACTCTTGCACGATTGTCGCGCCCAACGAGGGTGTATGGGTTTGAAACGAAATCCGACTCGTTGGTTTTATTGAGGAAATACTCGAGATTATCATCTTCGTAGTCAATAGTATACGGACCAACGGATCCTGTTTCGTCGATTGAGAAAATGTCACCAACAGCAAAACCGCATGGTGGAGTTCCGTCGCAACCAACAACATTAACTGTCGCTAATTGTCTGACAACAAATCCGTAAACTGTAGTTACGTTGTTAGATGTGATTTCAATCCGAGTTTTATACGCATCAGTAGAAAAAGTAACTGCTGGCGCTGTTGTATATCCAGAACCGCTATTGGTAATAATTACATGCGAAAGAGTTCCGTCTTCATTGACAACTGCTCTTCCTGTTGCGCCAGATCCTTCTGCTGCGGTAAATTGAACAGTAGGAGCAACATAATATCCATTTCCTGATGAGGAAACTGGAACATATAATTTCTGCGTACCAGATCCAACAACTGTTAAATCAATCGCAGTTCCATTGGTAGCATTGGTTAAACTAGTGGCAAGTTTGATTGTATTTGAGTTAACAACAATAACATAATAGATACCATAGTTGGTTAAACCAGTAACAATAGTTCCGCCATTTTTGTCATAAACCACCACGTCGCCAGTTGAATAACCATGCGACGAAATCGTCAGAGTATTATTTGTGACGTTTACGTTTGTGGCAGAGTTAAACGAGTTGAATGTTTCGCCGACGATCGCCTTTACTTCACCGCCAGAGATAAGTGCATTACCAGTAGCACCAGCGCCAGGAACAAGGATTTGTGTTCCTTTTGGTAAACTTGTTACGAGTTCGTAAACTGGTGGATAGATATACGCAAACTTGGTAACATTCGTGATGTTCGTTTGAACCGTTCGTTCAAAGATAACGGATCCAACATTTTCATGGTAAATAATCTTGACTGTTTTACCAGTGAGATCAAAAGGATTTGCAGTAATAGTATTATCAACTGCAAGTTTTAATGTTACGTCTTCGATCCAAATACCATCTGATGCGCGAAGAATATGTTCCGATGGATAAAATAATTCTGTTTTTTCATTATATAGAACTCTAAATAGAAGTTCTACTGCTTGCTCAGAACCCTTTGCTTCATAAAATTGCTTAATGAATTTAATCAGACGACGATCATCAAGTTGTGCAGCAAGAGGGAAGTTTTGCGCATATTGATTTTTAAACTTCGGAATAAAAGATTCTAAAGTTCTATTAATATCCTGTAGGGATTCTGAATTTAACAGATAATTATTTACCTGATTTTCTTGATCAAGAAACTCGTAGTATTTTTCCAAGAAAAGAACGAACTGCGGATATTCGGTTCGAATAAAATCTGGTAATTGATTTGCGATCAAATGACTTAACGACTGCTTAAATCCATTATATGCATCATCAATATAAACCATATTTGCAACAGCAGTTGCACCAGATCCTCCGCCATTAATAAATTCAATATTTGGCGGAGAAGTATAATTATCGCCAGGATATGTTACAGTTATTGTAGTAACTTTACCACCAGAAACAGTTGCGGTGGCAGTTCCATTACCGCTAAGAACAACTGTCGGCGCTGACGTGTAACCAGATCCACCGTCAGTAACAGTTATGCTTGCAATTTTTTTGTAATATGATCTGGTTTCTGTCATCTGTTATTCTTGAGAATTAGCAATTGCGGAAATAGTTAATCCTGCGACAACATTAGACACAGAATCTGCAGCACTATCAGAATCTAAAGTAAGAACAGTGTTTCTTGAAGCGTATGGGAATACTGCTGCCAATGATTCTTCTGTCGTGCTAATTGGTTCGCTCGTCAAGATATTCGGCGCATCACCGAATGGTTCAGCGTAAACTCTGAGATCGGTTTGATTTCCGCTCAACGAATTGATTAGAATATTTGAAATACTCACCACGCCCTTCGTGTAATCAACTGTTCCAACGTTTGTAGAAACAATAGAATCATCTATGACTTTTTTCATCACTAAAGTGCCAATATCACCAACAGTTTCGTCATGAACATCTGTAACATAAACTTCATATGTTTGACCAGTGATTGTAGTATTGAAATTAGTTGTTCTTACAGTCTCTGGGTCCAATTGAACATTATAACGAACAGTGTATTGATTATTAATACCCGTGATGATAGGAATTCTCTTGTGCATTTTAACTTGAATGCTGGCAGAGAATATAGACTGCGTAGTACCAACAACTGCTGTAAGCAGTTTTGAATAGTAGAAGTTCTTCTGTAGTTTATTTACGTTATTCGTAAAGTAATCTTGGACGACAGTTCTAATCTCAGATTCAATTCTAGATGAAGTGAGTGATGTAGTATTTTTATTATAGTTTACTGATACATCGAGACTGATGTATAGATCTTCTGGCGTAACAAACTCTGGTTGAATTGAAACTACACTTCTAGGGCGAATAATGTCTCTAGCAATAACGTCTCTATCTGCTTGCGTAATTACTGACCCAGGAATTGGTTGAATTGAGATAAAAACTTTACCGTAGATCGGCGGAACATTTTCTTCTCCGCCCCAAACTGCAATGGAATTGATATTGTTGAATTTTGATTTAATCAGTGTTTCATAATCAGTAGAAGTAACCGCACGATTTTTCGTTGCATTGTATTTTGGTGCATTGTATCTGACGCTGTCAATGCTTTGCAACTCTTGTCCACCTGCTGCAGCAGTATTCAAATAAACAACTTTAGTTTCGCCAGATGCAGTGAATGTTCTAGTTGTCGCAAAATTAGGAATAGAGTTAGCAGCAGTGCCACTGCTTACAATATAATCTACAATTACAATGTTACCTACATCTAATTGTTTACCGATAACATTATCGCCAAAGCGAATCTCATAAAGTCCCGATGGACCTTCCTCCACAAAGAATGCTCTGGTATTTTGATCGACAGACATAATATCTTCATAGTACTGCCAAACCGTTGTAGTTAGAACAGTAGAAGATTGTTGGACACGAACTCGGATAGTTGTAGTATCAATGTTTCTATTTGGTAAAACCAATGGACCAGAAACATTTGACTGATCAATATTAAATGTATTGGTTACTCTTTTACCTTCAATAAGATCCATAGTAAATCTGAAACCGAGTTGCCCTGTTTCTAGGGTTACTAATCCAGAACTATAATCTTCCTTTGGATAAAAATTATATGATTTATTTTCTGTCTTACCAACAAAAATCGTATCGCGATTTACAGTAAGAGATGTTCCAGTAAATGATGATGGTGGATCAATCTCAAACGTAATATTGGCAACTGCAGATCTTCTAGAGGTAGGAGTATAACCGAGAGTTTTGGCGATTGATGTAACTGAGTTTCTTTTTACTGCGCTGTCCAGAAACATTTCATTTGCTTGTAGATGCGCGAGTGTAGCATTGTAATGCGTATTATACGCCAATAGATCGATAAGAACAGAGAGCGCAGAACCGTCAAAGTTATAGTCCTGAAACTCCTCTTGCGCTTGCAAGTATTGTTTTAGGTTTTGTTTGATTTGGTCAAAATCTAATTCAGTTACATTTAATTGCGCCATCTTATCTACTTCTTTTTAGAATTGTTGAAAATGATACTGGGTCTTTTACGCCAACGACATAAAAATATATCGTAACATTAAAAGCATTTTCATCATACATAGGAACGACATCGACTTGCTGAGATCTAACTCTTGGTTCATGCTTATTGATCAGCAATTCAATTCGTAGTTTCAAAGAGTTCGCAGTAACTTGATCTAAGTTATCAAACAGCAAACCATAGACAGGAGATCCCAATGTTGGTTGAAATGGTCTCTCGTAATAGTTTGTTAGAATCAAAGTCTTCAATGATTGTTTTACTGCATTGACGTCATATTTTTTCGTGACGTCACCCGTGATTGGATGCGCCTCAAAGGAAAAATCTAAGTCAGAATATATTCTGTTTACTGGTTTTGTCGTCATGCTTTTATTTATTACTATATTTTAAACAACTTGCCTAAAACCTGCACTATATTTCATCTTTCCTCCACTGCTTGGCGTAGCAGTCAATTGTTCTCCTCTTGACTTGCCGTTCCTACCAACATAACCGATGTGAACCCAAACCGAATTACCATTGTATTCGAGGATAATCTGATCGTATGCTGATAAGTTCGAAGCAGCCCAGCGACAAACATCAATATACTGTCTTGGGTTTAGATTTGGGAAACTCAAATCGACTGCTGAACCCCAACCGTGTGCGTTTGGATCCAATTTATCTTTTTTACCATTAGGATAATATTTTCTGAACCCACACGACCAAGTAACCTTACCATACTTATCCATCAATGGTTCGATAACATTCACTGCCAAGCAACGAAGATTATTAAGAATTTCATATTCGTTTTGTTTGCTTCCTGGTGATCTATGCCCTCGCAAATCTTTATATCCATTTGGACAACCAGATCTACCGTTACAAAGCATGTCGAGCGTGATACGAGGGGAAATTCTTAAAGTGCCATCGTATCGCTGCCCTTCAGTTGGCAATGGCGGAAGTTTAGTTCCCTTGAGCATATTACAATCTTTGCTCGGAATAGAACTTCTTCCTGCAACTGGTGGATAAGATTCTGTACCCCCAGCAGTATTTTCGTCCGATCCTGGACCGCCTGGATTAGATGGATCCGAACTTGATAGGCATGGATCATCAACCGAACCAGATGTTTGATCTTGAACAACACCATTTTCGTCAGGTTCACCACCGTCTGTATTCATACTATCGTTTTCGCCAGAATATCCATTTTTAACAGAACCGTTTGATCGTTCTATTGGAACAGGAGCAGACATAGATACTGGTTGTTCAAGTTCGTAAGTTACGGGCAACTTCGCCGCGACAGCGCATACTGCATCTGCAGCTGCAGCAGCGGCAACAGGAGCAGTAATTGTTGCTGTCGTGTTGCCCTTGATGTTAGTCGTATCGTCAGGCGAATTATGTGTTCCCTTGAGGTTCGTCGTTCCTGCATTCAATGTTGTGATATTTGCAGTTGTGACGTCAATAGTTGTAGTGTCGATTGGTGAAGATGCTACCAGAGGTGCTGTCAGACTCAAGTTACCTGCGCTCTGCTGATTCAGCGCTGCACCAGACTTAACATTAAAGTCGCCAGTTGATTCTTGATTGATCACTGCTTCTGATTTTAGGTTCATATCACCTGTCGATCTTGCCAACAGTTCTGCATCAGTGCAGAAATTCATATCACCTGTCGAATGATTGTAGAATCCACCTGCAGATTTAATATGAGTATTAACCTTGGAAGTTAGATTTAATCCTGCATCTGTGGTAAGATTATACTTACCTGAGGTCTTGGTAGTAACTGCACCAGTAATTTCTGCATCAACCTTACCTTCGTTTTTGACTGAAATATCTCCTTCGTTACGAAGATAGATGCCATCCTGAACAGAGATACCGAGCGATCCGCCGATGTTAACGTTTACATCATTATGAATGTCAAGACTTACTTTACCGTGCATAGTGAGTGCGGTATCATTCATAATAAAGACATTACATTGCCCTGCAATGTGAACGTTGGCAGCGCCTTCGATAAGAACAAAACCGTCCTTTTCCAAAATGGTATAACCATTGCCGACAATACGATTTACCTGCGTTCCATCAGGTCCAGTTTCGCTGAAAGTTCCTGATGCGTGTGCGATATTAATACGTTCAAATCCTGGCGTATCATCGATTTCCAGAGCATGACCAGATTCCCCAGCAAATACCTTATTGTATGGGTATTGCGCTGCGTATGGCGTTGGTGGTTGTTCCCATGTTGCACCAGATCTCCCTGCCATCTTGACACCACGTTTTCTAGATGCATTTCTAGCAGCAGGAGATGAACCCAGAGACTGAGAGGATTTATCTCCCTGTGGTGTTCTAGGGTCGGGATTAATATTTGGTGAGTTTACGCCCAGCGCCAATGTATTCGTATCTGGTTTGTTTACATAATCAACTTTCGGATAACGTTTGTTTGGATCTTTGAATCCCTTACCATCTTGCTTGGCAACGTTTGTTCCTTCATTCAGCGGGAGATTATCTGCTTGCGATGCATTCACCGAAGTACCCATTGCATCACCAGATTGGGCAGGGTGATCAATTCCATTATTCAGAGTTGATGTGGGTTTTTCTTTGAGTGGAACTTCAACCTTTTCAACAGTCTTCTGTTGCGTCACAGTTCCATCTGCGTTGGTAGTTGTCGTTACCGTCTTAACTGCACCCGAAGGTTGCACCGTGGAAACTGATGTCGTAGAAGCACCGTCTGCAGAAGTTTGCGTTGACTGAGAAACCGCAGAACTAATGGATTGAGTGTCAGTCGTAAAATTATTTTGAATTTCAGTTTTTGCAGATACACATGCTTGCGAGATAAATTCAAATCCTGCCTTGTCTGCCTCATCCTTTTTCAGATCAAGTTGTTTTACCAGAGTTTCGATGTCTGCAGGATCATCAAACGCAATAACTTTGTTACTTTGTGCATCATCAGTTGATGAATTTTGTGTTTCAGTTTTAAGTTCGACCAATGATTTTGCAATAGAAGAATATTTTTGATTTAACCAAGTAAGTGCATCTTCCATCGCTAACAACCATGCACCAAAGGAAGCTCTACCATGTAAAGAATCTCGTTCAGTCTTCATCAATTGTTCGAGTTTAGTTACTGCACGAGTTAATAATGCTGATGCATCTTTATCAGATTCGACAAACAAATCTCTGTTGTCATCCAAGCGATCTACAATTCTAAGTGAATGCGCATCAGTCAAATATTCAGCAGTTATTTTAATACCTTTTTGGACGAAATAATATGGATTAGTTATAGATTCATTTTTTGGAACTGCAGTTTTTTGCTTAATGCCTGTTACTACTTTCGCCGAAATTGTCCCAGCAGAAGTCAACTCATATGTTAATGTTCCATTAATAATTGTTTTGGATATTTTTTGCGGAACTTCTTTAGAAGTAATCGGAGATGTAGAACTTTTTACAGTCTCAACTGTTGTTTCTCCTGCTACTGGAGCAGGTTGTTCTGCTGGAGGCGGAGTAACTTCTTCATCTTTAACTACGCTGGTTGTCCCAGGAGTTGGTCCAGGTGTCGCAACCTTTTCGACAGGAAGTGCGACTGCATTGAAACCCACGTCGAACCAATATTTGGCCGACACGCCATTCTCATCTGATTTAATTGCGCCGCGAAGATAGTTTTGCGCAGCATCAATGTTAAAACATAGAGAAAGCGCCAAAACACCAGCAAGAGTTTTCTTATCAATTTCCGGAGTTATCGCTCTCGAAGTCAATAATAATTGATAGGTAAATTTCAGTAGATTCGATGCAGCGTAATCTTGCAACCATGGTTGAGTGATAAATCCATAATACATATCTGTTGGATCTAACACTCTAGATTCGATAGTTTCACCCTTCAAATATGGATGAACGGGAACATTGAATTTATCATTCGGTCCGTTGATGATGTGCGTCAACATGTAATAGAGTGCATTGTTTCTGGCAGAAACTGGTGCTTCTAAAATTCTGGTTTGCTGGTCGCTGTTATATTTTACAAAATTACCATACCAACTTTCATATTCTTCGTTGCCCTTTGAAGGAACAGGAATATTCATCAAATTATTGTTGACCCAATCGGTAAGTTCTTTCCCGATCAATCCTGAGTCGATGAGTTGCGTAATACCAAGTTTGTAAACACCATATTCGCCATCAGCGTGGACAATAAAGAATTTCCATTGATCGCCCTGATTGGTTAATTGTCCGCCTTTTGAAACGAGTAAACTGTATCCTGGACCTGGTTTTGTTTGCCCCCACGTGTAAACTTTATTATAATATTGTAATGTCATCGCTTTCTGAATTTCTTTCAGGAGAACAACAACATCATCTCTGTTTAGTGAACCAATAGTATCATCTTCCGTCATATTGACGGATTCTACAGTAGTATAGTATGGAACAAATTGATCGTATTTTTTCATTGATTAGACTCCATACTTCTTTCTATAATATTCAAATTTTTTCTTTCTATCATCTAGTCCGTTAGTGCCACCATTAACAGACTTTGTGACAACAAGTAAATTCGACCATTCGACTTTAGTCCCAATACCATATGCTCTAGGATTTCCTTTTGCGAAAAACCAAATAACTGCCGCTGCGCCGGCTTCTTTTCTTTCCAGAAGTTCTGGTTGATTGATCAAATCTTTGCCAATATAATTTCCGCATGCTCTGTAATTTGCTCTTCCGGTAATTTGGATATATCCTCTACCCTTATACTTTACACCATCACCAGACTGAGTGTTACCCAAATCTTTTCTTCCTTCGTATGCTTTACCGCTGGCAAATTCTTTGAACCACTTGAATCCACCTGACTCGTGCGAGCACTGCGCCATGATCGCTGCTTTTGCCATTTTACTATAATTCGGAAGATTCTTTGGTCCATTTGCATCAAGATATTGTTCCAGATAACTTTCGTTGTCTTTAGCATTACCAGAAGGTTCGACAAAATCTCCTTTAGGTCCAGAAGAAGTCGCATCGTCATTCGCAGAACCTGATCCTTCTCCTGCAGCACAATCCGCAGCACTCAATCCACCAGGAACAGCACCAACAGTTCCAAAGAACATCGGGTGCTGACCGTTCTCGCCATCTGCAAAAAATCCAACGACCCACGATCCCTCAACTGCACCTGTCGGGGACCAACCAACGCCAGAAGTTCCTGCTGAGTTTGCTGGCATAACTGGCATTGCCCAAGGGAGATCGTCAGATGGAAGAATTTCTTCATCTTCGGTATGATAACCAATAATTCTTACTCTACATCTACCGAGACGCAGTGGGTCGTTTCTATCTTCGACTACGCCGAACCACCAGAAGAAATTAGAATTATTATTGGATGTAATATTTTCCATTGGCATAGTTATTGACCTGTATCTTCCTCAACATCGTAAAGTGGAATAGAATAAGAATCTTTCGCAATTTCAATGTGCATTTTATGTTGTAGTGTTGTAATTTGGTGATGAATAGAAGTAATCATATAAAGACCAGAAATCAAAATATCCCAAACAAATGATTCGGAGTCTTTTTCAGATTTATCTGCAACAGATGGGTAATAGAATCTAATTAATTTACCTACTTCAATATCAGTTCTTCCAGGAACTGTCAACTGAAGTCTCATTGTAGTCAAGTCCATCAAAGAACTATTACGTTGCGGGATGAAGGTTTCTGGATGTAAATCAATCGAATCTTCCGTGGAATCCAACACACCAGGATTGACTGTTGCCATAAATGATTTATTGTCCGCAGATCTTAGCACATTGATCGGGAAAATCATATTATACTTTTTCTCAGTATCAACTGAAAGTTTACCCAGATTTGCTTTGTCTAGACTTAGTTTATAATCACCTAAGTGAGTTGTCTTATTGAAATTGAAACCGTGGTCATACACATAGGGAGTGTATTCCTTTTTGACCATATCGAATGAATGCACAGTACTTGCAAAATGTCCAAGATCTTGCCCCTGAATAATGTCAAGATTTGTCATAAATTTCATCGCTTCGACTGTAGAGTAACCACGACTTAATGCAGAACCTGTTTGTAAATCTTGAAGATTTGGGTGATAGATATAATCACAAAAAACTGCGTCTTGTTCTATTTGAGAGACGATTAGGTCTTCAATTGAAGTAAAATAAAACGCTTTGGTTGTTTCGTAAAATAGAACAGTAGGCGACTCTCGTTTTGCGCCAATAGATCTCGCCGCCAACCAATTCAAACAACGAATCGGCGACCACATAGGCGCAACGAATGTGATCAACGAACGGTGCGGAACGTCGGAAATGAACAGTGGAGTTTTATTTTTACCATCTGGATCTTCCGCCAGAGAATCTTTTCTTGTCAGAATTCTAGGAATAGAGAGATGTTCTGTAAAAATAGTATCTGCGATTTCATCTGTCGTTCCGTTAAATTTCTGTGATAATCTAACAGCATTATCAACAGATGCTTCTACAGAACAAAAGAACAGTTGATAATATTGTTCTCTGTCATTGTTCAGTTTTCTATCTTTGATAGCATAGATAGAAAAAGATTTATGAATCTTATTAAAGAAATCGTCTTCTGCGGGAGTTTCTTGGAATGGAGTCCTTACACTGAATGTAAGAATTTCATCTCCGACAATTGGGACAGTTCCAACCAAGTTAATAGAATCGCGAATAATAATACTACCGTGCAATGTCGGAGAAAAAATATCCTCGAACACGTGCAATTCTATGAAAAAAGGTTTTAGATCAATAGAAGTGCCAGCAACGCTATTCAAGTAGATTTGATCTATGATCACATCGCCTGGTTTTTGCAATCCAGATGATGGGGTCGTAGAACTTGGTTTAGTCGCTGCAGTATCTGATGGTGTATCTACCATAATTACTTACCAATTAGAGATGCATAATTTGAAACAAATTCTGTGAGATATTTTGGATTCAGAATATTTATTTCTCTTTTAGCATTATTTAATTCTTCTTCGTATTGGATATTAGTTACTGCTTCGATATCTCCGTTCGCCAAATCGGCACCATCATAATCAACTATAAGTTTACTTTCGTCAGTTGTTCTATAGTGATGGGTTTCGTAAATTTGAGTGTCGCCATATTTCTTTTTGGCAAACGCAAGCAGATCTGAATTGCTCATCGGCCATTCTTTTCTTAAGTCAACAATATCATTGACAATCATGATTACCCAATGGTATTCAGGATTCTTGTAAAACTTATCTGAAACTTGTTCTACTGTAAATCCATCGGGGATAGTAATTGTTTGTAGGAAGATCAAATTCTTAGAAAATTTATTTACTGAAATTCTACGAAATATGTCAGTAACTAAAGTTGTTGCATTTGGCGTAATAGTGTTCACTTGCATTTTAGGAAACAATGAAAATAACATTATTAGAACCCTCCCGAAATTCTGTCTGTCGTCAGTGTTTCCAATTCAGTAAATTGCAAACGCATAACTGCTTCTGTTGGGCAACCATTTGGAAAAGTTGTAAAACCTTCCGCTCCATAATCAACCACAACATCCGTCAACGCACAGTTTGAAATTTTTCTGATATAATCGTTTTCTTCGCCATTATGATAGTAGATGATTAGAAACTCTGAGGGATATGTCAAGAATAAACCATTTTGACTTCTGGTTGGGTGCATATGTAAAAGAAATGTTTCGATAATTCCTGGATTTGTTTTCTTATTGCTCGGATCACCGAAAACCTGTATTGCTTCATCTTGGTTTCTAGGTGCAAATCTATAATCAAACGCAAACTTTCTGAATCCCATAGATCTGAACAATTGCTCTTTGTATGGATTTTCAACTTTCTTCGAGGTTGCTTCAATAACATTTGAAAAAGAATCGAAACCTGCAATACCAGCAACCTTGCCAAGTTTTCTTAACGCATAATCTCCAAGTTCTCCTCCTGATTTGCCCATAGCGTCTAAACTTAAATCACCACCTTTGGTGAAAAGTGAGTCCGCCGACATTTTACCAGAAGCAACTGCGCCTACCAGTCCACCCAAGTCCGCAGTTTCCCAGTTTGCACTGTAACCTGCAGTGACTTTATCTGAGACGTGCAGAATAATTTCTGCTTGACCGAAAATTAATCGTTGCTCACCTGCCAATTGAGAAGCAAGTAATCCAACTCCACCTCCGATGGCAGCACCACCCAAGGCACCAACGCCCTTCTCTAGAAAAACTTTGCCCAAGTTTGCACGAACACCAGACGGACCACCTACAGGTGTTGCCCCCTTATTCGATCTCTTCCCGCCATTACCAAGTAACAACTGACCAAGATTACTAGCAGCACCAGCGGTTGCACCAATAATAGCACCAGAAGTTGCTGCCGCTGCGCCGCCATTTTCTGGATCTGCTCTGTTTTGATCTGATTGATCGAATACTATGCCAGTTCCAGAAGACAACAATTTTTTACCTAATTCGGTACCTTCACGAATCAAAGGATAAAAGGCAACATAGTGCGGATATTCTGGATTATTTCCGACATCGATTGGATAACGAAGACTTATGACAGTGTTGTTAGTTTCTAACGGATTATCAATCTGCGAAACTAAACTTTCTCTGTTAAACCTGCTTTCTTTTTTTGGTCCTGTTGCATTAGCAGGACCAGCAGGTGCTGTTGCTCCTGGTGCGGGTTTTTGTGGCGGCGGTGGCGGTGCTGGTGTTGCCATCTAGAATAAATATCCTATTAAATAGAAGAAACTCGGAATATTTATATGAGTTATGGCAAGGAAACTTTGAAAGGGATTTATAATATCAAGAATCCCAAAAAATACATTGGCGATCCGAGAAACATAATTTATCGCTCCAGTTGGGAATTGAAGTTTATGAAGTGGTGCGATAATAACCCAAATATATTGGAATGGGGTTCTGAAGAACTGCCTATCCCATATATCTCTCCTTTAGATAATCGAGTGCACAGATATTTCGTGGATTTTTATATCAAGGTTCAAGAAAAAAGTGGAGTTACAAAGAAGTATCTAGTGGAGATAAAACCGCAGAAGTTTACGCAAGAACCAAAGATTCCATCTAGAAAAACAAAGAAGTTTCTACAGGAAGTTATGACTTGGGGTGTAAATCAAGCAAAGTGGAAATTTGCTACTGAATTTTGTGAAGATAGAGGATGGAAATTCATTATCCTAACTGAAAAAGAGTTGGGAATTAACAATAAATAACAAGGAGAATTTCTATGGCAAAGGCAAAATCGGGCGGTGGATCTAACAAGGGACAAAAGGTTTCTTTCACCGATCAGAAAAAGGGTAAGACAACCATTGGTAAGAACCCTTCTTCGATTAAGTTTTCCACAATGAACAAGCGCAAACGTGCGAACTATAAAGCATACAGAGGACAAGGTAGATAATTGGCAAATCCGTTTCAGAGACTTCGCGCCAAGGCAGGTGATGGACAAAAGTCCATGGATTGGTATATGAACAACGTGAAAAACCTTGTTGGTGCGAGGTTATCTCAGAACAGCGTAATGAAATCTGATATTGGTGAATTAAAAACCAATATCGAGATCGGATCAATGTATCTATATTTCTATGATCCAAAGTTAAAGAACGAACTTCCGTTTTATGATACGTTTCCGTTGGTGTTGCCATTTGGTCCAGCGCCAGGAGGTTTCTACGGTATCAACCTTCACTATCTGCCGTATATGATCAGAGCGCAAGTTCTTGGAGAATTACTGGATTATAAGACAACCAAAACATACTCAGAAACAACCAAGTTGAGAATGTCGTATAATCTATTAAACAATCTGAAAAATGCTAGTGAAGTCAAACCCTGTATCAAGCATTATTTGTCCAATCATGTGAATTCGCAATTCTTAAAAATTAATCCTGAAGACTGGCAAGCAGCAATATTCTTACCGATCGAAAGTTTCGTTGGTGCCACAAAGGAGCAAGTTTTCAGAGATTCTAGGAGCAAATTTTAATGGCACAAGCATTTCATAATATCAATGATTTTGTGACCCAAATAAGAAAGACAGATCTTGCGCGATCGAATCGATTTGAAGTTAGATTCGCATCTCCACCAATCATGCAAGGTCATGAAACTAGTCAAGGTCCATCTCCCAAATTAATTTCTATGATGGTAGAAGATGCTATTTTTCCAGGATTGTTAGTTGGATCTAGACCGTTCAGAATTAACAATTTGAATGAGCAAAGAGCAAACGCGATCGATTTTGGTGGTGATTCCATTACGTTCACGTTTCTTGTTGACACTTCTTGGACCGCCAAGGACTTCTTTGGCGATTGGATGCGAAAGATCATAAATCCAAGAACTAGATACGTTCAATATCCAGTAAATTATTATAGTGAGATTGATCTTTACGCATTAAATAATGAAGATAAAGTTATTGCACATTGGCAAATTCTTGATGCATTTCCGAGATCAATTGCACCAATAACAGTATCTTCAACTAACGCACAGGTATTAAGAATGCCTGTTACATTTGGTTACAAAGCATGGAATGTTGTCGGAGGATATACTCCCGAGGGCAATTTAATATAATTTTTTGGAGTAAATTATGGCATTACCTACATTATCAGTACCGACATTTGACGTTGAAGTGTATTCTACAAAAGAAAAAGTAAGAATGAGACCTTTTTTGGTCAAAGAAGAAAAGATCTTAATTCTTGCGGCAGAGTCCGAGCAACGTTCAGATATGATTCGAGCAATGCAACAAGTTGTTGCTTCTTGTTCTGACGGAAAAATCGAGGCAGAAAAACTGCCATTTTTTGATCTACAGAATATATTCATTAAACTTAGGTCTCAATCAATTGGAAGTGAGTCAGAATTTAATTTAATTTGCGGAGAGTGCGGTCACAAAACACCAACTTCCCTTGATCTCGAACAAATTAAATTACAAACCCATCCAGATCATACAAATAAAATAATGATAGATAACGAAATTGGGGTATTGATGAAGTACCCGACTGCAGAAATTCTTACCGATGATGATCAACCAGTATTCGATTTAGTTGTTTCATGCATCGATAAAATTTTTACCAAAGAAGAAGTGCATAATGCTGCTGAAGAAGGTTACGATGAAGTTGCAAAATTTGTTGATAGTCTAACCACCGAACAATTTGATAAAATTGTTCAATTCTTCCTAACTGCGCCAAAGATTTTTCATAATATTGAATATACTTGTTCAAAATGTCAAACAGAAAATACTGTAGTTGTGGATGGTGTTGAAAATTTTTTCGGATAACCCTTTCTCATGACAACTTGATGAATTTTTATAAAATAAACTTTATTTTGATGCACGAGCATAAATATAGTTTAACCGAATTAGAGAATATGATGCCGTGGGAAAGGGAAGTTTACATCGGGATGTTGATTACGCATCTCAAAAAGAAAGCAGAGAACCAGGAATAAAATGGCAGAAGATAAAAAACCTAAAGGCATTGGTAAGGAAGAACAACTTTCTAAAATTGCTGCCGCAATAAATCCAGGATCTGTATCCGAGGCAAACCCCACTGCCACACAATCCATGATCACAACTTTTGTGAAGTATTTTGAATCTAGTGCTCTAGAAATAGTCCATGAGATGGATGATGATCAAGAAAAACTCATCAACTCGATGGTAGATGAGATTACCAAATTACAAACTAAAAATTTGGCAGAATTTGAAAAATCAATAGATAAAATCGTCGCACTTACAAATATGATGATGAGCAGCGACAATTCAAAGTTAAAAGAACTCGGGCAAGGTGTCCAAGATAAGGCGAAAGAAGAACTTCTTTCTGCCAAAAAAATTAATCTCTCTCCCGAAAATGATACAGCATTAAATCGCCTTGGCGCAAGATTTAATATGGACACAGAAAAGACTCCATTAAAAGGATTGACTGGTGTCGCCAAACTTGCTGGTGGTTTTCTGAGAGATACTAAAAATCAATTTAAATCGGGAATGAAAAGTGCAATTGGTGAAGGTGGTTTGATAGATACCATAAGAACCACTGATCAACAGCGTAAAGAAAGAGAATTATCCCGCACCGAAGAAAGTGCAAAGGGAATAGAAACTAAATCTAAGACTGATGACTTCAAAAAATTAGTTGAAGATATATTGAAGCAAGGTAAAAAAGATAATTCTGGCGGCGGTGAGAAACCAGAAAAAGAACAGTTTCAACCAATTGAGAGATTAACTGATTTAACAGACGATCAAAAGAAAGCATTGGAGAAACAAGGAATTGCTCCTGCGTCTGAGGACGATATTTCTTACAGAAAAGAAGGTAAACCTGTAAGTATTGATCAAATTAACACTGCATTAAGTTCACCAAGCAGCGAACAGCAAGAAGATACTGCCGGAATTTCTAAAAATGCAAGCGTAGAAGCAATTACTGCCATCGGGGCATCAGTAGCAATTCTAGAATCAAATTCAACTGAATCTCTTGATATTTTTAATAAGATGTTAGAAAGTCTAACTAAACTTTCTGATTGGATAGAACAGAATGGCAACCAGTTACTGGAAGCAGGTGGCGGCGGCGGTGGAGGAGGAGGTATTCTCGACACCGTTTCTAAGTTCGGCGGTAAAGGTATGGGATCAATGCTACCATCTGCAGGAGCATTGGCGACTGGTGCTGCAGTTACAGCAGGTGTTGCTGGTGTGGCATATGGCGCATACAAGGGATATACTGGTTACCAAGAAGCAAAAAAACAAGAAGAAACTGCCAACGCTGAGATTGATCAAAAGGTTTCTCGCGGAGAATTAACGCAAGCACAGGGTCTCGAAGCGAAGGACAAGACCAAAAAAACTGGCAGAGTCGAAAAATCTAAAGCAGTCGGACAAGGTGCTGGTATAGCAGCAGGTGCTGCCAGTGGTGCATTACTAGGGGCAACATATGGTTCGGCACTTGGTCCTCTTGGCACGGCCGTTGGCGGTGTTGGTGGCGCTCTTGTTGGAGGATTTGTTGGCGGCGGTGGCGGTAAGTGGTTAGGCGAAAAAGCAGGTCAAGTAACAAATTGGTGGAAAGGCGATAGCGACAAAGCATCGGCGATCGACGAGAAAGTTAAAAAAGGCGAAATAAGCAAAGCAGAAGGTGATAAACTCAAAAAAGATTTAAAACCATCTGGGAAAGATAAAGTTATTGGTGCCGCAAAAGCAACAATGGGTTTTGTGACAAATCCATTGGGAACAATTGGTAATGCATTATTTGGAGAAGACGAGAAAGATAAAACTAAATCAACTGCTGCTGGTGCAATACAAAATTCCGCTAAGAAGGTTGCAAAACCTGAAACTGGCAGAAATGTGGATGGGCAGATTATTGAAGCAGGAACTGCCGCGACCAAGGATAAGATGCAAGTTAATGTTCCTCCTCCGACTGTAATTAATCAAGGCGGAGGCGGTGGTGGACAATCTGCACCAACTATTACTGCACCTGGTGGAGTTGGTTCAGTAAGATCCGACGACCCAACTTGGTTGAGATTCCAACAAAAACGAGCAATAGCATAAAAAAAGAGGGGACCGAATCCCCTCTTTTCTTTTTAATCGTCAGCAAGACTCGAGAAGTAACTCATCGTGTCATCGTTGTCGTCATTCCAAGGTGGAGTATCATCAACTGCCTTAGTAGCAGGTGCTGCCTTCATCTTGGTTTCCACAAACAGTTCGTCTTCAGCATCCAGCGGAGAAACCTTCTCAGCAGTAGGAACACGTGCACCGCCTGAAAGAACAGCGTTCAACTTTGCCTTCAGTTCGTCATACGACTTGAAGTTAGCAGGGTCGAGGAATGCAGCAAGCGAATGCTCCTTCTTCCAAACTGCTTCAATCTCAGCATCATCTTCAGCAAGAGGCGAAACCGAATCAAACTCCGACTTGTCGTAGTTACGATAACCTTCGACCTGACGAATGCGCAACTTGAAGTTTGCACCCTGCCAGAAGTCGAACGGATTGATTGGATCTTCATCCTCAAAGGTAGGTTGCATCACATCCTTGATCTTGTCAAAGATCTTCTTGCCATACTTGTAGAGGAAGACCTTACCTTCATTCTCAGGATTTGCAGGGTCACGAACAACCAGTACGTTTGAGATATAAGAAAGGCGACGCTTCTGCTTACGAGCAATTTCCTTGTTCGCTTCGATACCAGAGTTCCAAAGTTCCGAGTTAAGTTCGGCGACAGGATCGGGCTTGTTAAGAGTGGTCAACGAGTTCTCGATATACCACTTGCCAGTTGGACCCTGGAAACCATGATCCCATACGCGAACCCAAGGAAGTTCCTCGCCCGCTGGAGCAGGGAGAAAACGAAGGACTGCCTGACCGTTTCCTGCCTTATCGACAGTCGGTTTCCAGAAGCGATCATCATCGCCACGCTTTTCGTTTGATGGGTTTGCAATTGACTCGACTGCCTTCATGAGTGAGTCGAAGTTTCCGCGATTCTTGCGGAGATCAGATAGTGAATTAAAAGACATATGTTTTTCCTTTATATGTGCGTTGTATGTTAGTATTTGCGATTTGTATCATAATCATCGTAGTCATCATATTCATCATCACGACTACTAGAGTATTTATACAAGTTCTTACGGTGTTTGTTCGACTTATCAACACCTTTTCGGACTTCTTTAACACGTGGTTCGTCCCAATAGTCTTTGCGGCGAGACTTACTCATTTAGCAGACCACTGCGCCTTTCTCCTTGTTCCATATTTGAAGGTACTTTTCTTTGTCGATCTTAACAAAGATTCTATACTTTGAGATTAACAATGACACTTCCTTCCAGACAAAATCATGCTGAAGGATAGTATCATTACTATACCTAACATTGAACAATTTGTCAAGTATAATTAAGGTTTCTATGCAAATTTTTCCGCCAAGATAAAGTCTAACAATCAATGGATGTTGACCACCTGTCGTAATAAACGGATCTTCATTATTCTTCTCTGCTTCTAACAGAATCAAACTTACATCTTGTGTAAAAATATATGATAGTTTATCTCTACGATTCTTCCACTTTTCATATGCTTCTTCTGCCCCGCGATCGAAAACTCCACCGTAACGATCGCCTCTGGTAAAATTAGCAACCAGAAAATCTATGATTTCTTTTTTGGAATATTTTTCGCCGAGTTTTCTGAAAGCAAGAATATCTTTGCGCTTCATAAAGGAATTTCTGCAATCCTTTACCAATCCCTTAGACTTTGAGATGTCATAAGAGTCAGTTGTGAAGTGGAGTTTCATCGCCATGTATAGACGATAAACATCATATGCTTCCATTAGATTGGCAGTTTTCCTGACTTGCGTTTGAGCAGATTTAATTCTTCTGCTTCTGCTCGAATCTTTTCTTTGAGAGAAGAGGTGAGCAAGACAGCGACGGATTCCATTTCAATTTCCTTCTTGACACAATAGTCAACAAGAATATCCATACAGGGAATATTCGTCTGGGACGACTTCTTCTCAATATACTGCGAAAAATCCGTCGCTGTCTTAAACTCACGAGTAATTAAAAATTCATTGGTTACTTCAGAACCATCCATTACCATATCCAACATTATTATCCTGCATAAAAAATATGATCACCAATTTTAGTAACTCGTCTTAGGTTCCAACCTGGATTTACATAATCCGCATGGTAGAATAAAACGTTACGTCCAAATATACCGTGATTTGCGCCAGAAAGCAATACTTTTTCAGCAATTCTTTTTGATTCAGCATATCGAACTGGGTTAGGAGTATATTTTCTCATGCAGGTCCATGAGAATTGACAAGTTCCACGTGTTCGCTGATAAACAACTGAACAAACGCTCTTTGGGAACTTTGGACTCTTTACGCGATTGATAGTAACAGCAGCAACTGCCAGTTTGCCAGTGGCAGATTGATTTCCTGCTTCATAGTAGATATTGTCTGCGAGACACTTCAATTCGCGATTATTTGCTAAGTGTATATTTTGATTTCTGATTTTACGAAGTGCAGTTTTTTCCTTTTCTGCATCGTCTTTGATTTCTTGGATTACTTCTCCAACGCCGAGGGAATATTCCCTTGCATCTCTTTCGATAGCATTTTCAGCATATGATTGAATTCCATATACGCTATAACCTAATACTGTAAAAATCGAAAGAAACTTGAAAAACTTCTTGTTAAAGGAAGTCATCTTATTTCCTATGTGTTGTTAAACTTGAGAGGGTATTAGACAGTGACTCCCCACACTGCGTCCACTAAAACGCATGGACAAAAAAAACCCGCGATGCTTGCTGTCACCAGAAAAGGCATCGCGGGATTCATATTTTTATTTATTCTTAAGAAACCCTATGTAAACTCGGTTTACCTTAGTAAAAGAACGGTTGACGGTTTTATGAAATTATGTTTTTTGAGATAACTAGACAACTCAAAAAAACCCACAACGTGTTAAAACCAACTAGAGTTGGTAGTAATTTTTTATTACTCGCCCAGATTAAAGTCAAACTGGTAATTAGTGTCAAAAAATATAACCACCAAATTTGAATTCCAAATGCTAACCCAGGAACAATAATAATCGCTTTTGCAAACCAACTAACTGCTTCGACAATATTATAATTTGTCCAGTACTCTTTAGTAAACCAACTGGAGTAACACTGTTTAATTTTACTAAAACCAATAGAATAATAAACAGCAAAAATTAATAGAAACGCCAAACAACTAGCAAATAGTAATTGAATGTTAGTCATTTATATACCTATTATTTTAAAAGTGGGTCCGTTCTGTTTCGAGGTGGAACCCATACCCAATGCTTACTGCTTAGGCAGCAAGAGCAAAGGCAACGTTGTTATCGTTTGCGTTTACTTTTTGTGGCACTTTGCCAGTCAATCAGTCTCGGACGCCCTATTACACGAAAATCGATCCTAGTTCACCCCCATCAACTACCGAGCGTCGACCCGCAAAAGGCAGATCCCGTGCCGAGCAAACTAAACGCTCGATAGATGGTGGAGGTGGTGGGAGTCGCACCCACGTCTTTCCGCCTTTATTGTTGCCTGTCAACAACTGATAGATTATTTATACTATACTGTTCTTTAAAAGTCAAGTAGTTTTATGCTTCCCACGGAAGTTTTTTTCCTACTGGTCCCCATTTTCCTATGGGACAAGATGCGCGATTTAGTTTGGTCTTCGCTGGCATGAGGCAACCGCACTTCATACAAATTTTTGCTTTATAAAATTCACATTCAGTGCAAATTGCCATTCTTTGTTCGGAAAGTTCGCTCGGGGCAATCATGACCAGTATCCTTTTTCGAAATAGTCGCGAGTGCGAATTAATTCTTTGGTCCAATCATCGCGACGTTCGATGAAGACTTGCGGTTCATCATCTTCGACTGCGATTAGAATAACCAACCAAGGAACAGGAATCCCAGTTCGTTCTTCATACATGATAGCATATGCTGCTGCTTGCATGAAGTAGGAGTGAATCTGTGATTTATATTTTGCCTTGTTAGCAGTCTTGAAGTCAATCACTGCACGCTTGCCATCATATTCAGCAATACAGTCGACGCGACCTGCCATACGCAGATGGTCGCTGTAGAGTGCAAGTTCCTGACAGTGAATGTCGCCGATAGAATCTAGAACAGGTTTAAACTTGTTGAACATCTCAACGTCAAGTAGAGATGCTTTCGTGGATATGAACGCATCTTCTAGATGCTCGTTCTTAAGATATGCTTCAGTGAGCGAGTGAATCTTGGTTCCGCGAGTAGTTGCCTTGCGGGAAACCTTGTTCGCTTCTTCTTCACCAACACGCTTACGCCATGCTGCAATAGCATCACGAGAGAGAACCGAGAGAACAGTGGTAGCAGAAGGATACGCTACGCCAGAGGCATTAACGTAAACTCTGCTACCATCTTCGTTCGTCGTAGATTGGGCGAAATCTTCATATTCATATATCGTTTTAAACATCATATTCCAATATACTATAAAATTACAAAAAAGTCAAGCCCTTTTTTATGCAACATACCTTTCTTCATATTCGAGTCTCGCCATGATATATTCTTTGACCAGTCTAGATCTTACAATATCATGAACCGAAAACTCGATTGTTTTGAAGGAAGGCATCAGTTCGGCGATCGCCATAAACTTTTGCAGACCCGACATATCATTCTTTTTATATAGGTCGGTTTGACGGAAGTCTCCGCAGAAAATAATCTTGGAGTTCTTACCAATACGAGTCATGATTGAATTCAATTCCATGTCTGTCATATTCTGACATTCATCAACAATGACGATGGAATTGTCTAGAGTGATACCGCGAACAAACGAGGTGATTAGGAAATGAATAGTCTTTTGCTCCTGCATGCGCTGGAAGGGTTGAATATGGTTGAATAGATCATCGCATATTTCAACGTATGGTAAAGTATAGACTTCTGTTTTTTCCTTTTCGTCACCAGGAAGGTGTCCGATATCTCTAGAGGGGACTGCTGAACGGACAACGATGACACGTTCATATTCGGTTGTTGGATCAAGTACTTCTTCCAATGCTTTATACATTGCAATGTAAGTTTTACCTGTTCCTGCTACGCCATGTAACAGGATTGCTGTGGGCTGTTGATCGTAGAGTTCGAAGAATTGACGTTGATTGTGATTTTTTGGTTGAATGTGTTTAAGGTCATCATATTTGACTTTGCATGTTCGACTCTTTTCGATTGTGACTTGTGGTTCAGAATTCGAAACAACTTGTAAATTATTTTGTTTTCTTCTCGACATAACAGTCCTTTGGTGTTAGAGTGATACAAAAAAGGCGACCCCGCGAGGAGTCGCCTTGGAACCGAGGAATCTCGGATTTCGGAATGCTTAGAATGAATCGGTATGACTGTTTTACTCATACACGTATTTATTCAAGCAGCGTTTTGAAACCACTCTGGAATCGGTCTATTTTTCCATTTTGCGAAACTTTTTTTCGCTCCGACATAATAATTTCTGTATGACTGAACCGAGTCAGGAACTTTGTATTCATCGGGCATAGCAGGTGTGGGTTGCGTCAAATATCCTACTGGAATATTAACAGGAGGTTTACGCAACCAATAAACGAGGCGCTCGGATGCATGGTGTTTGCCGTAGCGATGTGTGTATTCTAGTAGAAGTTCTTGAAACAAACACATCAACCAGTTGTAGTTATTGTTAGACTGACGAACCCAGACAGCGCTGGGATGATTGATGTGCGATGCCTTATATAATTGCTGCTCGAGTGCAGGATCGGGTAGTCGCCAACGTTTGATCTTGCGCCCAGAGGATGCGTCGATGTATTCATCGCCATCGAGAACACGATGTGCAGTTGACAACAACTGAGCATACTCGAGGATCATCTTGACGACATGCTTGTCGACGTGCATTTGTGCGCAGATCTTGGGGTCTGGGTGCAAATAAAAGATATTCATAATATATTAGTTCTCAAATTTAATTGGTATTTCTTCAATGGACTTACGAATACATTGTATATGTGATTTCGTAATATTAGAAATATACTCCGATTCAAAGGCAAAGTCAATACATTTTATGACATCAACTGGATCCATTCTAACAAGATCGTCAATTATAACTCTTTTATTGGTTTCTCCGAATGCGTTGACGCAGAATAATACGAGATCAATGTCCATATCCGAATACAGGGGTATTCGGTATAATCTTTTTCCTTGATAGAACTTATCTGGAAATTTTAGTATCTCTGCCATTCAATTATTTATTAAATAATGTTACTGATATAACCATTCCAACTCCGGAAAGGTCTTGTTAAAATCAGTATTTCTAACTACGTCCATCTTAGAATATTCTTTGCGAATTCGCGAATAATTTTCGCTCTTGTTAACTAGAAAATCCATTTCTTCCTGATTCATTTGTTTCATTCGCTTAATTTTATTAATTGAATGTTTTACAAACTTCTGTTTTTCTTCGAGAACAGGAGAATCTTTTATAAAATCATTGCAATACCAATATTCAAAATCATCAAGTTTTCTTTCGACATACTTCCAGTGTTCTTCTGGTATATTGATTATACTCAGATGCTCAGGAGTTCTAAGCAAATTTTGGAAAAAAATAAATTCGAATGTCACATCATCGTGCAATGATTCTTGAAAAATTCCGTTTTTATTGAATTCAACAATCATTTCTTTTAATCTATGCACATTCAAACTACTGATCACCGGAGCATAACACAACTTATGCGTATTAGGGTTTGTTAGATCGAAACTTTGCCTAATTTGTTTTAAATTGCTGGATATCTTTTCCCAATTCCCAGGCCAGCGGATATAGTTAAATCTTTCACCAATTTCATCAATACTTGCCATGACATGGACGGTTTTAAATTCTTTCCAATATTCTAATACGTTTTTTCCGCGATAATTTAACGTACTACAATTAGTAGAATATACCAACTCAATTTCCTTAGATCTACCCATTTCGACAAGTCTACTCAAAGTATACCAATGAAATTTAGATAACATGGGTTCACCGCCAGCAAAGTAAATGTTTGAGACTGAATCTAGATTGTCGTCGATCATCTTATACGCGACGTTATCATCATGCGGTTCTATGAATTTTGGAGAATTAGGAACGCTTCCTAATTTGGATTGAAGATCGTACCACGAAGAACTCAAAGCATGACCGCAAGTTATACATGCTTGATTACAATGATTAGAAAATCTAAAATCAAGATACTTCAATTTACTCGTGGTCATTTCTCCGGAAGGGAGCAATTGTTCCATGTAATCATCATACTGAGTACTGAATTGATTATTTCGCCACTTTCGAGAACTCAGATCTGAAAATTTCTCCGTATCATAACAAAACGAACATATTGCATTTTTTTCCCCTGCAATCATGTTTCGGCGAAATTCTTTATACTTGTCGCCGTTCCATATTTGAACCCAGTCGGAAACTTCATTTATGTTGCCGAGAGATTCTTTGGTCATATCACCTACACAGCATGGCATGACATCACCGTTTGGCGCCACGTATGTGTGAAGTAACCCCAACATACAAAATGAAGGATTTTCTCTCAAATCATAATCTTTAGACATATTAAAACTTAACTGCAGAGTTTCGCAGTTTGGACCGAACCCCAAGAGTCTAGTATTTGTTGGGAGTAAACTTACAAATCTTTCATATCTTTTTTCTGTCTCCGATAGTCCAAAATAAGCATTACTGAAGTCAGTGCAAAATATATTTGAGATGTTTATGATAGAATTTTCTGACAACAAGGAACATAATTCTTCAGGATTTGTAAATAAATTAACTTGTGCAAAAATAACATTAGTTCTTCTAAATTTTTCTATCAATTTTATAAAATTTTCTTCTCCGCCAAAATATTCTACGGTTCTATGATAACTTTCTAGAAATCCTTTTGTAAATTCTCCATTTACCCCAAAAACATCATCACCCAAGCATTTGAAGTTTTCTTTATATTCAAAATTCTTTATTAAATTAATTGGGGATTCATTTCCGTCTAAAATAGTTTTAATCCACAACAAACTTTTGGGATTAAAATCATAAATTATTAAATTACCATCTTCTTTCAGTTTATTTTTATAGAGAACTTCCAAAAACTTAAATCCAGCAGCAGGAAACGCAGCAGAGGAATATGATTCTTCCTTAAAGTCAATTCGCATATGCTCGCTATTCAGAACCCAAATTTGATTTGACATATTTTGCAAAATATTGATAAGACGAATTTGGTTTGAATTGGTAACCCCGCAATTTTTTAAAGTTTTGATAGATTCCAGTAATTCATCTCCTTTATCTTCTGGATAATAGTATGTTCTTTTGAGGCGAATTTTTTGATTCCAATTTTTTATCTCATAACCATGGCGACTACTTGCATTGAAATAATTCCATCCTTGCTTTGTGTGTAGTTGTTGTTTATACTCCCCTGTATATTTAATCCACAAAGGAGTGTAATCGTCATGAAAATTTTCAACACTTCTTTCAATAACGGGGAGTTCTTCGATTTTATTTTCCCATCCTCCGTATGAAGGTTTTTCGCATTTAATCCAGTTTTCGCTGTTTACTAAAACAAACTGGTGATGTAATTCATACCAATCTTCTTTCCACTCAAGTATATGCCCGAATGCCATGTAATTTGGATTTTCTAAAATTTCATTACGTATATCGAGTATGACAGACATATCAAATATGCGAACACCTGCCGCCATGAATAAAATGTTACGATACTTTGTCGCATACTTATCCATACCATCATCGATACTGCTGGAGGTTAGAATTGGAATAGGATTATTTTTTTCAGTAAGTTGATTGAACCGTAAAGCATAGAACTTAGTATAATCCATCATTCTATCAGACAATTCTTTATTTTTAATGGTATTGGCAGGAAAAATACAAATTGCCAGATCCACGTCATTTATAAATCTGTCGCCAATTATATTCATAAAAATTCCTTAACTAAATCAGAAGCGCGAGCAATTAAATGACCATGAATGATTATATGATACCTATACTGGTCGCTGTTATTATAAATTGCATGTGTATTACCAATATCGAGTAAAAAACCCTTCCCTGCTTCGAAAGGAACAACTCCATAATTTTCAAATACAAACTCACAACCAGGAGGGTTGTTAATTGCAAAATTATACGGACCGAAAATACGACCTGCGCCATCTGTGTGTGGCATAATATATCCTCGTGGACTTAATCTCATAATTCTTACGCGACCGTAATTCTTAAATGGCAAAGATTCAATTAGTTTCATAACTTGTGGTATTTTATTGCAAACTTCTGTCCACTTGTAGTTCGCTTCTTCTTCGGTCGTAAACCCATATCTATCAAAATTTTCAGTTTTGTCATGAGAAATCCCGTGAAGAGTCAACGAATACCAACCATCATGACCATAACTATTGATTTTATCATTTGCTCTATGCTCAACAAACATATCATCAATTTTGTTTAGTTCGGAAATCATTGCCAAGTAATCATGATTTTCTCTGGGAAATATAGGAGCCCAAGGCCAATCACTACCGAATAGATCTAGTGGGATTACGTCAGGGTAATCCCACTGATTGTTTTTGCCCTTTACTATAAATTGTTCCAAAATTTCATTTGACATTAAAGTCGAACCTTGGACAATAATACATCAGTTCCGCACATACACTCAGTCACACCACAAATAATTCCTGTCTTGGGTAATTCGTGTTTCTCGTGATCATCAATGTGAAATAATGTTCCTCCCTCTAGGCAATTTGCCCGACGAACAATACCCCTAAAATGGATAAAAATACTTTCTATTCCGGCCGTACACGCCCATCCCTTAAAATTATTTTTACCCAAAGTAACTATTGTGTTTGGTTCTCCGTTTTCGTCGTATGATCCATCTTCATAATAAAACGAAGAACCAATATCGGCAGTTTTATATTTTGGATTTTCTGTTATCTTTAGAAATTGCGATTTTCTTGGAAGAGAAACTAGAATTTCTTCCTGCTCTGGCGTATATTTCTCACCAATATTTGTAGTTTTTGCCATTCCTGGTAAAATGCGGACTGCTTCAACGATAATATTGTTTATAGCAAAACACTTGTTATACATTTCTAGAGATTTATCCCAATATCTACTGTCCATCATAACACGCACAGTAACCGCAGTTTTCGTAGAACAAGCAATAACTTTTTCTAGGAATTCAGGCACTTCTTGACTCGGATGATAACTGAAACAAATATAATTTAATTTCGGTGCTATCTCATTCCAAAAACGAAGAGTACGAACGCCATTAGTAGTGATACCGACAGTGTTTCGACTATTGTGAAAAATATCAACCAGTTCTTCAAAGAAAGGACTTAATGTTGGTTCACCCCCACTAATTGAACAATGAATATCAGGATATGTATCAAATAAACGTTGAATGAAACTTCTTGCCTTATCCCACTCATAATGATGATTAGTACCAGAATTTAATTCTGGTGGACAATATGCGCATTTATTGTTACAAATATTGTTCATTATCCAAGTAAGTTGAAGAACACGCTTTCTTTGACGTATTTGAACCAGTTGCTTATTCATAAATCTCAACCTTGGTCAACTTAACAAATTTACTAAACACAGTTTCATCCCATTCTCTTCTATCGTTACTGTCTTTTGTTTTATAACCTTCTACAGTGCCGCCATAACGAGAAATAAAATCTGAATTTACTGCGAGTTTACCTAATCTAAATCTACCAAATGTTAGTTTGTTTAGATTATCGATAGGAACCTTTTTTTGTAGTTCTTCGGGAAGATTAAAATACCATTTCTCAAAATTAATGCTTTCCCAAATGCGATCACTTTCTGGACCAAAATTAATCCATGCCTCTGCAGCAAATCTTTCTTGTGGTCGAACTTGATCGCGTTCAATAACTTCCAAGTCATTATCAAAAAGAACTTTAATCCAATCTTTACCGAGCGTATTATAACCTAGATATAATTCTCCCCACTGCAAATATGGGGTAAGCCAAATCTTGTCTCGTTCCAAGATCGGCATATGTATCCCTTGCGGATAGTAATCATATAAGACTGCCATGTTGGGAAATTCGCCTTTCTTTGCATAAACAAGATCTTCATGTAGATGAATAATCTCATTTAATTCTAGAAAATCTTCATGCAACGTTTGCGACCACCAATCCGCAGTTTTCATTAAATTTTCACAACGATCCCCATAACGCTCAAATTCTTCATGGAGATAGTTTAATTCTGGAGTTGTCAATTCAGCAATATCTTCGTATAATGGTAATGGTTCATCATAAACACTATTGATTCTGTTTAAACAATTAGTTAAACGGGTCCGAACTTTTGAAATTTGAGAATATGAGATATTAGTAAACCGCGCATTAATATACTTACTAGAATCTTGTTGGTTCATTTTAATTACTTCGACCCAACGACTAACCAAATCTGTATCGTATAAATTAAATTTTAATACATGTTCTTGACCAGAATCATCAACAAAGGTCAAAAATAAAACTTTAGGCATATCAACTATCCTTCAACAATCTATAATACTCTTCATATACATCGGAAAATTTAATAGGTCTAATCTTATCCAATGTATCAATATAATTGGTTAGATCAGCAAACCGCTCCGAGTCATCCCTACTGTTCATATACTCAAACTGATATTTAATTCTATTGATCCACTTGGAATGCGCAACTAAGTCTGAATAATTTTCCCAACGCTTATTAATAATATCTTTGATGTGTTTGGGTAATACGGTTGTGCTTAAATATTGAGGCCAGTGGGTGGTGCCGACAAAAAATAATCCATCGTTTCGTTCGCAAATTTTCTTCCATTTACGATCAATTATTGCTTGCGCAAAATCGGCAAGATTGTAGATATTCATTGCATGGACTGTAGTAAGAATATTCACTACTATATTATCACTAGTTTCATCGAGACGATCAAGGTTTTTAGAAATAATATCCCATGATGCGGGATAACGAACATATTCATTTCGCCGACCCCAGTCATCAATACTGACCATTAGTTCGACTAGTTTAAATTCACTCCAGAGATCAATAAACTTTTCATTTAGTTGAGTACCGTTTGTATGATATCGAATCTCAATGTTTTTGCTATGTCCACTTTCAACCAATTTTGTAATGAATCGTTCATGACCTTTCATCAAAAGAGGTTCTCCACCCCCAAAAATAATGTGTCGTATGTCACCCATGAATTCATCTAGAGCCTCTTGAGTTTCCAGTTTCTCAAACCACTCAAAACAATCAGTGTTTTTAATACTATTTGCTTTGAACTCCCAATCACCTTTAGCGCCAGGGCTTGTTAAACTTTGCGCAAGTTTCTTACTATCATTCAACCACTTGCTACTATCACGAGGGCGACACATAACACATTGCAAATTACAAGTGTTCCCAATACGGAAATCTAATGTTATTGGATTGTAATCTACACTACCATCTTCGTTAGTTGTCGAAATCAAATTATTTACATATTCTTCGCCGAGTTTACGATACCAAAGATCGTTCTCAATGATTCGATGACTCTTGATTCCGCTTGCTTCTTCTTTCCAACATGCGCTGCACTGGGGAGGTTGCTCTCCATTCAGAAATTGGAGCCTTGCCTTCTTAAATTGATCACTATTCCAAATTTCTTTAGGAGTCAACTCATTAAAATTAAGATTCGGTTCTGGCGAAGCAATACAACATAAAGGAACCTTACCATCGTTCCAACTGGCAAGATGTATCCACGGTTGAATGCAAAAATTTTTGTTATCGATCATTATAAAAATCTACCAGTCTTTGATCTAAAACCGTTATACTTTGGTTACGCTCTTCATCGAGAGCATTAGTATATATACGAAATCTGTTTACCATTATTTCCCAATCTTGAAGGCGAGGATTCTTGAGAAAACCAACAATGCCTTGTAGGGAGTTAGCGGTCATCTCGTTTGCGATAGGAGTTGTCTGTTTATAATCATCAATTATTTGTACTGCGTCCCTTCTCAGACTATCTGGAAGTATTAATGCCGAAAGATGGACTGGATGATGATTTATGAGAAAGTCGATAAAAATATCCTTAGAATATTTCGTTCGCATTTCTTCCACCCATTTTAAAATATTCACAATATCAAAGGTATTATAAACTTGAATTGTTGGGGTTATGCCAAGATGTACGTTTGGCATTTGCGCAAATCTCTCAATGTTCCTTGAAACTTGAATCCAATTACTTGGTGCTCTAATATATTCGGTAACAGCACCAATTCCGTCTAAACTGGCATTAATGTTCACTGAGTCGAATTGAGAAATTAAATCAAAGAATCTAGGATTAATATTGGTGCAGTTTGTATTAAAGAAGAGGGTAATATCTTTACGCCCTTGTTTAATACATTCTTCCATAAACATGTAGTTATTTTTGATCAAAGTAGGTTCACCACCTGTCATATAAACCTTCTTCAAGGTGGGAATCAATGAAATAACCTGATCCCACAAAATTTCATGATCAAACCATGGTTGATCTTCCATGACTTTTTCCGGAAATTTTCCAAAAGTATTTTGCCAAACTTCAGCATAATCGGACCTTCTATCAACCAGATCAGTATGTTCCTTAACAATCTGACTGCTATTCCATGGATTGCACATTCTACATTTGAGATTACACAAATTACCTAGACGAAGATCCAAATAAACTGGCGGTGTCTCAACAAACCCGTCTGCTTCTTCAGCAGATTCAATAATTTTTCGCAGTTCTTCAGTACCAATACGATATGACCATTCCTGTAAACTATGTTGTCGATTACTGATTTTACCATCATTTTCTTGTTGGTAGCAAACCGCACATCCTGGAATGGATTCAGCATTTATCATTTTTCTACGAATATCTCGAATGCTTTCTGAGTTCCAGGCATCCTCAATAAAATTATCGCGACAAGTATACGCCTCACCAGTATCCTTGGAAATTACATTTGCGCGACCCTTTACCATACAACAATATCTGACAGTTGTGTCAGTATTGATCATTGTGCTTACAAATGGAATCGCGCACATGCTTTTGTTATTATCAAACATAGTATTTCCAATCATTTGAATAATTCTTCAAATTCGACCTTGTTGGTTTCCGTTCTAATACGATCAAAGAAATCATTAACCAGTTTTATTTCCGTAGAGTAACTATACTCAAACAATTCTCGCAATTCCTCCAAATTCGTGACAGTATAATTTGAAGATGGTAGAGAGTCTGTTGGATTTTTTCTGGCAAAGGGGACCAGATCATCTTCATAATTAATTATATGATCAAAAGTTATTTTCGAGTAACCATTATTGATAAAGGTTCTGAGAATGAACATAATTTCTTCAGCAGATTCCAAGAAAATCTCTGTTGGAATCGTATCATTGAATTTGGGTTGTTCGGGGATATACGTAGAACGATACCAATTTAATCTTGCCTCTGCGACCAATTTACTGATAATAGAAGCAAAAATATCCCTGCGATAAACCAAAAACCTTCGAGTGAAGAAATTTTGATTGCGGTCCTCGAGATAGTTGACTTGATGCAACATAATCTTTGTTGTGCATTTTTGCAAAGGTTCCTGACAAAGAATGTCAAAAAGTTTGCCATTTAGTATTTCAATTTGTTCCGGTGTATCTGATAGTAAAGAAAAGAATTCGTTCAAATCAATATATTCGCGATTTCGGAACATACTCAGAAGAAGATTTGTTCCAGTCCTCCAAATACCATACACTAAAACAATGTCTCTATTCATTTAACACCAACTGCCATATATCTATAGAAATGCCCACACTTCAACATACCTGCATATTGTGGATCTTTAATCTTGTTAATTTTCAAAAATTCATCCAGAGTATCTGCCGTTCGAACATGTTCGGGATTTACTAGATTATTACCTTGAACGATATATTTAGTCCCCGTAGGAATTGAGTTCCACCACGCATTATATACTTCTTGTGTCACATGCTCGCTGCTGGTATTGATTACCAGATTGGGATATGGACTGGCAGTCGGCATCCCGTTTATCATATCATGTTGACGAAAACGGATGTTATCATATCCGTTGATAGAGTCGAATACATATTCGCAATTAGGATCTAAATCAGTAGTTACAATTTGCGCATCAGGAAACTTGTTTGCGATAAACTGCGCAAGAACTCCATACCATCCACCGAAAATTACGATCGATCTATCCATGTGAGTTATATGTTCGAGCAACCACTTCTTACTCTGGATCTGACTATCCCAAAAGTTCTCAGAAAATCTATATGCATTCTCTGGATTATTACGGATGTATTGCATCCACAACATTACAACATCAAAATTAACCACGGCGCATCCTCGCTACTTCATGTGCTTGTTCTTCGTTGATGATAGGAACAGCATTCGACTTGTGCATAGTCGCGATACCCTTGATCAGAGTACCAGTGTATACGTTTTCTTTCTTCGCGAAAGTAACGCCAACGCCATCACCACTCTCATACTTAGGCGACTCGCGACGAAGGGTAGTCGCATACATAGGATTTGTCACCCCACCTTTTAGTTTAGGGTTTGCCTTACCTTGACGATATGCAACATATTCGTCGAAGGTCTTGGTTTTTGCGCCAATGCGCTTCATCTGTTTGTTGTAATCGACCCAATCCTGCGCATACTTAGAAGTCACACCCTTGTTCGCGGTCTTGCGCTTCTTGGTGTTGGTTGTAGTATAGGCATGGGACATAAGATGCATTGACATATCATTTCTCCTTGATCAACATAGTTGTTATACCATATTCTGACAGAAATGTAAAGCCATAATTTAGGGGCTTGACATTTTATGTGAAATGAAGTAGAATGGTATTTTGACAGGAGAAGAAATGATGAATATTTTTTATGAAACTGGTAATGCTAAAAATAGCGATTTTGATCCGCGACTCATTCGTAAGATGAACCCCAATAGTGCTTGGGCGAACCATTCCTATAACCATTTTGTTCTGTGCCACATTTTCCGAAATTCGTCTGATCCTCGCGAAAAAATTCAAGCCGGAAAGGAAATTGAAATCGCTGAACGGAAGATGACCTTCTGGGAACGTCAACGCGATTTTGATCTTGAGGTCGCTGAATATTATCGGAAAAAATATTACCGAATGTAATTTGGGGGCTTGACTTTTTCGATAAAATCAGGCATAATGGAATAATAAGGAGACTGATATGACCGAACGCGAAAAAAGCATTCAATTTATTTTAGAGCACAAAGAAGAAGCGATCAACAAAGGGTACGATTTTCCGACCCAAGGCATCAACGAAGCAACCGACTTAGAAATTAGTCATTTTGAAACCGACCTTTTCATTTATTTAAAAGAAGAAGAATTAGGACTTCCTCACTAAAAAAGGGCTTGACATTTCTACCAAAATAGGGTAGTATGAGTATATTGATTGGGAGATTTATTATGTTTAATATTTCAAGAGAAGCAGAAAATCTGATGGTCGCCCTTGGTTATGATGCCCAGGGTTGGGGTTACGTAGTTGAAGATTTCCTCGAAATCAACTTTGAGTTGAAGGCGAATGGTGTTCCTGCCTACGGTTCTCTCGAAGAATACCTGCGTCGCAAGTTGGAGTGGAAGCAGTCCCTTCGGACTGATGTTGTTATGGAAAGGATTGCAGCATAATGGTTAGCGTGACGACTGAAGTCGAAGTTTATCTTGACGAGATCGATGATCTCGATTTGATTGAAGAACTTCGATCCAGGAATTATCATGTGTTTGGTCAAGATGCAGATCGCACAACTCTTGTCAGTCTCGAAGACCTATATACTTCTTGGACTCTTGATCGCGATTCGTTTGAAGAAAGGTTCCGCGATTATTGTCGGGAAAATCTTGGGAGAAGTTTTTAATGAGTACATCAATTCATCAGCAGGAATACGACACGCACTTTGGTCGAGTTGAGAGCGAACTCTATTCGCTGAAGGAAGAACCGAAGTCAGATATCGTTTATTTTGACTTCAAGAACCCGAACACGGTTCTGCTTACTTCGACGTTGCTCTATAAACCCCATCAAAGTTAGCAGGAGGTTCGCCTTCGATACGCTCGATCATCATATCGTAGTAATTGTTCAACTCACCTTGCCAGCACTGCTTTAAGTCGCTGGCATATTTTTTGGCAACTTCCCAATGACCTTGACGATACAGAGTCAGGAACTTCTCGTGCTGTAGTTCGCCAAGAGTATCGAACTGTTCTAGAACGGTATAGATCTTGGCGGGTTCAGTTTTACCCTTAACTGCGATAAGATCAAGTTCTACCACTTGGTATGAATTGGAAACCTGGTCAGCAGTCTTGGGTCCAATGACGATTTTAACGCCATAAGGTTTTGACTGACCTTCGAGACGAGACGCGAGATTAACACCGTCGCCAAGACAGGTATAATCAAAACGCTGAGATGAACCCATGTTACCAACAACCACAGTATCTGTGTTAATTCCCAATCCCATACCGAATGCGGGGATTCCTTCTTTTGCGATTTCATCATTAAACTTCTCCAAGTCTTTTAACATTTCGAGTCCAGTTTTAACTGCATTCTTAGCGTGTTCTTTATCATCGAGAGGAGCATTCCAGAATGCCATCTGTGCGTCGCCAATATACTTGTCTAGCGTGCCTTCGTTTTCAATGATACGTTGCGTCATTGCAGTCATATAGCGATTCATAATCTTGGTGAGTCCCTGAACATCTTTACCGTAGTGCTCAGAGATAGTTGTGAAACCGCGAACGTCGGTAAACATGATCGACAGTTCGCGAGACTCACCACCAAGCGCAAGCAGTTCCGGATTCTTCTGGAGTTTCTCAACCATTGCTGGAGAAAGATAGGTTCCGAATTGCTTCTTAATTTGTTGCTTCTGTAGATACTCAGAAATATACTTCGCGGTATAGATATGGATATAGATTAAAGCAATCGCGAAGATATTGAAAGTTACATCGAACAGAATACCCTTGCTTGCAAACAGATATACTGGCAGATAGAAATATCCACCGAGTAAAACAGCAATATAAATTATAGAGAACCGAAATCTTGAGAGAACGATCAATGCCAGAGCAAGACCCAGAAAAGCGGCAAGATCCGCAACTGTTGACCAGTTCGGAATCGCAACAGAATCCCCATTTATCAGAGTTTCAAGTATACTCGCCTGAAGGACGTGGGGATGTTGCGCACCTGAGGGAGTCGCTACAGGGTTCGCTATACCAGCAGCAGTTGGACCAATTAAAACAATTTTACCACTCAGGTCTGGTAAAGGATCCTTCCCAATTTCGACTGACTGAAATTGATAATTTGGATTAATGAAAACCCTACCATATTCATCTGTTTTTATGGTATCAAATTGAGGAACACGTAATGCTTCGACCCCAGTCTGATTTATCTTCGCTTGATACGAAGAGTCTCCTGCAGCTACACGCAGCATCTCTATCGCAAATGCAGGATAGTATTCGCCTTTTGATTGAGATAGAAGAGGAACTCGTCTTACAACCCCATCAGTCTCGGGTAGTGTCGACGTTATTCCTACACCGACAGCATTTTCTTGCAGAGTTGGAATATTACTTAGAACGCATGGGTATTGAGGAAGAAATTCAGTCGGTTGTCCGTCGCCGACGACAGCAACTCCGGTCCGAGCAATATTCTGGACTTCCTTACATGAATCAGTTGTTGTCTGACTCAGGACTACTGGATACTGCGTCAGAGCAGTCGCAAGAACTCCGTCAGTCCCCATCCGATCAGACTCAGGCATAAGTATAGTGCTACCAACAAGAGAAGCCCCTCTGCCATAAATGTCGCCAATAATTTCAGCATGGACTTCGCGAGGGAAAGGCCACTGTCCATATTTTTCAATTGCTTTCTCCCCGATGTTAGCAACGACAATTTGTTCAGATTGTTTTTGATCACCGAGCATCAAGTAATCATAAAACTTGAGTCTTGTCGATTCGACCATATATGGATCAGAGAGTTTTACTACAAGTAAAATACCAAAGGTAAATAGCGCCAACCAAGGCGAGAGTAAAACTTTCTTAGTTCTTTGTATAAGCATATCCATTACATGGTCCAGTCGTGCATGTTATTTCCATTTTAGCAGAGTCAGCGGCAGTCAAATTATTTTGTGAGACGGTCACACCAATTCCTGGATTATTTAGTATAAGTTGAAATTGCTTGGTGGATGATCCCAGTTGAGACACTGTAGCAGAAACTCCGCCGAATGGTGCATCAATTTGCAAGAAGTGATTACCAAGACCCTCTTGTAACGCACTGATATTATTAGCATTTCCTAAAGCATTGATAAACAACGATTTTCCGTTGGCATCTTTTTGTTGTGCTGCGATTTGATTGCCAAGACCATTAGCAATAATTTCAGCATACTTACTTCCGTGCTGTTGCGTCAGTGATACAACATTGTTATCGCCAGTCACCGAAACTTCTGCTAAGTTCTTACCGATCGCTGTGGATGCTGTTCCCTGATTGATTGTTATGCTATTACCACTACCATTAATAGTCATTGCTTGTGCGCCATTCACACCACGGATCTGATTCTGTTTCGAAAACTGCTCAATATAAACTGAATTGTTTGATCCAGTCGCATTAATATAGATAGAGTTTTGCGTAATTGCGTTTATTTGATTAATTTTCAATGACTGAGATGCGCTGATAGCAGCAGCAGGATAAACAGGTTCGACTGGACCAGGAGTAGGTGCTGGCGGGGCAGAAGATCCAGCATTCGGAGCAACAGGAGTAAAGGTTGCTCCGTTTAGTAAGGTTGTGCCTTGCATTTGGTCAATGAATAGAATTGGCGACAATGCAGTATCACCAAGATTGAATGAAGCAAATCCTAGTAGATAGTTACCGTCGGTTGGAACAGTGAACACCGCAACTTGCCATCCAGTAGCACCATATGAGTTTGTTGAATAGTTACCAGTTCCAGGATTGGTGAATCCTAGAAGTGCATAGTCTTGCGTCTGTCCATTGATAGTTGCAGTTCCAGGCCCACCAGTAACAGTGATCAACGAACCATCATTATATGGAACGTAATCAGTTGAAAGATACTGCCAAGCATAAGTGTATGTTACTCCTGCTTGTAGAAAGACTGTTCTACTAATCGAAGTAGCATTAGTCGGATACATGTTACCATTCGAGTAAATCGTATTTCTGATTGATGTAATCGTAGAACTTTGCAACCCAAGATTAGTCATAGCAGTATTGAATTGCGGAGAACTTCCGCCTGCTTGTAGCGAAACCATGTATGATCCATATGGAGTAACTGTCCAGCACTTGCCGCCACCAGGGCAGTAATTTTGCACGCCAGTTGTTACTTGAACGCCTTGTCCATCAGAACTCCAACTAGTCTTAAGAGTAGTCGATCCATTACTGACCGTCCAACCAGCATAATCGCCGTTTTCGAAACCGTAGTTTGTTACTTGCGCAAATACAGGCATCGAAAAGAACAGTAGGAACAAGGCAATTAGTTTTTTCATCTCTGCCCCGTTTCCTGAATTACTGTGATGTTGCCTTGCGGTCTACCAGTTCCAGATGTTGTCCATTTGTCGTCCATAAAATTGTAAACATCAATAAGTCCATTTTGCACAGATACGATTTGTGCTTCGTTTGCTTTTTCTAACCAGATGGTAACTGCTTGTTGTTTATCTTCCGACAATCTAGTATACACCCATCCGACCTGAACATTCTTTTTAAATGTTGGCGAAACATTGGTGTAGACTGTTTCAGCAGGACGTTGTCCCTCATTATATTCTTCGTATACTTCTAGTAATTCTTGTGGAGTTGCTTGACGTATTAAAGATGAAGCAACCTGTTCAACGTTGTCGTTTGTCCCTGCATCTGGGTCTTTGTTATCGTCAGACGCTGCCTTTGCTGGGTTTGTAAATTTCTTGAGCATTTCTCTCGCAACTGTAAGCAAACTTTGACCATCGTCAGTTTCTAGAGGAACAATTTGCACATTATTATCTAATGTCTTTAGGAGAGGATTAACTATAACTGGCGGAGACGGTGGAGCGTATGTGTTTTCAACAACTGTTGCTTGGAAAGGTTTGTCTAAAAGTACTACGCCCGATGCAGTAATGACTTCAATTGCACCATTAGGGCATTCAGCGGTTTGCTTTGTAATATCTAATTCGTTATAACATTCCGGGACAAGCACAACAGTTGATCTACCTGCCTCGTCGACAGACATAACGAAATCTGTTCCACGAACTGCGATAGTAGCAGTCGGCGTACGGATGTTTACACCTTTCGCGTTACCGTGCGCGATTTTGCCTGATGCGTATCGGACAGTTCCGAGGGCGACTCGTAACCCGAGTTTGCCTTTCGCCTTCCCTCCGCCATCATAGACAAAGTCATCGATAAGAAGTCGAGAGTTTTCTGTAATATTGACTGTAGTCGAATCATTGAATAAAATCCTAAATCTGCCTTGACTGTTGGTTGAAATCGTATCCATCTTTTCCACACCAGCACCCTTAGATGCTGGAGCAGTCTTGGCGCCACGCTTAATAGCACCACCACCTTTAAACTCTGTTATCGACCCGATACCAGCATAGGCAGGGGTCGATAACAGGAGTATTAAAAGTAACTTAGTGACCAGTCTTGATATTAAAGACACCGTTTGATCCAACGCTGTTAATGTTAATCACAGTTTCAGAAACACCATATTGTTGTGTTGTTACAGTGTTAAGCGAACCTGTTAGATTTACATATAGCGAGTGACCATATGTTCCACCAGTATCAGTCTGCGTAATATCAAAATCGTTATAGTTGCCTGTTACCAGAAGAGTCTGAGACGCATTTGGCGCAAGAGCATCAATATTGAATGTGTTGTTATTACCAGAGATATCCATTGAGTTACGGATATTAGCACCCGAACCATGGAATACCATAGAGTTTGAATTCCCAGTGAAACGTGCATTCATATCAAGTTGATTACATGATGCATCTGTTTGCAGAGTTCCGCAACGGATATCTGCAGTGTTAAGGTCGCCAATCTGACGAACTGTTACTGTCGCAATTCCTGAGGATCCTGTGTCGGATACGATACCCATGTAAAGTTCGTTTCCAGTGCCTGTCTGAATAGCGATGACGCTTTGATTGTCACCACGTAGGTAGATAGGATCAGCAGAATCGCCAATGATATTAGCAGTACCAGTTTGAACAATGTTAACATCTACATTGCCTCCTTGCTGATCTATATATACTTTGTTTGTAGTAGCGACAGAATTAGCATCTGTTTCATTAGGTGATGTAGTAACGATAGTAGGTGGAACTGGCGCTGTTGGTAAAACTGTCTGTGCGAAAGCAGAAGTTGATACGAACAGCAAACCTAGTGCGAATTTCTTCATTTAGATTGCTCCTCTTTTTGCTTAAATCTCCATAGATTCTTTCTTTCACCATCCTTGATCACCTCAACAACGGCCGTTTCTATGGCAGAACGGATAGCATAACTACCTGCTTCATTACTTGTCTGTTGTCCGTCAAATTCAAATGCTTTAGTTCCCATGTCAAAAAACTTAAATGCTGTCACACCCTCGGAAGTAGAAAGAACAGTCTTTTCTACAGTAACCGAAGTCAGAACTTCGCCAGTCTGGACAGAAACCAGACGAAGACTAATTGTTACTTGGTCTTGTGCATATTGCTGGTAAGGTCCGATGCCAAGGAATCTAGCACCAGTGCCACCAGTTTTAATATTTGAGTTATAGTCAATGATACCACCTTCTAGGATGATACCAGCAACTTTCAGAGGAGGTAGGGGTTCGGCACCCTCACCTGCTACTTGTTCGCGCATTTGGCGAACTAATTGGCGTTCTTTGATTAGAGAATCGATACCAACACGCTCTACTGGTGTAAACCATTTTCCATTACCAGTATCCTGTAGCGTTTTGATTAGATAAGCATCTGCGCCTTGAGTTACTGCTGTGGAGAAACTTGCAAGGTTAGCAGATGGTTTACGTTGACCAGTTCTATCAGTAAACGCATAAAGCGCGATAGGAATAGGTTGACCATCTAATTCAGGAAGATTCTTGAAAAGTTTTGGATTAGCGAAACGCTTAACTTCCGCATCTTCCCTGAACAAATATGACTGATTGGTGGCAGGATGTAAACCACCAACGCAAGCAGTAGTTGCTAGCAGAAGAGGAAGGAGAATTAACTTTTTCATGATTTCTCCTTAGAATGCAAATGTTGCAATAGGAACAGTAACAACCGTTGTGTTACCATTCTTATCTACGACTGTTAGAGTTACCTCGGTATTGCTTTTAACATAGGAAACTTTATTTCCGTCAAGATTAAAAGTTCCTGCTCTTGCTTCGGAACCTTCTGCGAACAGATTGTTGGAAAGTTGTGTCGCTAGTTGCGCATATACTTGCGAGGTGAAAAGTGCCATGAATTTGGCAAGTGGTGTGTTTGCTGCTTCTGCCTTTGCCAGTGCAATCTTAGCAGCTTCCGCATCCTTAATTGCCTGTTCTCTGGATCGTTCTTGTGCATCAATAGATTGCACGTGGGAAGACCACCCATAACCAGTGAAAGAAGGCGATTTAAACTGTTGGACTATAGGATCGGCAAAGGCAGGACTACTTAGACTTAGTAGCAGGAGCATCGTCGCTCTTTTTAGCATCTTCTTCTTCCTTTTTAGGTTTACCAGAAGAGAAATCTAATTCAAGCGAAAAGACTTTAAGGATCTCAATCTTTAGATTTAATGTCATCACTATGATCCTCTTTTATCTGCAATACAACACTCACCTTCTGATTTAATCTGATTAAATCATTGTCTAGCATACGGATTCTGTCAATTAACGCGATCAAAATTACATTTGTCTCGCCAATCAACGGCATCAATTTATCCGTAACGAATTTGTAAATAAACCAAACAAAATATCCCATGCCAACTGCGGCGACGATTGGGAATCCATACTGTTTAACCAATTCTGCAATTACGGAGGGATCCATTAATCCCTCCTTGCGTCGTTCTTCCCGTCTGCTCGTGCGATTCTATCTAGATCTGGTTTGAGACCTAAAGCGGAACTAACAACAGCATCAACGCGAATAATATCATGGTTCATTGTTTTCACTCGGTTGTCTAACCCCATGATAATACCCTGCATTCCTTTGATCGCCTTAACAACGCTCTCAAGAATGTAGTTGATAACAAAGTATACGAAGACGCCCGCAAGCAAAGCACCTGCGATAGGAAAACCCACGTCTCCGATTAATTTGAATATAGCATCGTATGTCATACGATTATTTATAAAAGAAAGTGGTTAATGAGCGTATTTAAAATCACACATCATACGAGTCGGGTAACCATCGGTCCCCTGCGTATCTCTAATGTTTAATTTAAATTCGTAAGTGGCGCTCTTTACGACTATATCTATTCTTTTTCCGCTGCCGCCTTTACCGCCATAATAAATTTCTTGCGAAGTTGGTCTAGCAGCATCGCGCATATATTTTTCATCGACTTTATATGATTTAATTTTTCCTGGCATCTTATGGATAACGTGATAGTTGTGACCAATACCAGTTTCGAGTAAAGTCTTCAATCCTGCCTTTGGTGTCACTATTTCTTTAACACCTTGTTTCAATTCACCATTGAAAATCTGGCAAAACTTTTCGGGATCTATCTTGAATAACTCGAGTAATGCAAGACCATCCTTGTTTGTGATATTTCCTGACTGAATTTCGCTCTTTGTCAGGATAGTCTTAATACCAACATTGAAGAATGTGACAGTGCTTTCAAATTTGAGACTTAGATAGAGGGTTTTATCTAGACCCTGTTTGTTTTTCCAACGAACTGTTACATCAGTTACGAGTTTACCGACATCTGTTCCTGTCCCGTTTGGATTAGAGACCTTAATACCGTTGTTAAAGGTAAGTGGTCGTCTGTTATTAGCAGCACCCTCGGGATCAACCTTAAATGCTTTAGGATCACCTTCACCAATACCGTATGTTTTATCTAGACCCTCGATAGTTTCTAATACGGTTCTGTCGATTCCGTCTAAATTGCCTTCTCTCCATTTTTCGAGAGCACTGACAAACTCGTACTCGAAAGCATTACCTCTGTTTTGCGCTCCACGATTACCAGAAGACCCATCGCCAAACTTAATCTTGAATGGTTGCTGGACTTTTGCGTTGAGCATAATTTGAGATTCGGTGAGAGAACCCCTAATAGCACGAACAACGTTGATCGGAGAGTTTTCGCTCTTCGACGTATCGATATTAATCGGAGTTTCTATTGTAGGATATTTTGACTGCAGATACTGCATAATCTTAGAACAATTGTCTCTATATTTTTGAGTCTTGTTCTTTAGTTTGTCATCAATGTCTTTTTTAGACTTAGGGAAAAAATCGTATGCCATAAAAATCCTCTTTGGGACTATTTATCTAATTATGTCAATTTTGTCCATAGATTCTGGCGACCAAACTTCTAATTCTCGGCGCAATCTTCCTTCGGCGACCAAATTTTCGTAACGAGAAGACGCTTTTTTCTTCCACCAACGAATAATGTTCTCTGAATAGTGCTTATCGAAGTTTTCTTTGCTCTTAATTAGCGTTTTATCGGTTCCGAGAATGTAATTTTTTGAATTTTCGTAACCGTAAGTCGAAATATAGAATCTTTTTTGCGTAGTGACGTCTTTGTTCGCCTGAATTGCGTTTGAAAATGCTAAAAGTTCGCTTGAATTGTGATATTTTAGCGAATTTTTTATGACAGACATCATTTTATTCTGCATTTTTAGTTTGTAAGACGCAATTCCTTCGCGGGTGAACAAAGGTTCGCCATTATTTCTACTTGCAAACCAATCCAGAGACTCATTCCAGAAGTCATCAGAGAATGCAAGGACAAAATTGCTTAATGTATCACCCGTGTAACGTAAAAATGGTTTCAATCCATCGTATTGCGACGCCTGTTTGATGTTTCCGTAGAGCGAAGTCGTTTCGAAGAGACAAGTTTCCATGTCATACTTCTTATTGAACATCTCGCGGAACTCATGAGACGTGCAAAGTAGCGCCAGCAACTTACCGCCAAGGTAATTAAACCCGAACGGTTGCGCTGGGACGATGATGAACCCCATGACTGCGTGTTTATTGAAAGATCTGAGATCTGGTACGCAACCAAACCAATCATTACGAGGTTTAGAATTAATGAATGGAGAGGCAACTCGACAAAATCCAACATATTTACCAGTGTTCTTTTCTCTTACAATAAACTTGATTTCCTTTCCGAACGAATTTTCGTTACAGAAGGAAGAGGTGATCTCAACCATTGTAGAAAATTCGCTCGGAGAAGGTTCAAAGATTTCAAATTCCATGTCGTTAGGATGGATATTGAAATCCGAAAAGAGCATATTCTCAGGTTCGCACCCAGGAAGAGTCGCAGGAAGAGACTTGATGCGCTCAAGTTTCTTCATTCGCATGTGATCATCGATACGATTATAATTTGACATATAATCGGCGAATCGACCTGCGATGTATTCTGCGTCTGTTTGCTCTAAAATCATATTATGCTGCGATCGACTTCTTGTTCTTACGCATCTCAAGAATCAAGACATACTCGTCAAAAGACAAGGTGCCCATATCTTGGTTATGAGACTTGCGAATAATCTTACCATTTAGGAAGTCAGTCTTGCCACCCTTTGCGTGAGCGAAGTCGTGACCATAGATCGCATCGTCAATATCAAGAGGTTCGCCATCTAGGAAGCAAGTGAATCCCTGTGAAGCGAGCATATCGAACTTAGTTCGCTTATCCATCGTGCGATTTGTGTCAAGAATGGTAATGCAATCATCAAGATTCATTTCGTCCAAGAACATTTCGGCAACTTGATGCTGAGCAGCAGGGTTTGAAGGGTACTCGGTTGCCATACGAGCGAACTTCTTAACCGTGTCAGTGTCTTGCTTCAGTGTTCCACGGGGACCAGTCTTGAAAGTGATGATCTCACTATCATACTTATTTGGGTTTTTACCCTTGAACAAAGAATTGACTCGGAAAAATTCATTGGCAAACTTCTTGTAGTTGTCGATACGGAAACTACCATGACGCTCCATCAACCCAAACCATACGCAATGCATCGAACCGAACATTGCAGTATTCAACTTTAGGTTCTTTTCCTTAGAAATAGTAAGAGTGTCAGTCAAGAAACGATCAACAATCTTCAGGGTGTCAGAAGAAATGTCCGGATCATTCTCAACAAGATCGGCAATTTCATCCAACCCAGCAGCAACGTTCCCGCGACCCATTGCCTTTAGTAAGGCAACAGCAACAAACTCGTCCCACTTACGTCGAGGATTAATGTCAGTAGACCAATGAACGGACTTCAACTTACCATTATTAGTTGCTTTAATTTGGAAAATTTCGTGAATATCATTATAATCATATTCCTTATATGATTTTACTCGACTACGAATTTCCTTAGCAACATTAGATACGTCGTTTGCCATGATCATCTCAATCGTATTGACTGGAGTCACAGTATTCAGACGCCGAAAAATTTCGGTTGCCTGAACATTATCACAATCGTAAATGTAGAAGGTAAGGTTGGTATCGAGGAAAGCATTAATTTCTTCCTCGGTATGCTGAAGGAAAAGTTTACCGTTTACAGGAAAATCTCCAGCAGCAAAACTCTTGAACGCACGGATTCGGTGACCGCCATCGATCACCAACCACTTAGTTCCTTTGTAGATTTTTTGAAGTTCTACGTCATTTTCGATGTTACGTACAGTAATAGCACCGACGGAATAACCCTTCAGAATAGAATCAATAATATTTTGACTCTTGCCATGCCCAGAAGTTGTGGGTGGACGCTGACCAATCGGATCGGGATTGATTCGATTGTATCGAGTATCTTCAATAATTTGACGAAGGGTCTTGGTTTCGACTTGATAGATCGCGTTCATATTACTTGCTCCCCTTCTTAGCATACTTCGAGACAGTTTGGCAAATAGCACCAACCCGACCGACAGAAAGGGAAAAACGGTCTGCAAGTTCTTGTTGAGTCGAACCAAGTTTCCAGAGAGTATAAATGGTGGCATTGCGAGAACCTTCGCCACCCTGTTTCTCGATGATAGATGAAAGGTTGTTTACGCGATCAATAATTTCAAAAGTTTGTTTATTGATCGGATATCCAAAAACGGTCACCGTAGTATTATCATCGCCCAAAACTTCTTGGAGAAAAGAAACATTTTTAACAGTCATATCAATTACCTTTATATAGGAGAAACGTAAATCCGTTTCGTTTTAGTTTCGGTCGGTAACGCCCGACCTTCGTAACACCATTGTTACAGTTACTCTTATACTAAACTATTACGCAAAAGTAAAGAGGTTTTTTTATTTTTCTAGAAATTTTCTTACTGAAATAAGAGATTGGTTGATAACCTGATGCATATCGAGATATTGATATGTTCCACAGCGACCAATGAAAGTCACCTTTGAGTTTTCCTTAGCAAGATACTTCTCATAGATCTCGGCATTGACACCCTCAATATCCTTGACTGGATAATAACGTTCCATATTGTTATCCTTATAATCGCAAGGATATTCATACGTCAGAGTAGTTGCTAGATGGTTGTCGCCGTGATTAGGAAAGTTCTTCCATTCAGTTACTCGTGTCGGTCCATCATATGTTGTGAAGTTAGTAGTCGCTGCCTTGTATACTTGACGTTCTGGGAGCGTAAAGGTTTCAAACTTAATGCTGCGATACGGCAATTCACCAAACTCATAATCATAATACTCATCAATAGGCATGCTATTAAAAACATGATCATAGTTATCCTCCATAGACTTGTCAAATGTGCAATTAAGTTTTACATCGATATTCTTGTGATCGAAGATTCGCATGAACATCGCAGTATAACCTTCTGCTGGCATTTTCTGGAAATCGTCGTTTGGAAAATACAATTCATTGTCGTCGTCTCGAATCGGAACACGCTCAAGGATCTTAGGGTTCAGTTCTTCGATTTCCTTATCCCACATCTTCTTGGTATACGGACGAAAGAACACATCAATGATATTATCTTTACCGATACGCTCGACAGTATCACGGTTCGGAGGAAGAACGTAGAAGTTACCATCGGTATGCTTGGCGAGAACCTTATGCTTGTGTTCCACCCATTCGGTAAACTTGCTCAACCATTCTACTACCTTCATGTTGGAAGTATGAAAAATATGTGGTCCGTACTTATGAATCCGAATACCCTTCGCGTTGACGTAATCATATGCATTACCACCTATATGATAGCGAGTATCAATAACGTCAACAGTGTGCCCTGCTTCTGCGAGTTCGCGAGCGTATACTGCACCCGCGAACCCTGCACCGACTACCAAATACTTCATGCCAAGTATTCCTCAATTTGACGACGAGTGATGCTCTTATCCATAGGTTGCGAAGTATAATACGCTTCCTTCTGATCTGCAGCAAGACGTTCAAGTTGTTCGTCAGTCATACCTTCAAGTTTAGCACAAGTCAATCCAACATACGGATCACCGAATACTGCGCCTTCTTTATCCTCGCAGATAAGAATCGAACCAACGTCAGCAACCTGCTGCGGACGTGCTCGCCACCAACCCGAACCAGCATGCCAGTATCCTGCCATCAGAATACCCCACTGCTCGTTGAACACCGTAACCATTTCTTCTTCGGTCAGACGAGTCTGCTTCTTGCTCTTAGATCCATACTGCATAATCTGCCAAGTAGCATCCTTAGTTACCTTGTTGAACCAATTTTCAGTTTCACTCTGAATAAGTCCAGCAAAGTTGAAGATACGCTGCTTTGGTTCAGGGAACAGGACGTTCGGTTGACGATGAAGAGTATACGCAGGAGCAAACCAAGAATGGACCTTATCTTCCTTCCAGTTTGGAAACAGCATCTTATAGTCGCCACCAAGATGCGCTGGGAGAGTAATCGGTCGATCACCAGCAGCAATGATCGAGAAAGCATCCTTGAACGCTGACTTCCACTCAGGACGCAGTTCCTTTTCTGCTACCACGTTGTTAATGTAATACTCATTGGTTACCGAATCAACGATCTTGTCAATATCTCGATTCCACGTATTGATGTTCTTCGGCGACTGCCAATCTTCAATTGCTAGATATGCATCAGGACGTTGACTAATCGCCCACAGTGCGCCATACATGTAACTGTTGAATGGCGAGATATGCATAATAAAAACAACGACCTTATCGTAACCTGACAGATCTTCACCTGCAGTTACGGGACGCTGATCAACCTGCCACCCCATATCTCGTAGACATTCCACGAAACTATAGTGGGCAGTGCAAAGATTGATTTGAGATTTCTGATGGAAATTTTCAGTGCATGCTGCTCGCGTAAAACCAGTTACTAGAATTTTCTTCATATTATTTGTTTCTTCCACGTTCAAGATTATATTGATCTAAACACATATCATGTATTGTTCGTTTGAGAGTAAGACGCTGCGATGGAGTTTCAACCTTGCATGCGACTGCATCTCCAGGTCTGCGATCGGCAAATTGATATTCAATCTTTACATTTGTTGCTTCTTCAAATGCCTCGATCACTTCGAGAACTGTCCACCCATGGCAGGAACCTAATTCTTCGTATTCAGTATTTAGTGGACCTTGCTCGGCAGCATTAACGATTGCCTCTGCCAGATCTACAACATGGATATAATCACGGATACAAGTTCCGTCTCGCGTTTCGTAGTCGTTACCAAATACCTTCAGAACATCACGCTTACCCGTTGCTACTTCCGCAATGACTCGAATCAAATGCGTAGCAGGTCCAAGTTGACAATGCGCACCATCAGATCCTGATACGTTAAAGAACCTGAAGATTGTCCAACCCATTTTTTCCTGTGCACGAATGACTTGTTCTGCTGCAGTCTTAGAAACTGCATACGGCGAAGCATTCTCAAAAGAAGAACTAGACCCAGCGAATATTATATGCGAACTGTCAATAAAGTCAAGGATATTTTTAGTTCCCGTAACATTTACATTAAAGTATTCATACGGAACCTTCATTGACCGTTCGACAGTCGACAGTCCTGCAAGATGGACTACTGCATCATATCTGTCAGTAACCTTCTGTTTAATCGCCGCTGTATCTAGAACATCAATTTCGAAGAACTTATCGCATACGTCGATAATATCTGCATTAAGTTCGTCATGAACATTATGTGAGTCTAGACCGTGGACAACATATCCACGGTCCTTCAGAATGCGAACAACATGCGACCCAATATATCCTGTTGCACCAGTAACTAAAATTTTCATCCGAATAGATCCTCCAGACTTGAATTCACAACATATGCCTTGGGGTGATAATTCTGAACAACTTCACGTCCGAGTTTGCTCTCAAGATAATCATACCATTCCTTCTCTTCCCACATTCCTGGAGAGACACCATTCCACAGTGGGCGATACAGAGCATGTTCCTTGTTCGAACGACGATCAATCACATACTGCTCGCGAGTCGTCTCATACTCATAGGAACCAAGTTCTAGCATTGCTTCGCGGAAGTAGCAAACCAGCGAGATACGTTCGGCGTCTGGTCGTGTAAGAACGATCTCAGTGTTACCATGAATAATCTCGTGGTTGTTAACCAGCAACAGATCGCCTGGACGAACGTTTACGGCAATACGATATTCAGGAAAAATGAGATACCCGCCAGTATACTCGCCACTACCAACAACAAGCAGATTGCTGAGACCACTGTCGAGATCGCCAGCATCACGATGAGCTGCTGTTCGGAAGGACTTGTTGACGGTGATGGTGGTGAATACTGTTTCAGGGACCACGAATCGACCATCGATTTTATCCACGGCACTCTTTTGATTAGACCAACGCCAAGGGAGGAGTTCTTTAAAACCACGATTGAGAGACTGTAGAAAAGGGAAGGAAAGCTTAAACTTATCAAAATTGTCGCGGGTATAAGTAGTAGCACGCCCAAAAGGAATTCTAGGATAGCGGTCATACCATCCTGCAACTCCAGAAAAAACCGACTTAGCATAGTTCGTTGTGGAGATCCACTTTGTTGCAACCTTTGTTGCTTCGGCAACGATTTCATCCTTACTCTTTCCTTCTAGACTGTCTACCCACTTATCGAACCATCCAAAGTATTCTGGGTATTCCTTACAAACCTGACTACGCAACCAAACTGAACCACGAGTCTCGTCTGCTGCGGAGCGAGGCGCTCCAGCATGCTTGGCGCGAATACTAGCGACAGTGACATCGTTGAGATCTTCGTCATCAAGTTTGCCGCTGGTATCCATGAGGAAGTCGAGAACTTCTAATTCATAATCAGTAACCCAATCACGTCCACCTCGACCCTCTACACCAAGCATCTCACCACGTGGACCTGCTGCTTGTCCACGATTCTGGGACTCAGTTGCTGCTTCGCGCAAACCGATATACGCCTGATCCTGCTCTTCCTGAGTGAACCAGTTCTTACGGAACTTAAACGCAATACGGCGCTCATCTGCGCCTACATCACAATCACTGCATTCCCGATCGCACTCTGTCTTGGTATCCAGACCACAATCAGGTTCCATGTAACAGTCAGTATCCTCCTCGACGAGAATATCATAATGACTCTCATCAAGATACTGACCCAGCAGATACTCGCAATCTAACTTAGTATCTGCAACAATAACCTTTACCATATTAAACAACTCCTTTAGTTACCTTACGAGTATATGTAGGCAACTTTTTTTCTGCATATTCTAACCAACGCTGGTAGAGTCCGACCTCGCGCCCATACGCCTCGATCTCCCATGGACAATCCCAATACGGATCCTCTTTCTTCTTCGGATTCCAGAACTCACCCTTCCACCGAGTCGCGATACGAATACCCTTGCCGCCACGTGCCATCGTCAGTTCCTTACCAAGTTCGTTCTTCGCATACTGCTTGACGTGCACCATCTCGTGCGCCAACGTCTTCATCATATCCTCATCATCTGCATTTCCGCGCAGCGTTATCGTAAACCATCGCGGATTACGACACTCTTCCTCCGACACACACTCCCCCTGCACATCCAGTTTGCGGTTACGCTCGATATCCAGAGTCAGGTTTCGAACCATACGAGGATCCATCAGTTGCGCAGCAAAGAACTCCGCTGCAGTCTCTACCTCGTGCCGCTCACGCTTATTAAACCCAGTAAGATTCAAAAACATCTTATCGCTTCCCACGAATCAACTTCCACACGATATAAAGTGCCACTGCCCCTAGAATGTAAGGGAAAAGAATCGGAATAGCAAAGAGAGTCATCACGATCAGTGGAAAGATAATCACTGAAAAAATGACCCATGCTACTACTGCTGCGAGAAGTAAACCGAACATGATAACCTTTCTTTCTTATGCACTCATTATACTAAAAAACAGCATGAATGTCAAGCCTCTTTGAAACATAATCATGCTTCCTTAGTATCCGCGAAACCCTTTTTCACTTCACGTCTACGACTCGCCTGAGCACGCTTTACTTCCTTATGAGAGAGACCCATACCACTGGACCACTCATACTCGTCAAGGTATACGACTCGTCCTGTAGGATCAATGTACTCATAGTAGAAATAGTGTGCGATCTTTTTCGATGCGACCTTTGGAAACTCTTGTTGGCCGGCCGCAATTTTTTTTCTGGGCATATATGGAAACTTTTCTGGAGAGAGGGGGAAGGTAAATGGATGCGAGGTAAAGTGTGGGTGGAGACAGGTAGGTCGCTAAACCCCCATGGCCATCGGGGGACCCTTTTTCAGAATCCATAGCTCAGATTTTCACATCTTAACTACATCCCATTAGGCAACATTAGATCCCACGAGATCCCCGCAACTCGCGAGGCACACGCATCAGTCGACCCACATCCTCATCCAGGAAGTCACCAGAGGCACTCCAGACACGAAATGCAACACATTCAGTCATGGACACACCACACGCATCTACACGTGGACATCCTTCACAGGGAACTTCACGGACATTCTCAGGGATAGGAAGTAGGATCTTTGAGTGCTGGCACGGATCCATGTTATAATACTGATCAAAACCAATCATATCCATTATGCATTTCCCTTCCGAAAGTTAACACGGTCTTCGATCTCTTTGCGGACCATAGGGTAGCGCGCCATCAGAGAGAGCAGTGTAGCCTCAAAATATCCAGCAGCATATGCCATACGAGCATTACCAATGTCCTGAGGAATAGCATCATTCACGAGGAACTGAGTAAGATCGGCATCAGTCATGGTGGTAACAGTAGTAGCAGTATCAGGCATCGCAGTTTCCTTCTTTTCAAAATCCCGTTCCATCGAGTTGATGATCAACCGTTCCAATTCAAATTCACAAGCGTAATCCATTATTACATGCTCCAGTAGGTTTCAGAGGAAGGCGAGCAGTAGTAGGGAGTATCAACCGACTCCATAAACTTCTCACCAGTCATCAGGTTGGTACGCTCGACGTAGGTATTAGCAGCGAGGTAGGCAGCCTCTGCCTTAGCATCACGCTTCAGACGGTGGGCATTGACCAGTTCCGAACCATTCTTCATCACCAGGTAGACACCGTTCATCTTTTCAACCGTAAACATAATCAACTTCCTTTTTGTTTCACTTCAAACTATAATTCATTCTACCCTAAAACGTGGAGAATGTCAAGCCCCCAAATTCGTTTTTTTATGAATAAAGTTCGATTAGTCGGTCCCAATTGATGTTATAGGGAAGGTTAAGGGCCTGAAACTCCTTGAGTTGTGCTACCTTGTCTTCGGCCTGCTGAAAAATCTTATAAACGTCTTGAAGGGTATAAACGTAATTCATTATATTAGCCTTTTCATCATTAACGACATAGTCTATTATGCCCGAAAATGGCACAATTGTCAAGGGAAATCGTCGCTGTGGGTGAGTGAAAATTTAAATCAGTAGCGGGTGTGTGATCGGAAGATCGGTGCAAGACCATTAACTACAACCTCAACACGCCTCTGCAGCGCTTCCACAGTCCACCTAATTCAAGAACAGTATAAACCGTGCAGAACACTAAAAGTTAGCGAAAAGTACTAACATTGCATTACTCATACAATGCATCTCCATAGATATGCTTTATTTGGGATACTGATGGACGAGCGATACTACCATGTAGCATATTGACATGGACTGCTACAGGGTCTTTTAATGCATCTATTACCTTCTGCATCTCTTTCTCGAGAGTATAGACATAATCTGCTAGGACAGAGGTGTCATGATCGTGTTCTTCGACTTGAATAATATGCGGTAATTCTTTTCTTTTTTTCTCCGCACGATCCAGTGCCTGCTGTATACGTTCAGTTCTCATGCCAGATTCCATCCTTCCTTTGTGTATATCTCCAGAGATCCATCACTGTGCCGTAGTCTCCAGTCTCCGACTTTGGGTATATGGTCGCGGAACAGGAGATTTAATGCCTCATCCTTTTGCCTTTGTTCCTGTTGGTCGACCCATTCTTGGAGTTCTGGTGCCATATATTACATCACTGCAATTAACACAATCAGCAATAGACCTACTGCAGTCCATTCCAATGCAGTATAGTTCTTAGTCCATTCATACAGTTTTTCATTCCATTTCACTTACATTTATCCTTTTCGAAAAACATTTCTACTATTTCTTCAAATGATTTGCCCGTGGATCGAGTCTTAGCATTATCATTAAACTTACCTCGATACCTATATGGATTCTTATTATCCCATCCAGGAGCACCGAAGTTACCACTCATGTTGATTTACTCACGGTTTTCTTGATACCGTCGAAATATGCTACCTGTATATTATAGGGTTCATACGCACGAGATTTGTAGGCATTGTAGATGCCCAGTTTCAATGTGTTGGAGTAATCAGTGGTGGGGATGGTGGCGCGATATTCTTCTACCACCAGACTGCCATTGAGATATACGCGCAGGTATCCATTGCTCTGTGGAGTTGAGTATACTTCGAAACGGACGTTGTTCCACTTATCATACACGGATGGAGCGATTACGTATTGCTGCTTAATATCCCAGGAGAAGTCAACGTGGGTGCGGACCAGTAGTTCGCCGTTCTGTCCGACTTCGAGATATGCCAGTGCACCGTAGTTATGCTGATACTTGAAGTTGATCTGTGTCAGAAACAGAGCATTTCCTCCCTTCGGGCGAAATCCCTCCTGGTATGGAATGAAGAAGTTTTCATCCCATGTTATGATGTTTCCGTTGGTGGATCCTGTGTCCTGCTCGTTGATTTCGTAGCGATTGCGATCGTTGCCTGCATCATCCCAGGTAGCGCTGGCATTGGTATCCTCTGGACGGACTTCGAAACGGACGGAGTGTTCGCCATCAAATACTGGTTGGGTATCATCGTCCACGATCAGCAATCCGTGCGCTGCAGCACGAATCGGTTGTGATACTACGAAAGTCAGATTGCCGAACACGTCAGGATCCTGCTGCAGTGGCATGCCAGCAGGTGTAGTAATGAAATCAAACCGAGGACTCTCGGCAGGTTTCGCTACGGAATAATCTGCCAGGATTGCATCAAAATCGATGTCAACGGGAGTCGTGTTCCACGTGACAAATACATCACCAAAAATCATGATCAATACTCCCGAACGGACTGGATGCCCTTGATATGCGGAGAGTTCATTGAAGTTGTCCTGCGATACGTGCTTCCACTTCGTCAAAGTGGATCGGCGCAAAGTCAGTCTGCTCAACACAAACACACAAATAGCGAGGATCGATTTGATTGCTCGAAACTACATTACGGTATTCTTTACCACCGAACACAGTTGAAGTGATTACATCTACATTTCGCATTACCAGATTAGCATGCAGGTGACCGTGAACGTTTACCTTGAAACGCTCGGATACACAGTCAGGATGCAGCGGGATATGGGAGAAGATAAACTTGTCCACAAACACACGCACACCATGGATCTGCTCGAATCCTACATCACGGTAGTCTTCATCGCGGAAGATGTCATGGTTGCCACGGATCAGAATCTTGCGACCGTTCAGACGCTTGATCAGCGGCAGAGACTTGCGATTGATGACCACATCACCCAGATGGTAGACAGTATCATGCGGTTGGACCTTAGCATTCCAACGCTCGATCATCGTCTCGTCCATCTCTTCAGTTGAAGTGAATGGACGCAGAGGACTACCATCTGCCAGCGTAAACTTCTGCCACGAGTTGGTGTGCCCAAAATGCGTGTCAGATATGACGAATCGATTTACAAACTTACTCATTAATATTCCCGAACCGTCTGAATGTCTTTGAGATAGGGCGACACCTGCTTGGCAGAGTAGGACTTGCCATTCATATCAAAGTGCCAGCGACCGTTCTCGTGGCGCAGATTAAACTCATCCTTGTGACGATACGGCGAGAGACCAGCAGTCCACGGATAACCAGTTTCAAGTTCAAATGCACCACCCGAGAGATTCACAACAACCATTATACAAAATCCTTCATAATTTCTTCAACGGTCTTATCATCATCAAGACCATAGTAAAGAGCGGTATAGAGACGAGCGGCACGACCTTTAGCAGAACCGAGACAATGGCGGCGAGTAGAAGGAAGCAAACCCCAAAAAAGGTCGTGGCGAACGTAATCAACGATATCATTATCAAAACTGGTCATCAGGTCACCTTTCTTTATCATATATTCATTCTACCTGAAAATACGATAAATGTCAAGCCCCTATTTTCCATCATCCATCTGTTGCTGCATAGAATGGAAATATCCCTCTGAATATGCAGTGCGCAACCATTCTTCAATTTGAGGCAGCAAGGACTTGTCGTTGGAGTATCTGTCTAACAGATCTATAAAACGATGGTATCGAATGTCATAATCGTAACCATCCTCGCCGAAATCGTGTTCGCCTTCATACCAGTCTTCAAACGTTGCCACGGATCTTACTCACACCCCACTTGATAACATCGATAGTCAGAAACACAACAAAGAACACCAGCAACCATGCAGTTGCTGCTCCCCTGAGATATTCACCCCAGACCAGCAGATGCACCAGTGCTGCACCAATCATAGCGAGCGATGCTGCGATAAAATTAGACCAGATAGACTTCAAAATATTCATGGTATTACTCTCCGAATTAAATTACGATTTTGGTATATGTCTTTTGTCATGATCTCATACTCATCCTCATCTAGGACTTGACGATAGATCATAAGACCCTGCGTGACAAGAATGGCAGCGAGTTCGAGGGGACCAAATCCATCCTCGATGTAACGCTCCATATCCAGTTGTACCTGCGTGCGCAGATTTTGCAATTTGTCGATATCAGTCATTATAATACTTCATTCCAGAGATAGGGGAGTAGGAGGCGAACAACTTGTTGTCCTTGTTCACAGTGCATTCGAACCCAGTCTGCCGAGCAACAATCAGCGCATCAGTCTGGTTGACACCACGGTAGTAGACAGCACCAAAGTTGGTAGTGATAACTTCAAAAACAGGCGACATATCAAGATCCTTTCTCATCATATTACCACTCTACTATAAAATCGCAGAAATGTCAAGCCCCTAAATTAGTGGAATCGTTTTATCGTGCGTTTTCCACTGTTCCTTGCCATCCTTGTCAGTGCGCACCAGGAACTTATCCTGTGCCTTGACAATCACGCGACCAGACTCCTCGTCGTGCCAGTATTCAATGATCTCTTCGCGAATCTTCTTCATCGCTTGTTCTTTCTCTGCTGTTCAATGAAATCTTTGGTGCCCACCCATGTGTAGGAACGGTAGCGCATCTTGTGGTTTGCCTCGTCGCGGATCTTGGTGAACACGATATGACCGTCTGCTACCATCTTCTTCGCCAGTTCTTCTGCCAGTTGCTTCTTGAACATGGTTTCCATCTCATCTTGCTTGAGACCAGAACCATTTAATGCATCTATGTCATAGTCAATTTCGTATTGAAGCAGTTCGCCTGGAAGATTATACGAGATTGTGCCAGCAGTGTTGCCTGTGATGGTGTTGCTGGCATCGTATGGAATACGAAGACTGTCCCAGTCCAGTGGTCTGAAATTGCTATTATCAATAATTGCCACTATTCTTCAATCCATTCAATCTGATGACTGGCAACCACCCTGCTATGGATGTTGCCATCGTCATCTTCCAATACCATATTTACTGCGGTAGATTCCTTGCGCGACTCTGCTGAGTGCACAAAATATACCTTACCAGCATCACGCCATTCGTCGGAGTTAATTCTGCATCTCATGTGTTACCTCTAACTAACAGTAAATCCATTCAACATCACGGGCAGCGACTATGGTGCTGAATACATTACCATCCTCATCTTCTAATGTTATGTTTATTACGATATCTCCCATTTCACGACTGTATGTGTGAAATTCGTAAACTTTACCTATGTGTTCCGGAGTGTGAATCCGACATTTCATCTACTGCCTCTGTATCTACGATGTGGAGCAATTGCGGTGCAGTCGACGCAAAGAATGCACGATTAAACTGCTTGTTGATTGCACTGTAGTCATCCGATGTCTGTCGGACAACATATTCGGTCTTGCTGTCATCAGTCCAGCGACGGAGTTCGTATCGCGCCATTATGCATATACTCCCAGTTCTTCCTCCAGTCGGTCAAGAATCCACTGGTCAGGATCGCCAGTACGTGCTTTAGCAACGCCATATGGCATCTCAGGCATGTAATAGTCGAACAACTTATCATAGTAACCACTGTTAAAGATATCTGCGTCACCACAGATCATCGATATGGCAACAGGACGGGGAACAATATCAAAAACGCTATTCATATTCAACTCCTTTATCGTATATTCACTCTACTATAAAACTTGGAAAATGTCAAGCCCTTTCGTAATCCCACTTCCAAGTTTTTCCATCTTCCAATCCAAGTTCTTCGCACAACTCATCAGTGAATGTGCCATCGATACGCAATGTGTATCGGAATACAGGTTCAGGATCTACACCATGGTAGTCTCTGTTGTTGAAGAAATAGGATCGAGATCCCTCTGGCAGATATGCCTTCTCTTTCTTGATCTCATCCCACACGAAAGATGGGCGCCAACCAGATGAGAAAAACAGGTTCATGTTGTGATCACTATGTTCTGCTACAAATGCGTCTCTGTGGATCGCAACCCCAGCATTGGGGTATGTAGTGAAAAACATCACTCGGCCAATCGTTTTAAATGGCAGCGTATTAATATATTGCTGCAGTAATGGAAAATTGCTTGCAGCGTCTGTCCAGGTATTATTTTCTTCCGTTTTAGTAAAGAATCCAGACTTTTTCAGATAGAGTGCAAAGAACCATGGAATTACTGCTCCCATGGCGAAATAGGCATATCTGTAGATTGCAGAGTATTTTTGGTCATCGGGTAATGTGTCGAGCATTTCCTCGATTGCTTTACGATGATGAGAGTCTGCTGGTAAATTCTTTACCATCTCAGAGTAGCAGTCGTGTCCACCAAAACGAGCAACTTCTTCTGGTGGCAAACCACCATATACCATACCCATCTTGTAGTGCTCCTCGGACAGAGCAATACCTTTGCAGCATTCAATGTGTAGTTGTTCGTCCAGAGAATGATCAATATACTTGTCCATTGAAATGATGGGGTATCTGTTTCTACCAACACCCTTCACACCATATTCTTGGTATGGGAATGTGGAGAACTGATGCCCACCAATCGTTTCAACAGTATACTCTTGATCCCTCATTCGGCAGACAAACCATCTTCCTGCCATGCATATACAGCATCCCAGATGTTTTCATGGAGCAGTTCGAAATATTCTTCGCTGTCCTCATCCAGTTGCTTGAGTTCTGGAATAGCATCGGCAACCATCTCAACGAGAGTATCGTATGAGATCGTATCGCCGACATCGCCGAAACGATCGTAGCGATGGTAACCAACAAAGTTGGGCATCTCATCTTCGTAGGTGACAGTGATGGTGGCATTCTCATCAAGAGCAATAACCTGCTCTGCCATCCATTCAACAAACTTATCAGGCCAGTCCCAAGCAGAAACCAGAGTGAAGTTGTTGTCCCAAATATCGTCAGCATAGCACCACTTGCTACCAACGTTCTCGATCCACCAGTCATAGGTGACTTCTTCGGCATCGACACCGAACAACTTCCAGACCATCTTGTAGTCGCCATTGTCCATCTGTTCGATTGCTTCGCGCCACTGATCAACAATAACCTGTGCCTTTTCGTTGCAATCAATCGTGACGCGAGTAGTAACATGATTTGCCATACAGACTTCCTTTCAAATTATAGATTCATTCTACCTGATTTTTCTATAAATGTCAAGCCCTTTTATTCGTCCAACCACGACTCCAGAATTTATCTAGTCGACTGACTATCGGTTGTCCGATATAATTGGGATTCTGAATTAGATGCTTGTTCTTGATGGCATCATACTGCGCACGAGAGATAAAATATTGCTGCGTCTTCATATCAAAATATGGCATGCAGTGAACGAAGTCGAATCCATTTTGACGAGTTGTTTTGTCTGCATTCACGATAATCTGCAGACCATTCTTAAATGTTATTGCCGACTCGGTAACATAGATACCAGGAACCAGCGTACTACGAGTGCGATAGTTCGGATTGATTTCGAGAATCTGTTCGTAGATATTTTCATCGTTGTTTAATACGCGATTCAGGAAATTTTCTGACTTGGTGCCATTCTCGAGATATACATCCCAGTCGTTTGGAGTTTCACCATGAAATAGCGATGCGGATGCACCACCAGTTAGAACACAACCTTCGAGGTATTGGTAGTAACTGGATGGCAGATCAGCAAACAGATTGCGCAGTTGAGTTCGAATGACAATCTTGACCGCTTCGATCTCGGCACGTTCTACATCATTAAAAACATCGGTATTCACGATGAAACTCCAATTAGTTATACGTCTCGCTCGACAGCGTAGATGTCAGAGCGAATTGCCTTGTAGTGACGATCAAGAACATTCTTGATCGCTTCCTTTTGCTTCGGCGTAGCACCCTTGGTATCGACATACAGATTGGCAGAGAGTGACATCTCACCTGCTTCTGTTTCCATGTCAGATGTCATGTCATTATAAAAGATATGTGTATTGATAATCATTTTTCAAGTTCCTTCAATTTTTCATAGATTTCCACTGCATCAAGCAACTTTAAAAACAGCGACGCAAAGAAACCGAAGAACATCCACTGATAGAAGATAGTCTCTCCGATATGCTCTCCGTTGATAAAGAATTTTGCAGCAGCGAGTGTCAACGCGAGGATGAAACCACGGATGACATTGATTAATATAAAATTAAGAATTAGCACGGAGTCGTTCGATTTCATCTTTTAATTTCAGTTTGCGTCGTTTTACTGTTTGAACCAACCACTCAGGAGTCTGTGGTCGCTTGTAACAATTTTGGAGGATTTCTTCTTGTTCAGCGTGTTTACGTTCTAGTGCCTCAATATGAGATTGCATACTTTCTGTCATCGGTATCTCCTGTCAACAGTCGATGGAATTTTTGCACGTGCTTGCACCTGCCATGAAACGAGAATCCAGGGCAATCGCACTTCCAACCACGATCGGTCAGTTCGCTGTGGTAGTCCTTACCCATACAGTTGGTATAGGTCCAGACGAAACCAGTGTAGAATGATTTCTTGTAGTTGTAACCAGGGATCTTGAGAACCTTGTCCCACTTAGATCGGCGGATTTTCGGATTTCTTCTATCGCTCATATTCTCATTCTACTCGATATCGAGCAAAATGTCAAGCTTAATAATAGTCTTTGTATTGTTTTCTGATGCTGCCGAAGTCTTTTTCTTTTTCGACATCATCGATGAACGCACCGATAGCATCTTTCCATTCTCTCTTGTCCATGATAGATGTTAGAATGTTTTTGGAGATAATTTGAAGGACAGATCCGAGGGCAATTAGTTCTTCCTCGTCGTCGCAGTATTGTATAGTTTCTTTGATGTAACTATCAACATCTTCCATGAGAGACATGCGCTTTTGTTGTCTCTCAGAGAATGTCAATCGACGTTGTGGATCATAAGTAGGTTCAATCATAAACCTATTTATTGTAATCTATGACGTTCACAAACTGCAGTTTCTGCTCTTCATCCCAGTCCATCAGATAGTTGTTGTCCTCGTCGAACAGGCGCAGATATTCTGCGCGATCGATCTCACGAGCAGATATGATCATCTCGTCAACATGGTGCTGCGAAAACTCCGCCAGTTCTCCACTGTTGTTCATCGTGACCTCATCCTTGGCATGTTCCGCATTGTCTGCCTCGATGACATAACGCATGCGGAACATGCTGATAGTTTCTACGAGATACTTACCCATCGATGCGACCCAGTCGATGCAGCAGGTTAGCAATAGTAGAAACGTCAGGATGTGGATCTCGTTCACTGTCCTGTGTGCGGATACACTCTACCAGATAAGAATGCAGAGCACGCTTGATCACGGGAATATCAGAGGGTGCGAATACACCACCCTTGGCAGTCTTTGGTTCACTCACCGTAAAGTTCCTTCACTTGTTCAGGAGTACCATACCATTTCAGAACAACATCAAGCGCATCAATATGGCGCTGGATTTCAGCATCGTCGTCCTCAGGATCATCCCATACAAAAACGGAATTGTTCTGCCCAAGATCATCTAGAAAACGCTGGCGACAATCCTTCAGATTGTCAAACGTGATCTTGTCCGACATATCGTAATCAATTTCAATAGTAAACTTAGTCATTAGTCCCATAATCCTCTAAAGTAGACACCAAACAGTCGGGTGCCATTGTCAATACGCTTGTTATATGCCTTCCAACCTTTAACGTCGAGAGTTCCATCTTGGAAGTAAACAGCATCGCTGTTATCATCCACAATCTGTTCAAATGCCCAGATCATTTCATCCAGCACCCAGTCCCAACGCTCGTGCCACAGACCATCAGTCTCGTAGTCCTGTTTGGCAGGTTTTACGGTCGATCGCAGATGTTTCGGCACATCCTTATCATCTACGGCAGGAGAACCATGCTTGGTTGCCTTCAGTTGCTTGAGCATCGGCAGAATGATAATAGCGAGAGTGTGGTCCATGCCCCAAGTGTCATACTTATCGATACGAACCTTTTCCGTGCGCCTCTTCTTGCTATCAATCCAGTAGAGAAGATTGCCAATAAAAGTTTCGCTAATCTTTTCTCCCAGATCGAAGACGGCATCACTATCCTTGTTTTTCCAGAACAGGATCTTTTCTGCCAGTTGGTATGGACCAAAGTATTCTCTGTATGGTCCCATCTTCACATACATGACTACTTACCTACAAATCTACTCAGACCATCATCATTCCCAAAGTCGAGAGGGAAGTCGAGATCACGAGTTGCCTTTACGATTTTGGTGATACCATACACTGCCAGAGCAGCGACACCAAAAACTGCCACGAATGGCAGTGCCTCAATTGTTTTTTGCTTTACATTCTTCACGGCCACATCTCCTTGTCCTGTAGCATTTCATCTCGTTCTTCTGGTGTAATGTCATTGGTCGACAGAAGATAATACGTTGCTACCAAAATTGCTGCAATCACTACCAACAACATCAGTCCACCACCTTCTTATATCGATTGTAACTACCATCTGCCTCAATAATCATCAACTCATCAAGATCAGGATTGTATGCCATCACACGCTGTTCGCCTTCAGCAATAATGCATTCTCGCTCGCGCAACTTGCGCATCACGGCATTGGCGATGCCCCACTTATTGCGCTTGTTGTCAAGACCCCATTGGACTGCATCAGCGCATTCGTTGTAGATATCGTCAGCAATCGACCAAGACAAATCCAACGCAGCAGACAGATCGCCAACTCGACGAAGATACTCTTGACCACCATCTACTGCGATGGTTCCGCAAGTGCACTGAACATAGTCGTGTCGATGCTTGGATACAATGGTATCACCACAATTCAAACACGACACTGCATTCTGAACGATCAATTTAACTTCCCATCATAAGTTCGCAACCACGGTTGCCCAAACACAAATTTGGACTCGAGTTCATCAGCAACCTTGTGCCAATATTCCTTCGCCCACTCGCTCTTTGCATTGTACGCTGTTTCGCGACATTTGTCAATAGAATTTAGACGATCAGCAAAATTTTTCATTAGAATTCTCCATAAGACCAAGATACAAGACTATAACGAACGCCAGACTCAACAGGATCCACCTTATGTTGCACATATGAGGGGAACAAAATCACATCGCCTTTGTTGTAAGGGAAACTATATCGTTGTCCCATGTACCACAGAGCAAGTTTACCACCAGTGAATTCATCATTCAGTAAAGTCACGCAAGTCATCTTGCGTATAGGTTTTTTATCCAGATCGTTTACGTCTGCCTTCCAGATAATGTCACTGTGCGCATCAAACTTACCGTCCACATCATACTGCACAAAATGATTCTCGTGTGAATATTTCGAGATGTTCATCTTGAAGTAATTTTCATTCGCATACCTACACACCTCACGAACTTTCTCGACTACAGGATTGGTCGGACTCACGTTTGCTTGTGTTGAGTAGCGAAAATTTTTGTCATATCCTTCGTTGTTTGAGCGGACGATACCACTGTCCATCAACTCTTTTTCTTTTTGGTTGTCCACGAACCAAGATAGATCATCGAAAACATTTTGAAATAACAATGCATTCTGGAGAGTTTTATACTGCATAACGATAACCAAATTTCTCTATGTCTTCCTTGTAGTATTCTCCGACTACATCGATGAGTTGTTTAGAAGTGTAATATTCCGTATAATGTTTTCTGTTGGTGCTGTTCATACGTCCCAGTGGTTCGAAACAAAGTAGTTTGAGTTGAACCAGTTTGAAATCCTCGATGAGATTTTCAAATCGCATAACATAATCTACATCTTTCGCCATACTATTCTGGACATAGCAGGTGCTATATTGACCGCCATGCATTCCTTCATATTCACCAGCGAAATATCGTAGCGTATACTCTTCGAACGATGTGTCGATCCTACCAAGTTTGTCGTGCCAGTAGCACCACCAACTCACCCAACGATCCCAAGGATTGCGGACAACACAAAAAGACCAACCAGTATATTTAATACTTGGAGGCAGTATATGTTGCGGTTCAATGTGCCTAGAACCAGGTATATTTGTCAAAAACCATGTGTTTATAGAACTTCCTGCTGCTTTCGGATTATGAAAAAAAACTACATCCTGATCTTCGGCGCGAATCATTTTCGGTGCACCAGATACAGAGTAACACCTGCCTCGTGGAACATCTGCTTGGTAATATCCCAGTTGAATGTATCCTCACGATCGGGATGGTAACTCACAACCTTTGTGATACCACGTTGAATAATGCTTTTGGCACACTCATTACACGGGAGCAGAGGGACATACAGCGTACATCCCTCAACACTCATAGGTGAATTGTCCAACGCATTACGTTCTGCGTGAGCCACAAATAGATGCTTCGTAGGACGGTCTTCATATCTTTCTACCTTGTCTGCAACACCACGGGGGAAACCATTATAACCAATAGAGATGATGCGATTACGGTCATCTGCAATGACTGCACCCAACTTGGTGCGAGGGTCATATGACCACGTACCGATGTGCTCCGCGAGATCGAGGAAACGTTCAGTCCATTTAGTCATAGGCAACACCATCATCCTGTTTGCGACCCATGTAGTGGTCGTCGCTGACACAATGGAACTGTGCCTTCATCTGCGTATTTATGATGGTCTTGGTGTAGTCAGCAGCAAACTGCTCACACTGCGCACGACCAGCAGTCTCGAAGATGTCCTTCGCCTGGAATTCACCATTGACGTCGAAGAGGAAAACGATCAACCAGAACTTCACTTCACAACTCCATACAGCAGGATAGCAACGATGAAACCATTGACAGTAAGCAGTGCCTTATCGTTCATCTTGATCGCGGCATAACCCCAGATGCCAGCACCGATGATCGACAGGATCAGGTCAGCGGTATGCAGTTCGAAAGCACGACAAGTCGCAGCGAGGATAACACACAGAGTTCCGACCCACTTCAAGATTTCCATAATCACTTCCTTTTTCATCATATATTCATTCTACTCTATTTTCGGGTAAATGTCAAGCCCTTAAATAGCAGTAAAACCAAAAGAAGCGCAACGGAAACGCTCACCATCAATTTCAAGGATGTCACCAACCGACATCGACGAGCAAGGACCGAG
>JACCDM010042420.1_pt1 | contig 165634 bp, 160 predicted proteins | sample 7445851 | NCBI WGS metagenome assembly JACCDM01 (sample SAMN15323438, study PRJNA562643) | freshwater metagenome | isolation source: river surface water | place: USA:Blue River Watershed | collected 2017-08-16
ACAAAAAACTTGCTTGAGTTGATGGGGCGACAAAAATGAAATTACTGAAATCGGGAGTGAATAAAATGCTTGTCGTTGATACCGCTACCCAAAAACAAAACCGGCAGACAACAACCGGACACAACACCTAAAACGACGTGTTGAAAAGCTGTTGACAATCTTTTGCCAACCTTCCTTTTCAAGCGATAAGATTCATATAAAACAATATTAATCCTTTTAAAACCTTTTAATTTTCATATATCTTCATTACTTTTCACCCATGAGCAACCAACAATCCGCTGAAAATGTATTACCCTATGATGGCATCGCAAGATATGATGGAAAGTTGTTCGACCCAAAAATCGCTCATGAATTGCTTACGCGTTTGTTGAAGAACATCCATTGGCAACACGATGAATTGGTGATGTTCGGTAAAAAAATTACGACAAAAAGAAAAATGGCTTGGTATGGTGATCAAGCTTTTGAATATACCTATTCAAAAGTGACCAAAAAGGCACATTTATGGACAGATGACCTGCTGCAAATTAAAAATAAAGTTGAAGCGCATACTGGAGAAAAATTCAATGCTTGTTTATTGAATTTATATCATGATGGAAACGAAGGAATGTCGTGGCACGCTGATAACGAAAAGGAATTGCTGAAAAATGGTGCCATTGCTTCCATTAGTTTTGGTGCCGAACGAAAATTTGTATTTAAACACCGAACGACCAAAGAAAAAGTAGAGCTTGTATTAGAATCAGGCAGTGTATTGGTCATGAAAGGAGAAATTCAAGAGCATTGGTTACATGCTTTACCCATCCAAAAAAAATGCAAAGCGTTACGAATCAATTTAACTTTTCGAACGATAAACATCCTATGATATGAAAAAAAAGATGAAGTTTACTATAGGCATTATCCTGTCTTTATGGCTAATCGGGTCTTGTGCCAGCGTTCCCAAAAACGTTGAAGGGGTCAATAATTTTAGCAAGGAAAAATATTTAGGGATGTGGTATGAAATCGCTCGATTTGACTTTAAATTTGAAAAACACTTGATCCATACTAGCGCTCAATATTCCCTTAAATCAAATGGCGATATTAAGGTGTTGAATCAGGGTTACGACACCCTCCACAAGAAATGGAAACAAGCAATTGGCAAAGCGAAATTTGTTGGAAATGATCAAGAAGCGAATTTAAAAGTTTCTTTCTTCGGTCCGTTTTATGGTGGTTATCATGTCATTGCTTTAGATCCAAACTACCAATATGCTTGAGTGGCGGGTAGTAATCAAAATTACCTTTGGATCCTTGCGCGAACGAAATCAATTCCTGAAAACGTGAAAACGGATTTCCTCACTATAGCCAAGGAGAAAGGATTTGACGTCTCTAAACTCATTTGGGTAAAGCACGATTAAGCCCTTGACTATAATTATTCCCATCGACAAATCGAGACTTAAAGAAGCTAAAATCTTTCTTTTTTGTATCTTTGCATCCGGAATTGAAGAAAATCGAATACAAGCATCAAACAGCGTTTAATCAGGTGGATCAGCTCAAAAAGCAACATACGTATTGGACAATTTGTTCGGATTGTCAAGGAAATGGTAAAATAAACCAGCGTGCCAGTAAATCCAAACGACTACATTACCAACGAGCGCTTGAAGCCTATGAAAAATCAAATGGATCAGGAGTTCCTCCAAAACGACCCATTACGCCACAATTAACTTGTCCCAATTGTAAAGGTTCAGGACTAACAAGTGCCGATCATTTTCCCGTTCCAGATACAAAAAACCTTCCACAAATCGCTATTGTAGGAGGAGGAATTGGAGGGGTCGCTCTGGCCGTTGCATGCCTGCATCGCGGCATTCCTTTTACCTTATTCGAACGAGATCGACAATTTAACGCAAGATCTCAGGGCTATGGACTCACCCTTCAACAAGCCAGTAAAGCCATCAAAGGTTTTGGATTATTTGAATTGAAAGAAGGCGTTCATTCCACGAAACATGTAGTTCAAGATACTACAGGAAAGGTCATTGTTGAATGGGGAATGCGAACCAGCACTAAAGCCGATGATGCCGCCCCCCCAAAGCGAACCAATGTTCACATCCCAAGACAAGCCCTTCGGATGGCACTCATGGAGCAATTAGGTGAAACCGAATTCATTAAATGGAATCATCAATTCATCAATTTCGAATCTTCAAACAGTGGTTTACAGCTTCATTTTCTTGTCGATGGTAAACCGGTGACCCACCAAGCCGATTTAATCGTAGGTGCAGACGGCATCCGAAGTAGTGTACGCAATCTAATCCTCAACCCTACTCAAACACCCCTGAAATATTTGGGTTGTATGGTCATTTTAGGTATTTGTCCTCTAGCTGCATTGAATGGGTTACAACATGAATTATTGGATACTGAAACGGTATTTCAAACCGTAAATGGATTTGAACGAATCTACATGATGCCCTTCACCAAAGATACAATCATGTGGCAATTCAGTTTTCCCATTGATGAAGCCTCTGCTAAAGCAATCAGTGAGGGAGGAAGTTCATCCTTAAAAAGAGAAACCCTTAAAAGAACGAAATGGCACTGCCCTATTCCTCAAATTGTTGAAGCAACTTTGGAAGATCAAATTACAGGCTACCCAGCATATGATCGCGATCTACTTACACCCAACCTATTGACAGACGCTGGACCAGTTACCCTAATCGGCGACGCAGCGCATCCCATGAGCCCATTTAAAGGTCAGGGTGCTAACCAAGCTTTGTTAGATGCTTTGTCCCTTGCAAGGGGTATCATAAAAGGATGCAGACCAAATTCAGATTGGAAATCGCAAGGCATTCGAAAAAGTGTATTAACGACATTCGAAAAAGAGATGCTGCATAGAAGTGCTTCAAAAGTTAAAGATTCTGCTGAAGCATGCGAATTATTGCATTCAAAAGCGGTTCTCAGAGAAGGTGTACTGGTAAAAGGACGAAGTTTGAAATAAATGGTTTTCAACATTTTTTTACTGGATTTTTTAAATCCAAAAAAAATACCTTAAATTTGGTAGACCTTAAACCTAATCCTAACCCATGATCGCAGATCAAAAAAAATTACCTTCGAGTTTAATTGTCCTATTTATACTTACTTTATTAGGAAATCTTTGGATTTTAATAAAAAGTTTTATTTTATTCCTCAATATTGAAGTCGAAAATCAGCAAGCTCAACAGGTCATCGAATTCATCTATATCCTCAAATTTACGGCTTGTTTCGGAACTATTTTAGGAGCTTCCTTAATGTTATTTCAAAAGATGAAAGGATATTATCTTTATTTATTCTCAAATATTTTATATATCCTACTGGTTATCGTTTTTGTATTTTTCAGCTTTCTAATTCCTTATATTTTTATCGTAGGCTTCCTGCATATTTTTTATGTCTTACCGCCCATTTTATTCATCATTCTTTATTCTGTCAATATCAAACATTTAAATTAAAAAACCTATGGAAAATTATCTAGACAATCATTATATCCATCGCAGCAATTGGCTTCGTGCAGCTGTTTTAGGTGCTAATGATGGTATTCTTTCCACAGCTAGTATAGCAATCGGGGTGGCAGCTGCTTCAACTAGCTCCGAACCAGTTGTACTGGCAACGTTAGCGGGATTAGTAGCTGGAGCACTCTCCATGGCTGCAGGAGAATTTGTTTCCGTTAGCTCTCAAACCGATGTAGAACAAGCGGATATTGAACGTGAAAAAATAGAATTGGCCACCATGCCAGACCTTGAATTACAGCGACTTGCAGAAATCTATGAAGAAAGAGGATTAAAAAAGGAAACTGCATTGCTTGTCGCTAAAGAACTTACGGAAGTTGATGCACTCGAAGCTCATATTCGGGACGAATTAGGAATCAATGATATCAGTCAAGCAAAACCATTACAAGCTGCCTTTGCATCAGGGGCTGCTTTTACAATTGGTGGATTACTTCCCTTCTTGGTCACCTTAATGATTCCGGTCAAGTATTTAGAATTCTCACTTTATGGGTTTGCCATTCTTTTCTTGATTTTATTGGGAATTATTGCGGCAAAAACGGGTGGTTCTAGTGTTCTAAAAGCAGTAGTTAGAATAACCATTTGGGGGACAATTGCTATGGGACTTTCAGCCTTTGTTGGATATCTCTTTCAGGTAACTATTTAAGCGATGAAAATATATCTTTAAATTGGATTCATGCTCCTATTAAGTGTTAAAAATCTATCTTATCAATCTGATGAGAATACGATACGCGGAAATGGAAACCCTTTTACCAAGAGTTCAAAGGTTCTAAGTCACCTATTATCGCAATTACGACACATTGACCATTTATTATAATTTAACAGGTAAGATTTATCCGAAACCATTTAAAACTTTTACTAATTCATATTTATTTGTAAATTTCTAAAAAAAAAATAATGGAAAAATTCAATACAGAAGTCATCATCAATCAACCGATTGAAAAAATATGGGAATTTTGGAATAACCCAGAACACATCACGAAATGGTATTTTGCAAGTGATGATTGGGAGTGTCCGAAAGCGACGAACGATTTAAAAGCTGGTGGGCACTTCAGTTATACCATGGCATCTAAAGATAAACAATTTTCATTTGATTTTGAAGGCGACTATTTATCCATTGAATGGCATCAAAACATCCGATATCAATTGAGCGATGGAAGACAGGTAATTACCGAATTTTTCAAAAACGATGATGGTTTCCAAGTGCGACAACATGTTGATGCAGAAACTCAGAATCCAGTTGAAATGCAACAAAAGGGTTGGCAGAACATTCTTGAAAATTTTAAAAAACACGTCGAATAAAGTGGATGTTAATCATTCGATAAAACGAGTCAACCTTGAAGATGTTTGGCATTTACGCCAAGAAGTAATGTGGCCAAATCATCCTATTGACTTTGTGAAAATTCCGGGTGAGGAAGATGCCCATCATTTTGGAATTTACGTTGAATCAAGGTTAATTGCTTGTGTTTCACTTTTTCAGCATAATAACCATTGGAATTTCAGAAAATTAGCCACCTTGACTAATTTTCAAGGCCAAGGATACGGAGGTTCCTTAATCCAATTCATCAAGGATTATGTCAATACCAATCAAGGAACCATGCTTACTTGTGATGCTCGCCTTGAAAAAACAGATTTTTATCAAAAATTCGGTTTTAAAAAAGAGGGGGATCCATTCCTAAAATATGGAAATACTTACCAAAAAATGGTATTGAAATTCAAATAAATATTCCAAATTGGCTTTTTATTCGATTATTTATCCCCTTAATTTTGCAAAGCACCTTTTTATTGTAGAATTTTGTAACCGATGAAAACGAAAGTAGAAATTTTAGCACCCGCAAAAAACTTGATGCAAGGCATGTTTGCCATCAACGCAGGAGCAGATGCAGTATATATCGGAGCACCCCAATACGGCGCAAGATCCAATGCTACCAACTCGGTGGAAGATATTGCAGAATTGGTACAATATGCCCATTTATTTAAAGCACAGGTATTTGTGGTCATTAATACCATTTTATATGATAACGAATTAGCAGACTGTCAGCAATTAATTCATCAACTGTATGACATTGGCGTTGATGCTCTAATCATTCAAGATATGGCCATTCTTGAAATGGACCTCCCTCCTATTGTTTTGCATGCCAGTACGCAGGCCAATAATCGCGATCCTAAACACGTGAAATTTCTACAAGATGCAGGAATCAAACGCGTTGTTTTAGCCCGTGAATTAAACCTCGATCAAATTAAAGAGATCCACGAGGAAAGTGATGTGGAATTGGAATTTTTTGTTTCAGGTGCCTTATGTGTTTCTTTCAGTGGGAATTGTTACATGAGTGTTGCTGGTGGCGAACGCAGTGCAAACCGCGGTTCATGTGCACAGAATTGTCGTTTACCTTATAATTTATTTGACGGTAACGGTTCCATGTTATTATCCAACAGTCACCTACTTTCCATTAAAGATTTAGACCTAAGTAATCAACTTCCGCAATTGATCGATGCTGGAATCACATCATTTAAAATTGAAGGAAGATTAAAAGACCTCGTATATGTAAAAAATAACGTGGCCTTTTTACGAAAAAAATTAGATGCATTTCTAGACGGAAATGAACACTATATCAAGGCTTCCTCTGGGAAAACCACCTATAAGTTTGAAGCCGAAATGGATCGTAGTTTCAACAGAGGCTATACCGATTACTTTGTAAATCATCGCAAAGAAAGCATCGGATCTTGGGAAACACCAAAATCTAAAGGTCAGTACATTGGTAAACTCTTGGAAGTGAAAGGTAAGGGTTATTTTATTGAAAATGCAGAATTACTGAATAACGGGGACGGTTTACAATACATCAATTCAGAGGGAATTTCAGACGGAATGCAAATCAATACCGTGCTAAATGGTTTTGTGATTCCAAACACGTTTAAAGATATTTCTGTAGGCACTGAGATTTACCGTAATTCGGACGCTGAATTCATTCGTTTGGTGGAACGAGAAGATAGCGCCATCCGTAAAATCGCCGTTCAATTTTATTTAGATGAAACAGAACAAGGAATTTCACTTCGTGTAGTAGATGAAGATGGACATGAGTTTGAACACCAACTCGAACTTCAAAAGGAATTGGCCAATAAAATTGACCCCGGTTTTGAAAACATCAAGAAGAATCTTTCAAAAACAGGAAATACACCTTTTTATACAGATGGAGTGCACATCGAATTTACTCAAAATTGGTTCCTTCCCATTTCAAGTATCAATGAATTAAGAAGGATCGTTTTAGATGAATTAATTCAAGTTAGAATCAAAGGCTATCATCGAGAAACGTTCCAAATCACCAAAACAGATCATCCATACCCTGTTAAAGAATTGGATTACACTTACAATGTTTCGAATAAATTGGCTCGCGCATTTTACCATAGACATGGTGTAAGCGAAATCGAACCAGCTTTTGAATTGCAATGGGATCCAGGAAAAGCTCGAGTGATGACAACTAAATATTGTGTAAAATACGAATTAAAAAAATGTAGTCGTTATTTTAAAGAAGAGATGGGGGATGCCTTGGTGGAACCACTCGTTTTAAAACATGGAGAAAATGAGTACAAATTAAAATTCAACTGCAGACCCTGTGAAATGGAGATTTGGGAAAAAGATGCCGAATTTGAAATTGAAGAACATCAAGATTAGAACTAAAAATCATAAAAAAAGAGCCGTTTGAAATCAAACGGCTCTTTTTGTTGTATAAAACGATTATTATGCTGTGATATTCATATCATCTAACACATTCATCACACTTTTAACAGCCTCAGCAGACTCAACTAAAAGTGCTTTTTCATCTTCTGTTAATTGTAACTCGATGATTTTCTCAATTCCATTTTTCCCTAGAACAACTGGAACACCAAGATAAATATCTTTCATTCCATATTCACCTTGTAACCATGCACAAACTGGGAAAATTCTTTTTTGATCACGGATAATCGCTTCAACCATTTGAGCAGCAGCTGCACCTGGCGCATACCAAGCAGATGTACCTAATAATTTAACAATTTCACCACCACCAAATTTCGTTCTTTCGATGATTTCGTTTAATTTCTCTTCAGAAATCAATTCCGTAACTGGAATACCAGAAACTGTAGTATAACGAGGAAGTGGAACCATGGTATCACCGTGACCACCCATCAACACAGCTTGAATATCTTTTGGAGAAACATTTAATTCTAATGCTAAGAAAGAACGGTAACGAGCCGTGTCTAATACTCCTGCCATACCGAATACTCTATTAGGATCGATTTTAGCTGTCAAATACGCACAATACGTCATTACGTCTAATGGATTAGAAACGATAATGATTTTTGCATTCGGAGAATGTTTTACAATGTTTTCAGTAACTGTCTTTACAATTCCCGCATTGGTAGCGATTAAATCGTCACGAGACATTCCTGGTTTTCTTGGTAAACCTGAAGTAATAACTACGACATCAGAGTCAGCCGTCTTCGTGTAATCATTGGTAGAACCAATAGTTCTTGAATCGTACAAATTGATTGGAGATGTTTCCCAAATATCTAAAGCTTTACCCTCAGCAAAACCTTCTTTAATATCTAACAAAACGATTTCGTTTGCGATTTCTCTTTGAGCTAAAACATCAGCACAAGTGGCTCCAACATTTCCTGCTCCTACTACAGTTACTTTCATTGTTTATTGTTTGTAATTATTCGACCACTAAATTAATCATTTGTAAGGTTCTAAAACGCATTTAAGTGCATTTTTTTTTATATTTAACAAAATAAGGCAACCCAAAAAAGAAGTTAACGTCTTTAAACTATAAAACACGTGAAAGACCAAGAAAAACTAAAAGAACTCATTAATGAAGCCCTGAAGCAATCTAGAAAAGCTCAGGAGGAAATTTTTAAGTTATTTTATGGTAAAATGATGGGGGTTGCCTTACGTTACACCTCAGATCACGATACCGCTCAAGAGGTCGTTCAAGAAAGTTTTATAAAGATCTTTGACAAGTTAGCGTTATTTGATCAAAAAGGGCCCTTTGAAGGCTGGATCAGAAGAATTGTGGTAAACACCAGTATCGATTCGATCCGTAGAGCAAAAAAAGACCCTTACCGAACAGATGACGACAATGATTTTAAAATGGGAAGTGTGAATCCAATGGAGGAACAAGAAGATGCCGACTACGTCATGCTAAAAGCAGAAATGGCCATGGAAGCAATTCAAGAATTATCTCCAGCTTACCGAACTGTTTTCAATTTATATGTAATTGAAAATTATTCCCATAAAGAAATCGCTGAAAAATTGGGTATTTCCGAAGGAACATCCAAGTCTAACTTAGCCAAAGCAAAAATGAATTTAAACAAACTTGTTTTAAACAAACTCGAACAAATAAAACAATATGAGTAATCCTTTTGACCATTATAAAAATTTAGTTGAGCATTACGAGGTTCCTTACGATCCAAAAGCATGGACAAACGTAGCCTCTAATCTAAAGACCAATCCGGGATTACCAACTTCAAAAAGTTGGTTGAAAAAGGTATTGATTACTTCTGGAACAGCTGCTGTTGCTGTAACGACAGTCATTCTTTTAACGCAAAATGATGAACCTAAAAAAACAAATTTAGCCGAAGCTAAACATTCGGTTCACAAATCCAAAAGTAAAAAGTCAATCTCCACTCAAACGCTGAACGAGGAGGTCGTTTCTAGTGAACAAGGAATAACGGAAAACAGTCTTGAATCCAATAACAATATAGAAGTCATTGAAGCGATTAAGTTACCTATTCAAAGACAAAAAACGATTTCCCAATCAAGCACGGAACAAGGACAATTGGTGACTGCTGCGCATCATGAAGATACTCCAAGGAATGCAGATCAAAGACCTTTAATCGTCAATCTTCCAACGGTTGCTGATTTATGTATAAACGAAGAAACAACCATTAAAAATACCAATGCTGTTGCCTTGAAAGTATACCATGACCAACAATTGGTTCTAAATATTCCTCCACATACTGCTATTAATTTTAAAGCAAAGCAGGAAGGTGTTTATACCTTATCGTCTGAACAAGAGGTGAAAGAGAAAACATTTGTCGTTCATGGAAATCCGAAAGCTTATTTTGAACACACCAATCAATTGATTTATCAAAATGGCTTACCTACTTTAACAGCAAAAACCAATGAAATCGGTTCGAAATACCACTGGATGCTTGATGGAAAAACCATCAGTCAACAAAAAGAATTTGATTTCTACATGTTTGAAAAAGGGGAACACGAATTGCAATTGACCGTTACTAATTCATTCGGATGTGAGCAGAAAGAAAGCAAATCCATTTATATCGAAGAAAATTATAACTTACTTGCGGTGAATGCCTTTGAACCCAACAATCCAAATCAAAAAAAGAATTCGTTTATGCCTTTTGCATTAACGGTTAGAGATGTGAAATTCCAGCTGACCATTATCGATCCAACAAATGGAAATGTGGTTTTCGAATCAAATGATCCAACCAACGCATGGACGGGAATTGACAGAAACACAGGTCAAATGGTAAAATCAAACACACCATATGCATGGAAAGTGGTTATTTTACAACCTGAAAAAGGAGAAAAACAAGATTACAAAGGAACAGTTATTAAACTCTAAACACCATCAACCCAACTATTACCTAAAGATACCTCCAATTTAATTGGGGGTATTTATTTTTTAAGGCAATTTGAAGTTGCTCGCAATGAGCTTCGTGTTTTCTTGCTGCCACGGAACCTTTGTGCATGATGCGATGATTTTTAGCAGCAAGGTATTGATTTACTTCCTCCATCAATTGAAGGTTAGCCTCGCTAAAATAAGTAGCTACAAATCGATTCCAAACATAACGAATCGCCTCAGTATTAGGATGTACAAAATCTGCTTCAAAAAAACGATAATCCCGCAACTCGTCCAAAATAATTTCATAGGCAGGAAAATACTGAGCCAATTTCGCATCCACCAAGGAATGTATCACTTCAAGTAAACGGGCTTTACTCCGATTATTTTCAACTAAGCCATCTTTACTATGTCGCACTGGGCTTACTGTGAAAACAATTTCAAGTGACGGATTGAACGCTTTTAATTCTTGAATGAGTAACGTATAATCTTCGTAAACTTCATGAACCGAGGCCAGTCTTTTTTCGAATTCAGTGGCAGGTACTTTGTGGCAATTAGCAACTTTGATTTGTTGCTGCTGATGGAAATAATAAAAATCCGTACCAAAAGTGATGAACAAATAAGTAGCTTGACGCAGGGAAACATGTAGATTTTTTAGCGCTTGATCAATTGCTGTTCGAAGAGTTTGCTCGTCAAGTGCATAGAGGGTACTTGGGAAATTCCAACTCAAAAACACATCCTCCTTCTGAAAAATAGCATCATCAGCGCTATTTGACATGGCTAGTCGTAAGACTTTTGAAATACTGAATGGATGAAACAAGGTCCCAATTTGATCTGCAGAAACATGCAAACCAAGATCGCGCATAGATTTCGATAAATGCTCAGAGAAACAACTTCCAATAAAAACCACATGATCACAACTATCAATTTGCTTGTTGGCTTTTGGTATGTTTGTCTTTAAACCAATCATTTAGGAATCCATAAGAATTTTAGCATTTTGAATCGCTTCCGCTGAGATGATTTCTCCACTCATAAGTCGTGCGATTTCTTCCACTTTTTCTACTCCTAATAATTCCTTCACAAAGGTTTGAGTCCTACCTTCTACTTCGTGTTTAACGACTTGATAATGGTATTTCGCTTTGGCAACCACTTGCGGTAAATGCGAAATGGCAATAATCTGCGCATGTTCGCCCATTTTACTCAATAAACGTCCAATTTTAAGTGCCACTTCACCGGACACACCGGTATCAATTTCATCAAAAAACAAAGTCGGCATATTTTTCTTTGCGGAGATTAAATATTGCAGAGCAAGCATCACGCGAGAAAGTTCTCCCCCACTGGCTGCTTTTTCAATTTCAATCGGCAACACCCCTTTATTCGCGGAAAACAATAGTTTTAATTCACTAACACCTTGCTCATGAAGGGTTGGTGAAGCTTCTAAAGCAAAAACGATGGAGGTATCTGGTAATTTTAACTCGTGTAGAATCGATGAAATACTTTGCGCAATTTTTTCGCTTTGGTTGATGCGATTTTGATGCAAGGATTCGGCTGCATGTTGACATTCTAGACTTAACGCAGCGACTTCTTTTTGTAAAATTTCAAAGTTCGTTTCGATTTCTGAAATTTGATCAACTTGAGAAGCAATATCTTGTTCGAAATCAATTAATTCTTGCTGATTTTTACATTGGTATTTTAAGCAAATTCGATTAAACATATCCAATTCTTGACTCAACTGTTTGATTTTTTCTGGATGAATGTCAATCGAATCCTGTTGATCTTGAGCCTGTTCCGCAATGTCCTTTAATTCGAGTTGAACCTCTTGAATACGCTGTTGAATTTCCTGAATACTTGGGTGTAAATTCTTGGTTTTTTCTAAACCTTGCTTTAAAAGTGCAATTTGATCCTCCAATCCTCCCTCCTGTTGAATCGCATGAGCTGTAAATGAGAAAGCGGTAATGATTTCGGTAGCATGCTCTAAGGCATTCAAATCCTGTTCGATTTGTTCGTAATTTCGTTGGACTAAATCCAAACTTTCCAATTCGTTTAACACAAATCGATTATAATCTGCTTTCGCTTTCCTTTCAGCGATTTCTTTCTCTAATCGATTTAAGGTCGCTTTTTTATGCGTTAATTGTCGAAATTTTTCTTGATAGCTTACTACACTGGGTTTTAAATCAGCAAGTTCATCCAATAAATCCATTTGAAAGGATTTATCTTTTAACTCAAGGGTATTGTATTGGGAATGGATGTAAATTAAATGCGCACCCAATGCCCTAAGTACTTGCAAATTTACAGGGGTGTCGTTAATGAATGCCCTCGATTTACCTTGTTTGGTAATTTCACGACGAATAATCATGGGATCGGCGAAATCAATATCGTGATCCGTTAAAAACGAAGTGATAAAATCGGAATTGACTTTAAATTCGCCTTCTACAATGGATTTATCCTTTTTTGAACCGATTACGCCATAATCCGCTCGATCGCCAATTAAGAGACCTAAAGCGTTTAATAAGATGGATTTTCCGGAACCCGTTTCTCCAGTAATACCGCTATATCCGTGCTCGAAAGAGAGTGAAAGGGTATCAATTAACGCAAAATTTTGAATACTTAAATGAGATAACATTAGCGCAGAATTTCCTCGTATTTTTGTGAGTTTGCAGGATCTATCTTTTTCATTAAATTGACAATACTGTTTTTTTCTGACATCTCTGACTCTAAGAAAATATTTTTTATTTCCACTTGCTTAGATTGCACAAAATTGACAATATTAACAGAATTTGGTCGAGCACTGACTACTTGATTCAATCGATTAAGTGCATCAAAAATGGCTTTTCTAGACACATCAGCATTTTGGTACATTTGATCCAATCCTAAACGATGGTACTCGTAATTACAAATCCTAAAAGGTTCAAATAATTCTTGTAGTGCATTATCAACCAACCAATATCGGTTTCGTTTACCTTGTTCATTCGACATCCATCCCTTTGCACCCGATGCTTGAGCATTCATCACAATTTGTTGCGCTTCATTGAAATGTTTGGTCCCCCCTTTTAAACTGAAGGAATCGGAATCCATTCCTAGCATAAAATAGGCATAAAACGCTAAAATAGAAGTGAGATTATCTCTGAACTGATTCGGTGCATAAACCATAACCGCGTTTCGGGAATATGCAAATTCGATATCATCATCCTGAAAATTAAATATCGTTGAATTGTATGAGGTATTAAAAACCGGCCTAGAGACTTGAACTTGTAAGGATCCTTTGTAAACCCCTGGTGAAGGAATAGATCTGATTTGCAATTGAATATTACAATTGACTCTTTCTTCCACTTTATATTTATCCTTCGTCCATTGCGTGTTATTCATTAAATCGGTGATGGTTTGCTTCAATTGATCAAAGATTTCCAATTCAACCGATGTCACCTCAAGTTTTTGGTCCTTGATGATGCTTACTTGACAATTGAATTCTTGTGCATGAAGGGTAAAGTTCCCAAGAATAAACAAGATGAAAACGAGGTAAAATTTCATTTTTTAGGATTTATGTTCAATAAATGTAATCAAATAATCGATAATATCATCGGCAACTTCGCGCTTTGTTTTTAACTCAAAAACCTGCATTTTATTGTTCCGATCCAATAGGGTAATTTTATTCGTATCTGAGGAAAATCCTGCACCCTCATCTTCTAAGGTATTGACCACGATAAAATCAAGGTTTTTCTTTTGTAATTTCTGAGCAGCGTGAGCCATTGCATCATTTGTCTCAAGCGCAAAGCCGATCAAGGTTTGATGCTTTTCTTTTTGAGTTCCAGCCCAATGTAAAATATCCGGATTTTTAACCAATTGAAGCGTTAAAGCATCGTCTGATTTTTTAATTTTTTGGGATACTTTCTCCATCGGACGATAATCCGCAACCGCAGCAGCGAAAATACCAATATGCGAAGCATTCCATTCCTCTTGAACTGCTTGAAGCATTTCTTCAGCAGAAAAAACGGAGATCAATTTTAAATTGGGGTGACTGAGATGTAATTTGGTAGGGCCTGAAATCAACACCACTTCAGCGCCTTTTCTTAGGGCATTTTCTGCAATTTCATAACCCATTTTTCCAGATGAATGATTTCCAATAAAACGCACCGGATCGATTGATTCATAAGTAGGTCCGGCAGTAATAAGAACTCTTTTTCCTTGTAAGACTTTAGGTTCCTTCGATTCAAAGAAAGACCTTGTAAAATCAAAAATGGTTTCAGGTTCCGCCATTCTTCCCGTTCCAATTAATCCGCTAGCTAGAGGACCTTCTTCAGCGGGAATGATTGACACTCCATCAGCCTTCAATTGTTCTAAATTTCTCAGCGTAGTTGGATGCGCGTACATATCCAAATCCATGGCAGGCGCAATAATCGATTGCGTTTTTAAGGATAGAAAGGTAGCCATGAGTAAATTATCGCATTGCCCTTGAGCCATTTTAGAAATGGTATTGGCGGTTGCAGGTGCTAAAACAAAAACATCTGCCCAAAGTGCTAAATCAACATGATTCGTCCACTCCCCAGTAGATTTATTCCAAAACTCTATAGCAACGGGGTTTTCACTTAGGGTAGAAACAACTAGAGGGCTTATAAAATCAGAAGAGGCAGGAGTCATAATACATTTGACTTCTGCCCCAGCTTTTTTAAATAATCTTATCAGGAATGCTACTTTATAGGCTGCAATCCCTCCTGAAATACCAAGAAGAATGCGTTTATTTCGCATAAGGAAATTTATTCTTGATTTCTCAAATAGATTTTATCTTCTAACAATTCTTGAATTGATATTGCAACAGACTTTGGCAATTTCTCATAAAATTTAGAAATTTCAATTTGCTCACGATTTTCAAAAATCTCCTCTAAATTGTCTGTTGAAGATGCAAACTCTTGTAATTTTTGAGTAAGTTCTTCTTTCATTTCAACAGAAATTTGATTAGATCTTTTCGCCATTGCAACAATTGACTGGTAAATGTTTCCAGTTTTTGCTTCTAAATCAACGGTATCTCTAGTGATCGTTGAACGTTCTGCTGTGCTATTTTTAAACGTCATCTTATTTTTTAATTGCTTTTAATTCAACCAATTCCATTTCTAAACGATCGTTAAGTTTGTGCAACTCCTTCAGATGTTTAGATCTTGGAAAATCTTGTACAAAGTTACGATATCTTTCCATAGTATGCTCTATTCTCTCTATTTTTTTTACATCGACACTATGAATATAAAGTAATTCAGAATTTTTAACTAACAAATAATGTACCTCCTCGTTATGAATGGATCTTGGATAATCTTCCAAATAAGCCAAAGAAGCAATTACAGCCGCACGATAATTTTCAGTTTTTGAATATAGTTTAACGGCGTTATAATCCTTTTTCTCCAACTTAGCACGCATTTTATCCATGATCAAATTACATGTATCGATCAACTTACTTTCAGGATACTTATTGATAAATTGTTGCAATTGATTAATCGCTACTTCAGTGTCATTTTGATCCAAGGTATACGAAGGTGAATTTTTAACGGAACAAAGAGCGGTCAAGAAAAATGCCTCTTCACACTTCACTGAAAATGGAAATCGTTGTACAAAGGCTCCAAAATAATAGCCGGACATATCGTAGTCTTCCTCTTCAAAATAGGATTTACCAATACGAAAATAAGCTAATTCGCCCTCACCTGTTTTTGGGAAACGTTGGTATATCTGTTCGTACAAGCCGATTGATCTCGAATAATCCTTTTTATCGTACAGTTTTCCTGCCAATTCAAATTTTTTCTGATAATCATCTCCTTTCACCACTTGATTGTACTCCGAACAACCGAAGATGATTAAGGCTATCAAAATGAAGGTGATGTATTTAAAATTTTTCATTGAATCAAAGATACGTTTTTTGTGCTTTAAAATTAACGAACACGTAAACTTTTACCGATTTGTAAAAGTGAAGTTGGTCGAATGCCATTAAGTTGACAAATTTTAGAAATCGTGGTGTTATTTTTAGCGGCAATTTGCGACAAGGTATCTCCTGAGCGTACTTTGTAGTATTTTCTCGCTGAAATATTTACTGGTGGTGGCGCAACAACCTCACCGTCTCCATCGATATCAGTCACTTTCGCTCCTGGTCTGAAAAGTGATTTAAATACTAATAAATTGTCGTCTCTGGTCTTTTTGTGTGCAAAATCAATAACTTGCTCAGGATTTATTGCGCCATCATAAAAACGCACTTCAAAATGTAAATGCGAACCAAATGAACGACCTGTATTTCCACCTAAACCAATTACATCACCTGATTTCACTTCCTGATTGGGTACCACAATTAACTTACTCAAGTGGGCATAAAATGTCTCTAAACCGTTATGATGTCGAATGATTACCAAATTACCAAAACCACCCTCATTGTATCTTGCATACCTTACTTTTCCAGACCAACACGCTCGAACAGTGTCGCCAGTATTCAAATCCAAATCAATTCCATTGTGGTATCTTCCCTTACGGTAGCCGTAGCGAGATGTCAATATCCCAGGAACAGGCATGGTAAAATCTTCATCTCCATTCGGATTCAAACATAACCAAATGGTATCTTTTAAGGTATTGAAGTTGTTCTGACGATCAGAAGTATAACACACATCATTATCCCAAGATTGAAATAATTTAATGGTTGAATCACTGGAAATGCGTTCATAGAGTTCTACATTCATAATTCCATCAAATTCGGTATCGTTAAGATATTCCCAAGTTCGGTTGGAATATATGATCACTTTCCCTTTATCCGTATCAATGGTATCCATAGCGTATTGGGCATTCATCATAAAGGATAAACAACCGAATATTATGGTATATATGATTTTTTGAAGCAAGCTTTTTTCGTTTCTTAAATAATGGGCAAAGATAATGATTTTTTGTGAAATTATATGACTTCTAAGACTTGAATATCGTAGAAAATAGTTTCATTTGGACCTACTAATCGACCTAAACCTTTTGTCCCATACGCATCTTGCGGAGCAACGATCAAAAGTAGGTGATCTCCTTTTTTACGATTTTTTAACGATTTTCGTAATCCCTCATTCATGTATTTGTCCTTCCATTGCACGCCAAAGGGCTTATTTTTCTCATAGGAATTCGTGAAATATCTATTTTTTTGAGTACTTGCCAAGAGGTGCATCAGTAAGAAATTCTTTTCGTGAAAACGCTTTCCCTGAAAGGTATCTGAATGTACCAAATACATTTGTGTTCCACCACTTGTAAGACTTGGAATTCTTTTCTTTAATATTCTGACCGTCAGGTAATTATCCGCGTTCGCTGGAATCACGTCTTCAAATCCTTTTTTACCTCTTCCTAATTTTGACGGAATTTTGATGCGGACAAAATCTCCAATTCTCAATTCTTGAAACGCTAAATCCCAACCGGGTGTTTGCATATGATAACCCACCACAAAAGGAATCGATTTTAATTTTGCGAGGTAATTTCCATCTACAATCGTACTGTCTTTTAGGCGCACTTTATAGTCAATATCAACCACATCACCCAACGAAATTTTTGCACCTTTACCTTTTTGATACCAAACAATTTCAATTCCATTTGGATAGATTTTTTGATCAATAGCTTGATGCGGATCATCTAAAATCGTTTCAGTAACTGGGATTACAATTTCAGTGGAATCATGATCTTCCTGAACATGCTCTTTTTTTACTCCTTCAGAAGGATTACAAGCAAACAAGAAAGGAAAGAGAAGACTACTTAATTTTTTCATTTTTTGAGACCTATTAAATGCAAGTCAATCACTAAGGTGCTGAGCGGCGGAATTTTGTTCATATCACCTGTAAGTCCGTGGGCAATATGCGAAGGAATGATTAATTTTGAATGGTCGCCAACGTGAAGTAATTTCAACGCTTCTTGAACACCCGTTTCAATGTCCGAATGATCGATTTTGTACTCGCGATACTCATCTTCTTCCGTTTCATAACAAACCGTGCCATCTAATAAGGAAATTTTATACGATACCATCGCGGTTTCTCCTTTTTTTCCTAAATCACCTTCACCAGCTTTGTAGATCATATAACGCAAACCGCTTCCTGTTTTCTTCATATTCCAATCGGAATGTTGCGCCAAGAACAGTTTGATATTAATTTCCTCTTCCTCCATGATTGCTTTGTTGAGTTCAATCGAACTTTCATTGCTCCAACGAACAGGTTTTTCAATATCTGTGTTAGATTCACAGGAAATAAGTCCAAGCATAATCGCAACAACAAAAAAGAACTTCATCTTAAAAATAATTGGGAATTAACGATTTAAAAAGGGATAACGTTTCTTGCATCGATTTATTACTAATTCCTCCAGCAGCGTATTTGTGTCCCCCACCCTCAAAATGATCGGCTGCCAGTGTATTCACATGCACATCGCCTTTTGAACGAAACGAAATTTTAACTAATCCGTCTTTTTCAGAAAAAAGTGCCGCAGCTCTAACCCCTTCAATTGACAAAGCCATATTGACTAATCCTTCAGTATCTCCCTTTTGGTAATTGAATTGATCCAATTCTTTTGAATCTAAAGAAACCATCGCAATCATTTGAGGTTCAATTAATTCTAGCTTCTGACTTAAAGCGTAACCTCTTAATTTTAATCGATCAATTGTGTTGGTATCGAATAATTTTTCGTGTACTTGAGAATGATTCAATCCTCTTCGAATTAAATCGGCTACGATCAAATGCGTTTCAGCATCGACGGATGGAAATCTAAATGAACCCGAATCCGTCACTAAACCAGCATAAATACATGTCGCAAGATCTTCATCAATGAGCTCTTTTTGATCCAAATGATCAATCATAGAATAAATCAATTGACATGTAGAACAAACTATTGGAAAAGAATAAATGTAATCGCAAAAAGTGTCTGGATTCAAATGGTGATCAATCATGATTTTCACCCCAGAAGCGGCCTCTAATGGCACTTGCATTTCTTTAGAAACTCGATTGGGTGCATTATAATCCAAACAAAAAATAACCTCTGCTTCTTGCAATAATTTTGTACCTATTTCGACTTGCTCCTCAAACCAATGAATGGATTCAAATCCAGGTAGCCAATTGAGGTAATTTGCGGCACGATCTGGATGTAAAACCTCCACTTCCACTCCTTGTTTTCTTAAAAAATGAAATAAGGCTAAAGTACTTCCGATCGAGTCACCATCTGGAGATTTATGCGCAGTAATTACCACCTTTTTACCGGCAGTTATTAAGGATTTTATTGCTGAGTAATCTGACATTAATGGATGATTCTTTGCGTTTCTTTTTGAATACGGTCTCTAAGTTGGTCTGATACAGGAACCAAAGGCAAACGCATCTTTTCTTGCATAATTTTTTGTGCAGCTAATGCAACCTTTACACCACCTGGATTTCCTTCTTCGAAGAACATTTTGGTTATGGCAAACAAATCATAGTGTGCCTCACGTGCCTGTTTTAAATCTCCGTTTTGGGATGCGTGAACCATTTGAGAAAAACGCTTTGGAAAGGCATTTGCTACCACCGAAATCACGCCCACTGCTCCAGCTATAATAAGAGGCATCGTAAGATTGTCATCTCCAGATAATACTTCAAATCCTTCTGGCTTTTGACGAATGATATCCATGATTTGCTCCATGTTTCCAGATGCTTCTTTTACTGCAACAATATTCGGAATTTTTGCCAATTCCAAGGTCGTTTCAGGTAACATATTTGACCCCGTTCTTCCCGGAACATTATACAAAATAATCGGTAAATCGGTACATGAAGCAAGATAAGTAAAATGTGCTAAAATTCCTTTCTGAGTTGGTTTATTGTAATAGGGTGAAACCGATAAAATTCCATCTACACCTGATGGGACATTTTTTAACAACTCACCCACTTGTAGGGTATTATTTCCTCCAACACCATATACAACTTTTAGTTTTCCGTTATTTTCAGTAATGACAGTTTCAAGCACCTGTTTCTTTTCTTCTTGCGATAAAACAGGAGATTCACCAGTCGTACCTTGTACCACTAAAAAATCGGTTCCATGATCCATTTGGTAACGCACCAATTTTCGCAATGCATCAAAGTCGATTGCACCACTTTCTAAAAATGGAGTAACCAATGCAACTCCGGAGCCTGAAAATATATTTTTCATTTGTATTTCATTTATTAAAAAAGACCTTGTAAAATTAAGGATAAAATCATTCTTAAACTAAAGATTGCCTTGATCTTTTTGGTTATCAAAACAAAAATAACTCCCCCTTTTATACTCAAAGAAACCAACTCGTAACACTAAGACGAAAACCTTTAAACTACTATTACATTTAATCGATCGGTTAACAGTTGAAGAAAATGATTTTATTCTTCAAACAAAGTAGGTTGATCATCTTCATCCTTCGTCAAATCCCATTCCATGGTTACATCTCCAGGTTCATCATCTTGCTCATCTATGGCTTCTTCTCCTTGAACATCCTCTGGCCATGGCTCCTCATCTTCAAAAGCTTTAGTCAATAGAATTTCTTTGACTTTTAATTTTGTCAATTGATTACCTTGCGCCTTCATTCCTTTCACATCAATGAAATCTGCCAATTGAACCTCATTATCCGGTAGATTTTTTGTCTCTTTTAACAGTTTGTTGTAAACGATTTTTACATTCGGACGATAAGCTGTCGTCGCCACATCCAAATATGAACCCTCAGACTCAGAAATAAAGAGTACTTTTTTATCGGTGGTGATCTCACAAAGGAAACGTTTCACGTAATGCAATTCTTTTTCCGCATCATAGTAAACAGCAGTGATTGGTCTTTCCGGCTTCCATTTTTCGATGTGGAACATGTCCTCATCAAAATGGTTGGATAAATCGAAATTGGTCAATCGATACTCACCTGTTTTATAAAGCGTTAAGATACGGTCATTGCCTTTGAAAGAACCTAAGAATTTACCTCTGCCTTCATCGTTCAATCGACCTACCACTGTATCAAACCAAATTTTTCGAGCCGCCAAGGTGGATCCTCCTACCTCCTTTTGAACGATGCGTTGTACAATTTCCTTGGTAACCCGATTTCCTGCTGAAGTTCTTGATTTAATCAACATTTCGCCCATATCGATATCGAAACGCAATCTTTTTAAATGCGGACGAGGGCGAAGTAGAACGGTCACAACTTCTCGCTCCCCATTCGGATGAACCGAAAAATACAGCAACTTTGAACCTTTAGTTCCTTTCGTTAAATCGTATTCGGTATCTCGCGTTACAGAATTGACAAAGAAACGCTTCATCATGGTTGGTCCTCCAATGCCATCTTGATACATGACGTGATAAATTGTTCTTTTATCGCCTTTTTTCCATACATCTGCGTGGATAATCCCTTTTCCTACGAATTTTTTATCCGACACTTTAGTGACTAAGAATTTTCCCGAAGCAAAGAATACAATGATGTCGTCAATTTCAGAACAATCGTTGACAGCTTCTGTCTTTTTAAGACCGTAGCCAATAAATCCTTCTTCAAAATCGACGTATAATTTACGATTGGCAATGATTACTTTGGATGCATTGATGGTATCGAAGACTTTAATTTCAGTTTTACGTTCTTTACCTTCACCAAATCGTTTTTTCAAATCCTTATAATAATCAATCGCATATTCAATCATGTGGGCTAATTTTTCCTTCACCCATTTGATTTCCTCTTCAATTTTCAACAACGCATCATCCGCCTTATTGGAATCGAATCGGGTAATTCGAATCATAGGAATTTGCGTTAAACGATGTAAATCCTCATCTGTGATTTCACGAATCAATTGTTTCTTATACTTTTCGAAACGCTTATATAGATAGGCATACAAGGACTCTTTGTCGCTATAATTCTTAAAGTCAATGTACATTTCATCTTGGATAAATAATTTTTCCAAGGTTGAAAAATGCCACTGCCTCTCCAATTCATCCAGTTTGATGCGAAGCTCTAATTCAAGTAATTTTAACGTATTATTGGTGTTGATACGCAAAATTTCGGATACTCCAATAAATCTCGGATTATCGCCATCAATGATCGAAGCATTTGGCGAAATGGAAACCTCACAATCTGTGAACGCATACAACGCATCAATGGTTTTATCCGGAGAAACTCCTGGGGCTAAATGAATGATGATTTCTGCTTCTGCTGCAGTATTATCCTCAATCTTCTTCACCTTAATTTTTCCTTTATCATTTGCTTTGATAATGGATTCAATTAAAGTTCCCGTATTCGTTCCAAAAGGAATTTCATGTAAGACTAAGGTTTTGTTATCCAGTTTTTTGATTTTTGCACGTACACGCACCTTTCCACCTCTTAATCCATCGTTATAATTGGAAAAATCAGCCATTCCTCCATTTTGAAAATCTGGAAAAATTTCTACTTTTTTACCTCTTAAATGGTTGATTGACTGATCAATCAATTCGATAAAATTGTGTGGAAGAATTTTACAAGCCATACCTACCGCAATACCTTCAGCACCTTGAGCCAAAAGCAAAGGGAATTTAACCGGTAATTGTTCAGGCTCTTTATTTCGTCCATCGTATGAAGAAAGCCAATTGGTCGTTTTCGGATTAAACACGACATGACTTGCAAACTTGGATAAGCGCGCCTCAATATAACGAGGAGCAGCAGCACCATCACCCGTTAAGGTGTTTCCCCAGTTTCCTTGGCAATCAATCAATAAATCTTTTTGTCCCAATTGTACTAGCGCATCACCGATTGAAGCATCTCCGTGGGGATGATACTTCATGGTATTTCCAATGATATTTGCTACTTTGTTGTATCGACCATCATCCAACTCTTTCATGGAATGAAGAATACGGCGTTGAACCGGTTTTAAGCCATCATACAACGATGGAACTGCGCGTTCTAAAATTACATAAGACGCATAATCTAAAAACCAATTTTCATATAATCCATTAACAGGAATGATGGTTTCATCTACTTTTTTATGTTCAAACGGGTTACCAGAAGCATCTTCCTCCCCTTTCATGTCATGTTGATCCTCTAATTCGTCTTCTGCCATAATTATGAGGCTATTAATTCATTATTATTATCTTCATTCAAAATCATCGCATCCGATGAATTTTCAGTTGCCAAATCTTTCTCCACTCGTAAATTACTGATGATGAAATCTTGACGATCCGGAGTATTTTTACCCATATAATAAGAGAGGATTTGGTCAATCGACGCATCCTTCGTCAATAAAACAGGTTCGAGACGGATATCTTCTCCGATAAAATGTTTGAATTCATCTGGTGAAATCTCTCCTAACCCTTTAAATCGCGTAATTTCTGGATTTTTCCCTAGCTCATCGATTGCATTTCTACGCTCCTCATCCGAATAACAATAGATGGTTTTCTTTTTGTTGCGAACCCTAAAAAGAGGTGTTTGTAAGACATACACGTGATTTCTTTTGATTAAATCAGGGAAAAATTGCAAAAAGAAAGTCAATAACAGCAAGCGAATATGCATTCCATCGACATCGGCATCGGTTGCGATTACAATTTTGTTGTAGCGCAGATTATCCATATCATCTTCGATATCTAAAGCCGCTTGTATTAAATTGAATTCTTCATTTTCATAAACCACCTTCTTAGTTAATCCATAGCAGTTTAAGGGCTTACCTCGTAAACTAAATACGGCCTGCGTGTTCACATCACGTGATTTGGTGATCGAACCACTTGCCGAATCTCCCTCGGTAATGAACAAGGTAGTAAATTCTTTACGATCATCCTTTTCATCGGTTAAATGGATGCGACAATCGCGTAATTTTTTATTGTGGAGATTTGCTTTTTTCGCACGATCTCTGGCAATTTTTCGTATTCCTGAAAGTTCTTTACGTTCACGTTCAGACTGTTTAATCTTGCGTTCAATCAACTCAGCTACATCTGGATTACGATGTAAATAATTGTCCAGTTTTTCTTTTAAGAAATCATTGATAAATGCCCTCATTGATTTACCACCCGGTTCAATTTCTTGCGACCCCAATTTGGTTTTGGTTTGCGACTCGAAGACTGGCTCAATGACCTTGACCGCAATGGCTGCGACAATCGATTGCCTAATATCTGAAGCTTCGTAATTTTTACCGTAAAAATCGCGAATGACTTTTGCTACGGACTCTCTAAATGCACTTTGATGTGTTCCACCTTGGGTGGTATGCTGACCATTCACAAAGGAATAATAATCCTCACCGTAGGTTTTACCGTGCGTAAAGGCCACCTCAATATCCTCATCTTCTAAATGGATAATCGGATACAAAGGATCCCCATCCATGTTATTTTCCAATAAATCTTTTAAACCATCTTTAGATTGGAATTTCTCCCCGTTAAAATACATGGAAAGTCCTCTGTTTAGGTAACAGTAGTTCCACATCATTTTTTCCAAATAGGTGGTTTTAAAGGCGTATTTTTTAAATATAGTATCGTCGGGAATAAACTCTACATAGGTTCCATTTTGCTCAGTAGTAGGCTCAACAGCACTTTCTGACACCAATTCACCGCGAACAAAAACAGCTTCTTTCTTCTCGCCCTCTCGAACTGAATAAACCATAAAATGCGAAGACAAGGCATTCACTGCTTTCGTACCCACTCCATTTAAACCTACTGACTTTTTAAATGCTTTAGAATCGTACTTTCCTCCGGTGTTCATTCGGGAAACAACTTCAACGACTTTACCTAATGGAATACCACGACCAAAATCGCGAACGGTAACTTTTCCATCTTTCACTTTAATATCCACTCGTTTACCATTCCCCATGACAAATTCATCGATACAGTTATCGACCACCTCTTTGACAAGAATATAGATCCCGTCGTCAGCTGCTGCACCATCACCTAATTTACCAATGTACATACCTGGCCTTAGACGGATATGCTCTTTCCAATCTAACGATCGTATATTATCTTCTGTATATTGATTTTCAGCCATTTAAAATACTTTTTGCCTAACAAACAAATATAAGGATATCAAGGGTTGAAAACGCACAAATAGAAAGTACTTGTTAACTATTTATCGTTGAAAACTATCCCTAGATTTAAGGTGTAAAATCACCACAAAAAGAGAGGTAAATTATTCTTGAATCATCTTTATTCCAAGATCCTTTTGAATGGAAAAAATCCGACCATCCTCTGCGCTAAAAACCGAATCAAATTCTGTTCTTGCCTCAGTTAAATGAGCATCCGCATGTTGATACCTCGCACTAAAATGTCCTAAAATTAAATGTTTAGCCTTTGATTTTTTAGCGATTAAACTTGCTTCTCGTGCTGTTGAGTGAAATGTAGCTTTTGCACGACTTTGCATATCATTTAAAAAGGTAGCCTCATGATAAAGCAGGGTAACATTTTCGATGAATGAAACTAAATTTTCATCGTACTTGGTATCCGAACAATAGGCATATGATCGTGTAACTGAAGGAGCTGTGGTGTACATCTCAAAACGAATCAGGCGACCATCATCTAAAACCACATCTTTCCCTTCTTTCAATTTATCATAATAAACCACTGGAATTTTATCTTCTTCCAGAAGTGGAACCCTCAGATTGTTACCCCTTGATTTTTCTTCAATTAAAAAACCAAAAGTAGGTATGCGATGCTTTAACGGAAAGGTGTGTATTTTAATTTTTGAATCTTCAAAAATCTGAATTTTATCTTTGGTATCAAGTACTTCGAAATGAATATCGAACCCCATACGATGTCCGCCAACCTCCAATTGCATGCGTATAATTTGCTCCAATTCTTTAGGTCCGTAAATCGTTAAACCGCTTGTTCGACCCAGTAAATGCATGGTAGAGATTAGACCAACCAATCCGAAATAATGATCGCCGTGCAAATGACTTATTAAAATGATTTGAATCTTCTGGATTTTTACTCCATTTTTTCGAAGAAGATGTTGTGTACCTTCCGCACAATCGATTAAGATGTGGCGATTTAAACAATCCACAAAATGAGCCGATGGATTTCTTTTTAATGTGGGAACCGCTGCTCCACTACCTAAAATTTGAATGGTAAAATCCAATTAAAATTTATTTTTAGCTTCCTCTAAGGAACTACTAATGGTCAAAACTTTGTCCAATTGCGCAATTTGAATCATTTTTTGGACATTAGTTTGCAGATTACATAATATAAATTCACCATTTGTATCTTTGCAAAGTCGATTACCAGCTAAAATTGCCGACAACCCTGATGAATCGCAATATTTCGTTCCACTCAAATCTAAAATCAAAGAATTGACACCATTTTTATTTAAGATCAAAAATTCAGATTTCAATTCTGCCGCGTTTGTAGCATCTAATTTTTCAACTTTCGTTGCGACAATGGCGTAAGTTTTATTTTGTTGTGTTTCGAAATTCATGCGTGTGATTTAAATCAAATGTAACGATTTTTTTTTAACGTCCAATTTTTGATGCTAACAAATAAATGACTGCCATCCGAATTGCCACACCATTTTCAACTTGTTGCAGAATAATGGATTGTTTCGAATCGGCAACATCAGATGATATCTCCACCCCACGATTGATGGGACCTGGGTGCATCACGATGATTTCTTTTGATAAAGAATCGAGCAACTCCTTGTCTAAACCAAACAACATGGAATATTCTCTAAGCGATGGGAAATATTTCAAATCTTGACGCTCCAACTGAATACGCAACATATTCGCCACATCACACCATTCTAGAGCTTTTCTTAAATTATGTTCCACCAACACTCCTAATTCTCCAATGTGTTTTGGGATCAAAGTTGTTGGACCGCAAACCATCACTTCAGCGCCCAATTTTTGCAAACAATAAATGTTGGAAAGCGCCACTCGAGAGTGTAAAATATCGCCAACGATGACCACTTTCTTTCCTGTTAAATCTCCCAATTTCTCGCGCATGGAATACGCATCTAGAAGCGCTTGTGTAGGATGTTCGTGGGTTCCATCTCCTGCATTAATTACTTTTGTTTTTACCCGTTCTGAAAGAAATTTAGCAGCACCTGGATTTGGGTGTCGCATGACAACCATATCCACTTTCATGGCTAAAATATTGTTCACCGTATCGATCAATGTTTCTCCCTTTTTAACCGAGCTGGAGGAAGCACTGAAATTAACCACATCAGCAGAAAGTCTTTTTTCGGCCAATTCAAAGGATAATCGAGTACGTGTAGAATTTTCAAAAAACAAATTAGCGATGGTAATATCTCGAAGCGATGGGACTTTTTTAATAGGTCGATTGATGACCTCCTTAAAACTATCCGCCGTTTTAAAAATCAACTCAATATCTTCTTTTGTAAGATCTTTAATACCGGTTAAATGTTCTACGCTTAAATTATTCATTTCCTTCTGGTGTATACAAAACTACTTTATCTTCTCCCTCGATTTCATCCCATTCCACTGACACGCGTTCAGAAGACAAGGTATCTACCGTTTCACCTACATAATCTGCTTGAATGGGTAAATCGCGTTTAAATCTTCGATCAATCAAGGTTAACAATTCAACTTTTTTAGGTCGACCAAAAGCCAACAAAGCATCTAACCCGGATCGGATGGTTCGCCCTGTAAATAAAACGTCGTCAACAAGGATTACTTTTTTATTCTCAATCACGAAATCAATATTGGTCACACTGGGAATTAATGGTTTTTCGGTTCTTCTAAAATCATCGCGGTAAAATGTAATATCTAAATTTCCGCAAATAATTTCGTGACCTAAAATTTCTTCCAAAAGCACTTTCAATCGACCGACCACATTAATTCCTCGAGGTTGCAGACCAATTAAAACTGTTTCAGAAAAATCATTGTGAGATTCAATCAATTGATAACAAAGTCTTTTCAGCGTTAATTCGAAATGCTTTTTATTTAAAATGACTTGTTTTTCCATCTTTACAAAGATAATATCTTTTGGATTTGAAACGAAAGATGAAGGAAAATTATTTGAACAATTTTCATTGCTTCCCAATTGAATTGTTAAAACCAACCTTTTACTAGATATTCAAGATATTTAACATTTATTAAATTTTTTGAAAACATTATTGCCTTATCTTTGTTTTCATAGTAGTAGTAGAATAAACAAATTTATTTGTTGTTCGTTTGTTTTTGGTTTAGGTGCCTGATTTTGAAATCAACTGTTTCAAAATCAGGCTTTTTTAATTCCCCCCTTTGGTTTTAACTTGATAACCTTCTTTTGAAAGTAAATCCACCAATTTTTGCTTGAAATTCCCTTGAATCATAACCACACCATCCTTGGTACTACCTCCTACTCCACATTTTGATTTCAATTGTTTTCCGAGTTCCTTCAAATCATCTTCATGACCAACAAATCCTTCCACGAGTGTCACCTCTTTGCCTCCTCGTTGCTTTCGATCAATCGAAACATACAACTTTTGCTGCGCATTTGGGAGCGTCTCTTGTTGCTCTTCTTCTTCAAATTCAAATTGAAAATCCGGATTGGTCGAATAAACAATATTTAATTTTTCTTTTTTATTTTTTGCCATATTTTTCAATAATTGCTCCGTATAAATCGTCGCTTATCATGGCATCCGGTTGCTTTTTGGCGGCAGATTCCATCTCTAAGGGCGAACGTACATCAAAAATAAGTACTTTTTTAGAATTTTGCTTCCACTTTAAAACCTCCTCTTTTGTAATTTGTCCATTTTTAAAACAAAATCCATCTAAATTATAATTGGAATCAATGGCTTCCGCTTCTTGATTCGTTTCAGCTGAAAAAATCACTTTTAATCCTGCATTTTGAAAGGTTGAAATCCATGCTGGATTGCTCAAAACAAAGTAAATATTTGCATGCTGTTGTACAACAGGAACTTTCTGAAGGGCCACCAACATGCGCTGAACGTCGATAATTTGGGAGGTGCAAAAATTTAGGTGTCGAATATCCAAATAAAAAAAATGATTCGGATAATTCATTAACGCCAGTTGATCCAGTCGAGCAACACGTTCTTGATTCGCATATTTCGCGCCCTCTATTTCAACATCTTTCATACTCATAATACATCCAGATCGATTGGTTTCAGTATTCAAATCCACATCATGATAGAGCCAAATTGTCGTGTCTAAAGAACATTGTATATCTATCTCAACTCCATTAGATCCATATAAATCAAGCGCCCAATTTACTGCCTCTTTTGAGTTATCGTGATGTAATGAACCTTGAAATTTTAAGCCACAAGCACCATGTCCAATTACTTCAAAAGTAGGTGTCGATTTCTTCTTAGCACATGAAAAGAAAAAAAGCAGCAGTATAGGGAAAACTACGTATTTAGAAAACATAACGAATGCCTATTGAAAGATCATATCCCCATCCATGCGCCAATTGATACTTTTGCAGTGAACGACTCTTGTAAAACTCGCCAATCCAACCTCCTTTGAAATCAGCTGTCATTTGAAATTTACGTCCATAAGCCAAAGCAACCCCGGTCAAAGCTTCTTGCCAATACGAAGTTGGAATTGATGGATCGATGACCAATACTTGATTCGTATAATATAGCGTAGGTGCTAAAATCCAGCGTTCTGATGGAAGTAAATCGCGACCCAAGCTCAATAGTAATTTCGGACTAAAGGCCTTTTGAAGTATCACTCGATTTACGCCTATTGCTAACCCAGCTCTGAAATGCATGGATTTCACTTGAATACCATAGTCTAAAGAAGCGTAATAATCCAAACGACTTCGCGAAATAGAAAGCCCAATACTTTGAGATTGTTGTTGACTGAAAAGCGTGAAAGTAGAAAGAGTAAAAAGAAGAAATAAACGCATTTAAAACGACTTATAATTTCGGGCATTTTTTACAATGCTCTCCTTTTTTCTTGTATTTTTTACAACAGGATTTTTTCTTAGATAAAACACATAATGAACAAACTGTATGGACAGGAACCAAATTTTGGCTATTTTCAACTAGGACTTGTTTCATCTTATTTAGAATAATTCCAAACAAAATTACTTTATATTTTCAATAAAGCAAAATTAAGCTTGAAAATTTCCGTTAAAAAATAAACAAATAACAACCCGTCATGCTAGGATGAAGGTATACAACAAGGTTAATTGAACAATGAATCCACAAACTCAGTTTTATTGAAGACTTGTAAATCTCCAATCCCTTCACCAACCCCAATATATTTCACGGGAATTTTCATTTGATCAGAAATACCAATCACCACGCCACCTTTAGCAGTTCCATCTAATTTCGTAATGGCTAAGGCATTGATATCGGTTGCTAAAGAAAATTGTTTTGCTTGTTCGTAGGCATTTTGTCCGGTAGAACCATCCAATACTAATAAAATTTCGTGCGGTGCATCAGGGATGACTTTTTCCATAACTCGCTTAATTTTAGAAAGTTCGTTCATCAAATTGACTTTGTTATGTAAACGACCAGCAGTATCGATGATTACCACGTCTGCATGTTGAGCTTTTGCGGATTGCAACGCATCGTAGGCCACCGAAGCAGGATCTGCTCCCATTCCTTGCTGCACAATGGGTACCCCCACTCGCTCAGACCAAATAATCAATTGATCCACTGCCGCAGCTCTAAAGGTATCAGCGGCACCTAAAACAACCTTTTTCCCAGCAAGTTTAAACTGATTCGCCAATTTACCGATGGTAGTTGTTTTTCCAACCCCATTTACACCCACTACCATAATCACATGAGGATAACCTTGATGGGTAGGCACTTCAAATTCTACTGCATCTGTGGTATTGTTTTCACTTAATAAAGCAGCTATTTCTTCTTTTAATAGGGTATTCAATTCATTTGCACCAAGAACTTTATCTCGTGAAACACGCTCTTCAATTCTAGAAATGATTTTCAAGGTAGTCTCTACTCCAACATCTGAGGTAATGAGCACCTCTTCGAGATTATCCAGTACTTCATCATCTACTTTGGATTTGCCGACAACAATCCGAGCAATTTTAGATAAAAAGCTTTGTTTAGTCTTTTCTAAACCCTTATTTAAATCTTCTTTTTTATCCTTTGAAAATAAACCGAAAAAAGCCATAATAATGTATTAAAAAAAGAAAGCTCCCTTTATGGAAAGGGAGCTCAAATTTGATTAGGAGATATCACAATTAGTTTTTTGCAAACCATTCCTTCACTTTGTCGTTGTGAACGATTTCTTCTTTAAACTGGTAAGAATCATTACGATCCGATTTTACCATTTTAATTACCTTTGTGTGTTCTTTTCCTCCACCTTTTTGTAAGGATGCTACTACTTTCTTTGCCATAACTCAAATATTATTTAATCTCTTTATGAATCGTATAACGCTTCAAAATTGGATTGTATTTTTTAATCTCTAATCTCTCAGGGGTATTTTTACGGTTCTTCGTTGAAATATAACGAGAAGTACCAGCCATACCTGACTCTTTGTGCTCAGTGCACTCAAGAATCACTTGAATTCTATTACCTTTTGCTTTCTTAGCCATCTTAATTACTTTTATTTAGTCACTACTCGACCTACTGCTAGTAGAACTGGAATTATTTTAAATATCCTTTCTCTCTTGCATCTTTCACACAAGCAGAAATTCCTTTCTTATTTATTGTTCTCAACGCTGAAGTTGAAATTTTCAATGTAATATATCTATCTTCTTCTGGTAGATAGAATTTTTTAGAAACTAAATTCGGGAAGAATTTACGTTTCGTTTTACGGTTTGAGTGAGAAACATTATTCCCTACCATTACCGATTTTCCTGTAAGTTGACAAACTTTTGACATCTCTAATTGTTTTTTTCCTAATTCTAAAAGCGGGTGCAAAGTAAAGCATTTATTCTCTAATTAGCAACTATTTTATTATTTTTTTTCAAAGTTAATTCTTAACATTCGACACCTTAAAAGATTTAAAGCATTAAGGGTAGTCATATGAATATTTCGTTCGCGATTGTCGCCAAAATGAAAGCGATGAGAAGTAACCCCCTCTTTATCAGCAATCGCCACCCAAATAACACCTGTATCTTCCTCCTGTTCCGAGGAATTAGAACCTGCAATCCCAGTAGTTGAAATGGCGTAATCAACTCCTAAAACTTGCCTCCCATTCACTGCCATTTCTTCAGCAACTTCTTGACTTACCGCTCCATATTTACTTAAAACGGACTCATTGACGTGCGCCAAGTTTACCTTTTGATGATTGGAATACGTGATCAATCCTCCTTGAAAATAATCTGAACTACCAGGAGTTTGAACAAAATAATTAGCGACTGCTCCTCCTGTACAACTTTCAATAGTACCAACTGTTGCTGAAGAGGCGCGTAACATTTCACCCAATAAATTCGATAAATTTTGCTGATCAGAACCTAAATAAAATTGTGGGAAAACTTCTTTCAATTGCGCCAAATACCCATCGATTTTTGCTTCATCTACCTTTCCGTTTTGGGAAGAAATACGCAGTTTCACCATGCCAGGAGAAGGTAAATAAGCCAACCCTAAACCTTCGTTACGAATCTCAGATTCCCATTCCTGCATGCGATCTGCCAAGTAGGACTCACCAATACCTACCGTTAATACCGTTTTGTAAAACAATTTTTTTAATGGAAACTTTTCCGTCAATCGGGGCAACACCTCTTCGGAGAAAATTCCTTTCATTTCATAGGGAACTCCGGGCATGGAAACTAAAATTTTTCCATTTTCTTCGAACCACATTCCTGGAGCAGTTCCCTGTAAATTAGCTAGTGGTGTACACTTTTTGGGTAACATCGCTTGCCAAGTATTGACCTCCAACATTTTCCGATTGCGTTTTTCAAAAAAGGCTGTCACACGATCTAATGTTGGTTGGTGCATTTCTAATTCCGTTTGGAAAAATTCACACAACGCATGCTTGGTGATATCATCCTTTGTGGGACCTAAACCACCTGTTACAAGAACAAGATCAGCACCTTCTAATGCTTTTTCAAATTGATTCATAATCTCCTGATGCTCATCCGAAATGGTAACCACTTGATATATGGTAATCCCTTGCAGGGCAAGCTGACTGCCTAACCACGAAGCATTCGTGTTAATTGTTTGACCAATTAGTAATTCATCACCAATTGATAGGATCGTTGCCTTCATCTAATTGAGTTTATATTTTGCAATGGATTCAATATGTCCGGTATGCGGAAACTGATCAACCAAACTTAACTTCTCTAGCTCATAACCTGCCTTTTGCAAGGTGTCCGTATCTCTTGCTTGCGTTGAGGGATTACATGAAATGTACACAATCTGTTTCGCTCCCAAATCAATCACTTTCTGTAAGGTTTTAGGGGCAATTCCTGCTCGTGGAGGATCCAAAATGATGGTTTGAATTTTTCCGCTAAACTCTGGATGTTCTTTTAAAAACTTACCTACATCAGCAGCATAAAACTCAATCTCTTGAATTTGATTTCTTTTGGCATTGCGTTTTGCATCTTCAATGGCTTCTTCGACAATATCTACCCCAACAATCCTCACGTTACTTGCACGGGTTGATAAAATCTGACCTATAGTTCCCGTACCGCAAAATAAATCCATCACGACATCACCCTCTTTTAATGGTTCTTCAAAAACATAGTCAAGGGCTTTGTTGTATAACTTTTCGGCGCATTTCGGATTGGTCTGAAAAAAGCTCTCCATACTGATCTCAAACTTTAAGCCTAACAATTCTTCTACCACAACCGGCGCTCCATAAACAAGGGTATAAGTACCATTTTCAATCTTCGCACGATCGGCTACGTTATCATTGATCGTGTGTTGAAATCCAGCTAATCGATCCCCTAATTTAGCTTGTAAAAATTTAGAAAATGCTTGAACATCAAAATCTTTCAATCCTACAGAAGAAGTGACTAAATTCAGCAATAATTTATCTTCGTAAAATGATTTTCGAACCACAATATGTCTAAAAAATCCTTCTTTTTTCGGAGGATGCCAAGCTGGAAGCCCTGTAGCGAATAAAAACTGGCGAACTTCCTTGAGGATCGTTTCCCACTGCTGGTCAAACATCCCACTCGGTTGATTCAAACTTTCTACTTTCCACCAAGTGCCTCGTCTTTTGAATCCTAATGCAAATGCGTCATCTTTTTCCTCATTGGTCTCCAAATCGTGCTCAATGCATGAAAAACTGTATTCCATTTTATTGCGATAGAAATAATGGTCTGGGGATGAAATCAAGGTGTCGTAACGCTCTTCAATATCTTTTATATTTGCAATTCTTCGAAAAACTTCTAAGGTTGCCTCTTTTTTGTATTGTTCTTGAATGTCAATAGGTACATGAATGTATGGACCTCCGGAAATCTCTTGGAATTGATGTAAAACTTCTACTTCACTTCTTCGAACTACCTCTAAAAGTTTCGCTTCCGCATGTTTCTTCCGCTTAGTTTCAATTTTTGCTTTTACCCTTTGACCAGGAAAAGTATTATCCACAAAAACAATGAATGCACCATCTTCTGTTGGTATTTTTGCAATTCCTCTTCCACCAAATGCGTAACCTGTTATTTCTAGTTCAATAATTTCTCCTCTATGAAACATGCTTATTAATTATGGTTCAAAAATAAGAAGAAAAAAGAGGATTGGAAAGCGCAAAATTGGAATAAACAAAAAAAGGAAGACAAACGCCTTCCTTCATCTTACAAAATGATTTCTACTAGATCATTCCTTTGATTATTCCTCGATCAGATTGCTCAATAAAATCCAAAATCTGTTTGCGAATTGCAGTTTCAGGCATGGTATCTAAAATCTGTTGAATTCCTTTCGAAATATTATTATTCTGTACATATAAAATGCGATAAATATCTTCTATTTCTCTCACTTGCTCATCGGTAAAACCTCTTCTCCTTAAGCCTACTGAATTTACTCCTGCATAGGTAATCGGCTCCCTTGCGGCTTTGACAAATGGTGGTACATTTTTACGAATTAAGGTTGCTCCCGCGATAAATGCGTGTGCACCAACGTGAGTAAATTGACCAGTACCTACTTTACCTTCTAAAATCGCGTAATCTTCGACGATCACATGCCCTGACAAGCCTGTGTAAGAAGCTAATATAACATTATTCCCAACTTGGCAATCATGAGCAACATGCACGTAGGTCATGAGCAGACAATGATCACCAATGGCTGTTTTCCACTTGTCCTTTGTTCCTTTGTGGATGGTTACATGTTCACGAATGATGGTATGATTTCCAATTTCTGTGGTAGTATATTCACCTTCGAATTTTAAATCTTGAGGAACCACACCGATAACCGCTCCGGGAAACACTTCACAATGGTGACCAATTCGAGTTCCAGGGTAAATATTTACATTGGAATGAATTTTTGTATTATCCCCAATTATCACATCGTCGTGAATGGTAGTAAATGCATCAATTTGCACATTCGCGCCAATTTTGGCACCAGGATGAATAATTGCTTGAGGACTTATCATAATTTATAGTATTTATTCAGTTTTATCTTTGATGACTTGCGCTAACATTTCAGCTTCTGCAACCACCTTTCCATTTACGTATGCGGTACCAGCCATTTCCACAAGTCCTCTACGAATAGGTGAAATTAACTTTAATTCGAATACCACGGTATCACCTGGTACAACTTTTTGTTTAAATTTCACTTTATCAATTTTCATGAAATAGGTTGAATACAAGTGTGGCTCATCCACTTTACTAAGTGCAAAAATACCTCCAACTTGCGCCATTGCCTCAATTTGAAGCACACCAGGGAAAACTGGATTCCCAGGAAAATGCCCCGTAAAAATCGGCTCATTCATGGTAATATTCTTCAAACCAATGATTGATTCCTCGTGAATTTCCATGATGCGATCAACCATTAAAAATGGGAAGCGATGTGGCAACATCTTTTCAATTTCCACGGTAGTATAAAGTGGCTCCTTCGTTAAATCAAAATAACGACCTTCACTTGCTTGTTTTTTAATTTGTTCCTTTAAAACTTTTGCAAATTTCACGTTACCATAATGTCCTGTACGCGCACCTAAAATGTGAGCTTTCATAAACTTCCCTACTAGCGCTAAATCACCAATAATATCAAGTAATTTATGACGAGCAGGTTCATTTTCATATTTTAACTGAATGGTATTTAACACCCCTCTTCCTTTGATGGAAATTCCTTTTGATTCCTTCCCTAATAACTTAGCTAGGTTATCCAATTCTTCTTGAGAAACATCTTCGCGCTCTACTAAAACAATCGCATTATCCAAGTCTCCCCCTTTAATTAAATTATTCTTTGCTAAGAATTCCAATTCACGCAAGAAAACAAATGTTCTACAAGGAGAAATTTCTGATTTAAATTCACCCAAATGGTACATTGAAGCATGCTGTGTTCCAAGTACAGGCGATTTATAATCTACCATCACAGTAATGCGATAATTCTCGTCAGGAATCGCTAAAAATTCAATACCTTTTTCAGTGTCTTCCCAAGGAATATTTTCATTTAAAACAAAATATTCTCTTTCTGCATTCTGCTCTTCATAACCTGTAGCGTCAAAAGCTTCTACAAACAACATGGAAGATCCGTCCATGATAGGCACTTCTGGACCATCCAATTTAATTAATGCGTTATCAATCTCACAACCGTAAATGGCCGCTAGCAAATGTTCTGTCGTATAAACTCGAGCTCCTTTATATTCTAAAGTGGTCCCACGATCCGTTGCAACAACTAAATCACAATCCGCTTTGATGACAGGTTCTCCCTCTAAATCGACACGTTGAAATTTATAACCGTGATTTTCAGGGGCTGGACACACTTCTAAATTCACCTTTTCACCAGTGTGTAATCCTACACCAATAAACTTCACCGGTGCTTTGAGGGTTCTTTGTTTTACAGACATTTATACTTTATCTTTTGTTAATTCTTTTATTTTTTTGTCCAATTCTTGCAATTTATTCAAGATATATGGCAATTTTCGGAAACCAAAATACGATTTTTTGAAATCATCCATTGGAATTCCTGGCGATCCCATCAACGTTTCTTCTTTACGAATTGAATTTGGAATACCGGATTGTGCTACAATTTTTGTTTTATCGGCAATATGAATGTGACCGCTGATACCTGCTTGACCACCAATCATGACATGTTTGCCAATTTTAGTTGAACCAGCCACTCCTACTTGAGCAGCCATTGCTGTGTGGCTTCCAACCTCTACGTTATGCGCAATTTGACACAAATTATCAATTTTAACACCTTTACGAATGATGGTAGAACCCATGGTCGCACGGTCAATCGTGGAGTTTGCGCCCACATCTACAAAATCTTCTAAAATTACATTTCCGATTTGAGGAACTTTTTGATACTCTCCTTTTTCATCGGGAGCAAATCCAAAACCATCAGCACCAATTACGGCTCCAGAATGAATGGTGCAATTTGAACCAATAATACAATCGCGATAGATCGATACATTTGGATAAACCACTGTGTGGTCACCAATTACAACATTTTCACCGATGGTTACATGTGGATAAATCACCACGTTATTGCCTATTTTAGCACCATCACTGATATAGGAGAAAGAACCTAAGAATAGGGACTCACCTACAGTTGCCGATGCTGAAATGTATGAATTGGCTTCAATTTTTGGTTGCTTCTTCGTCATCTGGTCGTAAAAATGAAGCAACTTTGCAAAACAAGCATAAGCATCATCTACCTTTACTAAAGTTAACGTTTCAGGCAATGCTTTTGAAGGTTGGAACGTTTTATTGACGATACAAATAGTTGAACCGGTTTGATAAACGTATTCCTCATATTTTGGATTAGCCAAGAAAGAAATTGCACCAGGCACTCCTTCTTCTATTTTTGCCAAAGTATGCACGCTAGCGGAAGCATTTCCTACCACTTCTCCTTCTAATATTCCAGCAATTTGTTCTGCAGTAAATTCCATAATCCAAAATTATAAAATGAAAGCACAATTCTCACCAACAGAAAATCGTTTTTTCAACATCGTATTATTAATTAGTCGCATCCAAGTGAATCCTTGGTCTTAAGTTGACTAATGTTAATTTTATTTTTGTACCAGTTGGCCTTCGCAACAATTTCTTTCTGTTGTTTATTTTTCCATACCAACGTGTGTTCAGGTCTGGGTTTTAATTTGAAATTGGTATTCGAAAAGTCAATCGTTAATCCTTTCTTCATGTCTTTCAAAGCTAAACGCGTATCCGTATAACCCAATTTGTCTTGCATACAAGTGACAACTTTGGATGAATCAATATACACCATATCGTTATCTTTAGGAAAATGGATCACTTGCCCCTTTCCTTCCAAGCTGTTTATAACCGAAGATGCTTTTGATTTTGTCACCACCAATTCGGATACAAAACTATTTTCCGGCAAGGTAAAGAAAAAATGAACCATTCCTTTACCTTCAAATGACTTATCAATTTTATAGACTTTAGGATTTCCTTTTTTTAAACTTTCATTAAAGTCAACTTCTCCATCGTTCAAGGCTTCCAACACCTCTTTCTCTGAAATCCCTTTTTTCTTCAACCAAAGCGCATCATCTTCAGAAACGACAATTAATCGTTCCAAGAAACTATTTTTCACGCGATTTCCAGGCAACCAACTACACCCTCTATTTTTAAAAAAAAAGAATACAAAAAGCAAACCGATTCCAAAACCGATTCCATAATATTTCAATCTGCGCGTAAATGTTTCCATAGTAATTGCAAAGATAGTTAAATGTCAAAAAAAAACCGCCCAATTTGGACGGTTCTTTTACAATTCAATTTTTAGCTTATAATTGAGGGTCTAATTTAGAAACCAATTGTGCTTTAGGTACTGCTCCAACTACTTTATCAACTACCTCACCGTTTTTAATAAATAATACGGTTGGGATATTACGAATTCCAAATTTTGCTGCTACTCCTGGATTTAAATCTACGTTTACTTTTCCAATTACTGCTTTTCCTTCATAATCATGAGACATTTCCTCAATAATTGGTCCCAGCATTCTACATGGTCCACACCACTCTGCCCAAAAATCAACTACTACTGCTTTGTCTGACTTTAATACTACTTCCTCGAAGTTAGCATCTGTAATTTCTAATGCCATAATTTGTAATTTATTATTTGTTTAACTTTCGAATTTTGTTAAAATTAATCCTTTTATTTTACTTCAAACCATATGCCAACTATTATTTACTGACAAAATGGCTTGATTATCAAATGTTCTTAATTTCAATTTTCTTCATCGTTTTTTGATTATCCGTAATCAAAGCGTAAAAGTAGTGACCATTTTCGAATTGTTTTGTATCAAAAGTTACAATATTTCCTCCCGAAGAAAATTCACCCTCTTTGATGGTGGTCAAATACTCCAATTGATTGTTCCATAATTGTATGGACACCAATCGGTTTTGTTTCATCTCGAAATAGATTTGCACTTCTCCAAAGTTTGGTTGACTTTCCATACCATACAACACGCAATAATCTTCCTTTGAAGGAGTTCCTTTCCCTAAATACGCCAACAACTTCTTGTAGGCAATCGCAAGGACTAGAAGCGACAAGGTGACAATTAGTATGCCGATGATTACTTTACCGAATGAATATGTATATAAAACCATTATAATGAAATTACTCCTTTAATTTTAGCTGCCTCTTGATATTTTTGAATGATGGAATCCACATCCATCATCATTTCTTTAGCGCTGACACTGATATACTTACCTGTTTTTGAAGGATGCATCGTCATTTCAACCGCTTCATCAAACAAGGCACTGACCAAGGCCAATTTTTCTGAATCATTTGGAACAATGAATTTAAAAAAATAGACATTCGGCCACTCTTCAAGTGATAACTGATTTCTTAAATTTTCAAATAAATCCTCCATTTTGATCTTTTAACGAGAGCAAAGATAGTCTTTTCAATTCCATTTCTAGCGACTTAAGCGCATTAAATTTAAAATTTGAAAGTTGACTTGAATGATTAATTTCCTCTCTTGCCAATTGTTTCAATCCTTCTAAATACTGCATGGAATCCATTTCTTTGGAAAGCAAAATATCATCTTCCGTTGCAAAATTTTTGAATTGCTCAAGATAAGCATCTCGAAGGACAAACATGTGATGGAATACAACTCCTAAATCTTCATGCGAGGTAACATCCCAAACCATTTTTTTCAATTGAAGCAAATGATGGGTATAGGTATTAAAATCTGAAATGAGTTCGCCACTAAATGCAGGAATTTGTAAATTCGTTAATCCCACATGATTGGATTGGATATCTTCACCACTCAAAACACGATAAGCTTCAAACATCAATCCTAACTTTTTCCATTTTGCATGGTAAAGTTTATATAAAAAGGGACCTTGAAAAAGTTTAGTTTTCCAATTGAATAAATTGAGTTCAAAAGCATCCAATAACTCCTCATCATCTTCCATAGGAAAATGAAGTAATGCCTCTTGATGTGTCATTCAATTTTCTCTTGGTTTTTTCGCATTTTAATATTTAGAAACTCAACAATGAGTGCATAAATCATCGCAAAATAAATGTACCCTTTCGGAATGTGTTGTCCAAAGGCTTCTGCGACTAAAACAACCCCAATGGTTACTAAAAATCCTAAAGCAATCATCTTAATAGTCGGACGATTATTGATAAAATTACTAATGGGCTTCGCAAACAACATCATAACAATCATAGAAACAATGACTGCGCAATAAATGATGACCAATGGATTTTGTCCATCCTTTCCTACTCCATTTGTCATACCAATCGCTGTAATGATACTATCAAAACTAAATACAATATCAATCATTACAATCTGCAAGATTACGGCTCTTAAAGTAGGTGTCTTGGATGTTTTAGTCTCTGAATGTCCTGCAATACTTTCGTGCATTTCAACCGTCGATTTGTAAATTAAAAACAAACCTCCCAATAGCAACACCAAAGATTGTCCAGAAAATTCACGCAACCACTCGTAAGAAGAATCCGGAAAAAAAGCAGTCGTCATGCCCATTATCCAAGAAACAACCGCTAATAAGAGAAGCCTTACGAATAAAGCGAGCATTAATCCAAAATTTCTACCTTTTCTTTGATCAGCTTGAGGAAGACGATCGGTTACAATGGAAATAAATATGATATTATCAATCCCTAGAACAATTTCAAGCAAGGAAAGAATTACAAAATACATGATGCCATCCCAAGTAAATAAAATTGAGAAAAAATCCATTTTTTAGCGTTTTAAATGATTAAAATAGTTGTTTAAAATTTTTGCGTTCAATTCACCATCGGTGTGAATTTCCATCAATTTGGGACGGTTATTTTCCGAGAAAGCATAAAATGCAGCCATATTATTTTCCAGTTCCATCAAATTAAAGATAGAAAAATATTCCATAGCATACAAATCACAAATGGGCTTAGCACTTGTTTGATGTTTTGCCACAAAATACTGATCCTTTTGCTCGGTTTGATTTGGTCCGGGAATGATATTGAAAATATCTCCTCCTCCATTATTGATTAAAATCACTCGGAGATTTCCAGTGAGGTATTTCGTCCAAAAAGCATTGCTATCGTAGAAAAAAGATACATCGCCGGTAATTAATACATGTAATTCCTTCTGATTCATCCATGCAGCGCCACAAGCGGTACTTGACGATCCATCGATTCCGCTAGTACCTCGGTTTGACCAATAGGTAAAGTTTGAAATGGGATCAAACAGTTGAGCATAGCGCACCACAGAACTATTAGCCAAGTGCAAATGAGTTCCATCGGGCATAAAATCCAATACATGATCAAATACAACCAAATCTGAAAACGGGGCTTGTTGAATAAAACTTTTAGCCGCATCTTTTGCCTTGATATCAATGGCTTTGGCTCTGCCCGAAACATTCGTTTGGTTTCGTTCATAATCCATCACACTTAACTCTTTAAAGAAAGCAAGCGGTGACATATCAAAAACGTGAGATAAATGCTGAAAAGTATCTTGATATTGTTGATGCTCTCCAATCTGCCAATGCTTAATAGCAGACCAAGATCGAAGTACACTTTTAATTCTTTTTGAAACAATAGCGCCACCCAATGAGATGATTAAATCAGGTTTGAACGTTTCAATATCCTCAACTGCTGCCAACCAACGATCAATTCCATGAATAAAACGAGGATGCGTCATATTCGAAATATTTTCAACAAACACGATTACTGAGGAATCATTCGCAAATTGATCAATTAACAACTGCAGCGCAGCATCTTTAACTCCTTGACCAATCAGTACCCATTTTGAAGGAAGACTTAAACCTGACCGGATCTCTTTCAATGCATTTTCTGAAAACCCTTTTTGCAGTTTAAAGGTTTGCAAGCGTTCAACTTTCACCTCAGCTTGCTCTACAGTTTGATATAAAGGTTCGATTAGCGCCATATTCAAATGTATGGGTCCTGGCTTTTGTCTTTGCTGTTCAAAAGCAAATGCTAAATCTCTGTTCATTGCCCAAATTTCTGAATCTGAATGGCCTTCTCCTTTTAAATGTAAATGTTCAATAACATGCTTACCGAAGACATTCGTTTGCATGATGGTTTGTCCATCTCCGTGATTGATCCATTCTTGAGGTCGATCTGCTGAAACAATCACCAAAGGCAATTGTTGATAAAATGCCTCGCTAACCGCTGGGAAATAATTCAACAAGGCAGATCCAGAAGTACAAACGACAGCAACGGGTTTTTGAGTTTGTTGAATAATTCCAAGTGCATAAAAGGCCGCAACACGTTCATCATGAATAACCAAACAATTAATTTGGGGATGCTCATCTAGAGCAATGACTAGGGGTGCATTTCTTGATCCCGGAGAACAAACCACGGTTTCCACATCGTTTTTCACTAAATGTGCAACCAAATATTGAACGCCTATTTTATCGGATGTTTTCATGATAAAGCAAATCTAAGCATTATAAAAGATTCGTTCTAACGTTTTCGCTTTATTTTCAGTTTCCTCCCATTCCAATTCAGGAATTGAATTTTTGGTAAAACCACCTCCCACGTAGAGGAATAATTCTTGATCTATCCATTGGGCGCAGCGCAAATTAACGAACACACTCGCTTCATCTGTTTTGATCTCTCCAATTAAGCCGGTATATAACTGTCGGTCATGGGGCTCCATTTCCAAAATTAAACGAGTGGCTAAGTCTTGTGGCACACCGGAAACGGCTGGTGTTGGATCAAGTAGATTTAATATGCGCCAAATAGGGTATTGGTCGTTTGTGAAAGCAATATCAGACTTCAAATGATAAACCATACCTGTAGAATAATCGTAAGGACCGATCACCTCAAGGTCTTTAACTTGGAGCTGCTGAAGTCGCTCAAGAATAAAATCTGTCACAAAAGTTTGTTCTTCGATTTCTTTTTGCCCCCAAGGTTCTTGGAGGGATTTTTTTGTCCCAGCCAAACTTACCGTAAAAAATTGATGTCCAATTTGTTTCAGTGAAATTTCCGGAGAAGCTCCAATCCAGGTACCGAATTGTTCTGAAGAGACTGCATAAACAAAGGCATTTGGATAGAGTTCACATAGATGATCAAAAAAGGAAACATCAAATCCTCGCTGTACGTTGACTTTCTTCACACGAGAATAGACCAGTTTTTGAATTTGAAACATGTCGAAGGAATTGACCAACCCTTCTGTTTCCATTAAGTATTCTCGACGAGAAATGGTAAAGGGTTTTTCCTTTGCATCATGGGCTTTTGTTGTTACCGAGTTTTCTTGAACTTGAAAACCATAGGTCACATCGGATTGAAAAGGTCGAATAAAAAAACCTTGGTAATTTTTTAGTTCTTCGATAGGGTGAAATAAACCGCATTGATAAACGGCTTCTTTTTGAGGAAATCGATAATATAAAAAATCTGCCACCTTACCTTGGAATTATCATGATGGTTAATCTACCGGTACAAATCAATTTATTGGATTCCATGTCAAAAATATCAACTTGCCAAACGTGCGTTTTTTTTCCCGCATGTACAATTTTACCAATACCTTTAACATAACCAGATTTCACAGCGCCTACATGATTTGCATTCACTTCCAAACCAACTGGATATTCCTTTTCCAAATCCAAAAGCAAGACAGAACCCATCGACCCTATACTTTCAATAAGTGCTGCCGAAGCTCCTCCATGAAGCACCCCCATAGGTTGATGGGTAATTGAAGAAACAGGCATTTTGGATACGATAAAATCATCACCAACTTCAATGCACTCAATCTGTAGCACCTCCATGAGGGTTCCCTTGTTGTAGGAATTGATTTCTTCTAAGGAAATGGATTTAAATTTCATGTAACAAAGTTAGTTTATTTTATTTTTCAAACCATCGCAATTAAAAAAAGTTTAATTTTGATTTATGATTCAAGAACATTATTCTTTAAAAGGAAATAACACTTTTGGTATCGAAGTGTTCGCTAAATATTTCAGTTCGTTTGGCAGTGCAGAAGAATTAAAAAATCTTTTAAATAAATTCCCCAATGAAAATCTATTAATTCTCGGCGGTGGAAGTAATGTTTTATTCACAGAGGACTTCAATGGACTAGTCCTGAAAAACGACATCAAAGGGATTTCGATCAAAGAAGAAAATGAGGAATACGTCATCATTGAATCTGGTGCGGGTGAAATTTGGCATGAGTTCGTGTGTTTTTGTATCGAGAATAATTATGCTGGAATTGAAAATTTAAGTTTAATACCAGGAAGTGTGGGGGCCAGTCCCATGCAGAATATTGGCGCTTATGGCGTTGAAATCAAAGATGTATTTCATGCTTTAACGGCTTTCCACATAGCAAGTGGAGAAATACACACTTTTTCTCATTCAGACTGCGAGTTTGGTTACCGGGAAAGCGTCTTTAAAAATAAATGTAAAGGACAATACGTTATTTTAAGTGTACAATTTAAATTGAGTAAAAATCCAAAAATAAACGTCAGTTACGGAGCAATTCAAGATGTACTGCTAGAAAAAGGCATAAAAAATCCGGGAATAAAAGATGTGAGTGATGCGGTCATTGAGATCAGAAGAAGCAAACTTCCCGATCCTGTTGAAATTGGGAATGCAGGAAGTTTCTTCAAAAATCCTGTTGTATCTGAGGAACTTGCTCAACAAATTTTAAACGCATATCCCGATGCGCCCAACTACCCTGCTCCAAATGGCAACCGTAAATTAGCAGCAGGTTGGCTGATTGAAAAAGCTGGCTGGAAAGGTAAGCGTATGGAAGACTATGGAGTTCATGTCAAACAAGCCTTGGTATTAGTGAATTATGGAACTGCAACAGGGGATCAAATCGCCCAATTGGCAGATCAAATCATACAAAGTATTCAGGAAAAATTTGGCGTTACTTTGGAAAAAGAAGTGAATTTCTACTAGAAATAGTAATAGTGGAATGCTTTTATTCTAAGCTAAGTATAAACTCCTATTTTTTTCAAATTTATGCAAAACATTTTAAGTTAAAGAGAACATCAATTTTCTTTACATAAAAAATGTTTATGAAAAATTTTTATGCTATTTTCTTCGCTTTTATAATTTCTCACGTTACCACAGCTCAAAACAGTTTATCCCTTGATGGAATTGATGACTATGTGCAAACCAATTTTACGGGTATTGGAGGCTCAAATGCCAGAACGGTTGAAGCTTGGATCAATACCACTGCGAATGCAAATGCTTCTGCGGGAGGATCTCAACAAATCATCACAGATTGGGGTTCCAATACAACTGGAGGTAGATTCACATTTTGTTTATTATACAGCAATGCTATTCGACTAGAATCAAATGGTAATGGTTTATCAGGTACAATTCCGTTAAATGACGGTAATTGGCATCATGTAGCAGCTGTGTACGATCCTTTAAGTACCAACACCGTTAAATTGTATGTCGATGGTGTTTTGGATGTTCAAGGAAATATTACTGTGGGCGTCAATACAGGAAATGCTGTGAATATGCGAATTGGTAAACGTATCGATGACGCAAAATTATTCAATGGAAAAATTGATGAAGTGAGGGTTTGGAATGTAGCGAAAACGCAGGCTCAATTGCAAGCAAATTCAGGTGCAGAATTGTGTAATGTCTCACAAGACTTAGTAGCATATTACAATTTCAACCATGGAAATGTTGGTGCTTCAAATACTGGAAACAATATTTTATCCGATTTATCTGGTAATAACCATCCAGGTATACTAAATAGTTTCTCACTGAGTGGAACAAACTCGAACTGGGTGCTAGGCGCTCCCCTAACTTTAGGAATGAATTCAGCTTCCAGTATTGTTCATGCCTGCAGTTCTTATACTTGGGCAGCCAATAATACCACTTACACCACCAACGGAACACATACGGTCAACATGGCCAATGCCAATGTACATGGTTGCGATTCATCTACAACCATTCAACTATTCGTTCATTACGCTAATGATTTAACCACGAATGCAACACAATGCGAAAGTTTTACTTGGGGAGTTAGTGGCCAAACCTACACCTCATCTACCACCATTGATACAATACTTACAAATAGTTGGGGATGTTCCTATCACCATGTTTTAAACTTGACGATTAACAATACGACAACTCATACCGAAACAGTACAAGAATGTAATTCCTATACTTGGGACTTAAATAACCAAGCGTATACACAAACGGGAACTTATATCGATACAATTCCAAATGCTCAAGGGTGTGATTCCATTGTCACCTTAAATTTAACCATTATTGATCTTGACCCAACGATTACACAAGGTGGAAATGGAAGTTATTTAGCCAATCAATCCTTTGTCGATTATCAATGGGTTAGGTGTGAAAATCAGACTTACACCTTAATTCCAAATGAAACTGACATGAATTTTACGCCAACTGAAAATGGCACCTATGCTTTAATTGTATCATCTATAGGTTGTTCAGACACTTCTCAATGTTTTACGGTTAGTGGTCTATCGCTGTCTCAATTGGAGAACAATCATCTATTCAAAGCCTACCCCTCTCCAAGTCATCAATTTATTAAGATCGATGGGGTTGATCAATCCAATCAAATTTCCATATTACAAATGGATGGAACTGTGATTCAAGCTAAATGGAATTCTAAAGATGAAATTGATGTTCAAGATTTAGCGAATGGTTCGTACATCATTCTCCTTCAAAAAGACGAAAAATTCTACTTTATCAAGTTCATCAAAAATTAGCATCTAAAAATAGATTCGTCATGTAAAGGCAAATTACTATCTTCGCATGGAATTATGGATACAAGAAAACATGTCGAAGTGTGTTTCACTCCTGGTGAATATGCTTATTACAAAAATGAATTTGAAATCGTTGTCGTCATCGATGTACTTCGAGCGACCTCGGCTATTTGCGCAGCTTTTGACAACGGAATAAACAGTATAATTCCTGTTCCAACTGTGGAAGAAGCATGGGATTATAAACAAAAAGGATTTTTAGCGGGTGCAGAAAGAAAGGGACAAATCGTGGAAGGTTTTGACTTTGGAAACTCACCCTATTCTTACATGAATCCTGAATTTAAAGGAAAAGATGTAGTACTTTCCACCACGAATGGCACAAAATCCATCGACGTGGCTAAGGATGCTGAAATTGTAGTCATTGGATCTTTTTTAAACTTGGATTATTTAGTAGATTGGTTGAAAAATCAAGACAAAAATATCTTGTGTTTATGCTCAGGTTGGCAAGATAAATTCAATTTAGAAGATACCATTTGCGCCGGAGCTATTTGTGATGCGCTGATTAACAGCGGTAATTTCATTTCGGATGAAGATTCTTCAATTGCCGCTAAATATTTGTACCAATCAGCAAAAGATAATTATTTTGGTTATTTGAAATCCAGTTCTCATCGAAGAAGGTTGAAAAATTTAAATTTGAATGAAGATATCAAATATTGCCTTACCCCAAATCAAACAAAGGTAATTCCGATTTTAAAGGATGGTAAATTGGTTAAACTATAGGCTACTGATATTAGCATTACCCCTATTTCTCTTTTTTTCGTTTGAACAAAAGAAAGCACTTCCTTGGGGTTTTGTAGGCCATAAACAAATCAATCGATTGGCCATTTTCACCTTACCTCCAGAGCTTTTTGGATTTTACAAAACACACATTGAATTTATCACAGACCATTCGGTAGATCCGGACAAAAGAAGATATACTGTAGAGGGCGAAGCGGAATGTCATTACATTGATTTAGATCATTACTATTTCTTGGCTGATTCGATGTATACACTATTAGAAACACCTTGGAATAAGGCAAGCACCTACTTCACAGAAGATACTCTTAAAGCTTATGGGATTGTCCCTTGGCACATTCAACTGATGAAATATAAACTGCAAAAAGCCTTTGAGCAGAAAAATGTAGATTTAATCCTGAAGTATTCATCCGAAATCGGACATTACATAGCAGATGCGCATGTTCCCTTGCATACGACCCAAAATTATAACGGACAACTGACCAATCAAAAAGGTATTCATGGCTTATGGGAAAGTAGATTAGTCGAACTCTACCAAAACGATTACCAATTTTTCGTAGGAAAAAGTCAATACATAGAAAACCTCAACTCTTATATTTGGTCTGTTGTGAGAGAATCCCACGCTGCCTTAGACACGGTATTCAAGATGGAAATCGAAGCCAGTAATCGCATTGGGTATGCCAATAAATACAGTATTGAGCAACGAGGAAATCAAACCCTAAAAACGTATTCCAAGGATTTTTGTCATACGTATCACCAATTGATGGGAAACATGGTGGAACGAAGAATGCGCCAAGCGATTCTCGCCATTGGTTCGATTTGGCAAACAGCATGGATTGATGCCGGTCAACCAGATTTGAATTCGTTGTTGACTCAAAAACCCCATCTGTCCGAATTGGAACATTTAAACCAATTGAATCAAGAAGATCCAACTTCCATCCATGGCGGTAGAATTTGTGATTAATTTTACTTATTTTTAATCAAAAAAAAAAAGTAATGATTCAACTTGAAGGACTCTCAAAATCATTTGTTTTATCGAAAAAACAACAAAAAGAGTTAAACACCCATGAAAAGTCCATTTTAGCCGTAAACAACATTTCCTTTACTTGTGAACCTGGGAAGGTTTTTTCTTTGTTAGGACCAAATGGTGCAGGAAAAACGACTACCCTTCGGATGATTTCGACCTTATTCAAACCCACTTCCGGAAAAATTTTGATTTCGGGAATTGATGCCATAAAACACCCTAGAGAAGCTAGAAAAAAAATGGGATTTTTAACAGGTTCAGCAGGATTATATGGAAGATTGACTCCGAATGAATTGATCCAATATTTTGCGGATTTGTATGAAGTGAAAAAAGAAGATTTCATTGCTCGGAAAAAGAAACTATACAATTTACTGGATATGCATGAGTTTCAAAATAAAAGAATCAGTAAACTCAGTACAGGCATGAAACAAAAAGTTTCGATTTGTCGAACCATGATTCACGACCCTGAAATAGTCATCTTTGACGAACCAACTAGTGGTTTGGATGTCATAACGGCAGCAAACATCATCCAACTGATTAAAGATTGTAAATCGGAAGGGAAAACCGTGATATTTTCAAGTCATATCATGAGTGAAGTTGATTTATTGTGTGATGATTTAGCCATCATTGACCAAGGAAATCTGCTCTACAATGATCATTTCTCCCAATTCAAGTCAGCAATGACCACGCCTAATTTAACCGAAGAATTTATTCAACTCATAAATCAACACAGATGATTTTTACCATTTTTAAAAAAGAACTTAAAGAAACGTTGAGGGATCGACGCACCTTGATGATGATGTTGATTATTCCCATACTCATTTTTCCAATCATTATTAATGTGTTTATTTCCATATCATCCAGTTTTGAAAAGAAAGCTGCTGAAAAAGAAATCACCATTGGAGCGCTCTCGAAAAATAGTTTTTTCATTACAGCATTGAACGACATACCCGAAGCATTAGGTAAAAAGAAAATCCATTATTATAAGGATAGTATTGCATTAATGCACGCCTTGAAAAGTGATCAAATTATGTTCGCCGTTTTTGATGCCAAGAACATGGAAGCTCAACTTCTAAAAAATCAGAACACCACTGTAAACTGGTACTTTAAAGCCACCGATTTGGGTATTGAAGACCGGGCTAAAAAATACATGGATCAAATCATTATGGAAGAAAAAGTAAAGCGCTATGATCGTTTACATATTGATTTTCAGCTTTTGGAACCCATAGAAGCAAACTACCATAACATATCCAGCAGTCAAGAAATGATTGGTAAAATTGCGGGTGGTATCCTACCGTATTTATTCATTGCCTTTGGATTTTTGGGTTGCATGTATCCCTCCATTGATTTATTTACGGGTGAAAAGGAGCGCGGAACGCTAGAAACCTTATTAACGGTTCCGGTGTCAAGATTTCAATTACTTTTTGGTAAAATGCTGGTAGTGATTACCTCTGGATTATTTGCATCCACGGCTGCCTTACTCGGTCTTTTTATTTCTATTGAATTCTTACCCCATATTGGCAATACTGCTGTAATCGATGTAATTCATGAAATCTTAAGTTTGAAATTCATTCTTTTATTGTATACTTTATTGATACCTTTAGTAATCTTTTTTGCTGGCATCATGATTCCGATTTCCCTTTATGCAAAATCGTTTAAGGAAGCACAAAGCATCATTGCCCCTTTAAATATTGTAGTGATTTTACCTGCAATGGTAGGTTTTTTCCCTGGAATCGAATTGAATTTCATGACTGCGTGTATTCCGATTGTCAATGTGGTATTGGCTACAAAAGAGTTGATTGCTGGGCATTTAGAAATTAGCCTCTTAGCATTAAGTTTCCTTGTGATGTTATTCATTGCAATGTTCAGTTTTCTTTTTTCCTATAAACAATTTGAAAAAGAATCCAATATCATTCTTTAGTGAGTAATATTTTTTACTAATTTTACCTTCTTTGAACCACCTAAAATTTGAGAATGTTACATGCTCTAAATTCTGCTATACAATCCCATAAAGATAGTTATGAAGATTATTTTGAGAAAGCTAAATTTATTTTAGCGTTAAGAATTAGTTTTTTTCTAAGTGTTTCAGTTTTAATACTTTCTTTGGTATTTCTATTTTATTTTGGTCACACAGCATTTATTTTTGGATTTATCGCATTTGTATCTTTTTTCTTAACCTTAATAAAAATAGTATTTACAGGACAATATAAATTATTTACTACAATATATATTGTCATAGGTGTATTTCTTTGCCAATATACCTTATTTATGTTTCCTGAGCAACCACATATTGCAGACTCATTATGGATGGTTATTGCTATAATACTAGCATTTATGTTACTTGATAAAAGTATAGCATTTATCATTGCATTTCTTAACATCTTTTCAGTAAGCTTATTTTATACGCTTAATTCAGGAAGTCAAATTAAAATTTTAAAAGAATCTTCAACTGAACAATCTATTGGTATTGGAATTAACGTTTTTATATGTTTAATTATTATTTCCTATTTGATTTATCAAAAAACGAAAACAACCACTTTTGCAAGAATGCAAATAAAAGAAACGGAATCTCAATTAATGCATCAACTATACACCATCCATAAACAAAATGAGGAAAAAACTGTTCTAATTAAGGAGATTCATCATCGTGTTAAAAATAATTTGCAGGTGATTACAAGTTTACTTCGCTTACAATCCCACGAATTAACGAATGCAGAAGCTATAGACAAGTTTAACGACACGACCAATCGCGTGCTTGCAATGGCCAAAATACATGAGAAAATGTACCAATCAGAACACCTTTCTCATATCAACATGAAAGATTATTTCACGAATTTAGCAATCGATTTAAAGGACTCTATTCAATTGGAACAGGAAATTCAAATGAATATCCACTGTGAAATACAAGAAATCAATTTAAAAGCAATAGTACCGATCGCTATCATCATTAATGAATTGCTTTCCAATTCCTTTAAACATGCCTTCAATGGTTGTGATTTTCCATCCGTCACCATAAAATTTGAAGAAAATACAGATAAAACATTAAGTTTAACGTATGCTGATTCAGGATGTTGGAAAATCGCTGAAAAAGAAGACAGTTTTGGATTCGAGTTAATTAAACTGATGACGGAACAATTGAATGGCCAGTTGAATTTTGATATGGAACATTCAACCTATTCGTTTCGTTTTGAAACCGCGAAATGGTAAACAAATCAGTTTGCCAATAGCTACATGAAATACACTTCGATTGCTTAAGGATTTCTACCAACTACCGCCAGCTCCGCCTCCGCCAGAGGAACCTCCGCCGAAACCTCCAAAGCCGCCTCCCGAGAAGCCACCACCTGAAGAACCGCCGCCGAAACCTCCAAAGCCACCATAATAAAACCCTCCTGAACGGAAACCTCCACTACCTCCGCCGTTATTTTTATTTTTATAAATAATATATAACACAAAAGCAATGATGCCCAGCGCGATTAGTACCCTTCCTAAATCATCTTTCTTTTTATTCTTTTTAGCGTATTGATCAGAATTGTATTCACCTTGTGCCAACTCCATTAATACATTACTAGCCTTGGCAATTCCTTCGTAAAATTTACCCTCTTTAAAAGCAGGGATCATTTCATTTTCAACAATTTCCTTACACGTAAAATCGGGAATTGCCCCTTCTAAACCTCTTCCTGTCGCGATAAATGTTTTTCGTTCGCCTTTACCTCCTGTCGGTTTGATGAGTATCACGATTCCATTATCTTCTTTCTCGTGACCTATTCCCCATTGCTCAATGACCTCAGTTGCGTATGCCCAAGGCTCTTCCCCACCTAAATCATCTACAATTAAAACGACAATTTGGTTGGAAGTTTGTTCGGCAAATTGCTCTAATTTCAATTCCAATTCTTGCGCTTCTCCCTTAGAAATCAAATCAGGGAATGCTTTCGATAAATTATTGACTAATTGGGGTGGATTAGGTTTTTTCGGAATTTGAGCACTTGCGGATAAAATTGAACCGATCAATAACAAGTTAACGAGTACGTACTTAAACATTTGTTGCATATTCTTTAATTTCCGAATGAAATATCATCACTCAATTCATTCAAATCACTTTTTTGGTAGGGAAAGTACGTCTTTAGTTGAACTCCTGCGGCTGCTATTGCTTCAACCAAACCTTCAGTAAATAGTCCTTTTTTGAATTGTTGCATCATGCGCTCTTTGATCTCTTCCCAAAAATCAGCGGGGACTAAATCATAAATCCCTTGGTCGCCAATGATGGCCATTTTTCGATCTTCTACAGCCAAGTAAATTAAGACTCCATTTCGAAGGGCAGTTTTACGCATTCCTAATTTTGTAAACACACGCATTGCCTGTTCCACCGGATTTCCTTTACAGCGTTTATCCAAATGTACGCGAATTTCACCTGAAGTTTGTCGTTCAGCCTCTGTGATTGCAGTTACAATTTGCGTTTTTTGATCTTCTGTAAATAATTCTTTTGCTGTCATATATCAAAAAAAAGCGGTCTTTCAACCGCCTTATTATTATTCGTTAAAATTTACCGTGGGTGCGATTTCAGAACCTGCAGCTGCTTTGAACACTTCTTTTTTACCAAATGTTTCCTTATTCAAGAACATGCTGTTAAAGAATCCTCTGATGTGAGAATTGTATTTCTTTACATTTTCATTGTAATCTGTTCTCGCCTTATTGATTCTATTTTCTGTTCCTTCCAATTGCGCCTGTAATGCACCAAAATTTTCTGTAGATCTAATTTGTGGATACGCTTCAAATGCTAAGTTAATCGCTGTATTGATTTTCTTACCCATAATCTCCATATCTTCAGGTGTTTTTGCATTTACAATACCTGCTCTTGCTTCGGTTACTCGCGTCAAAATTTCCTTTTCATTTTTTGCTGCGCCTTTCACCGTTGCTACTAACTGAGGAACCAAATCTGCTCTTCGCTGATAACTTGCTCCTACATCACCCCATGCCTTATCGACATCTTCTTGTAATGTTACAGCCGTATTGTAAGAGCCTCTGTAAGCCATAAATAAAATAAATGCTAACAAAGCAATTCCTCCTAAAATAATATACGATTTCTTCATGTTTTCAATTTTAACCTTAAATATATTTTTTTTTTCAATTGCTCAAACGCTTTTAACAAATATTAATGAAAAATCAGCTTTTAACAGTATATTTTTTTGATTAAATTTTAATCATTTTTATTGATTAATTTGTAATCTTTACATATCTTTGTGTTAAGTATTGGATCACGGGAGGTATATTCATACATAACGATAGCAGCCATCATAATGAAAAAAAATAATACAAATGGTGCGATCAATTTTACATATGGATTTAGATACGTTTTTCGTCTCTTGCGAACGTTTACTAGACAGTCGCCTGAATGGCAAACCTATTTTAATTGGAGGAACCAGTGACCGAGGAGTTGTTGCATCGTGCAGTTACGAAGCAAGGTTATACGGCATTCATTCTGCAATGCCTATGAAAATGGCCAAAGAACGTTGTCCAGAAGCCATCGTTATTAAAGGAAATGGGAGCACGTACAGTAAATACTCTCATCTCGTTACCGAAATCATCAAAGAAAATGCACCAGTTTTTGAAAAAGCATCGATTGATGAATTCTACATGGATTTTACAGGAATGGATCGTTTTTTTGGCAATTTAAAGTACGCTTCAGAACTTCGGCAAAAAATCATCAAAGAAACTGGACTTCCGATTTCATTTGGTTTATCCGAAAATAAAACCGTTTCCAAAATTGCTACAGGAGAAGCAAAACCCAACAATCAATTGTCCATTCATTATGGTGAAGAAAAAGCATTCCTAGCACCTTTATCCGTTAAGAAAATCCCAATGGTAGGCTTAAAAACCTATCAAACCCTCTGTAATTTGGGCATCAAAAAAATACAAACCATTCAAGAAATGCCCATTGAATTAATGGAAAATGTACTGGGTGTGAATGGAATTGGAATTTGGAAAAAAGCAAATGGAATTGACCACGCTGTAGTAGAAGCGTACAGTGAAAAGAAATCAATTTCAACAGAACACACCTTCGAAAGAGACACCACAGATGTACACCTTTTACATTCACTATTGTCCTCTATGTGTGAAAAATTGACTTTTCAACTGCGTAAAACCAATAAATTGACGGCATGTGTAACGCTTAAAATTCGGTATTCAGATTTTCAAACCCAAACCTTGCAAAAACAAATCCCCTACACCGCTACGGATCACGAATTACTTCCTATCATCCAAGAACTTTTTACGCGATTATACCAGCGGAGGGTCATGATTCGTTTAATTGGCATTCGATTTAGCACCTTGGTTTCAGGCCACCATCAACTTCGATTGTTTGATCAACAAACTTCTTACACCGATCTATACCAAGCCATGGATCGAATTCGAAAACGATTTGGAGAACAATACATCATGCGAGCAGCAAGTATCTATAAAAAATAAACGTGCAAGCACACTCTCAATATAGCCTAAAATACGGGGTACTTACCCCTGAAGAGATTATCCTATGGGGAAAAAATAATCAATTCCCTTATATGGTTCTTACAGATATCAATACCTCAGGTGCTGTACTATTATTCATACAGGCAGCTAAAAAACATGGTGTAAATACAAGTGTGGGCATTGATTTTAGAAATGATCTCAAAAAATGCTATACGATTATCGCTAAAAATAACCGAGGATTTCACGAAGTAAATTCGTTCCTTTCACAGCACTTACATCATCAAAAAGCATTTCCAAAAACACCGCCACATCTCGGGAATTGTTGGATCATTTACCCTTCTGAAAATCAACCTAAAAAACTCAAAGAAAATGAATGGTACGGAGTCAGCTTACAGGATTTAAACCGATTAAAAATTGATCGAAATCCTGAAAAAGAAGCGAAAACCGTGTTACTTCAAGCGATGACCTTTCGAAACAGAAGAGACTATAACGCCCATCGTCTTTTGAGGGCAATTCACTACAACACCCTTTTATCGAAATTGGAAAATACGCAACAAGCAACTGTGGAAGATCGTTTTCTTGGTTATGAAGCTATTCAACAAATATGGGAAGATTTCCCGGTCATTCTCAAGAACACAAATGAATTGCACCAACATTGCCATGTACATTTTGAATTCGAAGATGCGGCAAGTCCACAAAATTTAGCGAGTTATACAGGCAGTAAAGCCGAAGATTTAGCTTTATTGAAAAAACTTTGCCAAGAAGGAGCTTCCTATCGATACCCTATTTTAACCGAAGCCGTCACACAACGCATTGATAAAGAAATCGAAATCATTGCACAAAAAGACTACCTCTCTTATTTTTTAATTACTTGGGATTTCACTTCGTACGCGCGGTCAAAGGGTTATTTTTATGTGGGAAGAGGAAGTGGCGCGAATAGCATTGTAGCTTATATCTTAAGAATTACAGATGTTGACCCATTGGAGCTCGACTTATATTTTGAACGCTTCATTAATTTATATCGAAAAAATCCACCTGATTTTGACATTGATTTTTCATGGAGGAATCGGGATGATATTACCCAATATATTTTTCAGCGCTATCCGAATGCCGCACTACTTTGCACCTTTCACACCTTTCAATACCGAGGAACGATTAGGGAACTGGGTAAGGTTTTCGGTCTTCCTAAAAGTGAAATTGATTTGCTCACAAGGACTAAAATTGACCTTGAAAAATTGGATGAAATCAGCAAATTGGTCATCAAATATAGCCATTACATTCATGGATTCCCTTCCCATTTAAGCGTTCACGCAGGAGGTATCGTAATCAGTGAAAAACCAATTACATGGTATTCAGCAACCTTCTTACCTCCAAAAGGATATCCAACAACACAGTTTTCCATGCGAGAAGCTGAGGACGTTGGTCTGTTTAAATTTGATGTCCTGAGTCAACGAGGATTGGGAAAAATTCAAGAAAGTTTAGAAATCATCGCATACCATGAGCCCCACCGAGAACCTCATGATTTACATGATATTGCGTTTTTAAAAGAGGATGAAAAAGTAAAAGCTTTACTTCTCTCCGCCCGTGCCATGGGTTGTTTTTACGTTGAATCGCCTGCCATGCGCATGTTAATGACAAAACTCAAAGTGGAAACTTACCTCGACTTAGTGGCAGCAAGTTCCATTATTCGACCAGGAGTAGCGCAGTCAGGAATGATGCGCGAATACATTTTACGTCATCGGTATCCTGAAAAACGAAAATCGATTCATCCTTTATTGCAAGAAATCATGCCAGAGACATACGGTGTGATGGTGTATCAAGAGGATGTCATCAAAGTAGCCCACTTTTTCGCTGGGTTATCACTGGCAGAAGCGGATGTACTTCGAAGAGGAATGTCTGGAAAGTTTCGTTCCGCGGATGAAATTCTCCAAGTCAAACAACGTTTTTTGAGCCAATGCCTCGAAAAAGGACACGATGAAGCCTTCAGTAAAGATGTATGGAGGCAAATTGAAAGCTTCGCAGGTTATGCGTTTTCTAAGGGACATTCTGCTTCTTATGCCGTGGAAAGCTATCAAAGTTTATACTTAAAAGCGCACTACCCTCTTGCTTTTATGACGGCAGTGATCAACAATTTCGGTGGATATTATCGAACTGAAGTATACGTTCACGAAGCGAGATCTTGGGGTGCTGAAATCGAAGCACCATCGATCAACGAAGGAGGATATGCTTGCACACTCGTGGGAAATCGATTAATTCTTGGCTTTAATTTAGTGGAAAACATCGAACAGGAGCTGATCATCAAATTAATCGACGAAAGAAACACTTCTGGAAAATTCAAGAATTTTGAGCAATTAATGAAACGAATAAACATCCCATTAGAACAATTACTCATCATCATTCGTATTGGAGGCTTAAGGGATTTTGCTGAAAGTCGTAAAGAACTCTTATGGAAAGCTCATTTTTATCATCACCATCGCAAGAAGAAAGCTCAAGAATTGAACTTTGAAATTGAGCACAAAAAATTTGAATTACCGCAACTAAAAGAGCATCCTTTAGAACTTGCATTTGAACAAATGGAATTATTAGGTTTTCCATTATGCAATCCCTTTGAGCTACTCAAAACAGCTCCCAAAAATTTCATATTGGGAAAAGCACTTGAACAACACCTGAGTCAAAAAGTAGAAATGTATGGTTACCTAATTTCCTTGAAAGCATCAAGAACAAAACAAGGAGAAAGCATGTATTTTGGAACCTTTATTGACCAAGAAGGTATGGTCATTGATACGGTGCATTTTCCAGCGATAGGCAAGCAATATCCATTTCAAGGAAAAGGTATTTACCATTTAATTGGCGTAGTGACGGTAGAATTTAATTATTACGCATTAGAAGTCGGCATGATGTTTAAAATGCCTTTTCAAGAAGATGTACGATTTAGTCACAACACATAAAAAGAAAGCTAATCACTTGTTAAAACTAAATAAAAGCATAAATTTGTAACGCAATTCAAAGCAAAATGCCCACGTGGTGAAATTGGTAGACATGCCATCTTGAGGGGGTGGTGCCATTAGGTGTGCTGGTTCGAATCCAGTCGTGGGCACTAAAAACCAGAGTGAGAAACAAAACGAAAGCGATGTTCAGAACTCTGGTTTTTTTCTTCATTTTCATTCCGTTTCTCGCTATTGAACAATATTTGTAGCTTAGAAGGAAGCTAATTTTATTACAATGATTGATTTCGAAAATCTGAATTAACTTGCTTCAACTATAGATTGGTTTGACAATACAAATATTGGGCACAGAAAGAAGTCTGACAAGCCGTGTTGGACTTTTTTAGTTTAAGATAAAGTGCTAAATTACTTCTAATTCCCAAAAAACAATGCGTTTATCATCTCCAGCACTGACCATTTCATTTTCTGAAATTGGGTGTAAGACATTTACGGAATGGAAATGACCACCTGACTTTCGATCTAATTTCTCGATAAAATTCAAATCTGTATCCCAAATTTTAAGTGTCTTATCTCTACTTGCACTCACAAGGGTATTTCCTTGATTCATGAGCAATACATCATAAATGGCATAATGATGTGCCGGTACTTCCTTGATCAGCTGCTCTTTCTTCCAATTCCATTTGCGCAGAATGGCATCTTTTCCACCCGAAATTAAATGATCATCCGAAACCAATACTAAACAATTGACCCCATCGTGGTGAGCATAAAAACGATGTATCTCATTAAAAAAAGACGTTTCGAAAACGCGAATATACCCATCTTGAGAGGCCACGAATAGATAAGTGCCGTCAGGATTACAGGTCACCCTTCTGATTTTACCACCCGACAAAGGCAAGGTTAATCGTAGTTTTTTGGATGTGAGATCCCAAACACATAACACACCAATTGCATCGACAGAATACAGGTGATTTTGAGCTCGATTTTCGTACAGGTGAAAAATGGCTTTTTTATGCTGTTGAAAGAAGTGCGTTTCAACTTTTAATTCCAAATTAAAAAAATGCAAATCGCCATTGGAAAGCCCAACAACTAATTCTTGATGGTCATTTAATAAACGTAAGGCATAAACTGGATTTTTCATATTAATCGAAAAGTGGTCTTGTGTACCATTTTCAATTAACCATCTCGCTACAAAGCCATCAGCAGATCCAGAATAAAGTTTTCCCCCATCAAATCCCAGTGTATAAACACCTGCCGAGTGACCAGAAATCTCTTTTTTCTTAATAAACATTTAAGCTAATTCCTCCTGTACATCAGTTTCTTCGTTGGGATCATTTACTTGTTTCAAACGATCCGCATAATCACTAGGTAGAAAATCAAAGAAGGTATCTCCTCTCAATCCTAATCTTAAACATTCTAAAGGAATCATTTCATTTGGACCGATATTACCCAGGTTTACATTTGCTCCAAACAACTTAATAAACCACACTTGTTGATTTTTAATGGGTGCTTCCCATAAAATATCTTCCGGTTTCACTTTAGCAATGATGCGGTTGATCAACATGGTATGTGCTGTTCCGTTTGGTCTGAAAACACCTACATTCCCTGCCTCTCTTCCTTCAGCAATCACTTTCCAGCTTCCTGCTTCCAATTCGGTCTTCATCATTTTGATCCAACGAGAAGGAGAAATTAGAATTCCAGAATCTTTAGATCCAACCTCAGAGAGAACAGTGCGGTCTTTAGCCATTCGATGAATTAGTTCGCACTTATCATCGTGGTTAATCATGATCGAGCCGTCTGAAATTTCAGCCAAATCTAAATCGTATTTATCCAATAATTTTAAATAATCATTAAACTGATTTCTTGCATAAAAAGCTTCGAATAAAGTACCGCCAAAATAAGGGCGGATCCCTGCATTTTTATACATGTTAATCTTTTCTTCCAATTGATTGGTCACAAAAGCAGTTCCAAAACCAAATTTAACGACATCAGTTAAGTGGCCTGAAGCTTGAATGAAATTCTCCACCTCATTTAAACTTAGCCCTTTATCCATCATCATGGTTATCCCTTTATTTCTCGGTTTTGATTCTCGTTCTGGAATGTGACTTAATGTAAAATTCATCTAATTGTTATTTAATAATAGTATTATTTCTTTGGCTTCGACTAATTCTGGATATAAATCCAAAATTGATTTTGCTTTTTCATAATCTTCAAGCACACATTGGGCAAAAAGCACACAAGCTTCTTCTTTTCTACCTAAAGTGTAGACCAAATTTACTTCTAAAATTGGTGCAATTTTATTTTTTGCAATATTTTCTTTAAAATCTCTCAAGTAATTGAGGGCATCTATTTTGGAAAATGAAGCCAACAAATCAACATAATTGGTCAAACACTCCTCTTCCATCGGGTCAAGTGCCAGGGAATACACATAATTTTCGGAAGCATTTTCCCAATCTTCTAATTTTTCGTATGCACCTGCTAACACATGGTAAACGGATGGGTTTTCCGGATCTAATTCAACCGCTTTTAAAATGAAGGTTAATCCTTCTTTCGTTTTCTCTTCCAAATCCAAAACGATACCCATACCTAACCAAGAATCAGCATACATAGGAGCTAACTCCATACTGCGCTTATAAAAATGCTTCGCGAGATCGTATTCACCCAGTTGTTCATGGCATTCGCCAATGTAACAAAAAGCGATCGGATCATCACCATCCACTTCTATGGATTTGTGAAAGTGCTGAATTGCTAGTTTGTATTTTTCGGTAGTAAGATATACATTTCCCAAATTGAAATAGGCAGGAGCAAAATCCTCATTGATTAAGAGGCAGTAATCATAAGCCCAAATGGCTTTATCGTACTTCTCTAATTTTAAATAGGTATTTCCCAGATTGTACCAAGATGTGAACGAATACGGATTTTCATCTATAAAGGTATGGTAAGCCTTAATAGCATCTTCAAATTGATTCAATTGATCGTAACAAAAGGCTATTTCATAAATTGCACCTTCATTTTTTGGATTGTATTGAATGGCTTCTTTCAGAATTTTAACGGCATTCTTGTAGTCATTATCATTCTGATACTCCATCGCTAAATCCAAATAGATTTCATCGCGATCTTCTGGCTCTGAAATAGACAAAGCTTCTTTAAACAAACGTATAGCAAACTTATGATCGTGAAGTTGACTAAAAATGGATGCTTTGGTTAATAGAAATTCGCAAGAAGGAGTCTCCCATTTTTCAATCTTTGCCAACAGGGACAATCCTTCCTTAAGATTACCTAAGGCAGAAATTGCTTGTGCTTTTCGCAAATGAAAAAGTGCATTGTAAGGAAATTGATGAATCGCAAAATCTGCTGCTGATGCAGCCTTTGTATACTGACTATTAATTAAATAATGATCTATAATCGCTTCGCATTGGTCGCTATCCAAGTACCCTAACGCATGACCATTAAGATGTGCCTCAAAACGACTAATATCTTCGTTTAAATTACCATCGTAAAAATCCTCATCATCCTCCTCAAACATATCGTTTACTTTATTAATTGTAAGATACAAAAAATTAAGGACCTGTTATAGTCCTTAATTTAATTTTATTAACATGAAATAAACAGTTTATAATAACTGATTACTTTCCTGCTCGCTTACGTTCTGATTCTTTCAGTAAAATTTTACGAATTCTTAAATTCTCAGGAGTAACCTCTACGTATTCATCACTTTGGATGTACTCTAAACATTCTTCCAAACTAAAGATTTTTGCAGGTGCTAAACGCACCTTCTCGTCAGCTCCTGAAGAACGCATATTCGACATTTTCTTAGTTTTCGTTACGTTAACACACAAGTCGCCTGCACGTGAATTTTCACCAATTACTTGTCCCTCATAGATGTTCTCATTCGGGTTGATGAAAAACTTACCGCGATCTTGCAAGTTATTTAAAGAGAATGGAATCGAAACCCCTTGCTCTAAAGAAATCATCGAACCATTTTGACGTCCAGGAATATCTCCTTTGTAAGGTTGATATTCTAAGAAACGGTGGGTCATGATCGCTTCACCTGCTGTTTGTGTTAACAAATAATTTCTCAAACCGATGATTCCTCGGGAAGGGATTTGGAATTGAATCACCATACGCGTTCCTTTTGGAGTCATATTGGTCATTTCACCTTTACGCTTTGTAACGGCCTCCACAGCTGTTCCTGAGAACTCTTCAGGTAAATCAATAGTCAATTCCTCAATTGGCTCACATTTTTTACCATCTATTTCTCGAATGATTACCTGTGGCTGACCCACTTGTAGTTCATAACCTTCACGACGCATCGTTTCAATTAATACCGACAAATGCAATACCCCTCTTCCAGCAACAATCCACTTATCCGCTTTATCGGTCTCCGTGACACGCATCGCCAAATTCTTTTCCAACTCTTTTGTCAGACGTTCTTGAATATGACGTGAAGTTACTTTTTTACCTTCTTTACCAAAGAATGGAGAGTCGTTGATCGAGAATAACATGTTCATGGTAGGCTCATCCAATTGGATCGTATCTAACGGTTGTGGATTTTCGAAATCACAAACGCAATCTCCAATTTCAAATCCTTCAATACCCGTAATCGCACAAATATCCCCCGCCTGAACTGATTCTACTTTCTCTCGGGCCAATCCAGAAAATACAAATACTTCTTTAATACGATGTTTTTCTTGCGAACCATCGCGTTTTTGTAAAATAATTTGTTGATTTTCTCTAATCTCACCACGACGTAAGCATCCGATCGCAATACGACCTACATACGTTGAAAAATCTAATGAAGTAATCAACATTTGGGTGTTTCCTTCTTCAATTTTTTTCGGTGGAAAATAATTTAAAATTTCATCTAATAAAGGTGCGATAGTGTCCGTTGGTTTTTTCCAATCGGTTGACATCCAACCATTTTTAGCTGAACCATAAATGGTCGTAAACTCTAATTGCTGCTCATTCGCATCTAATTCAAACATTAAATCAAATACTTTTTCATGAACCTCATCTGGAGTACAATTTTCTTTATCTACCTTGTTAATAACCAATAACGGTTTAAGTCCAAGTGACAATGCTTTACCCAAAACAAATCGAGTTTGAGGCATAGGTCCCTCAAAAGCATCTACTAACAAACAAACCCCATCAGCCATGTTTAATACACGTTCTACCTCACCACCAAAATCGGCGTGACCTGGAGTGTCAATGATATTAATCTTTGTTCCTTTATAATAAACAGAAACGTTTTTAGATACAATGGTGATTCCTCGCTCGCGCTCCAAATCATTATTATCCATAATCAATTCACCCGTAGGACGATCTCTTTCATTTAAAACGGCACCTGCTTCAATCATTTTATCTACCAAGGTGGTTTTACCGTGGTCAACGTGCGCTATTATAGCAATGTTTCTAATTTCCATGTTTTATTTAGAAAATATAAATTCTTAATTATTTTTTTCCGAATGGATTTCCAAAAGGATTTCCTGTTGATGTTCTTCTTGGTCGATCATCTTTTGAACCTCCTTCTCTTTTGAAACCACCCTCAGTTCTCGGTCCGCGATCATCGCGTCTTGGACGATCATCTCTAGACCCGCTATCTCTTCGGAAACCACCTTCAGGTCTTGAACCACGGTCATCTCTTCTTGGACTACGATCATCTCTTCTCGGTCCGCGGTCATCTCTTCGTCCACGATCGCCACCACCTTGGAATTTACCTCCAAAAGAACGACCATCTCGACGAGGAGCACCTCCGCTTCTTCCTCCACCTCCGCTTGATTTCGCTTTCGTGATTTCGATACTTACTTGATGACCTTCGTATTCAGCACCATTTACTGTTTTAAGGATGTTATCTGCATACTCATTGTCCGCATCAAAGAACGAATAAGAAGTCATGATATCAATACGACCAATATTCGAAGAATTTAAGTTCGAAGCATCGCAAATCAAACGCAATAAACCACCTGGGTTTAGTCCATCTCGCTTACCGATACTCACGAAGAAACGTGTTTTACCAGATTCTTGTTCGTTATCTCTACGATCTCTTCTACCCGGACGATCATCACGATCATCTCCTCTAGAAGCCGAGGCATTTAAATCACCTGCACGTTCGTAATATTCAATAAAACGATTGAATTCAGTAGAAACAAAATGTTTAATCACTTCTTCTTTAGATAACGATTCAAACTCAGCCATAATGGTTGGCATGAATTTTTCGATCTCTTTTTCACGTACATCTGCTTTAGTTACCTTGTTGATCAATTTCATCAATTGAATCTCACAAATTTCTTCAGCATTCGGCACGCTTCCTAAGGTAAATGTTGTACGCATTTGGCGTTCAATCGCTTTAATTTTTCCGTTTTCACGGGTATTGATAAGCACTAACGATTCACCTTTTCTTCCAGCTCTTGCTGTACGACCACTACGATGGGTGTAATTTTCAATATCATCAGGAAGGTTGTAATTGATAACGTGTGTAATGTTGTCAATATCTAAACCACGAGCAGCTACATCTGTTGCCACTAAGATTTGAATATCTTTGTTACGGAAACGATCCATTACCCTGTCGCGTTGTGCTTGAGATAAATCACCATGCAAAGGTTCTGCACTGTATCCCTCTTTAGCTAATTTCTCCGCAACAGATCCTGTTTCTTGTCTTGTTCTACAGAAAATTAATCCATAAATGTCTGGATTAAAATCGATCAGTCTTTTGACAGCTGCGTAACGATCTTTTTCCTTCACCACATAATAAATGTGATCAATATTTTCGTTACTTTGATTTTTATGCCCGATAGACACCTCTAAAGGGTCTGTCATGTAAGTTTTTGCAATTCTTGCCACCTCTGCAGGCATAGTAGCTGAAAACAACCATACATTTTTGTCTTCAGGTGTAGTTTCAAGGATGGCATCAATATCCTCCTTGAAGCCCATATTTAGCATCTCATCCGCTTCATCAAGTACCACGTACTCAATTTCAGACAATACCAAAGCTTTTCTTTTGATTAAATCCATTAAACGACCTGGTGTGGCAACAATGATGGATGCCCCCCTTTTGATATCGGTCATTTGTTTTCGAATATCTGTCCCACCATACACCGCAACAACGGATACCTTCAGGTACTTAGCATAGTTTTCAAGATCTTTTGCAATTTGCAAGCAGAGTTCACGTGTTGGACAAATCACTAATCCTTGTGGGATTTTCGCATGATTTTCGACGTTGTTTAATAATGGAAGACCAAACGCTGCGGTCTTACCTGTTCCTGTTTGAGCTAAACCAACAAAATCGCTATGTGCCCCCAATAAATGTGGGATAGCTTTTTCTTGGATCGGAGTAGGTGCTTCAAACCCCATGTCTTTTAACGACTTCAGCACCTCACTCTTTAGCCCGAGTTCCTCAAATGTCATTTTTTATTTTTAAAATTGGGTGCAAAGATACGTATAAAAAGGGGATTTACGTAATTTGATATGTTAAAAAAGAATAATGGTGCTTAGACGGCTTCTTTATTTTCTGAATTACCCTTATCTGTTGAAACAGTTTGATCGGGATTAACCATCGATTCAGGGGATGATTCCGCAGCTGTATGCACCGTGTTATCTACCGGATTTTTAACTTGCTCAATTCCCGGAATTTTTGATTTTGCAGGTGCTTGGTATTTGATCGCATGGTCTAAATCATCGGCATATTGATCTAAAGGTTGCTGGATGTCATCCATCGTTTCTTTAATGAGGTGCGAAAAATTCATATCCCCTTTCATATCACTTGTCGATTTTCGAATTTCATTTTGAACCTCATCCGATGCATCTTTGATTTGACGAATGGTTCTCCCCATAGTTTTCGCAATGCCAGGAATACTCTTCGATCCAAAAAAAATCAAAATAAACACCAAGATTAATAAAATCTCTGAACCAGCTATGTCGTTTAAAAATAAAATCATCGGTGCAAAAATAATATTTTTTACTCTTATATCCATTATTCAAGGAAATGTTCCCATCATCTTTTCAACTTTGTGGAAACATTTTAAGGCCAGTTTTGTTATTCAAGCATGGCAATTTATCAATTTAAAGCAACTCAAAAAATTCATGCAGATTTTCAAGAAGTTTGGAAATTCATTTCTGACCCTAGAAATCTGGCATTAATTACCCCTCCTAGCATGGACTTCAAGGTAATCACTGAAAAAACTAACCACATGTACGAAGGCCTCATGATCGCCTATACTGTAAGACCGTTACTGGGTATCAAAGTAAATTGGTTGACCGAAATTACGCATGTGAAAGATCATTACTACTTTGTGGACGAGCAACGCGTTGGCCCATACAAAATATGGCATCATGAACATTTTATTTACCAAGATGGCGAGGATGTAATTATGGAAGACTTAATCACTTATTGTCCACCGTTTGGCCTGTTAGGAAAATTGGCGAATCAATTGGTCATTAAAAAGAAATTGAACGAAATTTTTGAATTCAGAAGAACGGCTGTAGAACACTATTTTTCCCAAAAAGCTATTTAGATTTTAGCAAAGCATCCCAAACTGCTTCAAACAGTTGATTTTTATAATCAGCCTTCAACTCTTTTTGACCATAACGATGCAGGTAATGCACGGCTACATGAATCTGTGCGTTCACCAATTCGCATAAATAGGGTGTTGGTAAAGCTTTAAACAATTGATTTTCGATTCCCTTTTGCATCAATTCATCGAGCAATTGGGAATACCTGTTGGATTCTTGCGCTTGATTTTGATAAAAAGGTGAACTTTCAAATTGCATCACAAATAAAAAATCGTCTCGATGTTCCAAATGAAATTCAACGGTTGCCAACCAAAGCGTGTAGACACTTTCTTTTAACGTTGCTGCTTTGTAAATTTGTTGTTGGGTATATTCAAATAATGCCTCTTTTATCTGCTTGTAAACGGCTAAGATTAACTTTTCTTTCGACTCGAAAATATGAAACAAGATACCATTGCTTACCCCAGCTTCTTTAGCAATTAATGCGGTTGGCGTATCAAAATACCCCCTTTCTCCAAAAAGTTTTTTAGCTGTAATTAACAGCTTTTCTTTTTTCGTCATACCCAAAGGTAATAAAAATTGACTAAACAGTCAATTTGAGAATAATGATTTAATAACCCGCTTTTTCCATGGGATAAGCATTAAAAACTCCGTTTGCTTTTGCGACCACCTCATCCTTTTGGTTATAAATTTCTCCTTCCGCGAAAAAAATACGAGAGCCATTTTGAGTAACTCTTGCTTTTGCCACCAATTGATCGCCCAACAATACCGGCTTGATATAGGTAAGATTTAGCGTAACGGTTGAAACTACTTTATTAAACGCCACTACTTTGGATAATGCTGCCACGCCTAAAGCAGCATCTAATAATGCAGCAGCAAGTCCACCATGAGCCGCTTTGTGCGTAGCGAGATGAATTTTATCTACTTGTAAAAAGTAAAGCACTTCACCTGGTGCTTGAATTTCAAAGTCCATATGAAGCAATTTGCCAAATTCATTGTGTTCTTGGTATGCTTTGATAATGGGATGATCTTTTAACATCATTTACCTTTTGCTTTGACAATGATTAAAACGGTATAAAGCAAGATTTTAAAATCCAACGCTAAGGTTTGGTTTTTCAAATACAATAAATCAAATTTCATGCGCTGAATCATTTGTTCAATATTTTCAGCATAGCCGAATTTGACTTGACCCCATGAAGTAATTCCAGGTCTTACTTTGGTTAGATGCCTAAACTGAGGTTCCAATTTTACAATCTGTTGAAAATAAAAATCACGCTCAGGTCTTGGCCCCACTAGGGACATATCCCCGACCAAGACATTGAAAAATTGTGGAAACTCATCCAAACGCAATTTACGCATGACTTTTCCAATTTTAGTAATTCTAGGGTCGTTGGATGAAGAGAGCTGAGGACCCAATTTCTCCGCATCTGTGTACATCGTTCTGAATTTGATGATCTTAAATTTTTTCCCATTGATTCCAATACGTTCTTGCAAAAAGAAAATCGGACCTGGAGAAGAAAACTTGACTAAAATTGCCATGGTAAGGTAAAATGGAATCAGGACAATTAATGCGAAAATGGAAATCAGCACATCGATAAAGCGTTTTAACGATCGTTGCCAAATGGGCATGGAATAAGCATCGACTTGAATTAACAAGGCACCAAATAAATTCGTCATTTTCAAGGAACCTGCTAGAATATCATACATATCCGGCAAGATGTTAATCCGAATAGCCCTACCTTCAATCTGATCTAATACAGGTTTAATCCGTTCATGTTCATTACTTTCCAGCGCAATGATTACCTCTTCAACAGGATGCGTTTGGAGAATTCTTTCGATATCCTTGAAATGTCCTAAATAAGTAAGTTGGTCTTCCAATAACCGATCTACCCCATTCAAATTTACAAAACCAATCATTTCAAAACTTGATCTTGGTAAAGCTTTGATCTCATTGCAAATCTGGACCGCCTTCTCATTCCCTCCAATAATCAGGGTTTTAAATCCTTTTCCTTTTTTGTGCACCAACCTTACGATCCAAGAAATATAAAGAAAGCGAGGAATAAACAAGCATAAAAAATGGATACTAAACAATAACAGGAACAAATCGTAATAAGATTGATAGTTTTCGATTTGATCATCAAGTAAAAGCACAAAGAACAAAATTACAGCACCTAAGAGCGTTCCTATCAGACTTAAACTCACAATTTTAGTACGATAATTTCTTTTTACTTCATAATACGTTCCTTGTAAATAAAATAAAAATACCCAAAATAAGGGAACTAAAATGGCTCCAATGTACAATTGTTGGTCGGAGGAAAAATCTGTTTTCTCTATTTGCCATTTTCGACTAAAGTAAAAAACCACCCACGCCAAAAGCATGGTAAACCAGTCCATCAATAGTAAAATTCGAGAAAAAGATTTATTGTGCATTAGAAATAAACCACTTTAATGTTATCCAATTGAACTGAAGCATCGGTTTTTCCAGCATTCAACTCTGCTTTAAAAAATTGTTCAAAAACATTGGCTGGTCCCGAATTAGAAACCAATTCTTTTAAATCAATGTATATTTTTTTCCATGCAAGCTGATTCGGATCTTGAGCATTCACTTGAATATTGATGTATTCAGCTACTCCCCCAGTAGATGAACTTGCTAATAATCCTGTAATGAGAGAATTGGAATTCCGATAATTCAATTCTAAATACACTTCTGATCCTTTCGGTAAATTTAAACTTGAATTGGTCACACCCACCCATAAATTATTTAAGGTGGTGAGCTGTACATCCCCATAATAGTTGCCCCACTGCAAAATAGCTGGATCATTACCAGCTGTCATTAAGGCATTTGAATTAGGGTCATTGGTGATTTTAATTGATGCATCTTCGAAATCTTCAATCCAAAATTTAGTGGGCGATTGATAACTTGTTTTCGGGTTAATTTGTGCAGTCCCTCCATGCGTCAACACGATATTCTCTTCATAAAATTTAACGAAGGGGTAAAGTTTTTTAGTTGCCGAAATCCCATTGTTTCTAATCGCTGGATAAAGCTTCACATTTACGCTTCCTTCCTTCAATACCGGAACTTTAAACGGAACCTCAAAAATACCTATTAGATCATCGTCTACATAGAGGTAAGCATCTGAAAAATTATGGGTTAATTCACCTACATTATACACCGAATTGGGATTTGCAATCAGATCCCATGAAGAAACTTCGATATAAGCGTAGTCTTTATTGTTTTTAACACAGCCAAAACTAGCCATTAAAACCAAGAACATCCAGAATCCATTTAAACGCATAATTTTCATAATAGGTAGGGTATTAACGATTTATTTCACTTTTTATTGTAGACGAAAAATGATTTGAAAATTGCATTTGTTCCATGATTTTGGTCGCTAAAACTAAGGAATCGTATCCATCTTCAATAGAAACGATTGATTTTTTATGTTGCGTCAAACATTCGTAAAAATGTTCCAATTCCTTTTGAATAGCATTATGCATTTCAATGGTTGGTTTCGTTAAAGCAATTTTCTTTGATTTTTTTCCTTCCCCCAAATCAATCACCATATCAAAAGGATCTGGTTCTCCTTCGACCTCATCAATTTGTATGAATTCACTCGTTTTCTTTAAAAAATCAATGGCGATGTAACCAGAGCGCTGAAAAATTCGCGTTTTTCGCATGTTTGTTAACGAAATTCTTGAGGCCGTAACATTGGCTACGCAACCGTTATCAAATTCGATTCTGGCATTAGCAATATCTGGGGAATCACTAACGATTGCCACGCCAGATGCACTCACTTTTTTAACTCCTGATTTTACCAAGGACAATAAGATGTCTAAATCATGAATCATCAAATCCAATACGACAGGGACATCGGTCCCTCTTGGGTTAAAATTCGCTAAGCGATGAATTTCAAAAAACATCGGTTGGTCGATTTGATCCTTGATAGCTACAAAAGCTGGATTAAAACGCTCTACATAGCCCACTTGAACAACCACATTTGCTTCACGTGATAAGTCTAACAGTTTTTTACCCTCCTCTAGGGTTTCTGTTAGTGGTTTTTCGATAAAAACATGTTTAAATTTTCGGATGGCTATGGAGGCTATTTCAAAATGAGACTTGGTAGGGGTTACAATATCAATTACATCTGCTTGATCAATTAAGAGCATAAAATCCTCGTAATAAGGAATACCATAGGTTTCTTCAATTTGTGCAGCTGTAATCGGATTGGTGTCGTAAAAACCAACTATTTCATATTGCGCATCAAGAGCTTGGATTAATTCAATATGAATTTTCCCCAAATGACCGGCTCCAAATATAGCAATCTTCAACATACTTTTTTTCTACAAATTTAAGGGTATCGACCTATTTACAGATAAAAATTAGATTTAATTATCAACAATTCAAACACAAAAGGTTTGAATTAAAAAAATCAAACTTTTTTAGTTTAAATGTGATTCACGTAAAGTAAATTTATTATATTTGCACCCGAATTAGAACGGAGGTTGTAGCTCAGTTGGTTAGAGCGTCGGATTGTGGTTCCGAAGGTCGCGGGTTCGAGACCCGTCTTCCTCCCAAAAATAAAAAAAGGACTTTTAAAGTCCTTTTTTTTGTGTCTTTTTTTTAATTATCACAATCCAAAGAAATCACAAAAAACAGATTCATCTCGCTCCGTGAGATTCGCACCGCGTAGAAGCCACGAAGTAAATTCAGCGTTTTTTTTATATTATCAAGATGAAGAAAGTATTTAAAATACCTCAAAGATTGATAACATCTAATTAACTTTATATTTAAGAATGAATTTTATAAAAATAAATGCTTCGTATTTCCAAAGGATTACAAAATCCAGCGGAGAGAGGGTGGATGAATAATTAAAATGATGAGTAAAAAAGAAATTTTCACCTTTTTTGGATTACTATCTTTCGTTTTATGCTTAATTTTTGGAAGGCATTTATACAGAAAGTATAATTTATTAAAAACGAAAAAAACATATGCTATTTATGTTGAAAAAAATGTTGGAGTTGGAATTACTCAAAAATATTTTTTATTTAGTTTAGAAAATGGCAAAAAACAAAAGTCTTCTGCATTATTCTCTCAAGAATTAGATATTGGAGATACCGTTTGGATTAATTATTCAATTGAAAATCCGAACGTAATTGAAGTAATTGATATTTTTCCTTAACTCAATTGTTTGTGATTCAAATTTAAAAAATACGTAGTTTACCCAAGTGGGTTCCAAATAAACCAAAAAAGGACCTAAAAAGTCCTTTTTTTTGTTTTTAATTTTACCTGATTAATTCAAATGGTAAACCGCCAATTTCTGACTTAATCTCTTAACCTCCAAGGCTTTACTGTAATCCAGAATATTTTTAATCACTTGATTATCTGGTCCGATTTTAATTTTTGAGGTCATTTTTTCTTTCGTGTATTTTTTTAACATAGGCTATAACATTCATTTTAATGAATAACGTATGGATTAAAAAAATATTGTGTAGATCAATATGCTCCCAAATATCTTCTAAAGATTAATTCTAAAGCATAAAATAACAAGACAAAGAGTAATAACCACTTCCAATCGATGAGTTCCCAAATCTGTTTCTGTTCGTAGGCAACAGAGGTGATGTCTTTTCGATTTAAAAGGGTTTCAATGCATTGCTCATAATTTTTCAAGTTGAAATACCTGCCTTCATTTTGACTACTAAGCATTTTCAATACATCGTAATTCATCGTACTGTAAATGGATTCAATGGAAACATCTTCAATAATAAACACTCCTTTTTTGATGTAATTCCGTTGATTGAAGGTCGTACTTGCTTTCCATGTATACAATCCTGGTTCTAAAGTTCCTAAATTTAAGCGATAGCCATCTTGATGAATGGCAAATTGAGATTTCGAGAAGGTTTTGTTATTGTTTTTTAATTCAAACTTCACTGTTGGCGTCGTAATTTTTTCTAAGTTTTCATTATAAAATTCACCATCGATGATAATTTCTTCATAACGATTAAAACTTTTTGGCAATTGAATCCTTAAACCGACATCTTCTTTTTTGACCACCAGATATTGCATCATTTTTCGAATCAACACATCAAATTGTTCGGTGTTTTTTACTCTTTTATATTCATTCAAACGCCATCTCCACAATCCATCCCCAAAACACACCCCATATTTGGTTTGATTTTGTTTCCCGAAATAAATTAATGGATCCTCTTTTTGAATTTGTCCAACTGCTTGATACGCAAAAACGGAGGCACCATTACCTACTTTTAATTTTCCATATTTTGCATTGAACGGCGGACTATACGTAATCATTTCTTTGATCTCGTCATTGATTTCAAACAATTGAAAGCCATTGTTCAAGCTCAAACCTACTTCATCTAATCGCTCTCTTCCCTGGAAACGACCGATGTTTAATTCGTGAAATGTATTCACATCAAAAAATGGGGAAAAAATGAAGAAGTTTGAAATTCCTTTTTGCATTGATTCCTGAATGCTGGCCAATTGATTTCTTTGAGGATCCAGCCAAACCATTAAATTGACTTTGTTGAATTTTTTATCCCATTCGTTCCAAGTGACTGCATCCACTTCGTAGTTCTGGTCCTCTTTCAATACATTTTTCAATACACCTAAATCAGGATGAGGACTTGAAGAAACCAGGACAATTTTAGAGCGGCCATCAATGACTTCCAGGTAGCAATTTTTCGTGTTATTTTTGAGCGTAAATTCTCCTTTTAGCGGAACTAATTTGACTTCGTATTTGTGAAATCCAATGGTCGATGCCTTTAGATTAAATACAAATTTTCGATAGTCATTTTTTTGTTGGTATTGAACCGTTTGTTCTTGCAACAACTTGCCATTTTCAAGGATTTGAATTTTGGTAGATTGATTGGCAAAACCCATCGATTCTAAATCTACCTCAACCGGAAATTCATTGTTGAGGATCGCGAAATCATTGATGGTGATGTGTTTGATGTATTGATCCTTTTTCGGTATCGTATCACCTAACCCTAGCACATAAATGGGAGAAAAACCGATGTTTTCGATGGCATAACTGGGATGTTGTCCTTCATTGTAATTTCCATCAGACATTAAAACAAAGCCGCCGATGTTTTTTCCGTAGTAATCATTTATAATCTGTTGAAATGGGGCGCTGATATCCGTCTTTACATCCTTGAAATCAACGGAATCATGGTAACGGATTTTTTGTCCGAAAACCACATCCACCACCTCAAATTTTTCCGCTAATCTTTCTTTAGAAGCTTTTAAATAATCCGTTGTCAGTTGTTTAACTTGGGATGAATCTTTATAATTTTTTATCGAGGTGGAATTATCTATTAAATTAAAAAGAATTGGTTTTTCATTTCTGAAATCATTGCTTTCGAACCATAAGTTTAAAAGCAGTAAAATCAAAGTGAAAAGCACCAAACCACGCAAGGCAATCAGTATACTGCGCCATGTATTTTTTGCTTTTAACCACTTCACATCTTTGTAAAAGAAGAAAGCAGCAAATGCTGAAAGAAGGAAAACAACAATTACCCAGAAAAGACCTTGTCCTGAAATAAACTCCATATAATATCCGAAATTAGAAACAAATTTTGAATATTACCCCATTCGATTTATTATTCTTTAAAGTTTTTAACGGTATAAGCTAAACCAATACTGATGACCGATTTAAATTGAGATCTTGGACCTATATTACCTTTATAATCTTGAATTTGAATATCGTCATCGTAGATGTAATTCCATGCCAATGAAGCATTCAGCCAATTATTCACTTTAAAATTCATAAGCAATTCACCGTTGACATCGATATTCTGAGGGTTGTGTTGGTAATTGGAGAAAAACTCTAATTTTGATTTTAAATCAACATTTTTTCCGAGTGGTGTCTCTAATTTAAAACGAAGATATGCCCCTATTTCACCTCTGAATTTATCTCCAGCGCGCAACACATTCCCTAAAGTATCCAACTCCGCTTTGCGCACACCAAAAGCACCTGCATTAGACAGATTTCCATCTTGGACAAAAGTCATTTTCACAGAAGCTGGAGAGAGAAACATGGAAAAAATTGGGGTGGGCACATATTCAATACCCAAGGCTAAATTTAGATACCCTGGAGCCATAAATAAAGAAGAACGCAGGGTGTCGTTTTGATTGGTATAGCCTTCGGCAAATTGAGTTCTAAATCCTGTCAGAAAAGCAACCGACCAATGCTTGTGCAGTTCGTATTCGATTTCTGAGGTGAAATCAATTTTATCGTCTGTTTTCTGAAAACTTTTATGATCTCCCGTATCGAAAAATTTATTTCCCCCAAGCGCCAAGGTTAAATCGTTATTCCATGTCCATTTATCTTTTACATAATTAGCTGACGCAATGATGGAACCCAATAAATTCAAACTTGTTCGACCACCCGCATTCCAATTCACAAAAGAGGATTGACTTGTCGACAAACTCTGAATTGATTTTAATTTCCAATTTTTAGCCGGAGCAATTGAATCTTGAGTATATGAAACCGGACCAAAAAATAATACAAAGGAACTAAAAAGGAAAATTTTATTCATGTGAAAGAGTTTTATATCAAAAATACGAAAAAAAATAAAATCAAACTGGAAATACAACATAAAGAAACAAAGCTCCCTTGGAGAAGAATATTTTTGTATTTTCGTAAAAAAAATTAAAATGAGTAAAGAAGTGTATATTATATCCGCTGTTCGAACTCCAATGGGTTCTTTTTTAGGTGGATTATCAAGTGTTCCTGCAACGGAATTAGGTGCAATTGCCATTAAAGGAGCGCTAGAAAGGGCGAATTTAAGCGGTAATCATATCGATGAAGTTTATATGGGAAATGTGCTTCAAGCAGGTGTTGGACAAGCTCCAGCAAGACAAGCTGCCATGGGCGCAGGACTAAGCAAAGAAGTGCCTTGCACAACTATCAATAAAGTTTGTGCTTCTGGAATGAAATCAATCATTTTAGGTGCGCAGTCCATTTTAGCAGGAGATAACGAAATTGTAGTTGCTGGTGGAATGGAAAACATGTCACAAACCCCACACTATTTAGACGGTAGAAATGGAATGAAATTCGGAAATATCGCAATGTTGGATGGGATCACCAAAGACGGATTATTAGATGTATACTCTAAAGTTCCAATGGGAAATTGTGCGGAATTGTGCGCCAAAGAATACGGATTCAGCAGAGAAGATCAAGATCAATTTGCAATCACTTCATACAAAAGAGCTGCTGCTGCTTGGCAAACTGGAAAATTCAACAATGAAATCGTTCCAGTAAGTGTTCCTCAACGAAAAGGAGACCCTATCGTTATTGCTGAAGATGAAGAATACAAAAATGTATTTTTAGATAAAATCCCTTCTTTACGACCAGCATTTGACAAAGAAGGGACAATCACCGCAGCGAACGCTTCTACCTTAAACGATGGAGCATCGGCATTGGTTTTAGCTTCTAAAGAAGCGGTTGAAAAACACGGTTTAAAACCAATTGCTAAAATTGTATCTTACGCGGATGCGGCTCATGAACCAGAATGGTTTACTACGGCTCCTTCGAAAGCGGTTCCAAAAGCATTAGCAAAAGCAAATCTTACTACTTCAGATGTAGATTTTTGGGAATTGAACCAAGCTTTCTCTGTAGTTGGTTTAGCGAATACCAAAATTTTAGGTTTAGATCCTGAAAAAGTAGATGTACATGGTGGAGCAGTTGCTTTAGGCCATCCTCTTGGGAACTCTGGTTCAAGAGTAATTGTTACCTTAATCAACGTATTACTTCAAAACAATGGAAAAGTCGGAGGAGCTGCTATCTGTAATGGTGGTGGTGGTGCTTCAGCGATGATCATTGAGCTAGTATAATTAAAATTTTTATCAAAAAAAGGCAGTCCACGACTGCCTTTTTTATTACCCTTCCCCTTTCGATGTCTTATTGGCTATTTTTTATCTTACTCTTTTTTGCTGAAATCATCGGAACCGTGAGTGGTTTCGGTTCTTCCATCCTCTTTATTCCGCTGGCATCTCTTTTTTTTGATTTCAAATCGGTTTTGGGAATCACTGCGGTCTTTCATATTTTCAGTAATCTATCCAAAATCATATTATTTCGTAAACATTTCAATTGGAAAATTGCATTACAGTTGGGTATCCCAGCCATCGTATTTTGTACCCTAGGTGCATTACTCACTAGTATCATTCCTCAGCAGGAAATTGAATTAACCATGAACATCATGTTAGTAATCCTAGCTCTATTATTGATGTGGAGTTACCGTATTCAAATCCAGCAAAATAGAAGGAATTTATTTATCGGGGGCACCTTGTCGGGATTTTTAGCCGGATTAGTGGGAACAGGAGGCGCTATTCGCGGCATCACGTTAACTGCTTTTCAATTAGAAAAAAACGTCCTCATTGCCACATCAGCCTTGATCGATTTGGGAGTTGACTCAAGTAGAGCCATTGTCTATATTAGCCAAGGATATTTCAAAAAAGAATATGTCATTCTTTTACCGATTTTTGCAGGAATTAGTTTTGCTGGTTCCTACGTTGGAAAATTGGTATTGTATCGCATGAGTCAAAAAACGTTTAAAATCATTCTACTTTCGGTAGTGGTGATGGTTTCGATTTATCAAGTTATCAAATACCTTTTGGGACCATTATAATTTTCCGTCGCCTTGTTGTTGGAAGTAGTGAATTTGATCCATCTTTTCAATTCGAGCACCGGGAAAATAAAAATTACAAATTTGCTGAAAATTCAATCCATATTTGGCCATTTTCATCGCTCCCTCTTGACATAAACCTACCCCATGACCATAGCCTTTTCCTTGAATCACTACCATTTCACCTTCAGGGTAACAACTAAAAAAGGTGGATTTCAATTTGAAATTTTCCCGTAAATCTCGTAAAGGAATTCCTAAAACCGGACTAATGTAAAAAGCCATGCGTTGCGCTTGATTAAAAGTATACATGGTACTCAAAAAGAAGGAATCTTGAATGGGGTAATTGTATTTTTCAACCAAAAAATCTTTCCATTTTTCTTTGGGTACTCTGACTTCCCAATTGGCTTGTTTGGTATACAAACAAAAGGTATCCAGAAAAGTATTCAGATAGGGAACTTTTTCATTCCACACATAATCCGGTTCACAGGTTTGACCACCACAATTGGCATGAAAATAGGTGTCAATCAATTCATTGTTTTCATCTAATAATACCATATTATGCGTTTGACTGACTGCTGTATCGATTTTCAACGTATAACGAAGCATGTGATGATACGCTTGACAGTGTACCCTATCGCAGAGATTAAACCCTTCTTTAGCGTGTCGGTTTTTATTTTTTAAGGCATACGTTCGACTCATCAAACTTTGTACTTTATAATAATCCAGTTCTCTTCCTCCACCTCCTTCTGATTCCACAACTCCCATCAAATAGTTATCCATATCAACCGCATTCACAATGAGCAATTGATTCTTCACATTAGAAACTTCAAAATCATTTTTATAGCGACGAGATTTGATGTTTGGAGACTTCGCTGTTAGGGTTATTGAACTGTTTACTTGGTTTTCAATTAATCGAATCTTCGAATACGCCCCCATATCCACAACCCCCCGTTTCAGCCAAATTTTATTGGAATCTGCAAGGGATAAATCCACAAATTCATTGGGTAAGATCGATCCTAAATAAACAGTATCGGCATAAATGGAATAGCTGCCAGAATGATAAGTCAAATTGATTTTTTTGACCGCATAATCTCTCAAAACTCCTATTTTCATCTGCTGTGAAAACAGAAGGTTTGAAATAATTAGAGCAAAAATCGTCAAAAAGCCTTTCACATTACAAAATTACATTGGAAAAACGTTTGATTTCTAGGAGGATGTAGAAGTTTTCAACAACGCAATGGCAACTTTCTTGGAAGCACCTTTATTCCCAAGGATTTCAATCAAATACTGATATTCCTCCATGATCAATGCTCGTTTTGAACCGTTCGGTAGAATATACGCCAATTCCTTTTTCAGATTTTCCACGCGACACTCATGCTGAATTAATTCTTTCACCACTTCACGATCTAAGATCAGGTTGACCAATGAAATGTATTTGACATGAATAAGTCGCTTAGCGATTTGATAGGAAATTTCAGAACCTTTATAACATACTACCTGAGGAACTTGAAACAAAGCTGTTTCCAATGTGGCTGTACCTGAAGTCACCAAAGCAGCGGTCGCATTAGCCAATAGATCGTAAGTTTGTTGGTAGACAATGTGCATATCCGGATCGATAAACTTCTTGTAAAAATCGGCATCTATACTGGGAGCTCCTGCAATAATAATCTGATATTCCGATTGGTCTTTAATCGCCTCCAACATGATGGGTAATTTTTTAGAAATCTCTTGTTTACGACTTCCAGGTAATAAGGCAATGATGGGTCGTTCCCCCAACTGATTTCGCTCTCGAAAGGTACTGGCCTTATCGGTCTTTTTAAAATCATCAATCGCGTCAAGCAAGGGGTGACCAACATACATGGCTTCGTAGTCAAATTTTTGGTAAAATGGAGCCTCAAAAGGAAGAATGACAAACATTTGATCCACGCTTTTTTTAATTGTATACACTCGATTTTCCTTCCAAGCCCAAATAGTCGGTGAAATGTAATACGCGACATGTATCCCTTTTGATTTTGCCCATTCTGCAATCCGTAAATTAAATCCTGGGTAATCGATAAGGACAAGCATATCTGGTTGAAAGGCTTCAATATCCTTCTTACAAAACGAAATGTTTTTTAAAATAGTCCTTAAATTCAAAAGCACCTCTACAAAACCCATAAAGGCAAGTGCTTTAATGTGCTTCACGAGGGTTCCCCCCTGCTTTTGCATCAAGTCGCCACCCCAATATCTAAAATCAATATTCGGCTCAATGGCTAACATTTCTTTCATCAGATTACTTCCGTGTAAATCTCCAGAAGCTTCACCTGAAATGATATAAACCTTTCTCCTTTTCATCCTACATTAAAATAAATCGATAATATAGTATGATGAAAAGATTGATGACGGTTGCCATAATAATACCCATTCCAAAATTCCATTTTTCATTTTTCATAAAAAGATGGAACCAAATTAAATTTCCAATACTTGCCAAGGATAAAATTTTCGATGTCCAAACGTAAAAATTCATAAACTTTTTCCAAATGGTTGCGATACTGGTGTGATCCATAAAAGAATAAATCACGATGACAACAAAAATGGAAACTAAGGTGGTTCCTATTCCTATCATTAATCCTAATGTGTGTTCTTTTCCCCAATTTCTTAAATTCATAAATGTTGTGTTTTAAACGTTTCTAATGCTTTATAATCTGTCATATCAAACTGAGTAGGAACAATCGACGCATAACCATTTTTCAATGCCCATAAATCAGTGTCCTCTTGTTGATCCAAGTCTTTAAACTCCCCAGTCATCCAATAATACGGTTTTTTAAATTGATCCCATCTTTTATCAAATCGATCTTCCCAGAATGCATAGGCTTGTCTGGCAAACTTTATCCCCTGAAAAGCGCTACTTTCAATTTTAGGAATATTTACATTGTAACAGGTGTGAATCGGTAAATCATTTTTCAAGACCCATTCCAATACTTTTTTAACCACCAATTGAGCTAAAGTGAAATCGGCATCTTCATCAAAATCAGCAAGGGAAAAACCAACTGAAACAACACCTTCCATCGCACCTTCAACTGCTGCTGACATTGTTCCGGAATACAACACGTTCGTTGAGGTGTTTTCTCCATGATTAATTCCGCTTAAAATTAAATCCGGTTTACGATTCAACACTTCGTAGATACCAAGCTTTACGCAATCCACTGGAGTTCCCGAACATGCGTAAGCCTCAACACGCTCAAATTGTGAATAGGTGTGCATTCGAAGAGGATGGTTCACGGTAATGGCGTGTCCCATTCCAGATTGAGGCTTATCCGGAGCCACGACAATTACTTTCCCAAATGATTTTGCCACTTCCACCAAGGACAATAAACCCTTCGAGATGATTCCATCATCATTGGTAATCAGTATTATTTTTTCTTGTTCCATTTGGTCGAAAATGCGTTGAACTGCGAAAGTAACAATCTTAAACTTAAAATCCATTCACATAACCTAAAAATAATAACCGTTAAAAATTTAAAAAATAGTTCTTATATTTATACCGAAATGAAGACAGGACAATTAATTACTGAAATGAAAGGGATCATACAAGAGGCGGATCGTTTCTTGAATCAAACTATTTATCCTTTAAGTGAAGAACAGTTAACTTGGAAACTTTCGAAAAATCATTGGTCGATCATGGATATTTTGGCCCATTTGAATGCCTTTTCAGAATATTACCTGCCAACCTTCGAACAAAAATTAAGCAAAACAAAATATACCGCTCCGTCAGAGGATTTCATTTCAACTCCTTTAGGAAAAGCTACTTGGAAGGCTATGAAACTTGGGAAATTTAAAAATGTGAAACGCAAATTAAAAAGTCCTAAAAACTACAACCCTGTTCTTTTCCCTCATCTGATCAAGACGAATACGGTCGAAATCTTTCAAGAATATCAGACTAACACCTTAAGTTTATTGGATCGATTAGATTCGGTCAATCTTAAACGAGTGAAAATCCCATTGATGATTTCTAAAATCATTCGTTTGCGTTTTGGAGATGCGTTAATGTACCTCATCTACCATCACGAAAGACACGTAGAACAAATGAAACAACTGGTTAATCACCCTTCTTTTCCTTTAAAATAATGCCCTTTTCCTATTGTTTTGTCTCCATCAGTCCTGTCAGAAAAGAAAACGCTGACCCTTCTGAAATGGTGACCCAATTGTTATTTGGAGAATTAGTGGAAGTACTTGAAGTTCAACAAAATTGGACTAAAATAGCTACTTATTTGGATCAATATACCGGTTGGGTAGATACCAAGCACCTCATCGCTTTGACGGAAAAAGAGCACAAACGATGGTTAGACCAATCAATTTATTCGAATCATAGAACTTGCGAACTGGTTACTCCATGGGGCAAACAATACGTACCAAGAGGATCATTTATAGGGGTTGAGGAAGAATTTTCAATTGGAAATACACGATTCAAAAATTTACATTTCAACATCGATTCTCTTTTTGATCAACCTTTTGAATTGGCCGCGGATTATTTAAATACTCCTTATTTATGGGGTGGTAAAACTCCTTACGGTATTGATTGTTCAGGACTTACGCAACAAGTTTTTAGAGCATTTTCCATTCAGCTACCCAGAGATGCCTACGAACAAGCCGAAGTTGGACAAACCATTGAATTTGAAGATCTTGAACCAAACGATCTTGCATTTTTTACGAATACAAATGGAAAAGTAATTCATGTAGGCATTATCTCAGATGATAAAGAAATCATACATGCATCGGGTCACGTTCGTAAAGATATTTTCACTTCAGAGGGAATCATTCATCGTGAAAACAAGAACTTAACCCATCATTTAAGTGCAATAAAACGCTTATAAATTCGAAATTAACTTGATATAAAAATTATATTTGCAAAATAATAGTTGAAATTCAATGAGAGACCAAGAAATATTTGATTTAATTAATCAAGAAAAAAACAGACAATTACATGGAATCGAATTAATTGCATCCGAAAATTTTGTCAGTGACGAAGTAATGCAAGCCATGGGAAGTGTATTAACTAATAAATATGCTGAAGGACTTCCTGGAAAAAGATATTATGGCGGATGCGAAGTGGTCGATCAAGTCGAACAATTAGCCATCGACCGTTTGTGTAAATTATTTGGTGCCACTTGGGCTAATGTGCAACCTCATTCTGGAGCACAAGCCAATGCAGCCGTATTTTTAGCTTGTTTAAATCCTGGTGATAAAATTTTAGGATTCGATCTTTCTCACGGAGGACACCTTACGCATGGTTCCCCAGTCAATTTTTCAGGAAAATTATACCAACCGTTTTTCTACGGAGTAAATAAAGAAACTGGTAAAGTGGATTACGATGTGCTTGAAGAAGTAGCTCGAAAAGAAAAACCAAAAATGATTATTTGTGGAGCCTCTGCATATAGCCGAGATTGGGATTATGCGAGAATCCGTAAAATTGCAGATGAAATTGGAGCGCTAATTCTTGCCGATATTTCTCACCCTGCAGGATTAATTGCAGCCGGTTTATTAAACGATCCACTTGACCATTGTCATATTGTCACCACGACAACTCATAAAACCTTAAGAGGTCCTAGAGGTGGTGTCATCATGATGCGTCATAACTTTGAAAATCCATTTGGGTTAAAATGGAATAATGGAAACTTAAAATCGATGGGGGCACTTTTAGACGCAGCTGTTTTCCCTGGAATTCAAGGTGGACCATTAGAGCACGTAATTGCGGCAAAAGCAGTAGCATTTGGTGAAGCCCTTTCGGATAATTACAAAACTTATATGAAACAAGTTCAATTAAACGCTAAAGTTATGGCGGAAGAATTTGTCAAAAGAGGTTATGCTATTGTTTCTGGAGGAACGGAAAACCATTCCATGTTGATTGATTTACGAAGTAAAGGGGTTACGGGAAAAGATGCTGAAAACACTTTAGTACTTGCCGATATCACCGTTAATAAAAATATGGTGCCTTTCGATACAGAGTCTCCTTTTGTCACTTCTGGAATTCGAGTTGGAACTCCAGCACTTACATCAAGAGGTGTGAAAGAGCATGAAATTCCAAAAATAGTTGAATTAATTGATCGTATTTTATCCGACATTTCGAACGAAGCCAACATTCAAGCGGTTAGATCGGAAGTCAACGAATTGATGTCAAGTAGACCTTTATTTCAATGGTAAAAAATTCAAAGGCAGAGCAATCTGCCTTTTTTTATTCCTTAAACTATGGTTTTTAATTCTAAAAGCGATTGGATGTACAAGGGGGTGATCCTCTTGCTGATTTCCATCGGTGTAATCGGGGCATTTTTTATATACCTCGATAAAAACTCCATCTTTGAATCTTTATGGTTCTTCCTAGTGTTTAGTTCATTTGCTGCATTTAATTTTCAAATGAAGCGTGCCACGAAATACCGTTTTGAAAGTGATGCTTTAATTTGCAAGACCTGGATTTCTAAAAAAACCATTCCTTACGCTAAGATTAAGCTCGTTAAGCCAGGGAAATCGATAGAAGCAGGTTCTAAAATGGCTCTTACGTTTAGAGGACTTATCCTAATGTATAACGAATATGATGATCTTTTCATCTCTCCGGTTGAAGAGTCAACATTTATTGCGGAACTTTTAAAAAGGAACCCAAACATAAAAACAAAAAATGCTCAATATACTTGAGCATTTTTTATACAAATATGGATTAGTTCAACACTTAGTCGACCTTAATTTCAGCAGCTACTTGCTTGGCTTTGACTACCAATTCTTCAACAGATTCAGTTCCATAAGCTAATGCCACAGCCATTCTTCTGTATGGACGTGTAAACGGCTTTCCAAATAGTTTAAAATCGGTTTGAGGATAAGTTGCCGCTTTGTCTATACCAGAGAAAACCGGCAATGAAGTTCCTTCTTTATCCGCCAAAACGACAGCACTTGCTCCATTTCGCTCCAATTTAATTTCAGGAATCGTCAGTCCTAAAACAGCTCGAGCATGCAATTCAAATTCATTGAAATTTTGCGTGTTTGCCAAAGTTACCATTCCTGTGTCGTGCGGACGCGGCGACAATTCTGAAAAGTAAGCACCTTCCTTCGTGATGAAAAACTCAACGCCCCAAATTCCATTTCCACCTAGCGCTTTAGTAACTTTAGCGGCCATTTCTTGAGCCTCTTCTAAATGAGCAGGATTCATGGGCATAGGCTGCCAACTTTCTTGGTAATCTCCTCTTTCTTGACGATGTCCAATGGGTGGACAAAAAAGTGTTTTTCCATTATTTTGCGTAACCGTTAAGAGGGTGATTTCATAATCAAAGTCAATGAACCCTTCCACAATCACTTCTTTCAAATCACCACGAGAACCTTCCATGGCATAATCCCAAGCTTTTTGTATATCTTGCTCGGTTTTGATCACCGATTGACCTTTTCCAGAACTTGACATTAACGGTTTTACCACACATGGCATTCCGCAAAAATCTACTCCTGCTTTAAGTTCTTCAAAAGATGTCGCATAACGGTATTTTGCGGTTCTCACTCCTAATTCCATCGCTGCAAGATCACGAATTGATTTGCGATTCATCGTAAAATTAGTGGCTTTTGCACTAGGCACAACTTGAATTCCTCTTCCTTCAAAATCAATTAATTTTTCTGTACGAATGGCCTCGATTTCAGGAACGATAATGTCCGGTTGATGCTTCAAAACTACACGTTCTAAAGCCTCTCCATCCAACATATTGATCACTTCAAACTCATGAGCCACTTGCATAGCAGGAGCATTTTCATAACTATCACATGCAATCACATATTGTCCTAATCGTTGACAAGCAATTACAAACTCTTTTCCCAATTCTCCAGAACCTAGCAATAAGATTTTTTTACGCATCCGTTTTATTTTTTTTTAATTTTTGCGTAAAATTAGTAAAAAAACACAGTCTATTGTACTGAAAATATTATCTTTGGTATTAGAACTATGACAGATTTTGAAACAGAATTAACCTTTTTTAACCCAATCTCCCTAAAACAAATGGATAGGGTAAAATTGATGAATCGAGTAGATACAAAATTTGCTTTTTCAATCAAACAATTCCATCAAATTCTGCACGAATTAAAGGATTATTACGATATACTTGAAATCGAAAATACAAGAACACCCTTTTACGAAAGTTTATACTTTGACGAAGCAGATTTTAAATTTTTTCAAGATCATCACAACGGGAAAACGGATCGATTCAAGGTTCGATTTAGAAAATATGTAGAATCCAATTTATTCTTCTTAGAAATCAAACACAAAATCAAAGGCAGAACCGACAAAACTCGAATTCAGGTCGAATCGATTCCTAAAAATTTAAGTGAGGAACATTTGGCCTTTATTAACGAAAACATACCTGAACTTAAAAATTTAGAGGCGAAGATGTGGAATTCTTTTCACCGCATTACTTTAGTTAATAAATCCGAAAATGAACGTCTGACTTTAGATTACAACTTGAATTTTAAATGGGAGGATGAAAACATTCATTTGGATAACCTTGTCATTGCAGAGTTGAAACAAGAAAGCGTTAAACGAAATTCTGTGTTTTACCAATTAATGAAGAAATACCATATCAGGCCTTATCGACTCAGTAAATATTGTATAGGATCGATCGAACTTTATGGCCAAAACTACTTGAAATTTAACCGATTCAAGAAAAAATTACTACAACTTAAAAAAATCAATGAGTATGCTGCCTAACTTCTTTTTAAAAATGAATGAATCCAATCTTTCGATTTCTTGGATTAATGATGATTTTTATGCCTTGCTATTAAGATTGGCTGTTAACATGATTTTCTTAACGATTTTAATTCGTTATTTATATTACCCTAAAACCAAAAGAAAAGACTATTTATTTACCTACTACTTGATTGGAACGATTACCTTTTTTCTTTGCTTCGGGTTAAAAAAATTAGACATTGATACCGGTATGGGATTAGGTTTGTTTGCCATTTTTGGAATCATTCGTTACCGAACCGACGCTATCGAAATTAAGGAAATGACCTACCTATTCCTCATCATTGGAATCAGTGTGATCAATTCTTTAGCGTCGAATAAAATCAGTATTGCAGAAATGGGTTTAATCAATTTTACCGTAGTGGCAATAACATACGGATTTGAAAATATTTGGTTAATTAAACATGAAACAAGAAAAACCGTCAATTACGAGCGTATCGATTTGATTACACCAGAACACTATGAGGAAATGAAAGCGGATTTAGAAAAAAGAACTGGTCTGAACATTAACCGTTTTGAGATAGGTAAAATTGATTTTTTAACAGATACTGCTCAAGTTAGAATTTTTTACTTCGCAGATGACCAATCCTTTTCAGATTACTCATCGATGTAAAAACCATGCAACTTTTCAGATTTTTACTCTTTCCTTTCTCTTTTGTTTATTACCTCATCACGAGCGTACGTAATTTGCTTTATGATTGGAAAATCTTCAAAGCATATACCATACCTATCCCTTCCATTTGTGTTGGAAATTTAAGCGTTGGAGGAACCGGGAAAACACCTCATGTTGCCTATCTAGCCGAATTACTTGGTTCGAAGCATACGGTAAGTATTCTATCCAGAGGTTATGGAAGAAGTACAAAAGGTTACCGACTATTACACGAAAATGATCATGCCGATCAAGTTGGAGACGAACCTTTGTTTTATGTATCCACCCTACCCCAGGTCGACCAAGTAGTAGTCTGTGAAAAAAGGAAAACAGGTGTCGAAAAAATTATCGAAAAAAATCCGAACACTTCCGTTATTCTCTTAGATGATGCCTTTCAACACCGTGCCGTTAAAGCAGGTTTGAATCTGTTGATCACCGATTACTCGAAGCCATTTTTTAAAGATTACCTCATGCCCCTTGGTACATTGAGAGAATCGCGTAATGGAAAAGAAAGGGCTGACGTCATCATCGTTAGTAAAACACCAAAAAACCTAACGCAAAGTGCAAAAAACAAGTTCGTATCGGAACTAAAAATTGAACCAAGTAAAATCTTTTTTTCATCCATTGAGTATGGCGATTTTCGCTGTTTTGGACAGCCAAGAGAAAACCCTAAACAAATGATCTTGGTCACAGGGATAGCGAATCCTAAACCTCTTGAAGAATACTTAAGACCAAACTTTGAAATTTTTCCTGTAAAATTTCCAGATCATTATGCATTCAAAGCCGAAGATATTGCTGAAATTCACCAAAAATTAAGTAATTTTGGCAACGAAACAATTATCTTGACAACCGAAAAAGATTTTATGCGATTAAAATCAAGAACTTCGGACTGGAAAATGAATCAATTTCCTTGGTATTATGTCCCGATAACCGTTTCAATAGATCGCGAAGTTGAATTTAAAGAAATAATAAACGGTTATGTTAAAACCTTATCTTGAGTCGGTAGACTACATCAAATCGAGAACAAAAATCAACCCATCTTTGGGAATTATTTTAGGCACTGGTCTTGGAGGATTAGTGAAAGAAATCGAAATTATCGATGAAATTCCTTACGATCAAATTCCACACTTTCCATTGTCCACAGTAGAAAGTCATTCCGGAAAGTTAATCTTTGGAAAATTAGGAGGTAAAGATGTAGTGGCTATGCAAGGTCGTTTTCATTACTACGAAGGGTACAACATGACTCAAGTCACTTACCCAGTGCGTGTGATGAAACTATTGGGTATTGAAAAATTATTTGTATCCAATGCTTCAGGTGGGTTGAATCCAGACTTTTCAGTCGGTGAAATCATGGTCATAGAAGACCACATTTCCTTGTTTCCGATAAATCCGTTGATTGGCAAAAACGTGGATGAATTTGGTCCTCGCTTCCCAGACATGAGCGAACCTTACGATAAAAACCTTATCGCGCTAGCGAAAGAAGTAGCTCAAGATCACCAAATTAAATTGAGTACAGGTGTTTATTTAGGATTGACAGGTCCTTCATTGGAAACACCCGCAGAATACAAATACTTGAGAACAATTGGTGCTGACGCAGTCGGAATGTCTACCGTACCTGAAATTATTGTTGCCCGACACATGGAGATTCCTTGCTTCGCGATTTCAATCATTACTGACCTTGGTGTACCAGGGAAAATTAAAAAGGTAAGTTTGGAAGAGGTAATCGAAGTGGCAACGAGACAAGAGCCAAAAATGACACTTATTTTAAAAGAATTAATCAGTCGATTATAATGAATCCAGAAACGAGAGCAAAATACGAAGTAGTAATCGGTTTAGAGGTCCACGCGCAAATGTTGACCAAAACTAAAGCGTATTCTAACGATATCAATGAATTTGGTTCACAACCCAACACCAATGTAAGTGTCATCACGTTGGGGCATCCCGGTACCTTACCCGTGATGAATAAAAAAACCATCGAAAATGCCATTAAATTAGGACTTGCTGTCAATGCAAATATTGCAGAGGATCAATACTTTGCTCGAAAAAACTACTTTTATCCAGATCTTCCAAAGGGTTATCAAATCACTCAAGATAAAACACCGATTTGTACTGGCGGAGAAATTTTAATTAAAACGGCAGATTTACAAGATAAAAAAATTGGATTAACCCGAATCCACATGGAAGAAGATGCGGGGAAATCAATTCACGATGTAGACGTATACGACACACTTGTCGATTTGAACCGTGCAGGGGTGCCACTACTTGAAATTGTATCTGAACCCGATATGCGTTCCTCTCAAGAAGCTTACAATTACCTGCTGGAAATCAGAAAATTAGTACGTTATTTAGAAATTTGCGACGGAAACATGGAAGAAGGTTCACTTCGTTGCGATGCCAATATTTCCGTTCGATTAGTGGGTGCAAGTGAATTCGGAACAAAGGTCGAAGTGAAAAATATGAACTCGATCCGAAATGTTCAACGGGCTATTGAATTCGAAATCAATCGACAAATTGAAGCGTTGGAAAATGGAGAAACCTTATCCCAAGAGACGAGATCATTTGATGCCTTGAAAGGAATTACCATTTCCATGCGTTCGAAAGAAGCAGCCAATGATTACCGTTATTTCCCTGAGCCAGATTTACCTCCAATTAAGGTAACACCAGCTCAAATTGAGGCCATCAAAGCAGAAATGCCAGCTTTACCGAAAGATTTGTTAATTAAGTATACGCAAAAAATCGGACTTTCCGAGTACGATGCAAATAACATCATCGAAACTAAAGAAATTGCCTTGTATTTTGAAGATTTAATTCAGCACACTTCAAATTATAAGATGGCAGCGAATTGGATCATGGGTGAGATTAAATCCTATTTAAACCAATACGGAAAAGAAATCAATGAATTTCCATTAAAACCCATCCAGATTGCTAAAATCATTGCCTTGATCGATGAGGGACTCATTTCCAACACGATCGCTACGCAAAAAATATTTCCAGCACTTTTAAATGCTCAGGAAAGTGATCCGTTGCAATTAGCAGAATCATTAAATGTGATTCAAGATAAAAATGAAGACGCATTAATTGGCTACATCCAAAAGGTAATTGAATTGAATCCAAATGAGGTAGCACGTTACCGAGCAGGTGAAAAACAATTGATCGGATTTTTCATGGGGCAGTTAATGAAAGTATCTCAAGGAAAAGCGGATCCAAAAGCATCAAATGCGTTATTAAGAAACGAACTAGAAAAATAATGAAAAATTGGTTTTTTTTATTGCTATTATTTCTTGCAAGCTGCGATTCAAGTGAAACGGAGCAAAAAGATCTTCCAAATAATTTTACGATTAACGGTACCATTTCAGGTGGTGGAAATTCAACCATCTACTTAGAATCTTATAGCAATAAAGGCACCATTCCTGTGGCAAACGTTCAAACCGATGCGCAGGGAAATTTTTCGCTCAAAGGAAACATCCCAGGATTGGGTATTTATCAATTGCGTCTGGGTGAAGCAAAAGACAAGGTCATTCCTTTAACATTAAATGTGAACGAAAAATTAACGATTCAAACAAGCTTCAATGATTTCGAAAAACAACCCAATGCAAAAGGAACAAATTGGGCTAAGCATTTAAATCAATATACCCTACTCATCCAAGAAGTGATGGTGAGTCAGCAGGAAATGGCGAAAAATCCAAATTTATCAGAGGCAGAAATGCTTACTCGTTATTTAGAGGCTCGCAAACCATTAGATGAGTTCTCAAAACGTGTGATGCTTCAAGATCCAGGGAATTCGTTCAATATTATATTATCCTCTTCCCTAATGCCAACTACAGGATTTTCAGGCTGGGATCCAAAAAACCTAGATTTATTAACCTTAGTCGTGGAAGCTTTTGAACAAAAACACCCGAATTCGCCGATAACAAACACCTTTGCACAACAGTTGGAGCAGATTACCTTAGGGTATCAGCAGCATTTAAATAGTAGCAGCGGAAATAAAATGGCTCCTGAAATTGCACTAAAATCCCCAAATGGTGAACTAATAAAACTTTCAAGTTTAAGAGGAAATTATGTCTTGATTGATTTTTGGGCGTCTTGGTGCAGACCTTGTCGAATGGAAAACCCGAATGTGGTGAAATTATACCAAAAATATAAAAACAAAGGATTTACCGTTTTTTCAGTATCTTTAGATCAAGATGCAACAGCTTGGAAGAGTGCCATTCAAGCCGATGGTTTAATTTGGCCAAACCATGTAAGCGATTTACAAGGTTGGAATACCATCGTTACTAAAACGTATCAATTTAACAGCATTCCTCACACGGTATTGTTGGATAAAGAAGGTAAAATAATTGCAACAGGATTAAGAGGACCAGCTTTGGAACAAAAATTGCAAGAGCTAATAAAATAATTAAAAAAACACAACTATGAAATTAATATTTTGGATGTTATGCCTTTTGCCAATCGGCTTATCGGCACAGATTAATGTCACCGTTAATGGGAATATTTTCAATACCAAAATGGATAGCATCTATCTTTCCAAATACCAAGGGGGATCAAATTATGTGGATTTTGTTCGCGGAAAAGTCAATAAGGATGGTAATTTCAGTTTGAAAGGAAAATTGCCTTATGCAGACTATTACGTTTTGCGAATTGGTCAAAATCACATCAATTTAATCATGAGAGATCAATCCAATATTAAAATCTATGCGGATGGAAAAAATATCGTGTATTTTTCAAATATTGTGAATTCTGATGAAAGCGCCAATATGAATGAATTAATCAAAGTGATGACCCGTTGGAATTTCCAAAAGGATTCAGCCATGCAAATCATTCAAAAAGATCCTTCCAAACAAGAAGAAGTAAGCAATTCCATGAATAGCGAATTTTATAAATACCAAGGGTATATTCAGTCGTTTATCGGCCAAAACCAGAACTCTGCAGCCTTGTATCCGATTATCTCTACCATCAATGTAGAAAATGATTTTGCAACCTATGAATCATTGGTCACGCAAATTTATGCTTCTTTTCCCGAATCTCCTTCTATTCAACAGTTGAAAGCACAGTATGAACAATACAAAAAACAAAAAGAAGCAGCAGACCGTTTTGCGCCTGGAAAAACAGCTCCAGATTTTGAAGAGTTAAAAACTGATGGTGTTCAAAAAATGAAATTATCCGATTTACGCGGTCAAGTGGTACTTTTAGATTTCTGGGCATCGTGGTGTGGACCTTGTAGAAAAGAGAATCCAAACGTTGTAAATTTATATAAGAAATACGAAAAAGAAGGCTTTACCGTGATGAGTGTTTCTTTAGATAAAGATAAAGCCGCTTGGTTAGCTGCCATTGAAAAAGATCAGCTGACTTGGCCAAATCACGTGAGTGACCTTCAAGCTTGGTCTTCAAAAGCTGCGGCTCTTTACGGTGTAAGAGGTATTCCATTTACGGTGCTTATCGATCGAGACGGTACCATTCTAGGGACAAATCTAAGAGGACAGGACTTAGCGAACAAACTGGCTGAACTATTCGGAAAATAATGCACTTAGAACCGGGTAAAAAAATATATTTCGCATCAGACTTTCACCTTGGCGCTCCAAATGATCAAAAGAGTGCTGAACGTGAGAAGCGGATCATTGCATGGTTAGATTATATCGAACCTACGGCACAAGAAATTTATTTGGTTGGGGATATCTTTGATTTTTGGTTTGAATACAAACGAGCTATTCCGAAAGGATTTGTACGTTTACAAGGAAAAATTGCGCAATTAACCGACAGAGGAATTCCAGTTCATTTGTTCACTGGAAACCACGACATGTGGATTTTTGATTATATACCCAAAGAATTAGGTGTAAAATTATATCGGGAACCTCAGCGCATTAAAGTTAATGATTTAGATATTCTCATCGGTCACGGTGATGGACTTGGACCTGGTGATCGAAATTACAAATTACTGAAAAAAGTATTCAACAATCCATTATGTCAATGGGCTTTCGAGCGATTACACCCTAATTTCGGAATTTGGCTAGCTGATTTATCCAGTAAGAAAAGTCGCGCTTCTGGAGAAGGTAAAGACGAAGTTTTCCATGGAAAAAAAGACGAATGGTTGTATGTATACGCTTCCCAGCAACAATCGATTCAGCCCATTGATTATTATATATTTGGACACAGACACCTACCCTTAACGATGTCGCTGCCAGAAAAAGGAACGTATATCAATCTGGGTGAATGGCTAAAATACGACACGTTTGCGATCTTAGAAAACAATACGATCAAATTGTATCAATGGAAAGAAAATCAAATCATTCCATTTGAGGAGAACACTTACTAACATCAACTTTCGATAAATTTTCTCGAAAAAACATCGCGTTTAAAGCGCTATCTTTTCATGGCTAGGTATGAATAAGAATTCATGTTGAGAATTAAAGTCTAATATCTATTGTATTAACCTAAAAGTATTTTGGAAAAGATGGGTACTCTAAACGTTAGTTATTGGATAAAATCAAAACTTGATTTAAGTTTCTCCTGAGTTTCACGAAAATAAAATGAAGTAGTTACATACCTGGCATTCCGCCTTTCATTCCTTTTAATTGCTTCATCATACCCATCATGTTTTTAGGGTTTGACATCATTTTCATCATTTTCTTCGTATCCTCGAATTGCTTCATCAATTTATTCACTTCTTGAATGGAAGTTCCAGAACCAGCAGCTAAACGATTTTTACGTGCCACATTGATTAAATTTGGATTAGAACGCTCAGCTGGAGTCATCGATAGAATAATTGCTTCTACATGTTTAAACGCGTCGTCTTGAATGTCAACATCTTTCATCGCTTTACCCATGCCTGGAATCATACCCATCAAATCCTTGACATTACCCATCTTTTTGATTTGTTGCAATTGTCCAAGGAAATCATTGAAATCAAATTGATCCTTTTGAATTTTTTTCTGAAGTTTACGAGCCTCTTCTTCGTTAAATTGTTCTTGTGCACGTTCCACTAAGGATACGACGTCACCCATACCAAGAATACGGTCCGCCATACGAGAAGGATAGAATACATCAAGTGCATCCATTTTTTCTCCCGTTCCGACAAACTTAATTGGTTTTTCAACCACCGATTTAATAGAAAGAGACGCACCTCCTCGAGTATCCCCATCGAGTTTGGTTAAAACAACTCCATCGAAATTGATTTTTTCATTAAATGCTTTCGCTGTGTTAACCGCATCTTGTCCTGTCATGGAATCGACCACGAACAAAGTTTCAGTCGGACGAATCGCTTCTTTAACACGAGCAATTTCATCCATCATCAATTCATCAATAGCTAAGCGACCGGCTGTATCGACAATCACGACATTGAACCCTTTCGCTTTTGCGTGTTGAACTGCTGCTTGTGCAATAGCTACAGGATCTTTTTCATCTTTATTCGAAAACACCTCAATTCCAAGTTGTTCTCCTAAAACGTGTAATTGATCAATGGCAGCAGGACGATAGACATCACAAGCAACTAAAAGTGGATTTTTACCTTTCTTCGTTTTAAGGTAATTGGCTAATTTACCCGAAAAGGTAGTCTTACCAGAACCTTGAAGTCCAGACATTAAAATAATTCCTGGATTTCCTTTAATATTGATTTCAGACTCATTGCCTCCCATCAATTCCACCAATTCCTCGTGACAAATTTTGATCATCAACTGTCCTGGTGAAACAGACTTCAGTACATCGCGTCCTAAAGCTTTTTCCTTAACGGTATTTGTAAAATCTTTCGCTGTTTTAAAGTTGACATCGGCATCTAACAAGGCTCTCCTCACTTCTTTTAACGTCTCAGCAACATTAATCTCAGTAATCTGTCCATGACCTTTTAATACTTTAAACGCTCTTTCAAACTTATCCGTAAGATTTTCAAACATAATTTATTTTTTTTTGCAAAATTAATGATTTTATTCCAAATACGCTTTTAAAATCAACCTTTTTAATGAATAGAATCTGCTTCATTTTGATCCTCCATGGCCATCATTTCAGTAGGAGAATATTTTCTAATTTTTATATTGAACAAAGCAAAAATCATGGTCATTAGCGGACTGATTAAGTTAAAAAAGCAGTACATCCAATATTCTCCTGTTGCGACCCCCAACACACTAGATTGAGCAGCGCCACAAGTATTCCAAGGAAACAAAACGGAAGTAACTGTCCCGGCATCTTCAAGTGTTCGACTCAGATTCTCAGGCTTCAAACCGCGTTCTCGAAAGGTTGGTGCATACATTCTTCCAGGAACTACAATGGCTAAATATTGATCCGATGCAGTTGCATTGAAGAAAATACAGGTAAATGTGGTGGTCGAAATTAAAGCGAAGGTTGATTTCGCAAATTGAACTATTGAATGGGTGATCTTAGCCAGCATACCGGTAATTTCCATTGCGCCACCAAAACACATCGCACAAACGATTAACCACACCGTATTCATCATTCCCTCCATTCCTTTGGTACTGATTAAAGCATTGATGTTCGCATTTCCTGTCTCAATTTGAGTGGATAAGGCCATAGCTTTCATCCCTGCCGTAAAAGCATCTTTCATATAAGATCCAGAATCACCTGCAATCTCTTTTATAATATTGGGTTGAAAAAAAACAGCAGCAAATACCCCTAAAACTGCTCCAATAAACAAAGCAGGTAAAGCATCTACTTTTTTAACAATGAGTAATATCACCATACCAGGAACGACAAATAAAATTGGGGTAATGTGAAATTTCGAAGTTATAGAAGCCTCTAAAATCTCCACTGCTTTCAAATCCATGTCATGACTATTGAAAACCCCTAAAATCAAGAAAATCATTAATGTAATTACTAGAGTCGGAATAGTAGTAAACAACATGTAACGAATATGGGTAAATAAATCCGTCCCGGCCATTGCGGGTGCTAAATTTGTGGTATCAGACATCGGTGAAATTTTGTCTCCAAAATAAGCTCCCGAAATAATCGCTCCAGCAATAAGCGGCGCACTAATCCCCATTGTTACCCCGATTCCTAATAAAGCAACCCCAACAGTGGCAATGGTACTCCAAGAACTACCTGTCGCAAGGGATATAATTGCGCTGACAAGACAAGCGGCGAATAAAAAAATGGTCGGGTTTAAAATTTTCAAGCCATAAAAAATCATCGTTGGAACAATCCCTGAAATCATCCAAGACCCAGCCAAAGCTCCTATGAGCAATAAAATCAAAATCGCAGGAAGCGCACTTTTAATACTTCCTATCATCCCGTTTTGAATGGTTTCCCATGAAAATTTAAGCCTCATCCCAAAAACGACTACTACTCCAGCGGCCAATAATAAGGCTATTTGATTCGGTCCATACGTGGCACTGTCTCCGAAAAATTTCACATTGAGATACAGTAGTGCGACTAAAAAAAGAATTGGGATAATCGATATCGTTAAAGAAGGAGTTGGGTGAGTATTATTTTTCATAGTAGCCAAAAATAAATAAATCTATCTAAAAAACAACCAAAAGCAAAGAACATCTTCTTCTCGTCCAAATAATGATGGATTTTGTTAAAAATGATTATATTTGAGTGTTAAAACTTAAAAAATAAACTATGAAAAAAACGATTACTTGCTTTTCATTACTATTGTGCAACACCTTAGTCTTTGGACAATTCACCCAATCTAACGAACCTGTTATCTCTAATTCAGTCAACATGTATTTGATTGATTCCAATACTGTTAATCTAGCTTCAACTATGGGCTCTGGTGTAACTTGGGATTACTCACAAATTGTAGGTTACCCAGGAGAAACGAGAAATATGACCGTAGTTGCTCCAAATTCAACTGCAAATGGAGCAAGTTTTTCAAGTGCCTCTGCTGCCATTGAAGTAAGTAACTTGACGAATTATTTTAGTTCATCTGCCTCTTCAAGAAATGCGCATGGGTTTGTCGTTTCAGATCCCACATTGGGCGATGTTGTCGTTACCTTAACAAACGATGAAATCATGATGAATTATCCTTTTGCCTACAACGATATGGTAACAGATACGTATTCAGGTTCTTTGAATTTCAACTTCAACGGTTTACCGGTTTCAGAAGCTTGTACAGGTTCATCATTTGCTAAAGTAGATGGTTCTGGAACCTTAAATTTGCCAAACGGAACAGTAGTTTCTAATGTACTACGATATAAATTGGTAGATACTACGAATGCAACGATCACCCTTTTATCAACGGATGTGCAAGTTGTAAGGGAGCAATATGAATACTACGATTTAGCAAACAGTAACTTACCTATTTTTGTACACTCATCTTTCGCGGCTTATGCAGGTGGTGGAACGACACCAGTTACGCAACAATCTTTAGTACTTTCTAGTGTTGCCCCTCAATTCTATTTAGCCGTTAATGAATTAAACGGAAATGAATTCAAAGTTTACCCAAATCCAGTAAATGAATCGCTAAACGTTCAATTTGACCACGTTAAAAATGGAACGATTTCAATTTTAGATTTGAATGGAAAAACAGTTTTCACTACTGAAATTAATGGATTAACCATGAACATCAATACGGCTCAACTTGTGAGTGGAATCTACCTATTACAAGTAGCCTCTGAAGGTTCTATTTCAACTCAAAAAATTACAAAAAAATAAGTTAACAATCTTGTTTTAATATGTATTATGCCATCGTTTACCGCGATGGCATTTTTAGTTTACATTTGTACAAAATATGGTTATGATTAAACAAATTCTATGGTTACTGCTTACTGCTAAAGTATTTTTCACCTCTGCGCAAACACCAAATTGTTTAAGTCCTACTTCACTTGGATTTATGTTTCACACCGTTAAAAAAAGTCCAATTTTAGAGCAAAACATTGGCGAATATGTACAGTTTTTAGGACCAGAAATCCGTTTCAATCCAAGAACATTGAATCTTGATTCCATTGAGAAATTAATCTACGTAGATCCCAATTTATTGTATGTGCATCAATCCATGATAGCAAAATCTTCAAAAGGAATTGTGATTGAATTAGCCAATAAAATAGCATTATGGGAGTTAAATCAACTGCTCGCGAAAAAAAGATTTGCCGACAGTTTAAAACAAAACGACTCAGAAGAATACAAACATTACGAAGCCTTTTTAATCAAAAGCCTACCTGAAAACGCATTGGAATTGGATCAAAATGAATTGGTTCCTAAAAAACAAATCATCCAACTCTTGCATCCCGATATGGGCTTAAAAGAGGAGCGTGATTTTTTGGCTTCGCTCTTCAAAATTACCGAATACGATATTTATCTGATTTCGAAAAGCATTCAAGACGCCAATCAACAATGGGTCAATCAAAGAACACAAGAAATTTTCAACTGCATTGGTGGGGAGGGAACCATCAATAACGGAAACTTTATCGCAGGTACGGACAAGGCTCCGGAAGACACCTATGAATACCGTGAAAAAAATGAGTCTGGGCGTTATTTTCTGGAAATCCCCAAATCTAACGGACTTTTCGCTTACCAATTGAAAAGTACGAAGGAGATCGAACGTGAAAAAGAAATCACCTATTCCAATTTTTTCACCAATACGGACTATTTAAGTGCGGAAGGCAATCGTTTGACGAATGTACATTTCGACGTTTGGGGTTATACCAAAAACAAACAAGTAACGGTCATCGTTGAAAAAGGAGGTTCAACCTACCCCCTATTCAGCAGTGGTGAAAATCGATTTTTAAGTCCCGATTCAACATTTTCTGGCACATTCACTTTTCAGAAAACCATCATGAAATTGGACGGAAAAATTAAAGAATTACATGAACTTATCTATGGAAAACGTGGATTTGATTATTGGATCAAATTCTATCATAAAAAAATGGACTACCATGAAAAAATCATTCTTGTCGCCGAAAGTGATTTAAAAATGGAAATGATGGAACCCATTACAACCTCTGCAAAACCTTCGAAAGCAATCCGCAAAAAGAAAAAAAAGGCCATGAAAGATTTATCAAAATCAAAGGCCAAAGATGATATTTACCAACCAACCACCCATTCGAATAAATCTGAACGGGCTAAATTACAAGATAAAATTGTTGAAAATCAAGCCATGTTTGAAGAGTGCAGAACAAAAAAGATTTTACTCGAAAAACAAAAAAAGGAAGCCATTGCGCTCAAAGAAAATTACCAAAGTAGACTTGCCTACTTAAAATCCATTTACGGGATCAATTGGGTTCCTTTTAAAAAGAAAGGAGACTTATTCATTTTTAATGATTCCACCTACTTCAATTATCAATTGCAAGACCTTTATTTTCATCAAAAAGATTCTTCGGAATTGATCACCATCAAAATTATTTCCATTCCGGAAGGACCTTTAAGTGGTGTTGCAGAGGATGTTGCAGTTCATTCAAGCGTCATTAGCTGCGATCAACATTACAATGATTTCTTATTCCAAGAAATTGTGAATTTTTCAAAAAACAGCGACCAAAATCTCCTTGCTGATCAAGATTCCTTGAATTTTAAAAACTTCAAGCGAGCCCTAACCAACAAAAAATACAAACTTGACGTATCTTTAGTATGTGAGGGTTATGGTGAATGGTCCTTTAATCAAGTGAAACCATCAAAATCACAACATGACGTGCAACAAAATGGCATCATGTGGAATGATTACCAGAAAATCTATGTCAAGAAAGGAAAGAAAAACACGTTAACTATTGAAAATTATTATTTAATCGACGGTGATTTGTCAGTTTTAAATGACCGACTAAAAGAAAAGGTAAAAGCAAATGCGTTGACTTTAAATCAAGCACTTTGTATTCAAAACGGACTGCAGTTGGTTTCAAAATACCAAACAGAATTAAAACAACAGCTTAGCCAAGTTGGAGATCGAACAAAAACGGAAAAAGTAATTTCAAAACTTGACAAAGCTTTTAAAAGTGCAAAAATAGTGATCAATGGACAAACCTATAAATGGAGTGAATTTTATTAAGACTTAAAAAAACGATCATCAAAATTGACCAAATATAGTTTTTCAGAAGCCCGAGTAATGGCGGTATATAACCAACGTTTATATTCCTCATCAATCATTTCGTCTGTCAAATACCCTTGATCTACAAAAACTACCGCCCATTCCCCACCTTGCGATTTGTGACAAGTTATTGCATAGGCATATTTCACTTGTAACGCATTGAAATAAGGGTCTTTAAGAATTAAATCGTAGCGCTTTTTTTTATTCCTTTCGTAACTGTATTCTTTTTCAATTTCAAAAAAGAGCCTTTTGGTTTCCTCTCTCGACAAATTGGGTGTTTCTAAATCGATGGTATTCAACATCAATTTCACCTCAATTTCCTCCATTTTTTCATAGTCTGTAAATGAGATGAGTGCATCCACAAATTCAAAACCATAGGCTTCGTGTCTGTTTTTGAGTTTACGAATTTTAATAATTTCTCCGTTCGCAATAAAACCCAAGGGTGAATTACTATCTAGCCAAAAATAATTATTCTTCACCACCATCAATAAATCGCCTGCAATGAGCGACTCCTCATATCCAAAAATTCGGTTTCTGATTTGATGATTAAAAGCATTGGCGCGTTTATTGGATCGGCAAACAATCATCGTTTCTTCTGTGCCATAATTCCCATAAGCCCATTCTAATTCATCTTGCAGTTCTGTCCCTGTAATCCTTGAAAAATCGTTAAAATCCAATTGAAATAGAATTTGATCGGAATGCAACTCAACTCTTAATTTAGCTGCATTTTGTATGATTCCCGATTTCTTTTTCTGCCGAAGTATTTCCTTTAATTCAAATGTATAAAGACTCAAATTTGAATATTCATTTAGCAAATAAGCGTCATTTAATGCCGGTGAGAAGTCACTTCCAACTGGTGGCAACTGGCCTTGATCGCCGACAAATATCAACCGACAATTTTTACCCGAGAATACGTATTGAATTAAATCGTCTAATACATTTCGACCAAACTCCCCTTTTGCATTCATGGAATAAGCAGCAATCATCGAAGATTCATCGACTATAAACAATGTATTTTGATGTAAATTAGGAGCAATGGTTAAACCTGAACCAAAACTTAAGTCCGCAGCAGACTTCCTCCGGTAAATCAATTTGTGAATGGTAAACGCTAAATGGGATGATTTTATTGAAATGACCTTTGCCGCTCTACCCGTTGGTGCCAATAATATGGTTTTCCGTTTGTAAAAAGCAAGTGTTTGAACCAAGATAGCTACCATGGTTGTTTTTCCAGTACCTGCATACCCTTTTAAGATGAACACAGGATTCGGTTCTGGAGTTTTTAAGAACAATTCGAATAAATCAATTAATGCTAGCTGGTCATCGGTCGGTTTTGACGAAAAAACAGAAAGGAATTGCGCTTTAAAACTCATGATTCTTTGAATTCTTCAAATTTACGATAAAATAGTTGATTGAAGTGTGTAAAAAAAATAGTAAACAGCATTCATAATGCGTTAAAAAATTGTAGATTTGTCTGAATTAATGATGAAAATAAAAAATTATGTTTGAAAATTTTCCTGTTTTACTAAAGAAATACTCTGTTCCTACTTTATTTTTAGCGCTAGGAATGGGATTATTGTATGTAGCATTATCTACTGATCAAAATAGCACCTTTGTGCTTTCTTCTGTTTTAATGATAGCTGCAAGTATTTTATCTTTATTGTATAGTAGTGGGAAGTTAAAAACCTCAATCATTTATATTTTTGGAATTGTTGCTGGAATTGGAGCAACGACTACTTTATTTATTTCATACAGCAGTGTATCTGAAACGAAACAATACAATGCAGATTATGCACATTGTAAGTCATTAGCGATTCAAAATTTAACGGATATTCGTTCTGCTCAAAAAGCATTTGCAGAGAAGAACAAACGTTACGCAAAAGATTGGGCTGAATTGGAAGATTTCATCATCAATGGAACAGTTCCTTATGTCATAGCTGAAGGTTCTGTACCAGGTAGAAAAATGACTCAAGCTGAAAGTAAATTCGTGTACAAAGACAACCGTCCAGTAGATAATAACATGACGGAAAAAGAAGCGTTAATTTTAGCTAGATCAGGAATGTGTCCTGAAGATTTAAAAGGCTTCAAAAGAGATACCATTCAAGTAAGTATCCTTGAAACGAAATTCGGCAATAAATCTTATGTAGAAAGTAGACAAAAGAATGGATTTGGAAAATTCGATCCAAAAGCCTTAAAATACATTCCGATGACCAACCCGAAAAAAATGTGGGATATGAAAGTAGTTGATTCTGTAGCTATGGGTCCAGATTTCTTCCCTGCTATTGAGGTAAAAGGTAAAATTCCATTTGCTAAAATTCAAGGAACAGCAAATGAAGAATTGACATTTGGAAAAACAACTACCAACGACACTGGAGGTAATTGGGAAAACAATTAATATTTTGAGCAAACATTTAATCGTTCAGATAAACAAGCATGCAGTAAAGGTTTTATTTCTAGAAAATGGACAATTACTGAAAGAAGAACAGAAAAGATTATCTGAAAATAACGAACTAAAATTAAAAGGCGAACTGGATTTATTTTTTGAAAATTTATCCAGTTTTCATTTTATACCCGATTACATCAGTGTATCGTATGATTCTTGTCAAAGCACCTTAGTGCCCTCCAATGTCTTCACAGAATCTAAACCCAAAGAAATTTTTGATTTGTGTTTTGGAAACACTACCTTGGGCAAAGACATTGATTACAATCGCATTTCTGACCAATTAATCGTTAATGTTTTTGATTTACCATATTGGATTAAATCTTTTTTTGTGGTTAAATTTCCAATGGCCATAATTCAGCACGAATCGACCTATATTCTCAGAAAAATCAATTCCGAACCTAGTTTTAAGCAAAAAATGGTGGTTCAGGTTTACCCTGCCTATTTTCAAGTATATATCATTGAAAAAAGTCAACTTCAATTTTTCAATTCCATTGAATATAATCACATTGATGATATCATCTATCACCTCTCGTTCATTTTGCAACAAAAGGAAATTGATGGTAATGAAATTATTGTACATTTGAGTCATGGTCTAGAAGTGGACTCGGCTTTATTAACCGAAATTTCAAACACTTATTCGAAGGTATTTACCAAGAATAAACTAATTGAAATCAACACCCAATTCATTATTCAAACTCATCAGTTGTGCGTATCATAAGCGGAAAATTAAAAGCAAGAAGATTTTCAATCCCTAAAAATTTTCCATCTAGACCTACTACAGATTTTGCAAAAGAAGGGCTGTTCAACATGTTAGCTAATGTGGTTGATTTGGATGACTTAGAAATTGCGGATTTATGCAGTGGGACTGGAAATATCACTTTGGAATTTCTATCCAGAGAAGCTGGAAATGTTACAGCGGTTGATATGAATTCAAGATGTCTTAAACACCTAATGGATTTAAGTAAAGATTTTGAGGTAACCGAACAGTTGAATACCATTAAGGAAGATATTTTGAAGTTTCTAGAACGAACCACGCAAAAATTCGATTTAATATTTGCTGACCCTCCCTATGAATATAAACATCATGCGCGTATTGCAGAAATTGTTTTTGAACGAAAACTATTAAATGAAGGAGGCTTATTGATCATTGAACATGGAAAATTTACCCATCTTGAAAATGAAAAACATTTTGATTTTTCTCGTAAATTTGGGAATGTAGTATTTAGTTTTTTCGAAGATGGAGACAAATCGTAATAAAATTGGCGTTTTTCCCGGTTCTTTTGATCCGTTTACCAAAGGGCATGAAGCCATTATTCATAAAGCAATACCTTTGTTTGATGAAATCGTTATTGCTATTGGCGTCAACCAAAGTAAAAACTACCTATTTTCGTTAGAAAAACGAATCGCACATATCGCATCGTTATTTACAGATTCAAAAGTGAAAGTACTTACTTATTCAGGTTTAACCATTGACTTCTGCAAACAAATCAATGCCTCATACCTGATCAGAGGGTTAAGAGATTCGAAAGATTTTGGCTATGAAAGATCGATTGCCCATATGAATTTTCAACTTCAACCCATTGAAACGGTATTTTTCCTCACCAATGTGGAATATGCTGCCATCAACGCGACCATCGTTCGAGAAATCTACAAATCTGGTGGTCCCATTGATCAATTTGTAACACACCCCGAATTATTGAAGTAGCTTGGCACAATAAATGCAAGATCTAATCGTACTAGGTAAAAACAAGTTATGAAATTCACTTCAATCCTTTTTATTTTTTTAAGCCATTTGACATGGGGACAATTTGTTCAAATCGAAGGCTATGCTCCATCGTATATCGGCAAGAACATTGAAGTTTATGCCATTGAAGATTACATCAGTTTACACGAAGTGTTAATTGGAGAGGGGAAAGTAAATACCGATTCGACTTTTTCAATAAAAATTCCTTGCAAGGAAACTCAAAAAGTCATTTTGAAAGCAGATCATAACACTTCCTTTTTGTATGTTCAACCGCATGCGAACTATCAATTATTTGTGCCCGAAAAAGATGCCTACGAACCATATCGTCCTACTGGGAATAAAATTGAAATTACGTTTTTAGATTTAGATTCTTCAGATATCAATTATAAGATTTTAACCTTTCAACGCTATAGTGATAATTTCATTGGTAATTATTTTTACTTGAAAGGAAAGAATCCTGCTGAATTTGGACAAAAATTAACGGATTACAAAAAAACACTTGAAACTGCATTAGCTAAAGATACGGATGTTTATTTCTTGACTTTTGTGCGTTTTACAGTAGCTAAAATGGATAACATTTCCTTTGCAGGAGAGCGAAATCGCTACGAGAAGTTTGATTTTTATTTAAAAAAACCACCCGTTTTTGATAAAAATGACGCTTACATGAATTACATCAATTCGTTTTACGACAAATTGGAAGGTTATTTAACGATGGAAACCAATAATCGTATTTATTTGGGGATAAAAAAAGCATCTCCTAATGCGGTCATGAAGGCTTTAGATGGTGAGTACACCTTAAGCAACATGAAGCTCCGAGAGTTGATCATGATTAAACATTTAAGTCATTTATTTTATCAGGCAGATTTTCCAAAAGAAAACATATTAATCATTTTAGATAGTGTAGCGAGGTACTCATTTTTTAAATCAAATGCACTTACGGCAAAGAATGTAAAATACAATTTATCGAATTTAATCAGCGGGGGTAGTTTACCCTATTTTGAATTTGTAGATCAAAAGGGCATTACCTATTCTCCTGAACAATTTAAAGGGAAGTACACGTATTTTCACTTTGTTGACTTAACCAGTCAAAAATCAATCATGGAAATTGATCCTTTGGTGAGTCTATTTAAAAAATACCAAAACGACATTAACTTTGTCACGTTTTACAAATCCAACCAATTGGATGAGAATACGAATGACATACTAAAGAAAATCCCATGGACCACTTTGAGTGTAAATGAACAAGATGAATTTTGGAACAATTATCAAGTAAAAGTGTTTCCTTACTATATCTTAGTTGATCCACAAAATTATGTAAGTTATGCACCATGCTTAGGTCCACTGCCAAATAGTAACGGTAAAACCATCGAGGAAACTTTGTTTTCCATTCAATTAAATAATCGACGACAACGCAATTATTAAAGCACATGAAATTCAACTTATCTGAAGTAAATGATTTAATTCGATCCAGAAGAACCATTTTTCCTGAACAGTATTCAGATCGAAAAGTACATAAAGAACAAATCGAAAATATCATTCAGAATGGGCAATGGGCACCCAACCACGGCAATACCCAACCTTGGAAATTTATTGTTTTTCAAGAAAAAAGTAAAGAACGTTTGAGCGATTTTTTAGCACAAGAATACCTCAATCAAACGCCAAAAGAGCAGCAAAATGATGCGAAATTAGCCAAACTTTTAACTCGACCTTTAAAATCCAGCGTAGTGATTGCCGTTTGCCTGGATCGTAAACCTGATTCGAAAATTAGCGAATTAGAGGAAATTGAAGCGGTGGCATGCTGTATCCAAAACATGTACTTAACATGTACGGCTTATGGTCTTGGTGCATTTTGGGCGACACCGAAAGTAATGTATTCAGAAGCCATGCGCACATTTTTAAACTTACAAGAACCACAAAAATGTTTGGCACTTTTTTACATCGGTTATCCAGAAAACAAAGATTGGCCTAAAGCGCATCGCAAACCCATCGAATATACTACAGAATGGCTTTCTGAGTAATTATAAGGCATATTCGTACAGTAATTTTTGTTTGTTTGGCAAGGTGAGGTAAATTTTACTACCTACTAATTTTTGTTGAGCAAAACTAGAGATATCAAATTTCAAGTCTTCCACAATCATCGCCTTGCACATATCGCCATCTCCTTGATGATAAATAGCGATTTGTCTGATTCCTGGCTCCGACAAGGCGACAATATTCGAACCAACGATGTCAAAGGTATGTTGTCTACAACCACCACCATATTGGACTTTTAGAATCATCATATTCCCCTCGATCTTAGCCTCTAAAATTTGAAAAGGGTCGTTAATTGCCCGTACTTCATCACCTAGTGTGACGCGAACTTTGGTTTCTTCTCGTTTCGGAGGTTTAACTTCTTCCTGTTTCTCTTCTTGTTCTTTGACTATTTTAGGTTCCTCTTGCACCATTTTGGCAGTTTGACAAGAAAAAAGAAAAATCAGTAATCCGAATGGTAATAAAATTTTCATAGGTGAATTTTTAGTTAAAGTACGCTATTTTAAGGAAAAAAACAATCAAAAAAAGTTAAAAAATGTAACTTTATGCTTCTTAAATCGATTAAATAATTAGGCATAGTTTTTGAACTGAAACGATAAATATTTTGATATGACACTTATAAAAACTTTCATTTTTATTTTTTTAATCAGCACATTTTTTGCTCAAGAGGATGAATCGTGTTTACCTCCCAACAAAAAAACCTTGAAATTGGTAGAGGCTGCAGAGAAAAAGCCCAATATGGGTGATGCGGTGAAAGACTATACCGAAGCTATGAAACAGGCTCCAGATAACGCCTACGTTACCTATTCGTTCGCGATGTACATGTACAACAATGCCCTTCAATTATACGATAAAAACCCCAACCCTGCCGCAGGCGATAGAAGCTTTGAAGGTGCAAAAAACCTCTTTATCAAAACCTTAGAATTTTGTCCTGATTACCACGGAAATTGCACCTATTATTTGGGAGTTTACTACTACACTAAACGTGAAATGCCCGAAGCCATCAACTACTTTAAAAAATTTCTTGCATTTCAACACGAAGATCCAAACCGTTACCCTGATGATTACGACAAAAAAGTGAATGATGTTCGGGAAGTAATCAAAGAATTTGAAGAAACAGAGACTTTTCTCTCAGAAAGTGTTCCTTTTAGTCCAAAAATTGTTGAAAATGTATCTTCTGCAAATGACGAATATTTTCCAATGATTTCTCCAGATAACGAGCTTATTTTTTACACCCGAAAATTAAACCGATCAAATTTAGGTGATGGGGCTGTTCGTTCCACCAAAACCATTGAAGAATTAACTTTTTCTTCCAGACCCGATATAAATGCGTTATTTGACAAAGGACAAGCATTGAAACCACCCTTTAATGATGGAAGCTTTACAAATTACGGTTCTGCTACCCTTTCCGTAGATAACAAAGAGATGATTATTTGTGCTTGTAAAACCGAAGTTGTTTACGGTCAAAATTATTCAAATTGTGATTTGTATTCGACGGTCTATGAGCGTATTGGAAACGGTGCAAACGACTTTAAATGGAGTCCATTAGTCAACCTTGGACCTGAAATCAATACCGTTGACGGATGGGAGGCTCAACCTTCTTTATCTGCTGATGGAAACACCTTGTTTTACACAGTGGCTAGACCAACTTCTAGAGATAACGATATATATATTGTTAAACGTAAACCAGATGGTACTTGGGGAACACCTCGTCCTTTTGATGAAATCAATACCGACGGAAAAGATAAATCGCCATTCTTACATCAAGACAGTGAAACCTTATATTTCGTTTCTACCTGCTCAGATTCCCGAAAAGGAGCTGGTGGTTTGGATATTTTTTACATCCGAGAAGAAAAAGATGGCAAATGGTCAAAACCTAAAAATATTGGTTCACCAATCAATACCCCGGGAGATGAACTAGGAATCTTTGTTTCCACAGATGGGCATTATGCTTATTATTCTTCCAAACAAGGTCCAGATTGGAATATTTATTATTTCGAACTGTATGAGGAAGCAAGACCAAAATCTGTAGCCATTATTAAAGGTGAATTAAAGGACGAAAATGGAACACCTATTGAAAATGCGAGTGTTGAAATCACCTATGCGAATTCGGATGAAGTCAGCCAGATCAAAGTGAATGGTAATGATGGAAAATATGCCGCTGTGATTAAGACTGATGTCGCACAAGATGTGATGGTTACCGTAAAGAAAGATAACGCTGCATTCGACTCTAAATTAATATCGAAAGAACAACTCTCGAAACCAGTTGTAACACACAAGGAGAACGATTTAACAGTTAAAGAATTAAAAGCTGGGGAAGCTTATACCCTACACGATATCTTATACCAAACTAATTCGTCTGTATTGTCGGATAAATCGAAATTTGTTTTAAAGCAATTTGCTAAATTCTTAAAAGAACATCCTTCAATTTCGATTACCATTCAAGGGCACACGGATGATATTGGAGACGATCAACAAAACCAAATTCTTTCTGAGCAAAGGGCTAAAGGGGTAAGTGCTTACTTAATTTCTTTGGGCATTGATCAAAATCGTTTGAATGCTAAAGGATTTGGTGAAACCATGCCTAAAGTGGAAAACAATTCTGAGAAAAACAGAGCCATTAACCGTCGAACAGACTTCGTAATTGAAAAGATTTAATAATATTTGATTTTTGAAACATTAAAATCCAGGTGACCTGAAATTCCTGGCAATTTTCCCTTGTCTGAATATTGCCAATGGATGATGCGCGCATCTTCAATATGCTCGATGGTTTTATAATAAGAAGCGACCCAAAAAGAATAGGACAAAAAATCCTTGGTAAATTGGGTTTCAAAGATGCTTCTGGAGGTATAAATCACCGGTTTTACGCCCAGTTCCGACTCAATGACACTGGCAAAACGATGAATATTTGTCAAAAATCGGCTTCGGTCTTTAGGCAAAACTTCCACATCGATCACAGGTGGAAGATCTCCTGGGAAATATTGAATCGTTTTTAGGAAATGTTGTGCTTGGGCCTCGGGAAATTCGTTGGGCAGATAAAAATGATAAGCACCACACTTTACTCCGAGTTTTTTCAATTCGCTTTTATTGTAATGGTATTGATTATCGGTAAAATCGCTTCCTTCCGTTGCTTTCAGGTATACAAACTGAATGATGGAATCAAAACCGAAATCTACCATTAAATTCTGCCAATCAATTTTTCCTTGATGATGCGACACATCAATACCGAAAGAAGAAAAACCAGTCGGCTTATTTTCAATGATCTCTTGTTTGATCAATGCTTCATTTTCAGAAAATAAAAATCGATTTAACCCAAAAATGACCAATAAAATGAATAGGAATAAAAAAAAGTAAAAACTACCCGCTTTACTTTTCTTTGACTTTCTGCGCCTTGTTTTCAATGTTAATTTAGAAAAACTTGTTTTTGGAAAATAAATCGATAACCATTTTTAGGCGATGCTAAACGTTCGAAACTACCGTCTAATTGTTCGACTAAGATTTCAATGAGTTGCAATCCAAACCCTTTGTTGATTTTTTCAAAATCAGCGGTTCCTGAATCATAATATTCTAGGATTATTTTTTCTCCCTCAAAATCAATATTTAAATAAACTTCCTTCTTTTCATCATGAAATGCATGTTTTACGGAATTGGTAATGCATTCATTTAAGATCAACGATAAAGGAACCATATTTTTCAATTGAACATTGAATACTTCTGAATTCAAATTGGTTCGAATTAAAACGCGATCATTATAAGAAAAAACAATATGCTTCACGATATCAGAAATGTATTCTTTTAGGTCTACTTCTGAAATATTTAGCGAATTATACATTTTGTCGTGAATCAAAGCCATCGATTGAACGCGATGAATGGCCTTACTAAATTCTTCAATAATAACTGGGTTTCCAGTCTCTTCAGCCTGCAATTTTAATAAACTTGAAATAATTTGCAAATTATTTTTCACTCGATGATGAATCTCTTTCAACAACACCTCTTTCTGATTATTTTCATTGATAAACTCCAATTGAATGTTATAAATTGTTTTTGTGATGTTATAAAGAACCATGAGGAAAACAATCGTAACATAAATCAAATTAATCATCGTTTGCACATCATTTCGAAAAATATAGGTAGATGTTGAATTTAGGTCCCAAACGATGGCTGAAAACCCGATGAAAGTGACCAAAAATCCAACGCGATAATTGAACATGAAAAACGAAAAAATGGTCACCATTACTACCCAAAGGGTATCCGATATCAAAGCCGAATCATTAATCACGAGCAAGCTCAGTAAACAAAGACCTAATCCAACCGCTATAAAGATGGAAGAAACTAAAAAATATTTTCTTGTTAAATAAAGAACAATTAAATTGAAACTAGCCACTGCAATGGCAAGCACACTGGTAACAACACTTTTATCATTAAAAATGATGTGAATGATCATTAAAATGGTAAAAATCGGAATCAATAAAAAGCTTATTTTCCAGATTAATTCAAAGCGGTTTTTATCTAATACACTTTTGTATTTTGTAGATGGAGGTCTTAAAAAATCAAACATCTTTTGCATTGTTTCCTATAAATATAATTCTTTATTTTGATTTTTCTATAGATAAGAATACTTTTAAAGAAAATTACGTGATGAGAAACTCCTTCGAAGCATACCAAGCCATATACGAACAAAGTAAAAATAATCCTGAGCAGTTTTGGGATGGAATCGCGCAGCAATTTTTATGGAATCAACCCTGGAAAGAAACCGTAACTTTTGATTTTTCAAAGGGTGAAAACCAATGGTTTATCGGAGGAAAAACCAACATCACTGAAAACATCTTTTCGAAGATTCAAGATAAATCCAAAATCGCGTTTTACTTAGAGCCTAATGATGTTACACCAGAAAAAAGTGTCATCACTTATGGAGCATTGGAAAAAAAGGTGAATCAGTTTGCAAATGCCTTAAGAAATAAAGGAATTGAAAAAGGGGATCGCGTATGTATTTACCTTCCCATGAAAATAGAGGCGGTTATCGCTGTATTGGCTTGTGCAAAGATAGGTGCAGTTCATACCATTGTTTTTGCAGGTTTTTCAGCAAATGCATTAGCCGATCGAATTAACGATGCAACAGCGAAGTGTATCATTACTGCTCAAGAATTAATCCGAGGAGAAAAAAAGGTTCCCCTAAAAAAAATGGTGGATGAAGCAATTCCTGGAACTTCGATCCTATTTTCCGTGGTTTTGGATTTAGAAAAAAATCAAGATGCAAGTGTTGAAGAATATGATTTCCAATCCTTTTATCAAAATGAAGCGGAAGAATGTACAACGGAATGGATGGATAGCGAAGATCCTCTGTTCATCTTATACACTTCCGGTTCAACAGGTAAACCTAAAGGAGTAGTGCATCATTGTGGTGGTTATATGGTATATACGGCTTATACCTTTAAAAACGTTTTCCAATACCAATCTCATGATGTTTTTTGGTGTACAGCTGACATTGGCTGGATCACCGGACATTCTTATTTAATCTATGGTCCACTGCTCAATCAAGCAACATCCATTCTTTTTGAAGGAATTCCTACCTACCCTAATCCTGGTAGATTTTGGGAAATTGTCGATAAATACCAAGTAACCCATTTTTATACGGCACCCACAGCTATTCGCTCTTTGATGACTTTTGGAGATGCGATTCCTCAATCCTTTGCCTTAAATTCATTGAAAGTTTTAGGCACGGTGGGTGAACCGATTAATAAAGAGGCTTACGATTGGTATGCAACACTGATTGGAAAACAGAATTGTCCGATTGTAGATACCTGGTGGCAAACGGAAACAGGTGGTATTTTAATTTCAAATATGGCTGGGATTGAACCTTCAAGAGCCACCTACGCTGGTTTGCCGTTACCTGGGATTTTCCCCATCCTATTGAATGAAAAAGGAGAAGAAATCACAGAACCCAATCAAGAAGGTTATCTATGCTTCAATTACCCATGGCCTTCCATGATTCGCACCACTTACGGAAGTCATGAACGCTGTATTCAAACCTATTTCTCCCATTTTAACGGGTATTATTTTTCGGGTGATGCCGCTAAAAAAGACGAAAATGGATTATTTCGCATTATCGGAAGAGTTGATGACGTCATCAATGTTTCTGGACATCGTTTCGGAACGGCGGAAATTGAAAATGCCATCAACAAGCATGAATGCGTATTTGAATCAGCTGTGGTTGGTTATCCGCACCCTCTAAAAGGACAAGGTATTGTAGCCTTTGTTATTGTGAACGATTTGGAGAATCAATTGCTGACGGAATCCATTCGCTCAACGGTTCAAACGGAAATTGGTGCAATTGCCAAACCAGATTTAATCATTCTCACAGATTCCTTGCCCAAAACAAGATCTGGAAAAATTATGCGAAGAATCTTAAGGAAAATTGCAGAAGGCGAAACAACCCATTTTGGAGATACGAGTACCTTACTTGAACCTTCAATTGTCATGCAGTTGGTAAAAGCTTTTCAATCAAAACACATCAATTAGTTCTTCATTCAAAAGCGGACTTTTTTCGGCCACTTTCTTTAAATTCTTCATGCGAAAGAACCAAACACTCGCACCTACTATCATGTACCAAAAGGTTGCTAAGCAAAATAGCAAGTAAGTCTGAGTTAATGAATCAATTCCATCAAAAAAAAGGAAGAAAGGAATCGCTACGATTAATGTCAATGCAAACGTAATGAAATGGGTCAAATGCATGGATTTAATTACTTCATAGGTTGGCTTTCTCTTATTAAGCACATTTAATGAAATTAACCAAATCACTAGGCTAGGAAGGGAAATCAGGGCACTTAAAATGGCCGCAATAATCACCACAAAAAAATAGCCTGAAAATTCGCCGTAAAATGAATCTCTGTAAGGAGAAATTACTAAACTAATTAATAAGAAAACTAGAGGTCCAAAAAGACTTCCCAATAAAATGGTAAAAATCCAGTTTACAAAAATTCGAGTTCCGGTTAATTTCATTTGTGATGCATATATTCTTGATAAATTTTCTCGTAAGGATCATTCGAGATTGAAATTTCACCTTTAAAAGGATTGTCAATCATGATCACTAAAAAAATGAATGAACCTATGGTTACTCCCATCAAACCATTTAACATCAGGTGGTGTTTTTCATTTTTAAATGTAAACATGGAAGAGGTAATCAACGTAACCAAAGCTCCAATCGTAATTAATGTCCAAATAATATATGGAACTTTCTTGTCAACAAACGCCAAACGCTGTCTTCTTAACTCTAACACTTCGTTGTATTTAGCATACAATTCCGCAAACAAAATTTCTTGCTTTGCAGTTTCAGGCTCGCATTTCATTAATTCATCTCGAAATTTATTTAAGTAGTAACTCCCGTTGGTATGTGACTTACCCACAGCTTGATTTTTCCAAGCTACATCATACACATAATGGGTATAATCACGAATATGAGGAGTTAATTTTACCTCACAATTTTGCTCAAGTACCTCAGCATCCTTATAGAAGGCTACAATCACGGAGGCCTCCTCGTCTACCAAATGATTGGCAGCTTCGTAATTTTCCCAAACTCCAACCGTGTGTAAACCAAACATGATCCCATAAAAAACCCCAAAGGTTGATAGGTAATAGGAAATATTATCATTAGTAGCATTACTTTCATCCATCTCACCCTTATTGAATACAAATTTCTTTAAGAGTGAAATCAACAAAAGAGCAAAGAAGACAAATGAACCGACAATAAGTATGAAACTTAAGAAAACCGGTAAATCGTAAACGAAATTTAAAATATATTCCATGCGATAAAGTTAGGTAATAAAGGTAATAATAAAGTAGGAATAAAAAAAGAGGGGCAAGCTACTTATATCGCACCGCTACAACCTCATACCTTTGCTACGTTCCCGTCCTGGAGGATTCTGAGGGAGCTGGTCGTACAAGACTTACCCCACCGCAAAAGTAGTAAGTTTTTTTTGATTAGCACTTCTTTTCTAGAAAAAAATACAGGAAAGCGGTAAAGACTAAAATATTTTGATAAATGATTCTATTTTTGTAAAAAAATAAAACATGGTTCATTACAACATCACCAACGAGTCAAGTAATCTTCAATTTCTTAAAATAGAAGCTGTTTTCGAAACGAAAGCAGATGAAACAAAAGTAGATCTTGCAAGCTGGAGACCTGGAAGGTATGAATTGGGAAATTTCGCCAAAAACATCAAAAATATTCGTTTCTTTTCAGATCAGAAGAAACCCCTTCGTTACCATAAAATTTCAAAAGACACCTGGTTAGTAGACACAAAAGGAACTTCCAAAATAATGGTTAGTTATCATTTTTATGCAGCAGAGTTAAATGCTGGGTCCACCTTCATCAATCAAAATTTAGTCTACGTTAACCCTGTAAATTGCTTTTTGTTTACCGAGGAAACCAAAGCGGACAATATAGAACTCACCCTGAACATTCCTGAAGATTGGATGGTGGCAGCAGCTACAAAACGCGTTGGGCATCAATTGTGGTTTCAAAATTACGAGGAATTAGCGGATACACCTTTCATGTGTGCGCCTCATTTTCATTACAATCAATATGAATCGCATGGAGTCATTTTTCACATTTGGATCAATGGTGAATTGAAACCCGACTGGAAACGACTGATTACGGATTTTAAAAAATTCACGGACAAACAAATTTCAACCTTTACAGAATTCCCAACGGATGAATACCATTTTTTAATTCACCTTCTTCCCTATAAATCCTACCATGGCGTAGAACATTCGAAATCGACTGTCATTACCCTCGGTCCTACCCATCAAGTATTTTCGAGTCTTTACAAGGAATTATTAGGTGTATCGTCACATGAACTTTACCACACTTGGAATGTGAAACATATTCGTCCCATAGAGATGTTTCCATACGATTTTAAAAAGGAAAATTACTCAGAACTCGGCTATATTTACGAAGGGGTAACCACCTATATGGGAGATCTGTTTTTACTCAAAAGCAAGGTTTTTAGCTTAGAAAACTATCTGCTTGAAATGAACGCTCAATTACAAAAACACTTTGACAATCCAGGTAGATTCAATTATTCTGTGGCACAATCTTCCTTCGATACTTGGTTAGACGGCTATGTACCTGGGGTTCCAGGTAGAAAAGTATCCATTTACACCGAAGGATGTTTACTTGCATTTGTGATGGATGTAAAAATTTTAGAAGCTACGCAGTTTAAATTTGGTTTAGATGAAGTCATGCGAGTGCTCTACTTTGACTACACCCTAAAAGGAAAAGGAATAAGTGAAGCAGATTACAAAAAAGTGCTTACGCAAATCAGTTCCCTTTCATGGGATGATTTTTTTGACCAATACATCCATGGTACAAATTCGTACGAAACGATTTTAACAGAAGCCTTCGATACTTTAGGACTCGAATTGATTCATCAACCGAATAAGCTTCCATCTGCCTCTAAATTAGGATTTAAGTACGTGCCAAATCAAGATAATTGTGTGGTAAAAACCATGTATCCTGGAGGACCAGCAGAGCTTGCAGGTTTACAATTAGAAGATGAAATCATCGCCGTTAATGATTTCCTTTTAAAAGGAGAATTAGAACAGTGGTTGAATCAATTTGAGCATGAAATCAAAAAATTCACGGTAATCCGAATGGGGAAATTAGTAGACATTCAAATTCCTGAAGTTCAACGTAATTTCTACAATGATTACTCGGTCAAAGCAGTAGCAAAACCCGATAAAAATCAAATGGTTGCGTTACGCGCTTGGATGAAATAATTACAAAAGCAACTAATTACATAAAAATACGTATATATTTATGCGTATTTTTTTTTATTACATTTTTTTGTATTAATTTTGCTTTACTAAACAGATATACCTACTTGTATGAATTTATTTAAACTGTTCTACTTATTACCTTTTTTGGCTCTATCAAACCAAGTATATTGCCAGAGTTCTAATCAAAATGTGCACAATTTAAGTAGCACTGAAAAAAGTTACGAAATAATCTGGGACACTAGAAAATTTGAATCTCCATCTGTTTACCGAGATTTAAATACAGATGAATTAAATTACATTGAATCTTATCGACTAGAAAATGAAGTCAATATCATTTATTTGAATGATTTGATGAATGTAAAAATATTTCCTAAAAACAAACTAATAAAAGAATAATCATGAAAAATTTATTACTCACGAGTTTATTTTCAGGATGCTTGTTATCTGCTTTTGCTCAGCCAGCAAATGATAATTGCGCTAGTGCAACAACACTATCGGTAAATGGAAGTTGTGTTAATGGAACAACCTTAAACGCTACTGTTCAATCAGGTGAGCCATGTCAAAACGGAGGTGGGACAACCGACCAAACAGTTTGGTATCGTTTTACAGCAAGTCAAGCCTCAATGGTGTTAGATTTTATCAAAACAAATGTTACAAATGGTCCGACACAATTGTCAGTGTACGGACCTAACCCACCATGTGTACCAACAACCGCTAATGCCATTGTAAATTGTCAAATATTAAATGGTGACCCCGGTGTTTATCAAAGCTTAACAGGTTTAACCATTGGTGCAACCTATTATGTTCAAATTGATGGTAACGCACAAGGAGGACCAAACAATCAAAATGCAAACTTTTGTATTGGTATCTACACCCCTGCAGCAAATAATACTATATCAGGTTCATCAATAATTGACCAATGCGGAACTGTTTTCAATGGGAGTACAGCTGGAGGATATTATCCAAGTGGAACAAGTAATGGTTTTAATAATTTTGATGGGAACACAGCAACAACAGTTACTGGTGCATCTGAAACTGGTGATGATGTTACTTTCATCATTAACAATGACTCTTGGTTTAAATTTTGTGCTACCACAGCCGGTCAATGGCAAGTGTCATTCACTGTAGGAACATGTATATTACCAGCTCCTAATACAGGTGCTCAAATGGCCATATTTACAGGAACACCTTCAGCATTGACTAATATTGGACAAGCTCCTAATCCAACTGTTACTGGTTCAACATGGACCTCGCCTGTAATTAATCTTGCTGCTGGCGCATGTGCTTATATGGTGGTTGATGGTTTTGCTGGTGATGCATGCAACTATTCATATACTTTAACCAATATAACGGGTGGATGTAACTTAATCCCATTACCAGTTGGGTTACTTTATTTTAATGGAGAATACATCAATAATCATAACTACCTGAAATGGATAACAAGTTCTGAATTAAATAATTCACATTTTGTTGTAGAAACAAGTCAAGACAATCAATTTTGGAAGGAAGTTGGCCGTTTAGAAGGAAGTGGAACCACTCAAATTGAAAAAACATACCAATTTTTCACAAGAGATTTCTCGAATTCTATAAATTATTATCGACTAAAACAAGTTGATTTTAATGGTGATTACCAATATTCAAATATCATTTCTATTGACAACACCATACAATCTAAAGAAATAGTTAAAGTAATTAACTTATATGGTCAAGAAGTTGATTTTGATCAACCCGGAGTTAAAATAATACATTTCTCAGACGGACACACAGAGAAAATTTATAAATAACATTTAAAAAAGACCATCTTCGAATGGTCTTTTTTTTTGTCCCAAAATTCTTGATCACCAAAGCATCTATTGGGATGATGAACTGACTAAGTTAAAACTCCGCTTCGGCTCGAACCCAATGGTTCTCATCCCATCTCCGACAAATAAAAAAAGGGTCTTAAAAAAGACCCTTTTTTTCTGCGGAGAGTGAGGGATTCGAACCCCCGGAACCTCTCAGTTCAACAGTTTTCAAGACTGCCGCAATCGACCACTCTGCCAACTCTCCGGGGCAAAAGTACTAATACTTTAGAAATTGACAAGCATTTTTTTAAGATTTTTTCATACTTTTTAATTATACACTTAAATCAAGTTGATATTCAATCGTTTACTGTTTCATTTAGACATTTCACTCAACCATTTAACAAACTCATCCGTTTTCTTTTGAATATTTGTATCTTTATCTAAAGTTTAAGTTATGTTCAAATCATTATATACTCTTCTTTTAATCTTGCTTGCTCATCAAGTGATGGGGCAAAAAACAGTTCGCGTTTACTTTGACCAAAAACAATTTTACAATGCCGAAATAGGTAACTATACTGAATTGTATTTTCAATTTGTTGGTCACACCGTAAAATATCAAGCTACTGAAAATGGTCTTCAAGGTACGCTGGGTGTAAATATTTCCATTTTTTCGAAGGATTCCTTAATGATCAAAGACGGATATCGTTTGGATACACCCATCTTTAAAGATAGTATCATTGAAGATTTTTACGATTTAAGAAGGTATGCCTTACAACCCGGAAAATACGATTTGAAATTAACCCTATTTGATGCCCATTCGGATGCGGAAGATGTTTCATTTGAAACGGCCTTATACATCGATGAATACGATCAAACCATCAGTATCTCTGATATCGAAATTGCTGAATTTGCAAAAAAATCGAATGTGGAAAGTCCATTTAACAAATCGGGATACGAAATTATTCCTAGACTTTCCAATTACTATCCCCAAGAATTATCAATTATCCCTATTTATTTTGAAGTGTATAACACGCATTTGATGGATGATTCCATTTTTGGACTCAAACAAACCCTTATCGATAGCGAATCAAAATCGGAAGTCATTGGTTTTACGCATCTGGTAAAATATGCTAAAACTGAAGTGATCCCCGTTTTTAATACCCTGGATATCTCTAACTTACCAAGTGGATCTTACGAATTAAAATATACTATTTTAACAACAGGTTTAAAAGAATTGTCTGTAAACAGTTACCAGTTTGATCGATCAAATAACATCGAAAGGGAGGTAGACCCAAGTCTAATCATCCTTGATCCTAATTTTCAAGCTTCTTTAAGCAAAGACAGTGTGGGCTTTTACTTGGAATCGTTAATTCCTATTTCCAAACCGGCTGAGGTTCGAAACATCCTTAAGGTTTCCAAAACAAAAGACGAGGAAAATATGCGAAAATTAATTCAAGCCTTTTGGACAAAAACCACACCTAACAACCCTTATGAAGGTTGGATGAAATATAAAGAACAAGTTCAATTGGTAGAACGCATCTACAGAAACAACTTCCAAGAAGGCTTTGAAACGGATCGTGGAAGGGTTTACTTGCAATACGGGGCACCAACGAATATTATCACCAAGGAGGTTTCCTCCACAGAATATCCATACGAAATTTGGCAATACAATAAAATTGAAAAGTTTAGCAACAAACGCTTTGTCTTTTACAATCCCGATTTAACCAACAATGCGTATCGACTTTTACATTCTGACATGATTGGAGAATTAAAAAATCCAAGTTGGCCACAAATGCTTTCCAAACGAAATACGCCAAATGGTTCTATCGATAATCCAAATGATGCACTTCAAAATTCATTCGGGAATCAAAGTAATGATTTTTTCAGACAATATTAAAACCAGAACAATCGACACCTTAAGAAATTCAAAACTTATTTTGTAATTTCGCTTCCGTATGTTGGAAAACACCGCAATTGTTATTTTAAATTACAATGGTAAATCATTTTTAGAGAAATTTTTACCTCAAGTAATCGCATGTTCTAGTCAGGCCAAAATTATGGTGGCGGATAATGCCTCTACCGACGATTCTATCGATTTTCTAAAAACAAATTTTCCAGCTATTCCGCTTATCATCAATGCTGAAAATGGAGGTTTTGCGAAAGGTTACAATGATTCTTTAAAACAAATTGACGCCGAATTTTATTTGCTACTAAACAGTGATATCGAGGTAAGTGAAAATTGGCTCCTTCCGCTCTTGGAAAAAATGAAAGATCCGATGGTCGCGGGTTGTCAACCTAAAATAAAATCCTTTCATCAAAAAACGCATTTTGAACACGCGGGTGCAGCGGGTGGATATTTAGACCGAAACTATTATCCGTTTTGTAGGGGAAGAATTGTAGATCAAATTGAACACGATCATGGCCAATACGATGATGAACAGGAAGTGTTTTGGGCTACAGGAGCTGCTCTTTTAATTCGAGCAAAATTATTTCATCAAGTCGGTGGATTTGACGAATCATTTTTTGCACACATGGAAGAAATCGATTTATGTTGGAGAATCAAAAAATTAGGATATCAGTTTTGGGTCATTCCATCCTCCGAAATTTTTCATGTGGGCGGCGGAACCCTATCCTACCTCTCCCCTTTTAAAACGTATTTGAACTTTAAAAACAGCCTCTTCATGTTGATCAAAAACCACGAAGGCTGGCTTTTTCCAAAATTATTTTACCGTTTGATTTTAGATGGGATTGCAGGTATTCGATTTTTGATGCGGGGTGAAGGCAAACAATTTATAGCGGTACTTAAAGCACATGGGGCAATGTATCGTCATTTCAATGCCTTATTGAAAAAACGAAAAGAGATACGCTCAAATCCCAACAATCGCATTAATAACAAAGGATTTTACCAGGCAAGCATTTTATGGGCGCGATTCTTCAAAAACATCCATGAATTTTCCAAACTCAATAAACGCTTTTTTCATTAGCCCTTGCTGCGCTTTTGAAAATAGTGAATGGCTAATTCATACCCCATCAAACCAAAGCCAAAAATTACCCCTTGACATACCGCGCTCAACATTGATTCGTGACGAAAAGATTCTCGTTGCATGAGGTTTGAAATATGCACTTCAACAACTGGTGTATTGATGGAAGCAATTGCATCTCGTATGGCAATACTCGTATGGGTATAAGCACCCGCATTTAAAATAATTCCATCGGCTGTAGATGCATGCAATTGATTGATGATTTCCCCTTCAACATTGCTTTGAAAATAGGTTAAATTCACATCACTTTTTGTTTGTAACGTAGAAAAATAGTCCTCAAAAGAAACATTTCCGTAAATTTCAGGCTCTCTTTTGCCTAATAGATTTAAATTTGGACCATTGATAATTAAGATGTTCATGTATGTTGAATTGGAATAACAATATTAAACAATTTATCGCATTTCTAAAAATAGAAAAGGGGCTTTCGGAAAATTCGATTTTTGCCTATCAAAATGATGTCGATAAATTGATGCAATATTCCATAGCAATACAAAAAACACCGGACACCTTAACCACGGATGATTTAAAATTATTTTTAACGGAACTCTACGATTTAGGTTTATCCGCCCGATCTCAAGCAAGAATCATCTCAGGAATTAAGCAGTTTTTTCAATTCTTGGTGTATGAGGATGCCATTTACGATGATCCTAGTTATTCCTTGGAATTACCAAAAATTGGTAGGAAATTACCCGAGGTATTAAGCGTGGAGGAAATTGATGCATTAATCGCTCAAATTGACCTTTCGAAAAAAGAAGGTCAACGCAACAAAGCTATTTTAGAAACTTTGTACTCATGCGGGTTGCGAGTTAGTGAATTGGTTGAATTGAAATTTTCACAATTGCATTTTGACGAGGGCTTTATTCGAGTAATTGGTAAAGGAAATAAAGAACGATTGGTACCCGTTGGAGATAGTGTAGCGCAAGAAATTAGACTATATACAGAAGGATTTAGAGCTGAAACTCCTCAAATAAAAGGAAACGAAGACTATGTATTTTTAAATCGAAGAGGGGTTCCTTTAACACGTGTGATGATTTTTACCATTATCAAGCAGTTGACCCAACAATTAGGTTGGAAAAAAAACATCTCACCCCATACTTTTCGGCATTCCTTCGCGACTCATTTGTTGGAAGGTGGAGCCAATTTGAGAGCGATACAAGACATGTTAGGACATGAATCCATAACTACGACTGAGATTTACACCCATTTAGATCAATCTTTTTTACGAGACGCCATCATCTCTTTTCACCCTAGAAATAAAAGAAATTAAGCAAGTTGCGCTGAGCGACTCATGTGCGGGTGTACAATGCTAAAAAACAACGGAGGAAACAAGGCTAACACCATCATACCTGGATATCCTGTAGGCATTTGTGGTGCATCTTCAAAGGATGCCAAAATTTGATACGGTTTGTCCGCTTTGTAATGATGGTCAGAATGTCTAGATAATTCGAATAATAACGCCCTGCCAATAAAATGATCCGAATTCCAAGAGTGCTTGCGTTTTACGCGTTCAAAAACACCTTTTTCATCTTGTTGTCGCAATAGACCATAATGTTCGATATAATTTACTGTTTCAAGCAACAATATACCTATCAAAGCAGCTGCTAAAAAAGATAACAAGCCTGTGAATCCAAAAAAAGCGTAAATACTTGCCAAAAGCAACGCATGTACAAGTGTATAAATGACCATTTTGTTTTTCCAATGCAAACTTGGCAATTGCATGATCTTCATTCGTTTCATTTCTATTTTCCAAGCCTGAATATAGGAACCTATTTGGGAGCGAAACCAGAAAATGTATAACCACTCCCCTTTTCTTGCTGTTGCAGGATCTTGGCGTGTAGCCACTTGAAAATGATGCCCTCGATTGTGATAGGGAATAAAATGATTTTCCAATGAAGTTAACATCAATATTTCACCAAGATAGAGTTCCCAAGTGTTGTGGCGATGTCCAAGTTCATGACCTAAATTGATGCCAATCACCCCACACATGATACCCATGGAAAAAACTCTACCCACTAGGGTTAGCGTATCACCTTCTGGAAATGGTAAATTCAAAAAATAAATCAGAAATAAGATTTGAACAGGTACAAGGGTGTACATCAAGATTTGATAAAAGGGATCGTTTATAGCCTCTTCAATCTCACTTTCGTTCAAATTATAACGATCTTTTGGAACGATTAATTCCAATAAGGGAACCGCAATAAAAAACACAAAAAGGGGAATAAAAGTCAACCAACCCACTTGTTGAAAAGCAACCCAAACGGTTAAAGGCAATAAAAAAATAGTCAAATACTTGTACTTTCTCATACCTAAAAGCAAATTTATATTCCTAAATCAATTTACCGTATAAATCATAATGATCCGCTTGATGAATTAAGACTTTCGAAAAATCGCCCAAACGAACATATCCATCTGACTTTTTCACCAACACCTCATTATCAACCTCTGGAGAATCGAATTCAGTTCTACCAATGAAATAATCGCCTTCTACTCGATCGAATAATACCTTAAAGGTGTTTCCTACTTTTAACTGATTTAAATCGTAGCTTATTCCAGATTGCAATTCCATAATAGCATCGGTTCTTTGCTTTTTAATTTTAGCAGATACATCATCTTTAAAAGAAAAAGCGTGCGTATTTTCCTCATGAGAATAGGCAAAAATTCCAAGTCGATCAAATTTTGAATTTTTCACGAAGTCATACATTTCTTGAAAATCGGCTTCGGTTTCTCCAGGATACCCTGCAATTAAAGTCGTACGTAAGGCAATCCCGGGTACTTTTTCACGGATCTGCGCAATCAATTCTTCTGTCTTTTCGCGGGTAATCCCACGACGCATGGCTTGTAGAATTTTAGTAGAACCATGTTGAAGCGGCATGTCTAAATAATTACACACATTTTCTCGCTCGCGCATGACATCCAAAACATCCATAGGAAAACCAGATGGGAAAGCATAATGTAAACGAATCCATTCAATACCTTCAATATCTGCCAAACGGTTGATGAGATCGCCTAAAGCACGTTTTTTATACAAGTCTAATCCATAATAGGTTAAATCTTGTGCAATCAGCATTAATTCTTTTACTCCCTTTGCCGCTAAACCTTTGGCTTGTGCAACCAAATCCTCTATTGGAGTAGACTGATGTTTACCACGCATTAAAGGAATGGCACAAAACGAACACGGACGGTCACAACCTTCAGCAATTTTAAAATAAGCGTAATGATTTGGAGTCGTTAATAAACGTTCACCTACTAATTCGTGTTTATAATCCGCTTTCAACGTTTTTAGCAAACGCGGTAAATCCCTAGTTCCAAAAAAAGCATCCACTTCAGGAATTTCTTTTTCTAAATCATCTTTATATCGTTCCGATAAACAACCTGTTACATACACCTTATCTACCAACCCATCCGCTTTTGCTTCAGCATATCGAATAATGGTATCGATGGATTCTTGTTTCGCGTTATCGATAAATCCACATGTATTAATGATGACAATTTCGGCATCATCCTGCGCTGATTCGTGCTCTACATCAAATTGATTGGCTTTTAATTGAGCCATCATTACCTCGGAATCAAAAATATTTTTTGAACAACCTAAGGTAACTACATTCACTTTGTTCTTTTTGAGCGTCTTTGTTTTCATACCACAAAATTAAAGAAAGAAAAGCAGTTTGGGAAATACATTTGTTAAAAGGTATTAACTTTGGTATAAAAAAATAAAAATACATGAAAATTGGTGTTCTTTTATCCGGATGTGGCGTCTACGATGGTGCTGAAATTCAAGAAAGTGTCTTTACCCTACTTGCGATTGATCAACTTGGTCATGAGGCGGTATGCATTGGGATTGATAAAAATCAATACCATGTGGTAAATCATCTTACAGGGGAAGAAATGGACGAAAAAAGGAATATGATGGTGGAAGCTGCTCGAATTGCGAGAGGAAACATCACCCCTATTAACGAAATAAGTCCATCTAAAATTGATGCACTTGTCATTCCTGGCGGATTTGGAAGTGCTAAGAATTTTACCACTTGGGCGTTTGAAGGTCCGAATAGCCAAATTTTACCTGAAGTTAAATTGCTACTTGTCAATTTATTAAATGTAGGGAAACCTATTGTTGCTTTATGCGTAAGTCCAGTGGTGGTTGCAAAAGCGTTTGAAGACATCAATTTGGAAGGAACCCTTACTTTGGGATCGACGAAAGAAGCATCTCCCTATGACATTGCTGAATTTCATAAAGGAATACAAAGCCGAGGTTTTCAATTCGAAGAAAAGACCTTGACAGAAATAAGTATCGATCCTAAAAATCGCATTATTTCAGCGCCATGTTACATGATGGACGGTTCAGTAGCTTCCATCTATAAAAATGTCTATCAAGCCATAGCAGCTATTGAGGAATTAAACTAGAAACAACTTGAAAAGCAAAGTTATAAACCTTATTTATCAACAAACTTGAAGAAATTGTTTGTAAAAATGATAAAAATCATTCACTCTAAAAATAAAAAGGCATAACTTTGCAGTTATAAACAAAGCATTAGGCTCAAAAAATTAATTTATGAATGTATTTGGTAAATATGGCTCAAACGCCGATTTAAACGAATCCATTGGTTTAAACCATTTAGGAAATCAATTTTGGAATTTATCTCCAGCAGAATTAGTAGAAGATACTATTTTAAGTGGACAAGGCGTTTTAACTGACACAGGAGCCATCGCTATCGAAACAGGCGAATTTACAGGAAGATCTCCAAAAGATCGTTTTGTGGTTTTTGATGAAAAAACTGAAAATTCAGTTTGGTGGGGGGATATAAACATTAAATTTTCTCAAGAGAAATTTGATGCTTTATACAATCGTATGAAAGGTTATTTATACGGAAGAGATGTTTATGTAAGAGATGCTTACGCTTGTGCTGATCAAGATTTCAGAATGAACATTCGTGTGGTTACTGAATTTCCTTGGTCTAACATGTTCGCATACAACATGTTCTTACGTCCAACCGAAGCGGAATTAGAAAACTTTACACCAGATTGGCATATTGTATGTGCTCCTGGGTTTTTAGCAGATGCTGGTATTGATGGTACACGTCAACACAATTTTGCGATTTTAAACTTCACCAAAAAAATGATTATTATTGGTGGAACGGGTTATACTGGAGAAATTAAAAAAGGAATTTTCTCTGTGTTAAATTATGTTTTACCTCATGAAAAAAATGTATTATCCATGCACTGCTCAGCAAATGTTGGGAAAGATGGTGATACAGCAATTTTCTTTGGTTTATCTGGAACCGGAAAAACAACGTTATCTTCCGATCCAAACCGTAAATTAATCGGTGACGATGAGCATGGTTGGGCAGAAAATACTGTTTTCAATTTTGAAGGAGGTTGTTATGCAAAAACCATCGATTTGAGTAAAGAAAAAGAACCTCAAATTTACGATGCAATTAAATTCGGAGCGATTTTGGAAAACATCGGTTTTGAAGGTGAATCTTCAACTCCAAATTATGCAGATGGATCAATCACAGAAAATACGCGTGTTTCCTACCCAATTAATTTCATTGATAACACCATGGAACCTTCGGTTGGAAATGCACCTAAAAACATCTTCTTCTTAACTGCGGATGCATTTGGTGTTTTACCTCCAATCTCAAGATTAACCAAAGAACAAGCGATGTACCACTTCATGTCTGGATATACCGCGAAAGTAGCTGGTACAGAGGTAGGTATTACTGAACCGACAACCACTTTTTCTGCTTGTTTCGGAGCAGCGTTTTTACCATTACACCCGGCTAAATATGCTAAATTGTTAGGTGAAAAATTAGAAGGGACCGATATTAAAGTTTGGTTGATCAATACAGGATGGACAGGTGGATCTTACGGAGTAGGTTCAAGAATGAAACTTTCCTATACGAGAGCTATGATTACAGCTGCTCTTGAAGGAAAACTAGATCAAGTTGCATTCGAAAAATTACCTATTTTTGAAGTAGAATTCCCAACTTCTTGTGAAGGTGTTCCATCTGAAATTTTAAATCCAAGAGCTACTTGGGCTGACAAAGCGGCTTACGATACAACTGCCAATAATTTAGCGGAAAAATTCGTGAAAAACTTTGAGAAATTTGCTGCAGAGACAGATCAATCGATCCTTGCTGCTGCTCCAAAAGTGATGGTGAAATAATTTTATCATTTCATATTTTTTAAAATAGCTCCTTCATGGAGCTATTTTTTTTTTAATTTCGTTTTATTATTCGTTTAATTCCTACACATGAAAAAGATTATTCTTCTAGCTCTCTGCTCCATGCATTTTACGCTATCAGCTCAAGATACACATTATTGGAACCAAGCTTTTGGTACGAAATCCATGTTAATGGGCGGAGCAGTGATAGGAGGAGTTCGCGATAATTCAGCAGTTTATTATAATCCAGGAGCACTTGGGTTTAATCCGCACAACGATTTATCCATTACTGCCGATGCTTATGAGGTGGATCGTTTAACGTTCAAAAATGGCGCAGGTCAAGACCAACATTTAAAATCTACCACCTACCACACGATGCCTTTAATCATTTCAGGATTAGTTAAACTAACAAAATCGAATAGACATAGTTTTGGTTATTGCGTACTTTCAAAAGATGAGTTCAGTATGAAAACAATTGCAAGAATAGATGATTTCAGAAATATATTGAATGATAGCTACTCACCTGGAGATGAAGATTATGTGAGTAATTTCACCATGAGATCTTCCTTATCTGACATGTCAGCCGGCATAGCTTATGCCTACAAAGTCAGCGATCGATTTAGTATTGGGTTAACAAATATGGGAGGTTATCGAGATTATCAATCCGAATGGTTGCGTGTCACTAGAGCTATTCCTACAGATACTGCTGCATTTCTCCAAAATGTGGCCACCTTCGATCGTTCCTACAGCGTGAAAAGTGCCGTAGTGAACACCTTTTTTAAATTGGGATTAGCTTGGAATTTTCCACGCTGGAAATTTGGATTGACAGCTACTTCTCCGAGTATTCGCGTTTATAGTGATGGAAAAGTAATCTCAGATGTTACCGCAACCAATATTGATTACTTCAATGCAGGTGTATTAATCAGCTGGACAGCTAATGATTATGAGAAAAAAATAAAAACACAATACAAAACGCCATTTTCAGTAGGATTTGGAACCGAATATAACCACGATGAAAAAACGATTATTGCGTTTTCTTGTGAATGGTTTGCTCCGGTAAAAAAATACAATATGCTGGTCCCTCAAAATAACATCTATTTGCGGCCGGCTAACATCAATTACATTTCTGCCGATTCAGCATTAACGATTTCTGAAACGAAAAACAGTGTCTTCAATTTCGCGATAGGATTTCAACAAAAATTAACCGAAAAAACAAGTGCAAGTATTGGTTTCCGAACGAATCATACTTACAGTAAAAAATCGGCTTTAACAGACCTTAATTTAACGTACACCAACTGGAATTTGTATCACTTCACCCTTGGAGTAACTCAAAAAAGAAAAGAATCAGATATCAGTATTGGGATTAATTACGGAATGGGTAGAAAGAAAAATGTTACACAATGGCTAAATATCCAAAATGTAAGTCAGGCGAATGGTTTACAAGGTGACCTTGAAAAAGGAAACATTGCTTTTAACTCCCTTTCTGTGGTGATTGGATATACGAAATACTTGAAGTAACTAAGATTTCCGTTTGTATGTACTCCAAAGGATAAGCAATGCAACCATGCCTAGTAACGAGGAAATGAGGTAAGGCATTCCAAAATTAAAAATCGGCGACGTAAAATAAGTTCTGGATTGGTAGTAAACCATCATCATCAAAGGGGGTCCAATTATCTCAGCCAAACTCATCAAACTGGTAAATATACCCTGTAACTCGCCTTGTTCATTTTCTGAAACTTGTTTGGACACCAATGCCCTAATAGAAGGATCTAAAACGCCTGAAAAAGCATACGGTAAGATCATCAAATACAGTAGCCATCCGTATGGAATAATCGCAAATAGCAACATGACTAATATCAACACGATAACGCCAATAAGTGCTGTTTTCCATTCACCAAACTTTTTCACCATCATTCCCGATCCAACACCTTGAATCAATCCAAAACTTACTCCGACAACTGCTAGCGAAATGCCAACTTCTTTGATCGTCCAACCAAATTTCTCCATCGAATAATAATTCCAAGTAGCATGAACTGCCATGTTGGTAATCAGCACCAAGAAAGTAACTAAAAACAAATTTTTTAGATGTCCCATTTTTTGGATTTGTTTCCAAACACCAAAAGGACTCACTCTTTTCCAATCGAAGGCTCTACGGTTTTCTTTGGGAAGGGATTCCTTCAAAATAAAATAACCGAAAATGAAATTAAGTAAGGAAAATAAGCTTGCAACCAGAAAGGGAGCCCTTGTACCAAAATCAGCTAGTAAACCACCGATAGCAGGACCAATGACAAAGCCAATGCCAAATGCTGCACCGATCATTCCGAAATTTTTCGCGCGATTTTCATCATCTGATACATCGGCTATGTAAGCTGCTGCCGTTGTAAAACTTGCTCCAAATATACCTGAAACTGAGCGACCTAAGACCAACCAAAAAAGATTAGGAGCAAAGTACATGAATAAGTAATCGATTCCCATACCGAAAACCGATAATAACAAAATTGGTCTTCTACCAAACCGATCGCTTAAATTCCCGACTAACGGCGCAAATAAAAATTGCATCAAGGCATAAGAGCCCATCACCCAACCAAAGTAACTGGAGGAATCTTTTAAGCTCACACCAGCCGTCTCGCTAATTAATTGAGGAAAGGATGGGATAATTATCCCTAATCCGATTGAATCGATACCAATCGTAATCAATATAAAAAGTAAAGCCAATTGCTTGGTCATGCCGTAAGCATCTTAAATCGTTTGATTCAAAAATGCTAAAACATTCTTTTCAATTCGCGAAGCAATATCTGTGGTATCCGCTTTTTGAAACGAAGTTCCGGTAATTTTTTCGTACAATTCGATATAGCGTTGCGTTACCGTTTCAACAAATTCATCTGGCATCACAGGCATGGTTTGTCCTTCTAACCCTTGAAAATGATTTTCTATTAACCATTGTCTTACAAATTCCTTAGATAATTGTTTTTGCGGCTCATTGCGATCTTGTCTTTCTTGATATCCCTCTGCATAGAAGTACCTTGATGAATCAGGGGTGTGTATTTCATCAATTAAAATTACCTCACCATTTCGAATACCAAACTCATATTTCGTATCTACTAGAATCAATCCACGTTCCGCAGCCATTTCTGTCCCTCTTTGAAATAAAGCTCTCGTATATTTCTCCATTTGTAAATAAATCGCTTCTGGGACGATGTTTTTCGCAAGGATATCTTCTCTCGAAATATCTTCATCGTGACCTTCATCAGCCTTCGTTGCAGGAGTAATAATCGGTTCGGGAAAACGATCATTTTCTTTCATTCCTTCAGGTAATGCCACACCACATAACATGCGTTTACCTGCTTTATATTCTCTTGCTGAATGACCCGCTAAATAACCTCGAATGACCATTTCTACACGCACCGGTTCACAAGCGTACCCAATGGCAACTGATGGATCTGGCGTGGCAAGTAACCAATTCGGAACAATATCCTTAGTTGCATTTAAAAACATCGTGGCAACTTGATTCAATACTTGCCCTTTATGAGGAATACCTTTTGGTAAAATGTGGTCAAAAGCAGAAATTCGGTCAGAAGCAACCATCACCAAAAGATCATTCTCTAGCGTATATACATCCCTTACCTTTCCTTTGTAAACACTTTTTTGACCTGGGAAATTAAAGTCTGATTTAATGATTGCCTTTTCCATTTTTTTCTTCTTTTTGTTTCGTTAATTTTTCTTCTTTTTCTTTTTGTTCAGCCTGATCAAAAGCTTCTATAATTTTCTTGACTAGACTGTGTCGAATGACATCACTTTGTCCTAATCGAATCACCCCTACTCCTTCTACATCTTTAATTACATCCAACGCATAGGCTAAACCAGAACGTTGACGATGAGGTAAATCCACCTGCGACATATCACCGGTAATCACAAATTTGGCTGTGGTTCCCATACGTGTCAGGAACATTTTAATTTGCATGGTGGTGGTATTTTGCGCTTCATCTAAAATCACAAAAGCTTTATCCAAAGTTCTTCCACGCATAAATGCAAGCGGGGCTATTTCAATGACCCCAAACTCAATCATATCAGCCAACTTTTCAGGAGGAATCATATCGCGCAAAGCATCGTATAAAGGCATCAAATAGGGATCCAATTTTTCTTTCAAATCACCGGGTAAAAAACCTAGATTTTCTCCTGCCTCTACAGCGGGTCTAGTTAAAATGATGCGCTTCACTTCTTTGTTTTTTAGAGCACGAACGGCCAAAGCTACTGCGGTATAGGTTTTTCCGGTTCCAGCTGGTCCGACAGCAAAAACCATATCATTTTTATTAACCGCTTGAACTAATTTTTTCTGATTTAAGGTTCGGGCTTTAATCTTGACCCCTCCGTTACCGTGCACGATCGTTTCAGAACCATCATCCAACGAAAGCATTTTCTCGCCGTCTTGCAACATCAAATTATCAATATTGTTCTCAGTCACCACCAAATAGCGATGGTAATGTTGAATGATTAAGTTCATTTTGCGTTCAAATTCATCCAAAATCTCCTCATTACCCGCAATATGAATTTCAGTGCCTCTGGCAATAATTTTAATTTTAGGGAAATAACTTTTAATTTGTTTCAAATTAGCATTATTAACCCCAAATAATTCTACGGGATTTACCCCTTTGATTTCGAATATTCTTTCCTGCAAATTATTTTTTTTAAAGTTTTCAGCAGTTATTCCTACTGAAAGAATTATTTTTGATTCAAAATTAAGAAAATTCATTCAATTTCGAATCATTCGAATCGTTTATGCAAATAATTACGTTAACAACAGATATGGGTCTCAAAGATCATTATGTTGCTTCCTTAAAAGGAAGGTTGCTGCAAATGATTCCGAATGTCCATATTGTGGATATTACCCACTTGATCAAACCCTTTAACAGTGCTGAAGCCGCCTATACGCTACGTAGCTGTATCGCTGATTTCCCAAAGGGAACAATTCATATCGTCGGGGTAGATACTGAACCCATTTTAAACTTTGGAAATGCGGAAGGTGCTTTTCCGAGTTTGATGCAGTTCAAGGGACAATATTTCATTGGAAATGATAATGGTTTTTTTGGTGCTTTTCTTGGAGATGATCGTCCGGATAAGTTTTACCGTATTGAAGATGTATTGTCCAATCCAAAAGACATGAAATCGCCAACGAAAAATATTTATTTGGGAATTGCTCAAAAAATTGTTGAAGGACAAGATTTCAATCTATTTGCCACCGAACAATCTACTTATAAAAAGTTTTTTCTACCTGCTGCACTTTTTGATGAAAACCTAATTAAAGGAACTATCATTCATATAGACGCATACGGCAATCTGATAACCAATGTCACGAAGGATATGTTCGATGGCGTTGGAAAAGGTGCGAATTTTGAAATTCACTACCGCAATAAAGAGTATAACATCAGTAAAATTTCCATGCTTTACAATGAGGTAGCAGCTGGAGATCGCGTAGCCTTGTTCAACTCTAACAATCATTTAGAAATTGCCATCAATCGGGGTGCAAATGAAGGACTTGGAGGAGCTAATAAGATGTTCGGGGTAAAAGTTGGTGATTCCCTGCAAATTCGATTTTTCCCTAGAGGATCACACGACACTTTAGAATCTTTATTTTAAATGCTATGATTATTCGCATTGTCAAACTTCAGTTTCAACCAGATAAAACAGCTGAATTCTTAACTTTCTTCCAAAGCATTAAGGAAGTTGTAAATGGATTTGAGGGATGTTTAGGAATGCAATTGTTGCAAGATGCTAAACACCCAAATATCATCATGACTTACTCTCATTGGATGGACGAAGACGCCCTCGAAAATTATCGTCTTTCCGAAGCTTTCGGTGGAATTTGGCCGACCATAAAACCTTGGTTTGAAGCAAAACCTGAAGCTTGGACCATGCATCCTTACTTCGATGGTTTTTCTTTAAAATAGAACTTTTTTATACCGCAGATTGTTTTCGAATGATTTTCCAAAATAAACTGGGAAACCATCTTTTAAGATGAACAGCAAACAGTTCTTTCCCCCCAATGAGCACCTCTTTTTTCTTGTTTTCAGTAGCATGTAATAATTTGCTCACACACTGTTCTACAGGCATACCTGTTGCCTGATTGTGATCCATTACACCATGAGCTTTTCCATCTGCTTGCAGTGCATTCATGGAAATTTCAGTATTGATTTTTCCAGGACAAGCTATCGTTACGAAAATCTGATTCGATTCCTGCTCTAGCAAAAGGCTTTCGTAAAATCCTAAAAGAGCGTGTTTTGAGGCCGAGTATGCAGATCGCAAGAAAAAGCCAAATTTTCCTGCAATACTAGAAATGACTATAATATGTCCGCTTTTTTGTTGAATGAAATATGGCAAAACGGCTTTTGCATAGGCGATATTTCCAAAGTAATTCACCTCCATGATGTAGCGATCGACAGCTAATTGGGTTTCTACAGCCGTTGAACGTTGACTTAACCCACCATTGTTAAACAACATGTCGATTTTACCAAAATGCGCTATGACTTTTGCCGTATTTTGTTCTGCGTCTTCACTTTTTGCAAGATCTAAGGGTAATACAAGGTGATTCGAGGGGTTTTGAAGCAGGGTTTGAAGAGTGTTTAATGCCTCTACCTTTCTTCCAGACAAAACTAACTTTGCACCTTTTTGATCCAACTGAATGGCCAACTCCTTTCCAATACCAGAAGAAGCGCCGATGATCCAAACTACCTTATCTTTAAAATACATAACATAAAAAATCCCAGCTAAACTGGGATTGAAAGATGAATATTATAAATCTTCTGGAAGTTGTACTTCCTTCTTCGATTTTGATTTTGGTTTTAACTTATCGATGAAAATTACTTTGAATTTTTCTCCATCTGTCGTATAAATCATTTCAGAAATTCCGTTGGTGATACTTGGCATAATTTTCTTCTCATTGAAGAATTTTTTGTCTAACAACTCATAAGACCCATCCTCAAATTGAATAAATATTGAAACTATTTGTCCGTTTTCTACTCTCGCTTTTCCAGAAACACAACTCGTACCTTCTTTTTCAAAATAGCTGATAATCACATTGCGATGCATTTCATCACCAACTGTATATGCACCTCTTTTTAAAAATGCTGATTCTAATCTTTTATAACAATCTGTTTGTCCATAAGTAAAAGAAACAGTAATAATAGTAAACAAAAATAGTAATCCTTTCTTCATAGTTTTTAGTATTGCGAGCGATGCTCAGTTTTCAAATATAATAAGTTTGATTGAATTTTAACGTTACAAAATTAAATTTAATTATTTTTGAATAAAAATCAATCTTATGAGCACTAATCAAATTGCGGGCCACTTTTTGGAAGCTTTGGAAATTTTGCAAAAATTTAACAATTCAGAAAATTTCAAAAAAATCGATCAAGCATCTGATTTGATGGTTACTGCATTTGAAAAAGGAGGAAAAATCATCAGCTGCGGAAACGGTGGTTCGATGTGTGATGCCATGCATTTTGCGGAGGAACTAACTGGTCGTTACCGCGACAATCGAAAAGCGTTACCCGCTGTATCCATTTCTGATGCTTCGCACATGAGTTGTGTCTCGAATGATTTTGGTTATGATTTTATTTTCTCAAGGTATTTAGAAGCTTTTGGTAAAAGCGAAGATGTACTTCTTGCTATCTCTACATCTGGAAATTCTAAAAATGTGCTTCTAGCTATCGAAACGGCAAAAAAAATCGGAATGACTGTAATCGGATTGACAGGAAAAGACGGTGGTAAAATGGCTGATTTGTGCGACGTAGAAATCAGAGCTCCACATAGCCCTTACGCAGATCGAGCGCAAGAAATTCACATCAAAGTAATCCATTCATTAATAGATGCAATTGAGCGAAAATTAGGTACATAAGGATCTTCATTTCTTGTTCATAACATCTTTAAAAAATACCTGATTTTATTCGTGTAAAACAGAAATAAATGCCTAAATTTGCCCCTTTGGTAATATTTATATGTCGAATCAGGATTTACAGAGTACCGTTAAAAATATTTTTTCTGCCTATTTAGAACAAAATGGGCATCGAAAAACGCCTGAACGCTTTGCAATTCTTGCTGAGATTTATAATTATATCGGACATTTTGATATCGAATCCTTGTACATCAAAATGAAAAATCAAAACTACCGTGTTTCCCGAGCTACCTTGTACAATACCATTGAATTACTTTTGGCTTGTAACTTGGTTCGAAAACATCAGTTTGGTAAAAACATTGCTCAATTCGAAAAATCACATGGTTCAAAACAACACGACCACGTAGTCTGCACAGACACGGGGGAAGTGATTGAATTTTGCGACCCTAGAATTCAGCAAATCAAAGCCACCATTGAGGAAGTCTTTGGTGTGGAAATTGATCATCACTCTCTTTATTTTTACGGAACTAAAACTAAAAAATAATGATTTTTCAATACCAAATCACCCAAGCTGATGGAATAACTATTTTTGATTTTCAAGGAAAATTATTGTTGGAATCAGATTTGAATCTTCTTCAAGAAGCATTGATTGAACAACTTGAAAAAGGTTCGAAAAACTTTATTTATGATTTCAATAAATTGTCTCATATCAATTCCACGGGTTTGAATTTTTTAATTCGATCGTTGACGAAAATTCGAATTGAGGGAGGTGATTTATATATTTGCCATATTAAAAAAGACGTACATCAGATATTTGAAATTTCCAAATTAAATGAAGTCTTTACAATTTATAACAACAAAGAAGAAGCAATAAAACATTTTAAAAAATAAAAAATGAAAGTTGACGTATTATTAGGTTTACAATGGGGTGACGAAGGAAAAGGTAAAATCGTAGATGTACTTACTCCTCAATATGATATCATCGCTCGATTTCAAGGAGGTCCAAATGCAGGTCACACCCTTGAATTCGAGGGGATAAAACACGTTTTGCATACCATCCCTTCAGGAATTTTCAGAAAAGAAGTCATCAATATCGTTGGAAATGGTGTTGTGATTGATCCGGTTATCTTTCAAAAAGAAATGGAAAAACTAGCTCCATTTAATTTAGACCTGAAAAAATCACTTTTGATTTCAAAAAAAGCGCACCTTATTTTACCTACACATCGACTTTTAGATGCGGCTTCCGAAGCTGCTAAGGGTACCAATAAAATTGGTTCTACCTTGAAAGGAATTGGTCCGACGTACATGGATAAAACTGGTAGAAATGGTTTGCGTGTTGGAGATATCTTCTCTCCGAATTTCAAAGCGAAATATGATGCCTTAGTTGAAAAACATGTAGGAATTCTAAAACACCACGAAGGATTTGAATACGATCTTGCGGAGTTGGAAGGTCCATTCATGGAAGGAATTGAAAAATTAAGAGCACTAACTGCCATCGATAGCGAACAATACATCAACGATGCCTTAAAAGCAGGTAAAAAAATCCTTGCGGAAGGTGCTCAAGGTACGATGTTAGATATCGATTTTGGAACTTATCCATTTGTAACTTCTTCGAACACGGTAACAGCTGGAACTTGCACCGGACTTGGAATTGCACCAACTAAAATTGGATCGGTAATTGGTATTTTTAAAGCATATTGTACGCGCGTTGGTTCAGGACCTTTTCCTACGGAATTGGAAAATGAAGTGGGTGAAGCTATTCGCAAAGAGGGACGTGAATTTGGAGCAACAACTGGTCGTCCAAGACGTTGCGGATGGATCGATCTTCCTGCTTTAAAATACGCGATTATGATTAACGGTGTCACTGAACTTTCCATGATGAAAGCCGATGTTTTAGGCACTTTTGAAAAAATCGATGTGTGTACTCATTATTTGGTAGATGGCGAGCGTATGGATTACCTTCCTTATGATCTTACCGATGTAGAAGTCGTACCCGTTTACGAATCGTTAGAAGGTTGGAATTGTGATTTAACACAATTGTCAAATTACGCAGATGCTCCGCAAGCCCTAAAGAACTATGTAACTTATTTGGAGGAAAAATTAGAAACACCTATTACCGTTGTTTCAGTGGGACCTGATAGAAAACAAACTTTGAATAATAACTAATTGAGTTTTAAATTCACATATCTTTTAAAAATTGCGCTCTCGTTCAGCGCAATTTTTGTGTGGAATCAATTCCATGCTCAAAAAGATCTGTTGACCTTACTTCCTGGAGCTAAAAAACTTGGCTATCAGGAAAAACAAGGTTATCACCGCCTGATAGGTCCTGTCAATTTTATATACCAAGGAAATACGATGTACAGTGATTCAGCCCATTTTTACGACAAGAAAAAAGCGGTAAGGGCCTATGGAAATGTACATATTGTAAACGATGGCGTGAACTTATTTTGCGACTCGTTATATTACAATGGGATCACCAAAAAAGCTAAATTATGGGGTCATGTTCGTGTTCGCGATGCAGCTTATAAATTAACAACAGATACACTTGAATACGATGCAGGTAAAAAAGTAGCAAGTTATCACTACGGGGGAAAAGTTGAAGGCAATGAACATGGAGAAGTGTTGACCAGTAGGCATGGTTACATGTATCCTAACTCAAAAAACGTTTCATTTGGTGGAAATGTTCGCTACAAAGACCAGGACATGACCATGACTACAGACACCTTAAAATATTTATACGCAAAACGCATTGTTCAATTTCACGGACCTACTAAAATTTTTCAACAAGAAAAAATAATCCAATGCGAAAAAGGTTGGTACCATGTAGAAACTGAAGAAGGTCATTTATATCAGCATGCGATGGTCGAAAATAAACACCAAACCATCAAAGGCGATACACTGATTTATCAACCTAAAAAAGGAATTACCAAAGGATATGGAAAAGTAAGCTTTAGCGACACGATTGAGAAAACTACTTTTTTTGCTGATCAAGCCATCCATAACACTCTAAAAAAAACGACCCTTTTGAAAGGACATGCCGTGGTCATGAAACAAATGAATAAGGATTCCCTTTTTATTCATGCGGATACCTTGTTTCAAATCAGCGATAGTTTGGATCGATCAAAAATCATTAAAGCCTACCATCATGCACAATTGTTTCACAAATCAGTTCAAGGAAAATGTGATTCTATCGTCATGAATTTAGACACCAACCTCATCGAGATGCATGTCGACCCCATAGTTTGGGCAAATAAAGGTGAGTTGAAAGGAACGCATATTCAAGCCCACATCAACGATTCTGTCATATATCAGGTCGACATACTTGGTCAAGCCAATGCTATTTTAGAATTGGATTCAGGCCAATACTACAATCAACTTTCGGGTAAAGAAATTTTTGGCTATTTAAAGGATAATGAATTTTATCAAGCTCGAATTATTGGAAACGCCAGAACCATATTTTATCCGCTTGAAGAACTTAAAACCGATTCAACACTCACCTACGTCAGAAAAGGAATGAATCGACTTTATTCGAGTGAGTTAAAAGTATACATTGATAGTAATGAAGTAAAGGGGGTTACTTATTACGAAAAACCTGACGGTGTTTTTTACCCGATGGATCGCATTGTGAAGGAAGAACAATTCATTCCAAACTTCCAATTAAATCCTGCTTTGAGACCAAAAGATTGGAAAAACTGGATTAATCAATAACACATGAAACGAAATCCAATGCTCGTAGCTCTAATGGATGAGTACACCAAGGCAGTGCGTGAATTACAACAAGTGCTTCTTCCCATTCAAAACGAGGATTTCATTTTAGTAAGAGATGAAAACACCAAAGATCCCGATTGCAAATCGATACAAAGTGTAGTAAAACATACCGTTGAGGCGGGCTATCAGTATGCATCTTATTTTGACCCTACCCTACCCATCCAACTTGAAGAACTTCCAACTTCACAAAGCGCCCTTCATTTTTTAGATAAAATACTAGACGAAACACATCATGCCTTAACCAACTGGTATGAAAAATCTCAAGATGAAATTGACTTGATTACATTTGACGTGTCGTGGGGAGTCACTTATACCATCGAGCAGTTATTGGAACATGCGATTGTACATATCCTTCGTCATCGAAGACAAGTCGAACATTTTTTAAAGGCTAAGAATTAGCTGTTTCTTCACGGTCAAATTGAACATTCCAGCGAACAACACTTTTTACTCCTTGAACCTGTTCAAATTTCCGCATCAATTGTTCCAAATGTTCCGTATCGTATACTAAAACTTTAATCAATCCTTCAAAAATACCGTCATCCGTTTCAAAAGAAATGGACTTCATATTGACATGGTGTTGGTGAGAAATGATATCCGTCAACTTATGAACGATACCAATATCGTCAATACCGTTAATTTTAATCATCACTTCACGTTCGGTCAATTTCACATTTTTCCATTCCGCTTTCACGCAGCGATCCGCATTTTTGGAAAGAAAATCTTCTGCATTTTGACAAGTCGTTCGATGAATTTTAATCCCATCGGAATGCGTAACAAAACCAAAAACCTCATCTCCAGGAATAGGGTGACAACATTTTGCAATTTGATACTGAATGTTTTTAAAATCATCACCAATAATCAGGGTATCTTTTTTCTGATCAATTTTAGAAGTGATGGCTTTTTCATCCTTTTCTTTTGGAACATAGTTTTTATGATGCACCAAGACACCATTATTAGTTTCTATTTCACGTATTTTGGATAAATCCAACTTCCCTTTTGCAATTCGGAAAAACATTTCGGTTTGAGAAGGCATTTGAAAGTAGGACTCGATAAACTGCAAGTTTTCCGGAGAAAATCGCACATTATACTTCTTGAGTTTACGTTCTAATATTTCTTTACCATCTTGAGCAATTGCTTTACGTTCCTCATTTAAAGACGATTTTATTTTTTGCTTTGCTCTGGCAGAGTAGACAAAACGCAACCATTCTTCGTTTGGTTTTTGTTTTTCAGCCGTAATAATTTCCAATTGATCACCACTTTGCAATTGATAACTCAACGGGACTAATCGATTGTTTACCTTAGCACCAATACATTTATCACCAATATCGGTATGAATATCGTAAGCAAAATCTAGAATAGTAGAACCTTTCGGTAATACGCGTAATTCCCCTTTTGGCGTAAAGACATAAATTTCATCCGCAAACAGATTCAATTTAAATTCCTCCACAAAATCCATGGCATTGGTTTCTGCGTTCTCCAATAAGTCGCGAATTTCTGCGAGCCATCGATCGAACTTACTTTCCTCTGTTTTGGATTCTTTATATTTGTAATGGGCAGCTAAGCCTTTTTCTGCAATTTCATCCATTCGCTTTGAACGAATTTGAACCTCTACCCATTTACCTTGCGGCGACATGACGGTCGTATGTAAGGACTCATAACCATTTGCTCTTGGAGTAGAAATCCAATCACGCAAACGATCAGGGCTAGGTTGGTAAAAATCCGTCACAATTGAATAAATTCGCCAACAATCTGGTTTTTCCAACTCTGGTGGAGTATCAACAATTACGCGAATGGCGAAGACATCAAATACTTCTTCAAAGGGAACATTTTTAGTCACCATCTTCCTATAAATGGAGGATACTGACTTGGTTCTCGCTTTAATATCAAACACATAACCTTCGTGAATTAAGGCTTCGCGTATCGGTTGGGTAAATCGACGAATAAATCGATTTCTTACATCCTTTGTTGAACGCAAGGCATCCTCAATCTCGTGATAAACCTCTGGGTTGGTATATAATAATCCTAAATCTTCTAATTCACTTTTGATGGAATACAAGCCCAAACGATGAGCCAATGGCGCATATAAAAACTTGGTTTCACTGGCAATTTTCAATTGTTTGTCCGCACGCATAGAACTCAGGGTTCGCATGTTGTGCAGACGATCGGCTAATTTGATTAAAACCACTCGAATATCATCCGAAATGGTCAAAATCATTTTTCTGAAATTCTCTGCTTGAATGGAAGCATTTTCATCAAAGACTTCTGGGATTTTGGTTAATCCGTCAATGATCAATCGTACTTTTGGACCGAACAAGTCCTCAACATCCTCTAAAGTGATGTGGGTATCTTCAACCGTATCGTGAAGCAAGGCACAAACCACGGATGTTGCCCCTAAACCCATCTCCTCTGCAACAATTCTAGCCACAGCAATTGGATGGTAAATATAAGGTTCACCCGATTTACGGCGCATGTCTTTGTGTGCCTCTACAGCCACATCGAATGCTTTGCGAATCATGCGCGTATCCTCCTTACTTCTATTCTTTAGGGAACGAAGTAAACCTTTGAACGCATTCAAAATTTCAATGCGCTCTCTTTCTAAGTCGATTTGAATTTCAGAATGATGATCAGCCATCGTTTATTTTGCTGGTAAAACTTTTGTACTCACTTCTCCAAAACCAACGCGAACGCCGTTTTGTTCGCAATAACCGCGCATAATAACTGTATCGTGATCTTGGATAAATTTACGTTCTGAACCATCTTTCATTTTCAATGGTTTTGTTCCTTTCCAAGCCAACTCTAACATCGATCCGTATGAATCTTCTGTCGGACCAGAAATCGTTCCAGAACCCATCATATCGCCACAACGCACATTACATCCATTCACTGTATGATGAGCCAATTGTTGTGCCATATTCCAATACATGTATTTGAAATTGGATTTAGAAACCACCGTCTCTTCTTGACCTTCTGGTTGAATCAATACTTCTAATGCAATATCGTAAGATTTTTGTCCTTCGTATTTTAAATATGATAGCACTTCAGGAACTTGGGTTGGCCCTTGTACTTTAAACGGTTGTAATGCATCTAAGGTAACAATCCAAGGAGAAATACTTGAAGCGAAGTTTTTCGCTAAAAATGGTCCTAGAGGGACATATTCCCATGTTTGAATATCACGTGCTGACCAATCGTTGAATAGCACTTTGCCAAAAATAAAATCTTCGGCTTCTTCCGTAGTGATGGAATCTCCTAATGGTTTTCCTTCGTACGTAATAAAAGCCGTCTCCAATTCAAAATCTAAATTTCGACAAGGAGCATAAATTGGATCGGCATTTGGATCTGGTTTTATTTGTCCTTTTGGACGATGAATCGCTTGTCCCGATAAAATTACAGAAGACGAACGGCCATGATACCCCACAGGAATCCATAACCAATTTGGCAATAAAGCATTCGCTGGATCTCTAAACATCATCCCAACGTTTGTAGCATGTTCGCGAGATGAATAAAAATCGGTATAATCTCCAATTTGAACCGGCATCAACATTTCTACTTGATCCACAGGAATCAATACTTGTTGTACGTGGTGTTCATTTTTTTGAAGATCTGTTAGATTGGCATCTAATAATTTAGAAATACGGTTTCTCAATTCTCGCGTTCCTTTCTTACCTTTAGCCATCATTGGATTAAGTGAATTCGTTGCGAAATCAGACAATTCGAAAGGTAAATTTTCAAAATAACCAAGAACAGACAACGATTGAAGATCAATGACAAAATCACCGATTCTACTACCTACTCTCGGAGTTAATTGATTTGTTTTAAAAATTCCAAAAGGAATATTTTGAATGGGAAAATCAGAATTTTTGGGTACTTCAATCCAAGATTTTAAATTGGGGTTATTTGCTGTAATTTCCATGTTCGTTTTGTTTTATTTTGTGGTAATGTTTATTTTATCGTGAGTTATACATTGAATCTGAAATGCATGATATCTCCGTCTTCAACGATATATTCTTTTCCTTCGACCTTAAATTTACCGGCCTCTTTTACTGCAGCTTCAGAACCGTAGTGAATGAAATCGTTAAACTTCATCACTTCAGCACGAATGAATCCTTTTTCGAAATCGGTATGAATTACTCCTGCAGCTTGAGGAGCCGTCATGCCTTTGGTGATAGTCCATGCTCTTACTTCTTTCACACCTGCTGTAAAGTAAGTGTATAAATTCAATAAAGCGTAGGCAGAACGGATCAATCGATTAACTCCTGGCTCTTCCAAACCTAATTCTTCTAAGAACATTTGACGTTCCTCATAAGTTTCCAATTCCGTAATATCTGCTTCAATTTTTGCACCAATGACTAAAACTTCTGCGTTTTCATCTTTCACAGCCTCTCTTACTTGATCAACGTATGTATTTCCTGATTTCACAGATGCTTCATCCACATTACATAAATACATCACAGGTTTTGAAGTAATCAATTGAAATTTAGCTACGATTTCGTTTTCTTTTTCGTCAAAATCTAAGGAACGTACCGATTTCCCTTGTTCTAGGGCTAATTTAATTTTTTGCGCAACATCATTTTCTTTGATTAATTCTTTATCGCCTGATTTCAACATTCTTGCGATTGACGCAATACGTTTCTCAATCGATTCCAAATCTTTCAATTGCAATTCAATATCAATGATTTCTTTATCTCTAATTGGATTTACACTGCCATCAACGTGGATGATATTTCCATCGTCGAAACAACGTAACACATGAATGATCGCATCGGTCTCGCGAATGTTTGCTAAGAATTGATTTCCTAAACCTTCCCCTTTTGACGCACCTTTTACTAAACCGGCAATATCCACAATTTCCATGGTTGTTGGTACCACTCTTTCAGGATTAACAATCGCTTCCAACTGCTCTAACCGTGGATCTGGAACTGTAATTGTACCCACATTTGGTTCGATGGTACAAAAAGGAAAGTTTGCAGACTGCGCTTTTGCATTCGACAAACAGTTAAACAAAGTGGATTTCCCTACATTTGGAAGTCCTACAATTCCACACTTTAAAGCCATTTTATCTTAATTTTTGACAAAGATAATTATTTAAGTCTAATCCTACCTGATATTCATGCAAGTTAATGACAAAGAAATCATTATTTTTATCCCAAAAAAGTCTATGAAATATATTCTAATAAATATCTTTTTCATCTGTTTGAATATAAGCTTTGCACAACAGCAAGATTCTCTTTTCATCAAAAAACTATACCAAACATCTTTAACCCAAGGTGAATCGTATGAAAACTTAAGGGAATTGTGCAAAAACATTGGTGCTCGCCTTTCGGGATCTTCCGAGGCAGAGATGGCAATTCTTTGGAGTAAATTGAAAATGGAAAACTACCATTTTGACACCGTTTATTTGCAAGAAATTAAGGTGCCGCATTGGGAACGAGGAACAAAAGAAACCGCTTGGTGGCAGACAGACAAACAGAAAAATCCTCAAAAACTAAACATTCTCGCATTAGGTGGATCAATTGCAACCGATGGACTTTTGAGTGGCGAAATCGTGGTGTTTAACCATTTGGATGAACTGAAGCAAGCAGACCAATCTAAGGTAAAGAACAAAATTGTCTTGTTGAATCAAGCCATGGATCCAACCTTTATCAATACCTTTTCATCTTATGGTGCTTGCGCAGGAATCCGTTTTTCTGGCGCCATGGAAGCCGCAAAATTGGGTGCAAAAGGAATTTTAATTCGTTCGTTAGGCTTACCTCAAGATCAACATCCCCATACCGGTATGATGGGGTATAATGATTCAATTCAAAAAATACCTGCTGCGGCATTGTCTACTGAAGATTGCAATCGTCTAGCTGCTCTAGCCATGAAAGAAAAGGTTACCGTGCATTTTGAGTTAGATTGCAAAACCTTGCCCGATATTACTTCTTACAATGTGATTGCAGAAATCCGAGGCAAAAAAGCGAAAGAAATCATCACTTTTGGGGGCCATTTAGATTCTTGGGATGCAGGGGAAGGAGCTCACGATGATGGCGCTGGCGTGATTCATTGTTTGGAAGCCTTGCGCTTATTGAAATCGATGAATTACCAACCCCAACATACCCTACGCGTAGTCTTTTTCATGAATGAAGAAAACGGAAACATGGGCGGGAAAACCTATGCTACCTGGGCGAAAAACAAGGGTGAAAAACACATTGCTGCCTTGGAAAGTGATCGAGGGGGCTTTGCACCACGCGGTTTTTCGTGCGATGGATCAACAGCGCATATTGACTGGTTAAAACGTATCGCACCACAATTCAAAGCCTATGAATTACACGATTTTGAGAAAGGATATGGCGGTGTCGATATCAATCCCTTAAAAAAGGAATTTCCTGAAATCGCCTTATTTGGCTTTGTTCCCGATTCTCAACGCTATTTTGATCTACACCATACCGAAATGGACGTCTTTGAAACGGTGAACAAACGAGAGTTGGAATTGGGCTGTGCGGCCATTGCCAGTTTTGTGTATTTGTTAGATCGAAACTTTTAAGGAAAATACGATTATTCAGGATTGACCTGCATCGTCTTGAGGTAAAAGTAATCGTCTAATCGGAAGGATGATTCTTTTTCAAGAACCGGCAACACTTGTTTTTCAGGTTTAATCGTTAACCTCAACTTCTGACCATTTAATATTCCCAGCACAGTCATTTGGAAATTCGGAACTGTATGTTCTACCCAATATACAAATCCTTTTGCGGGATCAAAATAATATTTTAATAAGGGGATTTTTTCATTTCGTAAATACTGATTAAAAAAGGAAGTTAAATCCAATCCTGAATAGTCCATGATGTATTCCTCAATTGTTTTGGAACTGATGGTTTGCATGCCATACTCTTTTTGAATATCTCGCAACATTTGTCGAAATAAAGGATCGTTATTCATCATGGCCCTAATCATCGCGACCATTTGCGCTCCTTTATCGTACATATCCCCACTCCCTTCTTGGTTCATTCCATAAACCCCAATGATCGGCGAATGGTTGTTGATATTCTTTCTTAATCCTTTCAAATAAGCTAATGCCTGCTCTTTCCCCTGCGTTTCTTCAACAAATAAAACTTCAGAATAAGTTGTAAAACTCTCATGAATCCAAAGATCGGCCACATCGTTGCAACTAACCTGATTTCCCCACCATTCATGTCCGCTTTCGTGAACGACAATGTAATCCCAAGAGAGTCCATACCCACTCATGGAACGATCCCAACCTTCGTAGCCCTTTTTAAAATGATTCCCATAGGCAATCGCACTTTGATGCTCCATACCTAAATAGTTGGTTTCGACCAATCGATAGCCGTCTTGATAAAAAGGATAAGGTCCAAACCATTTTTCAAAAGCTTTTAACATATCCTTCGTATCTTTTTGTAGATGCGTAATCGCCTTTTCTTGGTTGTAATCTAAAACGACATATTCTATATCTAAAGCCCCCTTTAAACCTTCATAAGTGTCTTTGACATGGACGTAATGCCCGATATAAAAGGTTACATTATAATTGTTGATTGAAGAGTTCGTTTGGTATTCGATTGTTTTTTTCTTCCCTTTAACATACTCTTTCAATTTTCTACCATTGGAAACACAATCCAATTGCTTATCTATTGTAAAAATACAATGCACACCTTGCTCTGGCTCATCGTAGACGTGATCTTTATTTGGCCACCAAGACGATGCTCCTAATCCTTGACAAGCAACACTTACCATCGGTCTTCCTTTGGCGTCTTTGGAATAGGTGAAACCACCATCCCATGGAGCACGTTTTGCAATGGCAGGTTGACCTTGAAATCCAACTGTAATCGTATCTTGATTCGAAAAAACCAATTTGGAAACATCCACTAAAAAGTAATCGCGTTCCCGTTTGAATGTTAACGATTGATTTTTGAAAGTCACATACGCCACCTCTAGTGGATGCTTTAAATCAATTTGCATCCAATTCTGCTTTTCTAAAGTTTCAAAAATGATTTTAGAAGTTCCTGAAATCGATTTTTTCTTTAGGTCGAAATCAATGCTTAATTCGTATTTCAAAACATTCCACCACGAACGATTTGGATTAACACTTCCCAAAACACTGTCGTGATGATTAAACAACTGCGCTTGAACATTCAACGACAACAATAAACCAAAAATCAATCCTATTTTTTTCATAGAACAAATTAAATATTTCCGCTTAAATAATCAAGGTATATGATGCTTAGATTATAATTTAATATCGCATTTAAGTGTTCTTGTTGGATTTGGATGACTTGTGAAAGATTCAATAAAAACTCTGCATAATCGATATTTCCTTTTGAATACCCAATTTCAATCGCTCGAAGAATTTCATTTGCATTTGGAATCGCATAGTTCTTATAATAAGTCAAATTGTTTCTATTTTTAGAAAATTCTTGAACCGCTTGTTTAAATTGAATCTCAAAATTCAGTTGTTCATATTCTAAATTGGTTTCAGCAATTTTAATATCAATTTCTTTGGCTTTTAATTGGTGATGATAACTTCCGTAAAAAAGAGGAATTGCCAAAAAAACTTGAACACCTTGAAACCGTTTATTCACATCGAAATAAACATCGGTACCATTAACATTCTGAGGGCCTATTAAAGATTGATTAAAATAACCGACGGACAGCTCCGGTAATACATTTGCCAAGGCTACACGTTTTTCATTCATGATGGTATTAATTTGTGAATGATAGTATGCCAATCTAGGATTTTGTTTCACCGCCAGAGAGTCAATTAACATATCCCACTGTAATTCTTCCAATTCTTTGGTGTCGATTGTGATGGGAAGCTCTGACCCCATCAACAATTGCAGTTGAAACAAATTTCCGGTAATATCTAAATCATTTTGGTGAATTTGATTTAAAATGTTAAACCGTTGTGTTTCCGCAGATGTTTGTTCCAAGGCCGTTCCTTCACCTTCCTTTTCTCTCAGTGTAGCATAATTCAAAAAGCTTGTAGCAATGCTATCTTGCCTCAAAAGGATTTTTTTCTTTTGGTACAAAAATAACAACTGATAATACTGCTGTTTTACTTGCCATTTCAAATCATTTTCTGACATTTTTTTAATCCACTCACCTTCTTTGATTTTTGAATTCCCTAAGGCATGGTTAGACGAAAAAAAGGTTGGAAATGGAATTGTTTGGTTGATTTGGAAATTATTATCCTTTTTCTGAATAGAATTGGCTTGTCCATAAACTAAACCTACATTTGTCTTTGGAACGGCCATTGAAGCACGTTTCAAATGCTCCAATTGATCGATATTCATTTGGGCAGCCTTGATTCTTTTGTTGTTTTGAATGGCCACATCAATGGCTTGATCCAAATTATAATTGACTTGTGCTTGAACCGGTTTGAACTTGGTTAGCCCCAAAATTAAACACATCCAAAAAATACTATTTATTTTCATCTTCGAATTTTATTTTTACAATGATCCGTTTATTCCTCTTCGGTATTTTTTAACTTACTCAAAAGTGCATACGCCCCATTAATTACAATGACTTGGTCTTTAATGGATGACTTAGTATTGAGTATTTGTATTTTATCTTCATTTTCGACTCCTGTTTTCACGCGAACGGCTTCAAAAAAAGCAAAAGGTTGATCGATGGATTGAACATCTTTCATTTTTTCCTTTTGAACAAATATATAAGATTGATTCTGAAAATTGACTACTGCTTTTTTAGGTAATACTTCTTTTAACTCATCATCCAACTGTATAAAGGCTTTTAAATAGACTCCTGGCATTAAATTCTCATCTTCTTTATCCAGATGGCAATGCACTTGAACCGTGCGGTCAGCATTAATTTCTTTTCCAATGAGGTAGATGGTCGCTGACCTAATTTCCGTCTCGTTTAAAAGTTGAATTTTCACTTTTTGTCCGATTTTAATTTTAGGTACATCCGATTCAAAAACTTGTATTTCAGCATGCAGATGCGCTGTATTTGCCAATTCGAATAACACATCATTAGGACCCACATACGCTCCGATATTGGTGTTTACCTTGGTTACATAACCTGAAATGGGAGCGTAAATCGGGATGACAGAAACGATATTTCCATTTTCTAAATTCGACATGGAAACATGCATCATTTTTAACTTCACTTTTAATCCGTTCACCTTAGCTTGCATGCTTAAATATTCACTTTTCGATTTTTGCAAAGCTTTGGTCGCATTTACATTTTCCTTCGACAATTCTTTTTGACGTTGGTAATCTAATTCGAGGTATTCCAACTGACTTTTCATATCTAAATAATCTTGTTGAACTTGAATAAAATCGGGGTGCTCTATCATCGCGATTTTCTGTCCCTTTTTCACTTTCATTCCTTCCAACAATTCAGTTTCCCTGACATAAGCAGTAAAAGGGGTTGAAATTGAAACCAAATTTTGAGGTGGCACGTGCAACATTCCAGATACTTTAACCTCAGAGCTGAACAGCTTTTCCTCTAACTTACCCGTGGTAATTGTTGCGTTTTGGTATTGATCCTTTGTTAGAACAATTTCATTTTGAGTCGCCGAAATGGATGGAACAACTGCTTTTTCTTCTTTGCTTGAGCAACTAACCAAAAGTACACTCAAGTATAAAATATATTTTTTCATATTAATTTTTATTTTTTTTATTTTCAAACCAGATGTATAGCACTGGCAAGACTAATAGGGTTAGCATCGTAGCTGAAATCAAACCACCTATGACCACTGTAGCTAAAGGTTTTTGAACCTCACCTCCACTTCCAGTACTTAGAGCCATCGGTAAAAATCCTAAAGAAGCCACTAACGCTGTCATTAATACCGGACGCAATCTCATTTTAGTTCCACTCACAACAATGCGATGTAAGGATTGAATCCCTTTCTGCTTCAGGTGATTAAATTCACTAATTAAAACAATTCCGTTTAAAACAGCTACTCCAAATAGGGCGATAAATCCTACTCCGGCAGAGATACTAAAGGGCATCCCTCTAAGGTACAATGCAAGAACGCCACCCACTGCAGAAAGGGGAATCGCTGTAAAAATCAACGTGGCTTGCTTCACCGATTTGAACGTGAAATACAACAGAATAAAAATGAAAATTAATGCAATCGGCAAGGCGATTTGAAGTCTTGCGCTGGCCTCATTTAAATTTTCAAAAGTACCACCATAGGTCGTAAAATACCCTGGTTCAAATTGTATTTGACGGCTGACCTTCTTTTGCAATTCTAAAACCACACTTTCAACATCTCTATTGCGGACATTAAAACCAACAGTAATGCGCCGTTTGCCTTCATCGCGTTGGATTTGGTTCGGACCTAATTTAAATTGAACATCCGCTAATTGATGAATAGGAACTTGCTGTCCATTCGGCGTTTCAACAAATAATTGTTTTAAATCTTCGATGGAATTTCGATGTTCCATACCCATTCGAACCACCATCTCAAAACGCTTTTCTCCTTCGAATACTATACCGACATGAGAACCTGCGAATGCAGTTCGAATTACATCATTCACATCGTTCACATTTAAACCAAACTGCGCCAAACGCTCTCGTTTAAAACTCACGACAATTTGAGGTAAACCGGAAACCTCCTCGACATAAATATCAGTTGCACCTTTTATATCGGATACGATAGCACCTACTTCCTGCGCATAAGCGCTTAGTTTTTCCAAATCTTCACCGAAAATCTTGATGGCAACATCTTGTTTCACACCAGTCATCAACTCATTAAAACGCATTTGAATAGGTTGTTGAAATCCGAAAGTAACGCCCGGTAAATGGTTTTCCAACATCGTTTGCATCTTTGTAGCTAATTCTTCGCGATCACTAGCAGAAGTCCATTCACTTTTTGGCTTTAACATGATGATTAAATCACAAGCTTCTACCGGCATGGGATCCGTTGGAATTTCGCTTGAACCGATTTTTCCCACTACATCTATAACTTCTGGGAAATGGTCTTTCAACACTTTAGAACCATCTAGCGCAGCATCAACGGTTTGCGATAAACTACTACCAGTCAATGTTCTTACCTCGACAGCAAAATCTCCCTCATCAAGCGTAGGAATAAACTCTGCCCCCATATTTTTAAACAAAATGACACTGCCTAAAAGTAAAGTTAATGAGAGGATAAAAACTGTTTTCTTTTTATTTAACACCCAAAGTAACACCGGTTGATAAAAGGTTGTGATTTTATGAATAATCAAGTCGGAAATTTTAGCTGGCTTCATGGGTTTTTTGGAGAGAAATAACGCACTCATCATCGGCACATAGGTCAAGGAAAGTATAAAAGCTCCGATGATGGCAAAACTCACGGTTTGAGCCATTGGTTTAAACATTTTCCCCTCAACACCAACCAAAGACAAAATGGGTAAATAAACGATCAAAATAATTACCTGACCAAATGCAGCACTGTTCATGATTTTTGAACTGGATTGAAAAATCTGTTGATCCATTTCCTCTTGGGTCATCTTTCGAACTAATTTTCGATGCATTAAAAAATGCAAGGACCCCTCAACGATGATCACGGCCCCATCGACAATCAACCCAAAATCAATTGCTCCCAAACTCATCAAGTTGCCACTTACACCGAATAAATTCATCATGGATATGGCAAATAACATCGCGATGGGAATAACGGAAGCAACGATCAAACCCGCTCGAATATTTCCTAACAACAACACCAAGACAAAGATGACAATTAACGCTCCTTCGGCGAGGTTTTTTACCACCGTAGAGATGGCATTATCCACCAATTTGGTACGGTCTAAATAAGCATCAATGACTAGACCTTCTGGCAAGGTCTTTTGGATTTGTGCCATTCGTTCCTTTACTAGATCAATCACTTTGGATGAATTGGCTCCTTTTAACATCATCACAATACCTCCAACAACTTCCCCTTCATTATTTTTGGTCATTGCTCCATAGCGTACTGCGGCCCCTAAATTTACTTCTGCTAAATTCCGTAATAATATTGGCTTTGCTTCTCTATTCATCACCACTATATTTTCAATATCTTCCTTTGAAGTAATTAACCCTTCGCTTTTAATGAAATAAGCATTCGGTTTTTGATCAATATAAGCACCTCCTGTATTCTGGTTATTGGTTTCCAAGGCAGTCAACACATTTTGAGTGCTCACCTGAAAACTTCGCAATAAATCAGGATTTAGCGTCACCTCATATTGCTTTAAAAATCCACCAAAACTACTGATATCGGCTACCCCTTTCACACCCAATAACTGCCTGCGAACAACCCAATCTTGTATGGTTCTTAATTCCGTTGGGTTGTAAAGATGTTCAAAGCCTTTTTTAGGGGATAAGGTGTATTGGTAAATTTCTCCAAGTCCAGAGGTGAGCGGTCCAATAAAAGGGGTACCCATACCTTTGGGGATATTCTGAAGCGCATCTTGTAAGCGTTCTGAAACTTGTTGTCTACCCCAGTAAATATCGATATCCTCCCGAAAAACTACGGTAACCACAGACAAACCAAAACGACTGAAAGACCTTACCTCTTCAATTCCATCAATGGTTGCCATCGTTTGTTCTACCGGAAAGGTAACGAAGCGCTCAATATCTTCAGCGCTATTGGTTGGAGAGGAAGTAATAATTTGCACCTGATTGTTCGTAATATCAGGAACTGCATCAATAGGAAGTTGCGTTACGGAATAAATTCCCCAAGAAATTAATCCAAGTACAAAAAATCCTACGACAAGTTTGTTTTTTAGCGAAAACGCTATGATTTTGTTCAACATGTTTTTAATAAATTAATCGTAAATACTAAGCAATAGATTTGCTTTTCGAATCGATTAACCTATTTTAGGAGGTTGCCAAATCCCATTGACGTAGAAAGAGGTTCTTTTTTCATCGTATGAAATGGGAAGAACTTGTTGATGGGTTTCAATCCATTTGAATTTAAGTTCATACGCCATCTCTGGAAGGTGAATCATGGATAGTGACAAATTATTTCCATGGTGATGTTGAAATGGAGTGTGGTCGTGATGGTTATCTTTTCCTTTTTTTTCTTGATGCTTTGGACTGATGTGATCAAGTACATAGTTCAACACATCCACTTGGTCATTTTCTTGCTCGTGAATTTCATAATGAGCAACAAATGAAGGAATTATAATAATGGCATGAATAAATTCTGTTGGAAGTAGGAATAATACCCCCAAAACCAGTGAAATGAATATACGCCATAATTTCATAACATAAAGATACGGTTTTTTTAGAACTTTTCAAGCTAAGTATTCGTAATTTCATCTGTTGTGATGATATTATTATTTTTTTAGATTTCTTTTCAGATGAACACAAATTTTTACATTATCTCCATCTCTTTAAGTAGACACTAAAAAAATAATCCCAATTTTTCTGAATACAGAATATACGTGTAATGCATAACGACAATGGATACAAACAAAAAAAGCATCGCTTTTGCGATGCTTTGTGGGAGATGAGGGATTCGAATGCTGATGCGACGATCAGCATCCTGACAATTGCTTTATATAAAGCAATTCGTCTGGGCCCACGACCCCCTCATGGTATTTTAACATAAATTCAATTAAACGAATTTGTGATAGGTTTTTTAATTTATATTCTAATTTCTGTGCTTCACCTTTACTTGGCTTTTCAATAAACCATAATAAGACCCAAGGAACACCTTTTGAGGTGTAATTTTCCAATCCACCATTATGACGTTTCAATCTTAATGTAACATCATTCGTAGATCCCTTGTAAAATAATCCCAATTTTTCTGAATACAGAATATACGTGTAATGCATAACGACTATGGATACAAACAAAAAAAGCATCGCTTTTGCGATGCTTTGTGGGAGATGAGGGATTCGAACCCCCGACCCCCTGCTTGTAAGGCAGGTGCTCTAAACCAACTGAGCTAATCTCCCGTCTTTTGTCTTTTAACCTCGTTTGGTTGACGTTTGTGGGTGCAAATATAAGGCACTTTTTTAAATTGACAATGAAAAAATTAAAAATTAATTAAAAAAATCTGCAATTAAAAAGAAACTCCCGAAAACCAAGATAGTATCCTCTTGATTTACAGTTAATTTTAAATCTGCTAAAGCGTCTTTGGGATTCGAATAATTTTTACAAAAATTTTGTATTTGTTGTAATTGAGATGAAATTTCGTCCCATTTTGCGCTTCTTTCATTTGAAAATTCGGTAAAATTTATGGCATCAACCTCATGAAACAAGGGTAAAATTTGTTTGATATCTTTATCGCTACTTGTGCCATAAAGTACGATTAACTTTCCTTTTTTCGTCGCTAAAGCATGTTTTAGGGTACTTTTTATGCCCGCTTCATTGTGAGAGACATCAAAAATTACTTGAGGTCGATCTTCCATTAACGTATAACGTCCAATAAAACCGGTATTTTTAGTCCAATTTTTAATTCCTTTTAGAATGCTCGACTCGTCGATTTCATAGGGTAGAAATTTCAGTACATGCAATACTCCATTTAAATTTTGTTGTTGATAGGGAATGGGCATTAGCGATTTCCACTTTGAATCCAAGTCATTCGTAGAAGCAAAAAGTAATGGACTGTTCATTTCCTGGGCTTTGGTTTCAAATACATGGGCTACCTCTTTTTGTCGACTAGAAACAACGACAGGAACCGATGCCTTGATGATTCCAGCTTTCTCAAAAGCAATTTGATCCAATTGATTTCCGAGCAGTTGCGTATGATCTAACGATATATTGGTAATTAAGGACACTAACGGTCGTATTACATTTGTGGCGTCTAATCGACCGCCTAAACCCGTTTCAATGACAGCTACATCCACTTTCTCTTCTAAGAAATGCATCAAGGCCATTCCGAAGGTAATTTCAAAAAAACTCGGAGCATCTTGAAAGGTGAAATCCTGAATTTGTTTACAGAAAGCACTGACCTTTGCGGAAGGAATCATTTTTCCATTCACCCGAATTCGTTCTTCAAATTTTTGGATATGTGGAGATGTAAACAACCCCACTTTTAAACCTGATTCTTGTAAAATTGAAGCCAATAGTGTGGAAGAGGAACCCTTTCCATTGGTTCCCGCCACGTGTATGAATGAAAGTTTATCTTGAGGATTTCCTAATAAATCTAAAATTTCGATGACATTCGCTAAACTGGGTTTATACGCTCGAACACCTACATGTTGGTATGAAGGAAATTGATGAAACAACCAATCTAACCAATAAGCATCGTGATCTTTAGGTTGCATGAATTTTTACCGTCAAAAAAACATTCACTAATGGAGCGCCTTTTTCTTTATTGTATTTCACCTGGTTAAGCACTGCTACTTTGACTTGATTGATGATTCTTTGATCTGTTGTGGTGGTATTTTTACTTACCAAAATGGCATTAACCACTTCTCCTTCTGCATTAATCGTTAGCTTCAGGTTCACCTTACATTCCACATCCGATTTAATATTGTCGACTTGTGGATCGTTCAAACGCACACGTCCTTCCCCATCCCCAGATCCACCAGGACCTGTTCCACTTTTACCGTCATCATTTCCAAAAGGACCTCCCTTTCCACTACCCTCTTTCCCATCATCTCCACCATCTCCAAAAGGATTGTTGGATTTTGTCACAGAACTTGAGGTGGCATTAGAATTTTGAGCCGTATTGTTTTTAGAATTTCCAGTCGTTGCCTTTGAATTTGGATTGTTTTTTTGAGTAAGAACCTTCTGCGTTTGCGGTGTTGGTGGCGCAACTGGGTCATCTGAAAGTTCTCCACCTCCTTGTCCACCCGTTTCTACCTTTAAATTTTCTATGACAATTTCGTCCATATCCATGGAAGCCATCACAGGAATTTCTTGTGGTGGTGGATCGGCAACAACGAGTTTTACCCAAAATAAAATAAAAATCAAAATCAATAAGGTAATAATTGCCGCTACTATTCCTTTCCTTTTATCTTGAATGTTTACAATTGGTAATGTTGCCATACTCAAACGAATTGGTTATTTATCGTACGCTAAAACCGGATCCCAAGAATTTGCTTGAGCCAAGGCTAGCACTTGAAAAACTGCTTCATAACTTGCGTTTTTGTGACCTGCAATTTTCAATTTTGCCTTTCCAGATTCTTCTACTTTAGAGGCTGCAATTGAACGAATAGATTCAAAATCCATTGGCTTATCTAAATCTCCTCCAGGCATTACTACGTATTGATTATCTTCTGTAACAACTACCGTCGGAGTAACGGGGTCTTGAACCGGACTAATACTTTCGTCCGTTTGAGGTAAGTCAATCGGTGTTTGATTATTCGACATCAAACTCATAATGATGAAAAATATCAAAAGTAAAAAGACAAGGTCAGTCATGGAGGCCATCCCCCATTCTGCTTTGACTTTATTTCTTGAACTAAAATCCATAATTCATTATTTAGATGGCGTATGCAAAAAGTCTGTAAATTCTAAAGCTGTGGTCTCCATTTGATAGACCACTTTACTGATCATCGATTGAAGATAATTATGTCCCATAAACGCAACAACTCCCACAATCAAACCAGCAACTGTCGTAATCATTGCAGTCATGATACCTGGTGCAATTACCTTAAGCTCTAAAGTAGTTGAATTTCCTAAGTCAATAAATACAACCACCATACCTATAACAGTTCCTAAGAATCCTAACATAGGACCTGCTCCGGACGCAGTTGCTAAAACACTAGTTCTTTGCTCTAAACGCAACACTTCTAATTTCCCTGTATTCTCAATGGCAGCAGAAATTGTTTCCATAGGTTTTCCCAATCGTTCAATTCCTTTTTCTAAGATACGAGCAGAAGGAGAGGTAGAACGCGAACAAAAATCTTTAGCTTGTTCCACTTTTCCATCTTTAAGGTATTCTTTGATTTTAGCCATAAAATCTGACTCTGCCTTACTAGCTCTTTTAATGGCAAGAAAACGCTCTACAAAAATAAATACCACATACCCGAACATCAAGGTTAATATCAAATTGACCAACCAACCAATTCCCGCATTTGATGCTTGAATGATATCCCAAATTGGCACTTCCTTTACCCCAACTTTGGTTGCTGCATCTGCTGCATTGCCTGCAACATCGATTGATCCCTGTAATAAAAATGTTAGATTCATAGTTTATAAACGTTTAGTAATATTAATTATTATGCGAACAATAAAAATACGCCAATTCCAGCAAGATAACCTACCGTTGCTAAAAGCGTAATTTTTTTAAAGTACCATCCGAAGGAAATTTTTTCCATTCCCATAGCCACTACTCCCGCAGCTGAACCGATGATCAACATTGAACCACCTGTTCCCGCAGCATATGCAATAAAATGCCAAATCGCATTATCTGTTGTAAATTGGAACATACCCATAGATGCTGCAACTAATGGTACATTGTCGATTACTGCAGAGCCTGCCCCAAGTAAGGTAACAAACAAATTGATATTCATTCCTGAATCGACTACTGAGTTACCAAAAACAAAAATCATTCCTAAAGATTCTAAAGCGGCAACCGTCATCAAAATCCCTAAAAAGAATAAGATGGAAGGCATTTCGATTTTTGATAAGGCTTTAAAGGTTGGTCCATGAACATGATTGTGATCTTCAACTGAAGTCAAGGTCATTTCTCGGTTACTCATAAATTCAGCAATCAAGGAAACAATTCCAAGTGACAACATCATTCCAACATAAGGAGGAAGATGCGTTACAGATTTGAAAATAGGAACTAAAACAATCATTCCTAAACCAATCAACAACATTTTTGTTCCGTTTTTACTAACTTTCTCGTGATCTTCTTCTGTTTGAATATCTCCTTTAAAAACCGGCAAGAAGGTAGCAATAAACGTAGGTAATGCCATACAAATCACAGATGGTAAAAATAATTTAGCGACCAATTGTCCCGCGGTAACTTTTTCACCCATCCAAAGCATCGTGGTCGTTACGTCACCAATTGGCGACCATGCCCCACCTGCATTTGCAGCCACAATGATTAAACCAGCATACCACATTCTCAATGGAGCATCCTTTACGATTTTACGTAAAATAGTTATTAATACAATGGTAGCTGTAAGGTTATCGATAATGGCAGATAAAATAAATCCTAGAATACAAACGATCCACAATAAAGTGGCTTTTTTCTTGGTTTTAATGATTTTTTTAATGGTTTGAAATCCGTTAAAATGATCAATGATTTCAACAATAGTCATTGCTCCAATTAAGAAAATTAAGATCTCGCAAGTTTTACCAAAATGGTGTAACAAGGTAGATTCTAACCATTCCATTTTACCGACCACATGTGCCGCATGATTAGATTCCATCGGTAAGTCTTTGAAATCAGTCATCAAAGTGGCATGATGTGAATCAAACCAATTTTCAAAACCATCAATACCGAAAGCCATTAAAGCCCAAGCAATGGCGAACATCGCTAAAGCTGGTATTAATTTATCAATTTTTAAAGTATGTTCAATTGTGATTGCGACATATCCTAAGATAAAGACAATTAAAATACTCAACTCCATTGTTCCCATTTTGTATCTTTTTAAGTGATTACTATACCAATTGCGTCAACGCATTTTCGAATGCGGTTTTGGCAATTTTTGTTTTCTGGTTATTCTTAGCGTGTGTTTTTACTAATGCTTCTCGAATGATTCGGCTGGTATCTTCAAAAATACCTTGATCTGTCAATTCTTTTAAGTCGTTACTCATCAAATAGGCAAACACTCTTGCCATACCGCAATTTGAAATAAAATCTGGAATGATTGAAATATGGTCATCGGCATAATCCGCAATCGGCCCAAAGAAAATTTCTTGATCTGCAAACGGAACATTGGCTCCACTTGAAATCACTTCAACACCTGATTTGATCATACGATCTAATTGATCTTTGGTAATCATTCTTGATGCTGCACAAGGTACGAAAACATCCATGGAAACATCCCAAATTTTGGAATTCACTTCCTCGTAAGTTAACATATTGGAAGCATTTAACTCATTCCCATTTTTGTTCAAGAATAAATCGCGAATTTCTTCGAAGGTAAACCCGTTTTCGTTGATTAATCCACCAACACGATCGATGATACCCACAATTTTAGCTCCATTTTGAGCCAAGTAAAAGGCAGCAGCAGAACCTACATTCCCCCATCCTTGGACAACTACTTTCTTACCTTTCACGTCACCTCCCCAAATCGAATAATAATGACGAATGGATTCTGAAACACCATAACCGGTAATCATATCAGCTACCACGTACTTACGATTTACGTCTGGAGAGAAGGTATCGTCTTCCAAGGCTTTCAATACTCCTTGTCTTAATTGACCAATTCGATTAATTTTTTGAGATTCTCTCGGTTGAAAATGTCCGTTAAACACACCCTCTTGTGGATGCCAAACCCCACAATCTTCAGTCATGGGAATAACTTCGTGAATTTCATCCACATTTAAATCTCCACCGGTTCCATAATAATGTTTCAATAATGGGGTCACAGCAGCGTACCATCTTTTCAACACCCCCTCTTTTCGAGGATCTTTAGGGTCAAAATTAATTCCTGATTTTGCACCACCAATTGGAGGACCAGCAACCGTGAATTTCACTTCCATGGTCTTCGCAAGTGACTCCACCTCGCGTTTATCTAAACCTACTCTCATTCTCGTACCACCACCAGCAGCACCACCTCTTAGCGAATTTATTACCACCCACCCTTCAGCTTCGGTTTCCGCATCTTTCCATTCAAACACAATCTCTGGTCGTTTGTTCTCAAATTTTTCGAGTAATTCTTTCATTTTAGTTTTAATATTTTTTTACAAAAATAACAAAGTTCAAGAGCTTTTTGAGTATTTCTAAATGAAGTTACTAAAAAAAACATGTTGATAGCCGATGAATTTAGATCAAACTGGGAATTTATAGTTTTGAGCACGATGAAACACCCCCGTAATTAAGTTCTTCTCAGCTCCTGTAACAGAAGCAAGTGTATTGGTTTCATTTTCAAAATACAAGACTGCTAAAAACCCAAAAACCAGCGCTTCTTTAAATTGAATCAATTGATCTTCAGGGATAATGATCTCGCCTGAATATAAGTCTCGAATTCGCTCGATAAGGAAATGGTTATAAGCTCCACCACCAGTAATAAAGACTGATGATAAATTTTGTTCTTTCAAAACGTGAACAATCTGGATAGCTTGATGCTCCACCAATGTTCGCAATACATTATTTACTTCCTCATTTAAAGGCATTAATTGCATAAATTCTTGCTCCAACCACTCAGTGCCTAGAGATTTAGGAGGCGCTTCTCGATAAAACCCTAATTGATTTAATGCGTGCAACAATTCAGGTAAAACTTTTCCAGACCGAGCATAGCGACCTTGAAAATCGTATGTTTCACCCAATTTAGCCACCATGATATTCAGTGGTAAATTCAGCGGAGCAATATCAAACGCAAGTATTTGTCCTTCTTTCTCTAATGAAATATTTGCAAAACCACCCAAATTCAAGAATGAATCTGCGAATCGACGGAACAATTTAAAATCACCAATCGGCACTAAAGGTGCTCCTTGTCCGCCTGCTAACACATCTAAACTTCTGAAATCATTTACCACATTCAATCCCGTAGTGTAAGCTAAAGCCGTTCCACAACCCACTTGAATCGTAAAACCGTGCTGAGGCTGATGAAACAAGGTTTGACCGTGTGATGCAATGGCATCTATTTGGGATTTATCAATTTGATGATTTTCGATAAACTGATTCACCTGTTCTCCCATCCAAATTCCAAAAGCAATATCCAATTGTTTAAATTCTTCAATGGTTTTAGATGAAATACTTAAAAAATCTTGATGCAACTCCTTCGCTAAAGGAACTGTTTCCCCGATTAAAATTGTAAAAACCCAATCTTGATCTTTTTTTTGAAAATCCAAGAAAGCGATATCCAATCCATCCATGGAAGTTCCAGACATTAAACCAATAATTTTATAATTCTTCATGCCCATTAAAATTTTCTTAAAATTAATCATTACTTTTGCGCTAGACGTTAAACCAACTTAAATTAATATGGATTTTGAATTAAGCGAAGAACATTTGGCAGTAAAAGCTGCGGCAAGAGATTTTGCACAAAATGTTTTAAAACCAGGAGTAATCGAAAGAGACAGAGATCAAAAATTTCCTGCAGAAGAAATCAAACAATTAGGAGAATTAGGATTCATGGGAATGATGGTTGACCCAAAATATGGAGGAAGTGGAATGGATACCCTTTCTTATGTTTTAGCCATGGAAGAAATTTCCAAAGTTGATGCCTCTACATCCGTTTGTATGTCCGTAAACAATTCTTTGGTTTGTTGGGGACTTGAAAAATATGGAACCGAAGAACAAAAACAAAAATACTTAGTTCCACTTGCTAAAGGTGAAAAAATTGGAGCTTTTTGTTTGTCAGAGCCTGAAGCAGGTTCGGATGCTACCTCACAAAGAACAACTGCAATCGACAAAGGAGATCATTACTTGTTAAATGGTACGAAAAACTGGATTACAAATGGATCTAGTGCTTCGGTTTACCTAGTAATTGCCCAAACTGACGTTGAAGCTGGACATAAAGGAATTAATGCCTTCATTATTGAAAGAGGGATGGAAGGGTTCATTGTAGGTGCGAAAGAAGATAAAATGGGAATTCGTGGAAGCGATACCCATACTTTACTGTTTAACGACGTCAAAGTTCCTAAAGAAAATCGAATCGGTGAGGATGGATTTGGTTTTAAATTTGCGATGAAAGTTCTAAGCGGTGGACGAATCGGAATCGCTTCACAAGCATTAGGAATTGCAGGAGGAGCTTTAGAATTATCTCTTGCTTATTCGAAAGAAAGAAAAGCCTTCGGAAAAGAAATTTCAAAGCACCAAGCTATCGCATTTAAATTGGCTGATATGGCAACGGAAATTGAAGCAGCGAAGTTATTGGTATACAAATCTGCTTTGGATAAAGACCAAGGAAGAGATTACGGTTTATCCTCTGCTATGGCGAAATTATACGCTTCAAAAGTAGCTATGGAACAAACTGTGGAAGCAGTTCAAATTCATGGCGGTTACGGATACGTGAAAGAATATCATGTAGAGCGTTTAATGCGTGATGCTAAGATTACTCAAATTTACGAGGGAACTTCAGAGGTTCAAAAAATTGTAATTTCAAGAGGGATTTTAGAATAATTCAACTATATAATTATAAAAAAAGGGAAAAGTAAACTTTTCCCTTTTTTTATGCTTTGAATATTTTATTACAATTAGTGTGGTAGGACCTTGATATCCACACGTCTATTTTTTGCTCTTCCCTCTTTAGTTGAATTATCAAATGTCGGGTTTTTAGCTCCAAAATATTCGCATTGAATTCTAGCTTGATCTATTCCTTGATCTACTAAATAATCTTGAACAGCATTTACTCTTCTCTTGGAAAGTCGTTTGTTATATGCTGCTAAACCAATATTATCCGTGTGACCTTCTAATTTAATTACACTGGAAGTATTCGACTTCAACAGGGCTACCAATTGATATAATTCATCCGTATTTTTCAATTGATAAGCATCAAATCCAAAATAAACTGCATTTCCTGACTTTTTACTTTCATAAGCCAACCTTTCTTCTTCGTTCATTTGACTCATAATATCAGCCAATAAGGCATCATCCCAATTTTGACTTTCAATTTTAGCTAAATCTTGGTCTATCTTTTTCAATTGTTGATTGCGGTCTTCAGTTTGTTTTCTGTTGGCTTCCATTTGGTTTTCAAACTTCAACACATCATCAATCGATAAATTGGCTTCATCTAAAAAACGGCGAATCTCAGCATTCAAGCGTTTTCTCTCTTCAGGCGAAGCAGTTTGATAACGTGTAAGTAAATCTTGAAAATAATTTTGTTCTTCTGCTAATTTTAAGTAATCAACCACCGAATCTTTCATCTTGTTCGAAAACACCTTTAATTTGATGTCGTTTACCTCTTTTGCCCAGGATAATTGCTGTAAACTATCTTTTCTTCTTAAGTCAGCTAAATTGGCTTTTTCTTTTTCTAACTTAATAGACTTCATATAGGCCAATTTTTCATCATCTAGGTTATCTGTCTGCGCTAATTGTGCTAACAAATTCGCTGATGCTTCCGTGTTTTTTTGAAAAGCATTGTTTTCTGAATCTTCAAGGTGTTCACTGGAAAATAAACTCAAGAACACATCATCCATTCCCCCATTGGTATTTCGATTAGAAGAGAGAAAGGCAAGATCTTTATTCAAAAAATAAAAATCAAAATCATCATACTTCGAATTCACAGGCTCAGGAAGTCTAACTACTTTATTGTTTTTATAGGTGTAGATATCCAAATTGCCAAATCCACCATTGCGATTGGATGCGAAATAAAGTACTCCATCAAAACAAGTTGGAAACAATTCATTGTATGGAGTATTGATTCCTGCACATTTTTTTGGTTCTCCAATAAAGCCATCTTCAAATCTAACTTGATAAATGTCGTAATTAGGATCACTAGTGGAGTCCATATCCGAAGCAAAATAAACCAACTTAGATGCTTCATCGTAAAAGGGATGAACGATATTGTATCTGGATGAATTAGATGAGAAATGATCGTAATACACATATGAAGAATCATCATTGCGTTTTAACACAAACAAACCCATTCTTCCATCTAAATTTTCACTCGAATTGTTATTGAAAATTACGTAAGAACCCCCATTCACTTCAGTCACTGGTCCATCAAAAAATAGGGAACTGATGATTATTTTTTGTCGCGTTAAATTATCTTCTAAAACAGCATCCCTTTTCATACAATGATCAATTTCAAAAACATCTGTAAAGGATTTTTTACTCACTTGATCTTTCATGATTTTGCCATTCTCATCCTTTGAATTCGAAAGCAACCATATTTTGTTTTGAATAATCCTTGGCGAATATTCGTCTTCCTCACTATTAAAACAAGCAGGATTAACGGTATAATATTGATTCGTTTTTTGTCCGTAAACCAGATTTAAAACAAAACTTAATACTATGTAGCTGAAATAACGCATGGCAATTAATTAAAGAATCGTGGACCATGAAATTTTGAGAATTTTGCTTGCTTTAATTTCAAACGGATCACTAATTCGTGTGATTGCATCGAAACATTCGACAACTTTGACACCGGAACAGAATAAGCATATCCAAAATACAACTTTTCGTACACATCGAAACCAATATTTGCTCCTACATTAGCTCCATATTGATAAAACACCCCAAAATCAAACACTTTTTTGTAGGTAAATGTAGCATTTAACTCTGCATACAAGGGTTGATTTTTGATGTAACGAACCAACAAGTAAGGTCTAAATTGGTAATCTCTACTTAGATCTACATTGATCCCCGTATAAGCTAATCCACCTGTTGATTCTATATAATCTGCCATATTCGAGTTCGAGTATTTGTTCTTTCCCACACGAGGTTGAGCAATACCGAAGTACATCTTTTTAGAATAAACAAGCAAACCCCATCCAGCGCTTAAGGTAGTGCCGGAATTTAATGAGCGTGCCATATTTGGATCGAATGCAACGGTAGTATTCAACGAAGGTAAATCGATATTCATGGTAGATACTATACCTCGAACTCCTGCCGCCAATTTCCACTTTCTATTTAATCTCAATTGATAGGCGAAATTTAAACTTCCTCTTGTCGTAACAATCGGACCTAATTGATCTCTATAAGCTGTTACCCCTACTCCTAACTCATCAAATAATTTAAAATTTCCGGATGCAGAAAATGTTTTCGGGGCACCAGTTACCCCGATTAAGGAACTAGTACCTGAGACAGTTACATCGTTGAAGTCATTTGAACCTGCTTGTGCTGGGTTAATCATCAAAACATTGTATTGATTTTGACGATAACTTGGATCTGCCTGAGAAAAGATCATGTTTACAAACATCATATTCAGAACAAAAACATATCCTATTTTACTAATTGTAGTTTTCATAATGCTCTTTTTTTAATATTATTTAACTCGGTTGATATAAACGAAACCTTGATGTTTCTTACCATCATCAGTAATAAACAGATAGTAATACGTATCATCCGGAAGGGTAAGTCCAGTCAGTGACGAAGTACCATCCCATTCATTTTGATAATCTTTATTTTCAAAGACTAAAGATCCAAATCGATTGTAGATGTATAATTCTTTTTTACTGAAGGCGAATAATCCTGGGATAACGAATTTATCATTAACGCCATCTCCATCTGGAGTGAATCCATTCGGGAAATCAAGGTCATCTAGATTAATAGATTCATCATAAGAATCATCTACTCCATCAAAATCGTCATCTACGCCTGTTGGTACTACATTAACATTAAACCAAGCCGTTGATACGTTTCCGAAATTATCGACCACAGTTAAACTTACCAATTGAGTTCCTAAATCATTGACATCAAAATCAGTTTTAGATAAGTACATGTTAGAGATGCTACAATTATCAAATGAACCTCCGTCGACATCTGCTACAGTGATTGAAGCAAATCCGTTGGTTAAGGAAATGGTGATATCATTGGCAATAGCTACAGGCGCAACTGAATCTTTAACAATAACTTGTTGCGTTGCAGAAGTTGTATTACCAGAGCCATCTGTCACTGTCCAAGTTACTATAGTCGAACCGCTTGGGAAGATCGCCGGTGCGTCATTCGTAATAGAAGCAACACTGCAATTATCTGCGGTATATGGAGTACCAAGGTTTGAAATGATTGCATCACAATTGGTATTCGCATTGACAACCAAAGTTGCTGGCGCAATGATTACTGGTGCAGTATCATCATTTACGGTAACCGTTTGACCAACCGTAGTTACGTTACCTGAATTATCCGTCACGGTCCAGAAAATAACCGTTACCCCTAACATAAACGCATTTGGTGCATTGTTAGTAATAGAAGCAATCGTACAGTTATCCGAAACAATTGGTAAGCCCAAGGAAACATTAGTTGCTTCACATGCACTGTTTGCACTAACAATCACATCTGCTGGTGGGGTTACTACTGGTGCAGTCACATCTACGACCGTTACCGTTTGGGTTGCTGTTTTTACATTACCTGAATTATACGTTACCGTCCAAGTGACTGTAGTTGTTCCGATTGGGAACGTAGCTGGTGCGTTGTTCGTTACCGATGCTACCCCACAGTTGTCTGCCGTTACCGGTGTTCCTAAAGCTACGGTTGTTGCCTGACAG